>ERZ1046148.560-NODE-560-length-22010-cov-4.689410_pt1 | contig 22010 bp, 28 predicted proteins | sample MGYA00383090_ERZ1046148 | MGnify/ENA primary metagenome ERZ1046148 (study PRJEB29581, sample SAMEA5548360) | metagenome | biome: marine; feature: coastal; material: water | depth 25 m | study: Short-term variability in the microbial, nano- and picoplankton... | reverse complement strand
AGAGAAGTTTGAAGAGCAACTACCATTAATCCAAATGATTGGTGAAGGTTCAGTAGGAGATGAATTCTCTTCTATGTTTACTATGTTCATTAACAACAAGTTAGACAAATTACCTACACCAAAGGATCTATTAACTCACGATAATGAAGCACATATTATTGGGTTATTAACAGGAGCAATTGGTAAAGATGATGACTATCGTGCAGATATTGCATCAACATTAGCTACAAGATTAGCTAACTATTCAGTAGTATACTCAACTGAGAATACTATTAATCAGAAGATAACAGACAGATTGATAACATTATGTACTAAGAATCATTTTGCTAATGACCTTAAGTATTTAATTGTACGTACTATATTCAATGGTAATAAGAAGAAGTTTAATAAACTAATGTTAAACCCTGAGATAATCAAGATGACTGTTAAGTAAATTAATTTAAACATGGGGGGAGCCTAGTGCTCCTCTGTGTTTACTAACAAAAAAAGAAATGGCAAAGAAAACAGTTTTTCAACCAATAGACATACAGAAATATGAAGACATGGGTTATGATATTAGTGTTACTACCCATATGGGTATACCTAGTAGTGCTTCATGTGAAAATATAGAGACTATACTAGTTACTGAATCTAATTCAGATTACTATGAATTAGTTGGTACACTAGAAGATGAAACATCACGTACTCACCAGGGACTAACAGGATTGACTAAAGCATTCCTTTTACCAGGTATATCAATTAGTGCGGATAGATTGAAGGCAGCTTTAAAAGAGCACAGCATAACAGTTACTAATGATTATACAAAAGCAGATTTTATAGTTACAGATGATGGAATATCTGATGAACATGATTCTACTTTTAGATCTAATAAGTTAATGCATCATAAAACTAATATGTATATGGTCTATGATGGGCCAGCTGATACTTACCATAATAGAACTGGAAATCAAATGATATGGTGTGATAAGGTATCTAAAGATTATAGATTACACAATTGTGATTATGAATCTGCTCAATATGATATATATGGAATAACAGGATTAGCAATTGAGCTTGGATCTAAGATAAAGGCCGGAGAACTTCAGGTAGTACATCAAGATACTGTAGTAAATGCTTCTGCATCTATTCAGGATCTAACAGAGGAGTTAAAGGATCAACTTATAGCAATGCTTAATGGTGATATAGATGATAAGAATGTAGCAGCAGGAATACTTCCTAGTATAAATTATACTAGTGAACCAGCTTTATTATACTTATTATTTAAAGAAGTAGGTAGTAGAATAAATTGGGACTTCAGTAGAAATAAAGATTTAGAGTGGTGGAAGGAAAAAGCTAAGCTAAATACATTAGAACGTAAGAATGCTGAGCAGGCTATTCAATACTTTGAGCAGCACGGGGTACTAGACTCTAGAAACTTTAAGATGTTAGAACCTTTATGCAGAGAAGAGATACATATATCTAATAGAGAACTGTATTCATTTACAGTACAAGTTAAACCAGAATGGAGAAAATACTTAAAAAAACAAACAAATGAAAGAAAAGGAAGCACTACACATAAACATTAGTACATATGTGCTAGATGACGATAGTCTTAATATAGATGAAAGTTTAGTAAATATACAGCCTTGCATAGTACTAGATAGAGAAAAAAGTTATAATTCAAATTATAAATTCTTAGATGATTTATTTATAAGAGTAACAAAGGACGCTAGTTTTGACATTACAAAGTATAAAACATTTTATAGGTATCCTAACCTAGATTTATCTAGAGATAAAATGGATGCTGTTAAAACTAAATATAATGTAAGAAAGGTTCTTGATATTGATAAAGCTGATTTTAGAATTATCAGTCAAAGTACTGTTAAAAAATTAACAAACTATACTTGGCGTAACTCACTATCATCAGCACAATTCTTAAGATCAGCACTAGTAGACTACCCAAAAGCATTTGATGATGTGGTAACACAGAGGTTCAATGATGTATTAGAAGGTCTAGATGATGATCATTTAATAATGTTTGATACTGATTCTAGATATGGTTCAAGTTAAAGTAGATACATTTCAGTCAACTGCTATAACTATGGTTCAAGGTCAAAAGAATATGGATGTATTCAGAAGTCTATATGACCCTAACATTATATATGTTACAGACACCTATATGAATGAGCTATCTGGTGAGGATTCTATTACTCTAGATGCTGAGTCTTATAAAAGTATCAAGGCTATGATAAAAACAAATAATAAAGAGGATTTAACTGTAGGTATGACTATGATGGCTAATTGTAACGTAGCAAAGTCTAAAACATACCTAGGATTACTATTCTTTCACTTTAGTGATACTCTGAGAGGAGGCCCTGTATGGAACCAAGTAGCTTTTAAGACACTTAAAAAGCAATTTGATAAATACGTGCTAGAGAATAACCATTATCATTCTAATAGATATTCGGAATGCATTAAGTTATTAGCGGAAGATGATGCTTTGACAATTGAGGCAACTGAACATCTTATTAACTTAGTATTTAAACATGTTATTAATGGTAATAGCGGTATTAATTCAAATAATAATGTGTTTAAACTGAATAAAACATCTATCAAACTAAGTGAAGAAGTTAGAGAGAAGATCAATAATGGGTCTACTATGTCTAAAGAATATTTAATGCATCATACTGATGATTTACCATTTTAATTATGAGAAAAGATAAAAAAAAAGAACAAGAATTTAATAGAGGTATACATAAGGGGGAGTTTAACTTCAGTTACTCCTCCTTAAACAAGCTTATGTTTTCACCATCTCTATTCTATAAGGATTATATTCTTAAGGATAGGGAGATTAGAACTGATAAGCATTTAGTGCAAGGTAAACTTGTTCACTTATTATTATTACAACCAGAAGAGTTTGATAAGAATTTTATATTAATGCCGTCTAAGCTTCCTTCTGATTCTTTAAGAAAGGTTCTGAACCAAATCAGTTTAAATAGTAAGGTAACAGAATTAAGTCTCATTGATGATGCAGCTATACTTAAGGCCCTTAAAGAAATTGGATTATATCAATCTTTGAAAGATGAAGCTAAGCGTGTAGCTAAGGTCCGTACCACGGAGTGTGAAGATTACTATGCATTCTCTCATCATAAGGGTGTGGATGTTATTGATCAAGATACGTTAACTAAATGTACTGAGTCAGTTGAATTAATTAAAGAAAACAAATCTGTGATGTCACTGTTGTCTGATGAACCAACAGACTTTGAAATGGATGGTCTTGAAGTGCATAACGAAGCATTCTTATCTTGTGAATTAGATAAATATAAATTTGGATTACATGGTTACATTGACAGATATGTTATAGATCATGAGAAAAAAGAAGTTAAAGTTATAGATGTTAAAACTACAGGAAAAACTATTGCAGACTTCCCAGAAACAGTAGAATTCTATAATTATTGGCTTCAAGCAGCTGTTTATGTTACTTTAATATTAAAAAATATTGGTAAAAAAGAGGTAAATTACAAAATAAACTTTACCTTTATAGTAATAGACAAGTATAACCAAATCTATGATTTCCCCGTATCAACTAAAACAATGAACACTTGGGGAGATGGTCTAAGGAACATTTTAGACATGGCTGAGTTTCATATTAACGAAAATAGTTATGATTTACCTTACCAATTTTTACAAGAAAAGAAAGTTATCTTATAATGATTAAACTCTTCAAAGACTACTTCCAAAAAAGCAAAGTATTTTTATATCCATTACTAGGAATACCCAAGGGATCAAAGTATGTACCTGAAGAAACGTATATGCATTTTAACTTTAAAGGTTATGAAGATGATGAATATAAATTATTTTGTGTATATAAAGGTGATGGCACTAGGTCGTTTGAAGCTTTTGAAACTATTAAATTACTCAAACATGAACTATTTGTTGATTATAAAGATTTAGGTAATCAACTTAATCTTTATGTATTTGATTTAAGTGTATACCCTCAAACATGGTTAGCTGTGAATGAGGGTATATATTCTAAAATACATGAAAGAGAAAAGAAAAGCATAACAGATTTCTTTGGAACTAAAGGTTTAATAGTAGAAACTATTGAAAGCTATTTGTATCCTGAATTTTATTATCCTGATTATGCTGAGCTATTAGCTGTATCAGAAGAAATGCTAGAACAAGTAGGAGAACTTTGTGATCCACCTAATACTAAAAAAGAAACTTTTGAAATAAAATCACAAAAAAAAGATTCTATTGCAAATAATTCTATATCTTTGCATAAGTAAATAACCAATCAAAAACTAAGAAATGGAAAAAAACATGATGCTAGTCTCAGGAAACTGGGGCCCTTACAAAACATTTAAATTGATACCTGTATCTACAGAGTGTCCTTATATTGAAGCTATTTTTGATCCAAGTAGTAAAATACTTGCTGTTATATCAAAAGATAAAAAACCTACATATCATATGGTACCAAAGTTAGATGATAACGGAGATCAAATCCCAATGAAACTAGGTAAAAGAGCTAATGGTAAAGATCATAAAGAACAAAGAGTTATGATGGATACCTATCAAGAATATTATATCAATGATCTAGAAGAAGTTGATACAATAGTTAAAGCCTTTGCACTAAATGCAGATACTTATGACTATAAAAAAACAATGGATGCTGATTTAGAAGATCTAAATACTGCACCTAATCCATTATCTGTAGAAAAAGCTACTAATCTTTCAATTGTAGAATAAAAATACATTTCTTTCAGGAGAGGGGAGCCTTAGTGCTCCCTTTTTTTGGGTCCAATTTAAAATAATTAATATGAATCACTGGGTAATGGATTATGAGACCCTTAAGAACTGCTTTGTGGGTGTGTTTAAACACTATAAAGCGGATACTTATAAGACTTTTGTAATCCACAAATTAAGAGATGACTCAGAAGAGTTCATCAAATTTTTAAAACAAAATATAAAAAATAAAGAATGGCATATATCTTTTAATGGTCTTGGTTTTGATGCACAAGTGACACATAAAATACTTAAGTATCATAAAGAATGGGAAGGTATGGATGCTGAAGGAAAAACAGAAGAGATATATGCTTTTGCACAAGACGCTATTAAGAGATCTAATAATAGAGAATTTCAAGAATTCCCTGAATGGAATATGTCTATTAAACAAATAGATGTATTTAAACTTAATCATTGGGATAACATGGCCAAACGTTCTAGTCTTAAGTGGATAGAATATACTATGGATTGGGATAACATCCTTGATATGCCTATTCATCATGAGTCAGAGATAACTACTCAAAAAGAATTAGATACTATTATTGAATACTGCATTAATGATGTTGATGCTACACATGAAATTTATAATAGATCAAAAGATCTCATTGCTTTAAGACTAAATCTTACTGAGCAGTATAATATAAATCTTGTGAGTGCTTCTGAGCCACGTATATCTAAAGAATTATTTAGTTATTATCTAAGTAAAGAATTAAACATACCAAAGAGAGATCTTAAAAACCTCAGAACATTTAGAAAAAGTATTAAACTTGAAAAGATTATATTACCTTATATAGATTTTGTTACTCCTGAATTCAATACTCTTCTAGAAAGATTTCAGAGTGTTGAGTTAGATCCTCAAAATATTAAAGGTGCTTTTAAACACTTTGTTATCTATAATGGAGTAAAGACTCACTTTGGTCTTGGAGGCGCTCACGGAGCTGCTAAACCGGGTATATATGAATCAGATGAAGATAATATTATAATGTCTTCTGATGTAACAAGTTTTTATCCTATGCTAGCTATTAAGAATGGTTGGTCTCCTGCTCATCTTCCAAGTAAACAATTCTGTACATTATATCAATGGTTCTTTGATGAAAGAAAAAAGATTCCTAAGAGTAATCCTATGAACTATGTATACAAAATTATACTTAATAGTACATATGGTTTATCTAATGATAAGAACTCTTTCCTATATGACCCGGAGTTTACTATGCGGATTACAATCAATGGGCAATTGACTCTTATGATGCTTTATGAAATGATCATGGAAGCTATACCTAATGCTATACCTTTACTACAGAATACAGAGGGTATTGAGACAATCATTCCTAAACAATATAAAGATAAATATATTGAAGTGTGTGAGCGCTGGGAGCGCTTAACAGACTTTAACTTAGAACATGATGAGTATAAGAAGTTAATTCTTGCTGATGTAAATAATTATATAGCAATAAATACTGATGGTAAAGCTAAATGTAAGGGTCGCTTTGAGTTTAAGAACTTAGCTCTTCATAAAAACAAATCCAAATTAGTTATACCTAAAGCTATTTATGAATATTTCGTTAATGATATATTACCTGAAGATTATATAGAGACTAATAAGAATATACTAGACTACTGCATTGGTTCTAAAACTAATAGTGGTTGGCAAGTTGTTGCGGATAGTCTTGAAGAAGGTGTATTTAAACAAGAGAATCTGCAGAAAATTAATAGGTATTATATCTCAGACAATGGCGTTAAGCTTATAAAAAGAAATAAGAATGACGGCAGAGAGATACAATTAGAAGCAGGAAAATGGATACAAACTGTATTCAATAAAATAGAAGAACAAAATAACTGGGAAGATTATAACATTAATAAGAAGTATTATCTGATGGCAATAGAAAAAGAAATCAATAATATTTTAAATGTAAATTCCAACCAATTATCTTTGTTCTAGTTAATAATTTTTAATAAATTTACAAAAAAAAATATGGGACACCCAAAAGCAAAAGAAACAACAAGAGCTTGGCTTGAATCAGCTCCATTACCTAAACATGGTAAGACGTATACTGTAGTATCACATAAAGAAGTGATAGATGGTTCTATAAAGAACTTGAATAAATTAGGATTCACTGTAACTAGAGAATTATATAAAGCTAATATGAATGCAAAAGTTGCACAAGGTATTTATCATCTTGCGCATTCATCCGCCCCATCAGATACAGAGATGGGTATGATGTTTGCTTGGACAAATTCATATGATAAGAGTATAAGATTCCAGTGTGGTATAGGTGCCCATGTATTTGTTTGTGCAAATGGTCTCATCCACGGTGATCTTTCATCATATAGTAGAAAGCATACAGGTACTGCTAATGCAGACATTGCTTTATCTATAGCTACACAGATAGGTTTAGCTAATAATAAGTTTACTCAATTGGTAAAGGATAAGAATGATATGAAGGATTTTAAATTATCTATAACTACGCAATCAGAACTATTAGGTAGATTATATATAGAAGAAAAGATTCTTGATTCACAGCAATTAAGTATAGTTAAGAGTGAGATAGAGGACCCTTCATTTAACTATGGTGTTGATCCAGATACAGCTTGGATGTTTTATAATAATGTAACACACGCATTTAAACAAACACACCCACGTAATTGGATGGATCATCAAAGCAAGTTTCATTCTTTTATGTCAGGTGAAGTACTTAGTGCACATGTACCACAGCCAAAAGATTCAGCTAACACAACGCCTTCAGATGATATAGAGATGGTTGATGAAAATCAAGTGTCTATGGATTCATTTGACGGATTTATGGCTGATATAGAAGCACAAGATGAAGTATTTGGAGAATTCAAAATATAATTATGTCTAATAAGAAAAGAATATTTGAAAGAAATCCTGACACAGGAGAGATAAAAGAAAGAGAAGAGGGTAATTATAATGAGCATTACTATAACTTTGGAAGAAATGGTTGGGAACCTACTACAACCATGGATAAATTAGATGGTGAACAAAAGGTGATGATGTCAGTACCTTCTGGAATGGAATTTAATAAACCATACCCTATACCTTCAAGAAAGAATTTTCCTATATATACAGGAGTTGTTAAATATTTCCCTGATGCATTAACGGAAGTATCTAACATCTCACGTATAGGTAATGAGCAACACCATCCAGGTGAACCTTTACATTGGGACAAAAGTAAAAGTACTGATCATCTAGATGCTTTAATGAGACATCTGTTAGAAGCAGATGAGTATGATGATGATGGGGCTTTACATCTTGCTAAGGTGGCCTGGAGAGCATTAGCCGCTCTACAATTTAAATTAGAAAACAAATGAATTATGAAAGCAGAAACTAGACATATAATAGATCAGATGATCAAAGAAAAAGAATATAAAAAGAATAACGGACCCATTGATGTGACTGCAGATCAACTGTGGAAGTATAGTGGAGAAGTTGAGAAAACCAACCCTGATATACTTCTAATGCAAGAAGAAATGAAGAAAATCAAGAGGTATTGTCGTTAATTTTTTGTAAATTATAAATAACTATGAACTATAAAATACTATATGAAGAAAGCAAAGAACTAGATGATGGTTCTTTTGTATACAGAGTAGAATTAATCAAAGATATTAAGCACGGTACTACAGGTACTAAAGGCGGCTGGATAGCACAAGGTATTAACCTTGTAGAAAATGCTTGGGTTTCTGATGAAGCTATGATCTATGGTAAAGCTGTAGTTTCAGGTGATGCTCTTGTATCAGATAATGCTCAAGTAGCAGGACAGGCAAGAGTTTCTATGCGTGCTAAAGTTTCAGGTAATGCTATAATTTCAGGTAGAAGTTCTATAGAAGATGATGCAGAAATTACTGATAACTGTACTGTAGGAGGACAAGCTAATGTTAAAGGTACTACAATATTAAAAGATGATTGTGAAATATGGGGAAAAGCAAGAGTATTAGAAGGCACATGGATTGAATCTCCTTTTCAAGCATGGGGACCTAATGAATACTTTGTTACAGAATGTAGACCAGGACATTTACATATAGGATGTGAAACAAAAACTTTTGAAAAGTGGATAACAGATGGATATACATTTGCTAAGAAAAAGAAAAATGACAATCACTATAATAAATATGCTGGATTTATTGAGCCGCTTATAAGAAAGTATTTAAAATACTCTAAAGATAACTGGAGTGAGTTAGGTCTTATTCAAAAAGCTACATATCATGCAGTAATGCTTAAATCTAAAGCTTGGTTAAAAGAACAAGGTAGAGATGATGATTCAGATCAATATAAAGTAAATGAGTGAAGAATATAAAGATAGAAAAGTAACATGGAAAGATCTTGAGGACATGTTTATTGAAGATAACCCAGAGTTTAACTGGGTAGATAAACTGAGAGTTAAAGAAGGTCATTATAAAAGAGAGATGTCTAAAGAACAATTAGACTTCTTACTAGATATTATGAATTATCTCATATATGATTCATATGATCAGAAAGATATAAATTAGTAACAAACCAATTTTAATAAACCAAAATGATAAACACAACATTCAACGTTGAGGCTAGAGAAGCCTTAAAAAAAGGAGTAGATATTTTAGCTAATGCAGTTAAAGTTACACTAGGTCCTAAAGGAAGAAACGTAGTCATAAGAAATCCATATGGCTATCCACATATGACTAAAGACGGAGTCTCTGTTGCTAAAGAGATTAACCTGAGAGATCCTCTAGAAGACATGGGGGCACAAATGATTAAAGAAGTAGCTAACAACACAGCAGATACTGCAGGTGATGGTACTACTACCGCAACAGTGCTAGCACAAGCAATCATAACAGCTGGACTTAAGAACGTTGCTGCTGGCGCTAATCCTGTAGACTTAAAGAGAGGTATAGATATGGCTGTATCAGCATTAATAAAAAGATTAAAAGAATCTTCTACCCCGGTTAATGGATCACTTAAACAAATAAAGAACATTGCTGCTATCTCAGCTAATAATGATGATGAGATGGGTCAGCTTATAGCAGATGCAATTGAGAAGGTAACTACTAAAGGTATAATTACTGTAGAAGAAGCTAAAGGTATAGAGACTAAAATTGAAATCACTGAAGGAATGCGTCTTGACCGTGGTTATATATCTCCTTACTTTACAACTAATCAAAACATGGAAGCTGTATTAGATGATTGTTTAGTTCTTATATCTAATGAAAAAATAAGGGACCTTAAGCAGGTGCTACCTCTTCTTGAAAAGGTTGCTCAGGCAGATAAATCTCTATTGATTATTGCAGAGGATATAGATGATGTTGCATTAAACGGTTTATCTTTAAATAAACTTAAGGGTGTAATTAAAGTATGTCCAATTAAAGCGCCTGGATTTGGTGAGAGACGTAAGGATTTATTAGAAGACATTGCTATCTTAACTGGAGGGACCGTGGTTGATGCTGCTAAGAATCTTAGTATATCTACTTTAGATCTAGTTGATCTAGGTGAATTAGAGAAGGTTACTGTAACCAAGGACTCAACTACCTTAGTAGGTGGTAAAGGTCACTCTGGAGCTATTGCTGCTAGAATTGAACATATACAGAGTCTAATTAAAGATGCCCCTACTGATTACATTAGAGAAGGTCTTGAAGACCGTTATGGTAAACTTGGTGGTGGTATTGCTGTACTACACGTTGGCGCTCCTACTGAGGTAGAGATGAAGCAGAAGAGAGATAGAGTAGATGACGCTCTTGCTGCAACTAAAGCTGCTATTGAAGAAGGTATATCTATTGGCGGGGGTTGTGCTCTTATTAAAGCTAGAGATATTCTTATTGATCTAGATGCTCAAACTCTTGGAGATATTAATACTGGTGTCAAGATAATCTATGATGCTATTGAGGCCCCTATTAAACAGATTGTCTATAATGGAGGAGGTGAAGGATCTGTAGTGGTTAAAGAATTAACTAAGACAAAAAAGAATATTGGTTACAATGCTAAGACTGAAGAATGGGAAGACTTAATGAAGGCTGGTATTATAGATCCAACTAAAGTTATCATTACTGCTTTAGAAAATTCGTCTTCAGTGGCAGGTATGATGCTTACTACAGAGTGTGTTATCTCTGATGATATAGATGCAATGAAAGAACGTCTACAACAACCACCTATTATATAATGGCTAGTTCAGAATTTGTAAACGAATTTGATTACCTCATCCAGAAAGGATGGTGGTTTAGTGTAACCCCTAAGAATCAGAAATGGTCTTGTACTATATATAGATTAAAGCCTAATGGTAAATGGGAGGGTAGAGATACCAAACAATTTAAAACTATTGTTAAAGGTATGATATGGGTAGAAAAATATATAGGAGAGAAATTAGATGATTAATGCTGCTATAATTATTATTGCTGCATTACTAGTTATTGTAGCTGGAGAAAAACATACTGAGAATTAATAGAATTTTTTCTTTGATGTTTCCTTCTCTATATCACATTTACAATATGGTCTTACCTGACGGCATTTTTGACAAGCTCTACCACGTGCATATTTACCTGTAAGTGATTTACCACTTCTTCTCTTTTGTTTAGGTCTTTCTATTTTTTTACCATTCATGATCTTTTCTTTCTAGTTGAACCTTTGAGTCTTGATTTCTCTTTTTTTCCTCTATTTTTAGATCTTGATAATACAGTTGTTCTACTAGAGTTAATACCGTTACTGTGATGTACATCTTTATTATCACCTTTCTTAACTCTACCAGACTTTAACGCAGCTCTTCTTGCCTTGTTCCGTTTAGCTCTATCTTGCTTTTGCTTTTTAGATGCTTGGAACTTGGCATATTCTGCTTTATAATTTCTTTTTTTAGCTGCCATATATTACAAAGATACAAAATTTATTCTGCTCTATCACTATCATCGGGGTACTTTACTTCTTAACCTTCTCTAGTGAACGTCCACCAAAGTAGGCACCTATAACAGTTATTAATACTAATTGTAGTAAACTTTTCCACTCATCGTCTACAACAAACTGAATTGTACCAGCATCTATAAATATCATAAGTACTGTACATACTACTAAGAATGCTAATACTAAGGGTCTAATGTTTTTAGATAACCATGAATCAGAATTCATATCTGCTGACCATCTAGTAGATATTTCTTTCTCCATGTCTGTTTCATACTTGGCTATTAATTCTTTTACCTTTAGCTCTGCAGCTAATTTTTCCTCTTTAGATGTATGTAGGTTATCTATTACACCGCCTACTCCTTTTACTAATTCTGTTGCTCCTCCGCTAAATATTTGTGTTAATATGCTCATTGTTTTAAATTTTAATTATTATTCGTTACCATCAAATTCAAGTATATATTCGTTTTCTTCTATCATGTCTACATCTAATCCAGTATTATCACCAAACCAATCCTCTGGTTCATTATACGTGTATACTGACAAATCGTTAACTGTATCAAATGTTTTTGTAGCATCATTTAAATACTCAAAAGTTCCATCATATCCTATAATGTACTTTGTTCTATCTATACTCTTAAGTAAGTATGTGACTTTTTCTTTGTTTACATCAACAAAAATTGCTTTAGGTATTATATAATATTTTATCATACGGCTCCTATTACTGACAATCCATTAGGTAAATTAGTATCTTCTCCTACAGTAGCAGCTGCTGTCTCAAATGTATAGTAACCTTTTAAATCACTAGCTGCTGAATGATTTGTTGCATCCATTCTTGAACCATTGTTATATAATTCTGTTACTTCTGATGAAGTAAGTTCTTTATCCCAAAAAGTTATATCATTATATCTTGTAGAAGTACTGTTACCTGCTCTATAGTTATTCCATGATGTACTACCAAATGATAATTTTCTATCATTATTACCTAAAGCCGGTGTACCCGCATTGTTACCATTTGTATAATAACCATTACCACAACTAGCATCATTCCAATATAATTTCACGTTACTATTTGTAGCTTGATCATCTGTTCCTTTTGTAACTGTAATCATAGTATAATCATCATCACCAACATTACCTCTATTACTAGCACTCCAATAAGTAGAACCTAAACCTGCTGCAGCATAAGCTGTTGCATAATTTCCTGAATTACTGTGGAATAACCAAAAGTTATTTGATCTATTACTACTATTTGATCTCCAATCAAAATATATTCTATTGTTTGATTCATGATAATATATTCTTATTAAACCTCCACTAGCACTAGTTGTACCTGCATCATTCATACAAAACAAATGTATATTAGTATTTAAAGAGCTGCTCCACCCTGCTTTAACCCAAAATGATATACTAAAAGCATCATCTTCATCCCACTCTACACCCATACCGTTTGAATCATCTACACCTGCATAATTACCTGCACCAGTAGAAATACTTCTATGTAAAGATTTAGTATCAGCAAAACTAGCAGCTGGAAAACTTATGTATGGATTAATTATTATTCCCATTATAACTGGTATCCTAATAGTGTTACCTTTAAACCTGCACCTGCAACAGTACTTCCTACTGTTTTTAATATTATTACCATCTCATTATCATTTGCTATATCTATATACTCTACAGCATCACCACCACCACTAGCAAATGTGAAGGCTGTACCTGCTGTAGTACTAGTCTTTTCAGTAGCATCAATTGATAAAAATTCTCCATCTGCTGCTCCCCCATTAAATACACTAGTATCATCATAGGTAATATCAACTGCAATATTTGCACCTGTAGAAGCAGTATTCACACTAGCCCTTACACTTGTAAGTCTAAAAGCATAAGGCATTCTAAATGTAACTTTAGGGTCAGATGATGCTGTTAAAGCTGTGGTTTCATCACTGCATGCTAATATGAAATTTTCTTTTTTTTGTTGTAGACTTATTAAATTATTTTTTAAAGTATCATTATCTGTAATAGTAGTAAGATCATAACTTCCCATATTCACAGCTGTATCTGCTGATGCTCCTATTAGATTAAACAAATGATCTAAATCAAATGATGCTTTAGTATAAGTATTTTGAGTATTAGTATCGGTCCATGGTACATTCACCATCAGCCCAACGTCAGCCATATTCTGTACTTCATAATTTCTACTAGAGGTAGTTGTTGCTGTTTGCATTGCAGCATTTGTAGCAGCAGTTGGGCTTAAAAACCCAGCTGTACCTAGCTGTCTTTTTGAAAATATATCAGAGCTGTTTATCATAACAGCAGTAGTCTCAGTACTATCTGATAAGGCAATTCTGGCATCAGTAGCCTGGATTGATCCGTCAATCAGCAGATTGGTTTTGTAATACTGATTAGCCATCTATTAGTCTATCCTATTTACTAATACTATAATATCATTATCAGTTGGTGCGCTATTAAATGTAACTGTAATGTTTGCTGTGTCTGTTCTAACAACTTGAGCTATAACAGTATCATAAGTACTTGCATCATATAGTTGAACCATAACATCTCTTGTTCCTAAAGCATGATTAACAGTATAAGCAGTTGCAGATGCATCTCCAATTGTTTCTCTATAACTTCTAGCAGCTAAATTACCTGGAGTAAGAACTACTGTGTCAACTGATCCAGCTAATGCTTGAGCATCAGAAGCATAAGCAACTCCTAAGTTTGTTCTTGCAGCTGAAGCAGATGAAGCTCCTGTACCACCATGAGATACTGCAACATCTGTTGCTGTCCATGATCCAGAAGTAACTGCTCCTACAGTTTGTATTCCTAATCCTTCAATACTAGATTTTGTTTCATCACCCGTGTTTGTACCAGAGTTTGTACCAGTAATATTAGACGTTAAAGCTACAGTACCAGTAGCATCTGGTAATGTTATTGTTCTATCAGATGATACCGTGCCAGCTTTTAACATTATCTCATTGGAATTAGCAGCACTACCTTCAAACTGTACACCATTTGATGTTGATACAGTCTCTACATTATTTGTTGTTGTAGTACCGGTTACAGTTAAATCACCAGGAATAGTTATAGTATCAGATCCATCACCAATTGTCATGGTACCACCCATGCTAGCATTTAATGCAGACTTTACATTTGCTGTATCTGTTACGTCTGCGCTATTTTCTACTCCAGTTGCTGTGCTATAACCTCCACTTGCATGATTACCCCAACCATGTGCTGTATCAGCAAGGTCTCCTTGAGTGTCTGTTGCATAATCAGAACTATCAAATGCTTTAACTTGTGCCAAGTTAGTTACTTCTGTATCCATTAATGCTCCTGCTGAGGTTACATTAGATGTATCTGTTACATCTGCTGATGCTTCAATTGCATTTAATTTAGAGTGATCTGCATTAGTAAAGTCATTAGTTGTTAAACCACCATCACCTACCGAATAGGTTGTGTTGTTGTCAGCAGCCCATACTGCTGTTCCAGAAGAACTATATTTTAAAAACTGACCTGAACTACCGCCAGTTGGAACGTGTTTGCTGCCTGCTGTTGTAGGGTGAGTATAAACAGTGTCATTGTCTGATGCCCAAACTGCTGTACCACTAGAGGAATACTTGAGGAACTGACCAGAGGAACCACCTGAAGGAATATGCTTGTTGCCAGCACCTGTCGGATGACTATAGTTGTTAGCAGAAGATGCTATACCATCTAACTTAGAATGATCTGAGTCTGTAAAATCATTTGTAGTTAGTCCTCCGTCACCCACTGAATAGGTAGTATCCGTCCAGGGTACATTAATAACACCTTGTCCTCCAGAGTTTAACTGTAAACCATATGTTCTACTAGCTGTAGAACTTACAGCATTTGGTGCAACAGGATTATCAGTATTACTAAACAATTCTATTCCTCCTCTTACAGTAGCTGTTGCTTCTGGTAGAGTAAACGTAGAAGTTTGCTGCATAACATCTACCCAGCCTGTGCCATTATAAACATAAGCTTTATTATCGCCTGTATTATAATACATCTGACCAGTCACCGGTGAAGGTGATGTAGGTGCATTTGCTAATTGTTGTAATCTTACATTTTGTAATTCATTTTGAAGTAAATCAAGATGAACTAGATATTTTAATGATGCCATTTTTTCTTTTTTTTATTTAGTTTAATATTTAGTTTAAATAGGCTTTACCTGAAAAACCAGAAATAAAGTCTATTGTTAAATTATTTACGTCAGTATATGATACTTCTCCTATAACTACTGTGCCAGCACTGTCAACCACTTCAACAGAAGGAAACTTATTTAAATTATGTTGAATACTCCATGAAGCTGAAGAGATACCTTGATCATGAACATAGTGTTTATCCTCATCACCAGCGCTACCCTGGCCTCTTCTAATAACAAAATCATCTAAATTGATACTCATAAGTTAACATACTGAAATTATACTTCAAATCCAAAGTTTAGCAGTATAATCCTAACTCTTTTTTTAGTACAATCTGCTTCACAAAATAAACATGCTTTAACTTCTAATACTGTTATCCTTCCTAATCTGAAAGTGATTTCATATTTTTCTTTTTTGTTTCCTTTAGCCCAACTATTAATCCAATTCATTTTTTTATTTTTAAAATATTACGTAATTAATTCCTAATTTAAAATCATACCATTCTCTATTCCAATACTTATTATAGATACCCTCTAAGAACATACCAAAATGCCTGTCAAATTTATAACCAACTATCAAACCTCCTGAATAATCATACCATTGTTCACCTTCATTAAAATTGAAGTAAGAATACTCACCTCCATCATTATAGTGGTATGGCATAATATTTCCCCAACTATGGATCCAATAACTTTTACTATAGTGATAATAATCATATCCTAATACTAATGAGTGATTCCATTGAGCAGGTAACTCACTTCTTTTCTTTTCTGTATAGTCTGCTAAGACCTCCGGTATTACTACTGCTTCCCATACTTCAGTGCTTGTCGCAACAACAGCACCTGACGGGTCATAGTATTCTCCTTCATATACATCTACATTATATCCTTCCTGTATGGCCAGGTAAGTATAATGCAAGTTCCCATTGCTCAATCTCCATTCATCTAAAGGATCATATCCATACGGCTCTGCAATCCTTTGTACTGCTCCTATATTAACTGATAGCTTTCTAGTTATTTCGTGTCTATATCTCTGTGATAATTCAAAATATTTAATATCAGCAAATCCATCTTCTAAGTATTCTCCTTTAACAGAGAAATGTTTCATACAGAAAATCTTACCACAATTGTCATGAGCACCGTATCGTATAAAGTGGTGTTGATCTAAATACTTATCCCCCTCTTGACGTTTTATATCAAATTGGAACTTGTATTCTAGACCTCTGATCTTACCTACTGTAGCTGCATCACTGTAATTAGATTCTGTTCCATCGTAAAAAGTGTTAGCTTTATTCTCGTACCCAAACCTAGCTATCTTTCTTACACCAAATGAAATAGAATAATCATAAGGAGTCTCTATCGTTGATGTTTCTAAACCGTTATTAACAGAATATATATCTACATCTGATATAGATGTACCTCCATTTACAGCCCCATAAAACGTAGAGAATTTAAATAGTTTTTTTAAATCTACGTCCTGTGAAAAAGTAAATAATGGAAAACATAATAATAAAAATATTATTAGTTTCTTAATCATTACTCTACTGACTTAGTCCAATAAGCATATTCTAACATACATGCATCTGCTGATGCAACTCCTGCAGAAACAGCTGAAAATCCTTCTCCAGATTTTACAGGTAAGAATAAGAATTCACCAGGACGTAATACTGCTACACTAGCTCCAGATGCTTCTACTCTTCCTGAACCTGCCGCTGTAGCTACAGTTGCTCCTCCAGTTACGTCAGTAGTAACAGCAATAGTAGTTGTATCACCTAAATTTGCTGAAGTAACAGTTACTATTGTAGTACCAGAAGTTGTAACATGAGTAGATGATAAAATACCTGGTTGTGCTGCTAATGCTGCATTAAGTAAAACAAAGGTATTATCTACAGATGTAGTATAAGTAACTGCTGCTAATGATACTCCATCTACTGTAGGTGTTATAGTATCACCTGAACCTGGATCATTTGTAAAGGTAATAGTCTGCACTTGTCTTACAGGTGCTGCTGTTACAGTTTGAAGATTTACATTGTTAGCACTAGTGCTTACTCCGTTAGCTTTTAATCCTAAGTGTTTTACATAACAGTATTTAGTTCCTGCTGTTGCAGGCACTAATGTTGTTGGAGTGGTTATTGATGCCACTTCCCTAGACATCCCAATGTTTGGTGTACCAACAATCAAAGCATCCGTTACAGTGAAGCTTAGAGAGCTGGAAGAAACATCCGTGCTAGTTAATGATAATGTTGCGTTTAAAGTTGCCATAATTTTGTTTATTTATTTATTGTTGTTATTAATTATTTTATGCTTGTGTTCCAAATACCATATGCTCTAGTACAAAATCTGCACCAGAACCATATGCTCTTAATGTTTTATCACCATTTAAAGGTAATAATGCAAAGTTTCCTCCTCCTAACTTTAATATAATAGGATCTCCTGCACTAGTATCATCATATACATATATATAATCACTTGCTCCTCCATTGGTATTTAAAAGATATAAATACACTGGCCCAGTATAATCACCAGCAGTATATATTACACTAGCAGTTGATCCTGCTGCTGTAGTTGTTAATTTTGTTTTAGCAAAACCTGAAGTATTTGCTGCTGTGATCTCTTCACTTACAGTTAAGCTAATCACTTGTGTTGTTAAATCTGCGGCTGCACTTGATAAAGTAAGACCTGCTGTTACTGTTGCCATAATTTCTATTTTTTAATTATTTGTTTTACTATTATTTTATTTATTCTTAAAGTATATATCCCGGAGTTTAATTCCCCTATACTTAATATACTAATATTTTCTCTTTTTATCACCATTTCTCCTAACATATTATATACTTCTACGTCAACTTCTTTACTAATGTTTAGTATATTTTCTGTTGGGTTAGGGTATACATGAATTTCTTCTAATTCCATTCTTGCTGGTGGTAATGGTCCTGTCCAGCTTCCTTGACAATAGTCATATGTTAATTGACATATAGTATCCCATTCATTCTCACAACAGTAATCATCTACATCTATTACCCAAGCATAACATTCATCATTTAAAAAGAAAGGGTTACCGGATCCATTTATACACCAGGTTGCTGCATATAAACAACCTAAAGAATCATGTCCGTGATTTACGTTTGCTAGCGGATCATAGTTCCACGCATTCTGGTCCATACACCCTTGCACCACAGCAATACACGAACCATTGTCAGTATTAGCTGTTGAATCATAATTAAGGGCAGTACTATCAGTACAACCGTAAATGTAAGGAATACAGCTGAAATCCTCGGTGTTGGCTTGAGGATTGAAATTAATAGCAGAAGGGTCAGTACACCCAAGAATAAAAGGAACGCAAGAATTATTGTCAACATTGGCTAAAGGATTATAATTAAACATTGTACTGTCTGTACATCCGTATATAGGAAGTATACAACTGAAGTCATCAGTATTACAAGAATCACAGTAGTTAAGAGCTATAGGATTTATACAACCAAGTATAACTGGTATACAACTCCCATTATCTACATTAGCTGAAGGATCAAAATTAAAGGCTGTACTGTCCATGCACCCATAGATAGGTAGAATACAGGAAAAATCATCTGTATTTGCAAGAGGATCAAAATTCAACGCACTAGGATCAGTACAGCCATATATGAATGGTACACATGTTCCGTTATCTGTATTGGCAGTTGGATCATAATTAAACTGACTAGAATCTGTACATCCATATGCAAACGGTATACAGCTACCATTATCTGTGTTAGCAAGTGGATCATAGTTATACATAGTAATATCAGTACATCCATATACAACACCTATACATGTTGAGTCATCTGTATTAGCTAGTGGGTCATAGTTTAGAGCAACCGGATTTGTACATCCATAGATGAAAGGGATACATGAACCATTGTTTGTGTTTGCTGCAGAGTCATAGTTGAATGCTAAGGCATCAGTACAACCAAAGACTACTGGTATACATGATCCGTCTGAAGTGTTGGCTGCAGCGTTATAGTTAAACATGGTATCATCCATACAACCATAGATTACAGGTATACATGATGATGAATCATTTGTATTAGCAGACGGATTAAAATTAAAAGCTGTTGTATCCATACAACCAATAATGATTGGCATACAGCTTGAGTCATCAACATTTGCTACTGGATCAAAATTAAAAGCTAAAGGATTTGTACAACCCAAGATAATAGGTGTACATGTATCTGGCATATTAGCAGTAGAGTCATAGTTTAATGCGGTTGGATCCATGCAACCAAGTATACCTGGAGTACAGAAGTTACCACAATAAGGTATATTGTTATATCTATAAGGAAATTGTAACATAGGATCCGTCCAAGCATTTGTTCCTCCTGATAAAGTAGTATCACCTTCAGGGCCTATTAAATAGAATCCGCACTGACTTGCTGTAGTTGATGCATTACCTGGAGAAAAGAACATTACTTCAACAGGACTTAAAGCACTTAAACTAATAGTAAATGATTGTGAGTATCCGTCATAAGGTCCCATCATAAATGGTCCTAGTGCTGTAGTGTCTTGTAATATTCCTAACCATGAACCAAACCAACCATCCTCAGCCTCATCAGTAATCACTAATGTATATTGACATTGAGGAACTATCTCCATTGTATTTGCTATAGGATCATAGTCTGGTGATGTTGTATCAGTACAGCCTAATATAACCGGAGTTACACATGAACTATCGTCTACTGTAGCTTGAGGATTATACTCTACAAAACCCGGAGTTGTACAACCTGGTATAATATTAGGCACACAAGGTGCTACTGTATATATTACTGAAGTATCATTACCAAAGTTTGCATTCCCTGGTAATATTGCTATTATAGTGTCTCCACATAATGTTTGTACTACTGCTCCTCCATCAGCTCCTCCATAGCATGATCCACATAAACCGTCTCCAAATGAATCAAATAGAGTAAACTCTATAACAGTACCGTCTGGTATACATACTTCAGTTATTACAGGAACACCTGGTACAGAATAAGCAGGTGATGTAGCTAATACAGTGCCGGTTGTGTCTGCTATTTCCCAAGAGGTTTCTCCTGGGTATGTATCTGGCATTACTGTTACTACTATATTGGACTCTCCTGTTGCACAATTAGCTGGAGGCATTTGACATGAACCATCATCAGAGTTTGCCCAAGGGTTATAATTTAAAGCAAGCGGATCAGTACATCCTGGTATACAATCTGCTGTTGTTATAATCAACGTGTCCGTTAAGCTTGAGTCAGCAAGCATACCTAAGAAATAATATGTAGTGTTATTTTGAGAATTACTATATACCAGACCTGTGTTAGAAAAGTTTGCTGGGTAATTATACCAAGTAGATCCTAAAGAATAAGCATCTGTAGTTCTACTATAAGCTAACATTCTGCAGTTAGGGTTAGCCATGTTTGTCCACTTATAGTGAACTTTATTCTGTGCTCCGTCACAATAGTTTAAAACATAAAATGTATCTAATCCAGCACAAGGAGGATAGATACATGAACCGTCATCAAATGATGCCGTTGAGTCATAGTTAGCTGCAATAGGATCTAAACATCCTCCACTTGGTGGAGCACATGGTAATATATTAACTGTTGTATCTCTTAAATAGAAAGATCCTAATACTGGATCCCAATCTATAATTAACCCTTGACAAGTATTTGACATCTTAAAGCTAGCTGGATTTTGAGATACCCAACCATCACCATAAGAATCATTCAGCTGTATTGTATAAGAACCTGACTGAATAGATATTGTAGTATCTAGATATTCATATGCAATTGTGGGTTGATAAAAGAACTGTTGTAGTCCTGAGCTATCGTTAACCATAAGAAAGTTAGACTCTGATGGTGCATAAAAATCAAATTGAACCTTGAAGTTTACCCAGCTATTTTGTCCAAACAATAACGCTGGTAGTAATAATAATATTAATAAAATCTTTTTCATTCTTTAGTTTTTATTTTTTCAAATGCACTAATACCAAAACATCCTAATGTTACAAGAACAAATGAATTATAGATAGTATCATTAATTAATAAGTAAGCGTCATCACCTGAAAAGACAAAGCTAGTAATAAGATCTGCACATGCAAATAACACCATTATTCCAAAAGATATAAATCCAATTATATTCTTTTCATTTATATGATTCTTATCTTTAAATAGGTCCCACATATTAAAAGTCACTCATTATTAATTCATCAAT
>ERZ1046148.557-NODE-557-length-22102-cov-6.037239_pt1 | contig 22102 bp, 17 predicted proteins | sample MGYA00383090_ERZ1046148 | MGnify/ENA primary metagenome ERZ1046148 (study PRJEB29581, sample SAMEA5548360) | metagenome | biome: marine; feature: coastal; material: water | depth 25 m | study: Short-term variability in the microbial, nano- and picoplankton... | reverse complement strand
GAACTGGAAACGGAACCGGAACCGGCAACGGAACCGGCAACGGAACCGGCAACGGAACTGGAAACGGCAGTTCAGGCACATCTTCCGCTAATCCGCGTTCAATACCCAATTCATGGGAAGTGAGATGGCTAAACGATACATTGAGCAGTATGACGGCTGGAGAGATGCGTTTAGCCACCCTGAGGGTAAGTGTACCTGCTAATGAAGCACCAGCCTATTTTGGTATAGCACTTTTTGCCGCCTCTACGTATGGTAATTTCTCTACGCAGACAACACTTGTTCTGAATATAACTGCGACTTATGGTGCTTCATTTTCATTTAATGACTCTGATGTAACTTGGTTGCCAGGAGTTACTGATTCAGTAGATGTTTCAGTCACTAATTCCGGTTCATACATAGTCGAACATCTTTGGTCACTTCAGATTGATTCTGGCGATTGCAGTGCCAATCTAGCTACCATTTCGACAACTACTGCCGTAGCAGCAACCTCGCAGATCTCTATGGAAATCACACCTTTACCATCCACTCATTCAGGCGACACTTGCGACTTCAGCCTCCATGGCAATGTATCGTCTGATAATAGTTTCAACTATCTTTATTCTTTTACGATAACAATCGACTCTAATTGGAGTTTAGGTCTTGTCCCAGAGAGTGACATTACATTGACAGCAGGAGTTGAAAAGACGGTAAATGTTCTACTAATCAATAACGGGAGTGAAGAGGATTCTCTTTTGTTAAGTTCAGCAGAGCTCAGTGGTTTTAGTGTAACAATGCCCGCTCCTACTCTTGTAGCCCGTGATTCAAGTGTCTACGTCCAATTGATGATAACAGCTGATACCGGTATGGTTGGAACTTACACCCTAATGCTCAATCTTTCGAGCAGTAGTAGCGCTGGGCAAATGGTCCATTCTCAAATCGACTTTATTGTACTCGAAGAAGACGGACTTTCATTGACCCCTCCTTTTGGAGAACGTATTTCTGTAAACCCTTCAGAAAGTATCGAATCATCGGTTATGATAGTAAATACCGGAACTTCTAATCTCTCGTTAATACCAACTATTACCGGACTCCCTCAAGGGGTAAGTGCTCAGTTGGACACAACTGCCATCACTGTTGGCAGTGGCCTATCCGTGCCGTTTAATTTCACAATTATGGTCGAGGCCAATGTAGTTCAGGCAAATCATGATATTACCATTACTTTGAGTGGAACCGATATCTCAGATTCAGTTATTGTTGAATTACAAATCGGTGAGAGGTTAGATGTTCTGATAGCATCGTCAAGCCAACAGGTTGTCGCTAGCCCTATGTCTGAGAGAATCCATACGGTTGCAATTACAAATCTCGGCACGTCCAATCAATCCTTTGTCTTGGAATTAGACTCAACCAATACCGCTTCTTACTTTGATATTTCAATCTCGGAACTCAGTATTTCACTGTCTGCTGGCGAATCTAGAAACGTAGATCTAACGATACGCGAAACCGCATCAGGTGCCTCTTCAGGTGGCGAATCATTGACTATTACAGTGACTAGTGCTTCCGATTCCCAAGTGATGGACTCATTGGAAATCGACATCGTCCCCCATCTTGCAAATATGCAAATTACGGTTCTCACAACAGATGATGAAGCATTGCCAGGGGAGAGTATACATGGCAGTGTGATAGTGACAAACATTGGTAATTCCTTGGATACACTGACCATAACAACCGTCGGTATCGATTGTGGCCTAATCGAATCAGTCACCTTAGCGGCGAGCGCATCATCTGCACCACTACCATGGTCTTGTTTAATTGCTGACGATTCAGTGGCTTCATTAAAACAATTGACATTTAGAGCCACCAGTTCTGCTAGAACAGCCACAATAGTTGAAGAAGTTGAAATCTATACCATTCTTGCATCATGGGGTAATAGTGGCATCGTGACTGTTGAAATCGACCGTGACGCAGATACAATCACGGTCTCTGATGATGTAACCTTCGATGTCAATGTCTGTAATCAGGCAAATAGCGCTATCGATGGTCTTTTAGAATTAGAAGGGCAAAACACTGCTCGATTTCAGCAGAATTGGCGTCATGTCGGTTCAGATACGGAGATTCAAACCTATTCTTTGCAGGCTGGCGGTTGTCAGGAATTCGTGTTATTACTATTCACTACAGGAAGTGAAGGCTTTGCTGCTGAATTGAATGTAAGGGCGGTAAGTACTATCGATGGAACGACTGTTAACGATGAGTCTAGTACTTTCATAGTCACTGCTGCTGAGGAGCCCAAACCACCTGCAGGGATTGTTCTACCTCTAGGTTTCCAACTTGACAATCAATCTGGAATAACCGCTATCTCAAGCGGATGGATTGTAGCATTACTCTTATTCATGGTAATGCGGATGACACGGAAAAAGAAGGTTGTAGTTGGCCAATTCGAGGAGTTGGATGTTGAGCCAGCAACCATTGACGATGTGCCTGCTTTGGAAAACCTTCTCGGCTCGAATGAGGTCCGGATGGATGATGAACGTAAGGTAAATTGCCCGAAGTGCAATGAAAAGTTGGGAGTCCCGAGAGGGGCAGAAGCACCTTTCCGCTTCACTTGTCCATCTTGTGATGCAAAGATTAGAGTAGTCGATTGATTACTTATTTATCGCTATTAACAAGAAGGCTGTATGGCCAAATGTACCCTTTGTTGGTCTAACGCCACCTTTGCTAGCTCTACCCCATGGCCTTTCAATCATTTCAGCAGCCCATTCGACTTCTAAACCGGCCTCGATGCAGTTCTGCCAGCATGATTCAAGTTGCGAGGTACTCGGTGCATAGCAAGCCATACGTGCTCCAAATTTCAGTAAGGGAGCGCATGTTTTGATGGCAGCACTATGATCTGCCATGTCCAATATTACAGCATCGAATTTCAGACCGGTTTGCTCTACGACTTCATGCACCAAACCTTCGCAGTGATCATGTTTTGGGAATTCTGGAAAACAATCAGCAGCACGCGCAAGATTGCTCAAACCGACCTCTGCATGTTCTTCTCTTGGTTCGATCGTTAGTAGATGCCCACTACTGCCTAACACTCTCGCCAGATGTAATGACAGTCCTGCCGAACCTAATCCTGCATCTAATACGCAGTCACCAGGACCTATTCCCATTCGAGTGATTAGTGCTCCTGCATCTTTGGATGAAATGGTCTGTGCCCTTCTCTGCATACCTTTGACTAATTCAGGCAACCTCGCTGGCATTCGCATGAGATATTTTTGTCCGATTAACACTTCTTCTCCAATGTTTATGTCACCCAGTATTTTCATTGGATTAAATACTCCTAATCCCTTGATACTAATGGTTGAATCTACTAATTCGACCATGTGAATTCTTTCGTTTTCACCGAGCACAACCCAATCAGACATGGTGAATGCTTGAGGGACTTCTTGATGAAGATTGTCAGGGTAGAATCCATCCCCCTAAGGGGGATGTAGGACGTGAGCCACGTATGTTCATATACTAAATGATAGAAGGCACGGTTATGAAGTCCCTACGCACAGCAGCATCTACTCTTGTTTTGTTGATGGTTTTGAGTATTTTTAGTTCAGTAGTCTCTGTGGGACAACCTGAAGAAAATGTATCACTTTCAGATGAGGTGACAGAAAGTTATGCGGTCTCTCCTGGCCATGGAGTATTCGCTGAATACATGGGTGCTCATTGGTGCGGTCCATGTATTACTGCTTCCAATAACTTGGATAATTTGGTAAACAGCAACGGTGGTACCGGTGGTGATTTCACTTTCATCTCTTTCTGGGAGTCTGGCTCAACTGGTTGGCCAAATTATTCTCCAGTTAATCGCAGAAACCACATTCAATCCGCTCCTGGGTATCAAAGCAGCATACCAGTTGTCGTATTCGGTGATGCAGAAGATGGAACTTATTTCACCTCTGGCGGTCAGAATTACGACTCATACTACTCCGGTGGAGGGGGAATGGACTCTTCCGCAACAGATTTCGACCTTGAAGTATCTCAATACGCAAATGGAGCGAATATGGAAATAGAGATTAAAGCAACTTACAACGGTGTTGGTTCAAAGACAGTTTGGCTTTATGCTGCCGTTTCAGAAGAGGTAAGTCCTGAGTCATACGATGCAGATTCAAGCGCTCATCCACACCACCTATGGAAGAAGTGGTTACTAAACAGTGCAGGGAATGGTTTTGAATCTTTTACTTTGACTAGTGGGACTCCTGTTTACAACTCTTGGTCGGTTCCTATCTCAACGGTCCGTGCAGGTGGTGGGCACAGTGCAGAAGGGAATTTCCTTACCATCGCAACCCTTCTAGATGGAGATCACAATAGTCACAGAAATGTCTACACCGCTTCAGATTCTAGTATGGTTCCACTAATCGATGTCGGTATCTCTGATTTGACATACGTTAATCCATCTGCGGTTTCTGGCTACAAGTCAGGTGATATCATCAACGCTCAGGCTACAATAGTCAATAACGGCGTTAACGCTTATTCCGACGGTGGAACTGCACAATTCTACTACATAGATGGAACTACAGAAGTGGCCTTTGGATCACCAATATCCCTGAATAACTTCCCAAATACCGGTTCCTCCCAATTGGTTAGTGCGTCATTAGATACAAATAATGTTCCCGATACAAATTGGGAAACCACAATCAAGGTTAGATTAAGCAATCTCGAAAGGGATATGATTTCCTTGAACAATGCAAGGTCTGAATCAGTTCTTTTCGATAAAGTACCTGTCTCCAAGGAACCACAAGTTACTGGTGATATAGAGATTGAACGTGGTGTTGATTTCTATGTTGAGGCTAGAGCTCAAATCAACGATGGCGTTGATATTGATTTGTCAACAATAGATTTCGATATTGAAATCAGCCCAGCCGGTCAAGGCCTCTGGGATGACCAATACACTTCTCTTAGTGGGGATATACTATATCCAGGTGAAACCAATGAATACCGTAATTTCTTAATTCAGCCCGACATTATGCTACCTAGTGGAGATTACGACCTCCGTTCACGCGCAGAGGATAGTAGGGGACAACTAAGCGAATGGGTAGTAAATCAAGATGCTTTTAGAATAATGAACTCATTGCCAATTATTAGTCAAGATCCAATAACTGTGAAAGTTCAAACCAGTAAAAGAATCGACATGAAAAATCACATCAGTGACGTTGAAACACCTGGTGATATCAGCGGCTTGGTAGTCTCCAGCAGTCATGATGCATTTATCGGATGGTATCCTGAAACTTCAGAGATCGAGGTTTACTTCGAATCTATTCTTATGATTGATAACGAGCCAATATACACTGGAATCGAGGTAGAAGTCTACGATGGTGAAGACACAGCATATAGCACAATGCTGTTCAATGTTATTGAAAATGGACAACCACGTTGGGATACAGTCAATCGTATCTTTGTAGATGAAGGGTCATCTGGGCAAATCGATCTTCTAAACTACCTTTCAGATACTGATATTGATGGTAATCCAACTTCTTCTTCAGATTTAACGCTAGCACTAATGAGTAATTCTGATGAAAGCATAGTTACTGCAACATTAGATGGTTTCATGCTAAATTATCAAACCGTTGATATGGATGTCAATGGCTTCTCTACCTTTACAGTTAGAGCAAGTGACGGCATAGATTACTCTGATCAGATGATATCTGTCGAAATCAGTCCAATTAATGATGCTCCGAGAATTGATTTTTCTACTCTTGAAGGGATGAATTTACAGGTCGGGCAAGAAGAAACAATCAATTTCGATGAACTAATATCTGACATCGATGGAGATGTCGCCCAAGTCTTCGTAAGGGCGAGCACCGATGACGTTACTGCGCTAACATATACCAATCTCGGTCATATAATGACTCTGAAATGGGACGAAAAAGGAACGAAGGTAGTCACTATCGAAATTGACGACTTCAAGCCTAATGGGAATGCGGTTTACAGTTTCACGGTAGAAGTAATAGATCACAAAGAATTAACCGTTTCTACGAATGAAAGCGCCATGGTAATGCTGACTGCAGATAGTTATCATGTTGGTGACCAAGTAGAATTGACTCTTTCCATGACCGATAGTACTGAAAATTTCATCAGTATGGATAGCAGTTGGCAATTATGTAATGCTGACTCCCAAACCTGCCGTTTATTCAATCTTGTAGATCACCCAATGTCTTTCAAAGAAGAAGGCTGGACTTTCTCCCCATTCGAAGGAATGGATGGTGGCGAATTAAGATTCCATGACCAAATCAAGTTGGTAAAGGTATCAGCGGTAGATTCCAACGGGTTCGAATGGGAATCATCAGAATATCTTGAGTGGTATGTCGATTCTCATCGCGTATCTTATGCTGATATGAGCCCTGAAGAATTCAATACTGCTTTAGCAGAATTAGAGGCTAAATTAGCTGATTTAGAGGCTAATGGAGGCTCCGAGGAAGAGATTTTAGGAGTTAAAGATGATATTGCTGATGCATGCGCTGCAGTTCCATGTGACGATTCACTATCATCTGGTCTCGCTGATGAAGCAAGTGACTCCGGCAATCTCACTTTGCTGATTAGCATAGTTGCTCTAGTTCTGATATTTGGCCTTCTAGCGGGAGTACTACTCATGCGTGGAAGCAAGGATGAACTCGTAGAAAATGATTGGAGCAATCAAGTTCCAGCAACAGATATGGTTGCAAATTCAATGTATGGAGGCGCTCAACAACTATTCCAACAACAATATGCACAACCAGTTGTGACTCAAACACCGGCGTCTCATGCACCGGTAGCACCTGCGCAACCAGGAGTCCTCCCACTTCCACCTGGTGGTTTACCAGCGGGTTGGACAATGGAGCAGTGGTCATATTACGGCCACACATATCTTGAGCAAACAGGACAATGAATGGGCATGATAATACCGCTGCCGTAATGCAAACGGTGAAAGGTAAGTAAGGGTCAGGTAGTCAATGTGTCAGAAGAAGAAGATGTCATATCCAAGGTCGATGAAGACCTTGAAGTTGAGTCTGAAGATAGTGAGGAAGAGGTAATCACTATCTGGGCTGCCGAGAAAAATGCATCTGATGATGTTCTGACAATTCCGATTGATGAATGGATAGATGATATAGAATTCGAATCAACTGAGGACGTCCCAGTTCCAGAGCGCTTAGTCGACCAAGTAATTGGACAGGTTGCTGCTAGTTCGGTAATACGTAAAGCGGCGGAACAAAGGCGTCACATGATGATGATTGGTGACCCCGGAACTGGTAAGTCGATGCTAGCACGTTCGATGACAGAACTTCTTCCAAAGGACACGCTTGCAGATGTTCTCTGCTATCCAAACGAAGACGATGAGAATGAACCAAGGGTTCGTACTGTTCCTGCAGGAAGAGGTGATCGGATTGTAAAGGCTCAGAAAGAAGCCATAAGGATTCAGAAAGAAAAGAGCCAAAAAATGCTGATGATTGGTTTTGTCGCAATAGCTTTTCTCTTAGCAGTAGTCGCTTTACAATCAGGAGATATTCTGACGTTATTATTTGGAATGTTATTATTGATGTTCGGTTACATGTTCTTGCGTTCCCGTATGGGTGGTGCTGATGAGGCACGAATCCCCAAGGTTCTAGTTAAACATGACACTTCTGATTTGCCTCCATTTGTCGATGCGACCGCTACTCTTTCAGGAGCGTTGCTTGGAGATGTCCGTCACGATCCTTTCCAGAGTGGGGGTATGGAAACGCCAGCCCATGACCGAGTTGAACCAGGCGCTATTCACCGTGCTAATGGTGGAGTATTATTCATTGATGAGATTAACCTCCTGCGTCTTGAAGAACAACAAGCTCTTCTGACTGCAATGCAGGAAAGGGCTTTTCCAATATCTGGTCGTTCAGAGAGGAGCAGTGGCGCACTTACCAAGTCAGAGCCAGTGCCTTGTGATTTCATCTTAATCGCGGCAGGCAATCTTGATGCAATCCAAGGAATGCATCCTGCTCTTCGCAGCAGGATACGCGGATATGGCTACGAGGTCTATGTCAACTCTGTAATGCCAGATACTGCTGCAAACCGCAAACGTATGATTCGTTTCATCTCGCAAGAGGTTCGTCGCGATACTGGAACTTCTCGACAAATCCCACATTTCGATCGCTCAGGTGTTGCACTTATCTTACGAGAAGCGCAAAGAAGGTCTGGAAGAAGAGGAAAACTAAGCCTACGTCTGAGAGAATTAGGCGGATTGGTCAGAATCGCTGGTGATATGGCTTGTGAAGACGGCTCTACCTTAACCTCTGCAAAACACGTACTTGCAGCAAGATCTATCGCTAAACCACTTGAACAACAGGTCGCTGATAGAATGATTGAGCGCCGTCAAGAATATTCATTGATAGTTAATTCAGGACAGCGTTGTGGCCGAGTTAACGGCTTAGCCGTATTAGGTGCAGATTCTGGATTGTCTGATTACAGTGGTATCATGTTGCCAGTAGAAGCTTTGGTAACCCCTTCACAATCAAGTGGCGGTAAGGTATTTGCTACCGGCGGTCTTTCAGACCTTGCTAAAGAAAGCGTAACCAATGTTAGTGCGGTAATCAAGAAGTTGACCGGTAAGAATGTCAGTGACTATGATATTCACATCCAATTCGTTGACACCCACGGTGTTGATGGTGATTCAGCGTCTATCACTATCGCAACGGCAGTGATTTCTGCTCTCGAGGATATTCCAATACGTCAAGACTTGGCAATGACAGGTAGTCTTTCTGTCAGAGGTGAGGTTTTACCAATCGGCGGAGTTACTGCGAAAATAGAAGCAGCCGCAAGATTAGGTATCAATACGGTTGTAATACCTAGGGCGAATCTACAGGATGTAATGCTGGATAGCGAATGGGAAGGAACAATCGAGGTTGTCCCTGTTGATACCCTTGACGAGGTTATGGAACATGCTCTTGTGCGTGGTGAACTAAAGAAGAGTTTAGTTCAGCGTCTAAGCGAAGTCATCGATCGTCTCACGCCGGAAGTTACCGGCGAATTGACACCATCGACCAGACTTTCGTGAAATTATATCGGTTAGTTGGAGGGCATTTCCATGTCGAAAGAGAATTATTCTGGTGCACTTCCAGTTCTGTTTCTCGTCGTAATGATTGATATGATTGGATTTGGTATAGTAATACCATTCTTAACATTCTTTATCGATGATTTGGCATCGGTTGAAGGAGTAGTGGAAATCGGATTTTGGATTGCTCTTATGATGGCTGGATATTCAGCCGCACAGTTCATCTTTTCACCATTTTGGGGCGCACTCTCAGACCGTATTGGACGTAGGCCGGTTTTGATGACTGGCCTAGTAGGTAATACTGTATTCTTTACTATATTCGGTTTGTCTTCTTCGCTATGGATGGCTTTTATTGCTAGGTTTTTTGCAGGCGCATTCAATGCTAATATAGCGGTTGCAAAAGCATTCATTGGTGATATTTCAGACCCTAGTTTGATGGCTAAGAGAATGGGATTAATCGGCGCTGCGTTTGGTCTTGGTTTCACAATCGGGCCGTTCCTCGGTGGTGAATTATCATCACCAGCTCAACGTTGGGACATATTTGTAGATACGATTTTCGACGTCCATCCATACTTATTACCCTGCTTAGCGGCTTCAATTCTCTCCACGGTATCTTTAGTGATAGCGATGTTCAAATTACCAGAATCACTTCCTGCTGAAGAAAGAGTAAAGGTTGATGCACGTAATCCATTAGCTGTTTTGAAAGGCATGTTTGGAGATTCATTCAGAGTGATTAAAACTCCAAATGTCGGCCCAATGATTTGGGTTGGATTGTTTTTCATCTATGGGTTTACAATAATGCATGCTGTATTCATCCTGTTTACAGAAATGTCTACTTCGAATGGTGGTCTGGGATTTTCAGAGTCTGAGAACGGACGTATTTTTGCTGTTATTGGCCTCAATGGTATAATTATTCAGGGATTGTTAATCGGTAAATTGACTAAGAAATTTGGTTCGAAAAACCTACTTGGGGTTGGCATTTTGGTTTGTGGATTAGGTCTTTCACTGATTCCACATGTCCCGTCGAATTCACCTTGGTTACCACTCATCGCTGTAGTGATATTAATCTCGGCAGGTAATGGTCTCTTTCAGCCTTCATATTCTGCATTACTTACTAGTATTGCTAAAGAAGAAGACATAGATCTTGGCTTAGTAATGGGTGCACAGGAGTCATTTGGAGCGTTTGGTCGAATATTTGGTCCACTTACTGGGGGATTGGTTTGGGATGCAACTGTAAATAATACCGGGTGGATATCAAAAGCCACAGCCTTCCATCTATGTGGGATAATGATGTTATTTGCTTTCTTCTTACAGATGCGAGCAAGCACTATTTCCAAAAGTAATAGTTCATTGAATTAGCCGGTAGCGTTTTGAATAGATGAATGCTATTGACGTCTATGGGAGAATCTTTCGCCGAATGGGATACCAATACTTTCCAGAATCGTTTGTCGATGGTGACAAATGGTTTGTTACTTGGTGCATTGGTTATTGTCGCAATGTCTACGCTTGAAGATGTTCTTAAGCCATTCTTTATTGCCCTCGGTATTTATTTCATCTTGAAACCGGGTGCAGACATATTGTCAAATGGTGGTAAATTCCCTATTTTCCTATCTTATCTGACTATGTTTTTGCTATTTGCATTAGTTATAGTATCTACATTTTTCTTCGCTTGGGCTCAAACACAAAGCATCGTTGGCGACTCTGAAAAAATCGACAATTACAATGGAAGATTAAATGATAGATATGTAGACATGAAGGATTTGGCTGTTTTCGGCATGGTATTACCTGAAACATCGGACAACCTTAGTAACGGACAATCTGTTCTCGCTTCTGATTTAACGCAAATGGGTGTTCTTGAAGAAGGAGACAAGGTAATGGATTTAGCATTAGAGATGCTAAGTGGTTTTGGTGCGGTCCTATCGACATCTGTTACGGTGCTATTCTTTTTGATATTCATAATTCTTGAAGCCAGTTTCTTGCCAGGAAGAATCGAACGTGCTTGGCCGGGAGAAGCCTTTGAAAAAGTCAATATTGTTCGTAAGCAAATCGAGGAGAGCGTAAATACGTATATAGTAGTCAAAACAGGTTGTGGATTAGGTACTGCCCTAATTGCTGGCTTGATAATGTGGAGTTTCGGAGTTGATTTGTGGTTCGTTTGGGCCATACTTACTTTCGTGCTTAATTATGTACCATATATTGGCTCTTTAATCGCCACAGTGCCCCCAATAATAGTTGGATTTGTGATTTTAAATCCATTACCACTAATTTTATTGGTTGTTCTACTATTGCTAAACCAACAGATATGGGGGAATGTAATAGAAACAAAATGGGCAGGTAAAGCATTGGATTTGTCGCCAGTAATTTTATTGATTGTAACAGCCTTCAGTTTCTGGTTATGGGGAATAGTCGGAATGATTCTATCCGTTCCATTCATAGTTATCATAAAAATAGTCATGGAAAACATCGAGGCAACCAGGCCTTTGGCTATATTATTCTCAGAACGCGCACCTACTTTGGAAGAAGCTTGGGTAGATGCACTGAAAGATGGACGTTTATCGTTCTCGGAAAGTCACAAACTACGTGAGTTACAAAAGTTGCTTGGCGTTAGTGATTCAGTAATGACTTCAATCGCTGGTAGAACCGCTGCTCAGATGGCTATTAAGAAAGAAAAGGTCAACGAATTACAATTGGAGTTAATAGAAAAATCAGCGGCCATGACCACTCTAGGGCATGCTCTAAACGAACTTGAAGTCGGGAAATTGAATAGGTCATTCAAACCTGCTCTAAAGGAATTAATCGAGTTACTGGAAGAAGAAGAAGAAGAGTAATCTTACTTCGCCTGCAAAGGCTTCTTCGCAAGGACCGGCTAACATTTTCTCCAATTCGGTATTGATCATCAAGATCAAGGTTCCGAACTCGGGTGGAATATTTGGATCCTCATAGAGTTCTTCCAATTTATTTTGCGTCATAGCGATACGTACGTCAAGTGCTTTCGATTTATTGAGAAGCCATTGTTCGGTGGCTTCTTTCGATGCTCGACGAATGTTACGTGGTACTTTTGAATCATCGATTTGGCTGATTACAGTGGCAATCTGGGCAAGTTTGGTTTCAATGTCGGACATAAGGTTCTCTCCTCAAACATGTGCTCGTCATACTGATGGTGGTAGGCCGGATTTAAGATGATTGCCACCTGCGGTAGAACATGGATGGACAGGAATATGTTACTTGGGCTCGTGTTCTGACATTGATATCCGGCCTTGGATGGGCTGCTTGGCTTGACCACAAGTATAGGCGCGTTCCTAATCAATTTTGGATAACTTGGGCTGGGCCTGCGATTTTTCTTTGGACATTAGACATTTTTCTTCAAGGAGGAGAATGGTATGTTCTCGCTAGTGCGTCAGCAGTAGTTGCATATGCCTCTATGTCGGTTATTGGCAGAGCTTCATTGAAAGATGCAACTAGGGGTTCTCGCCTTGACCAAATCGTATTATTATGGTACACCTTGAGTCTTATCGGTGTTGGATATGGCGCCTATTTACACGCTCAGGTCGACCTTCTTGCATTGATGACAGGTTCTGCTGCGCCTGCAGAAACGCTTTGGTGGACTACTATTGCAACAGCACTACCAATTCTTCTATTCGACATGGGATGGCGTGTGCGTTTGATTCACGGTGGTGCTGATGCTAAGGCTTTGATGTGGGTGACACTTGTGATTCCTTCTTGGAATGCAGTTCCGATCTTGTATAGTTCAAGCATGGATTCTGCTACAGTAGCATTGCCTCCGGCTTTGGCATTGATGATTTGGGGCGGTTTTGTCTTTTTGGCACTACCATTTATCATGATTATACGTAACTTGATTGCAGGAAACACAACACCTCTTCGATTGATTTGGCATGCTGAAATGATGCCACTTGCGCGAGTTGCAGATGAACATGTTTGGCTCCTTTCTGAATTGATGGAGATGCCTTCGGGTGAAACAGTTGTTCACCATCGAACCAGAGCGCCGTCAAGAACTCCAAGTGCTGAGGAATTGGCGCAGCAACTGTCCAAATTAGCCGAACATGGGGCCGAGCGAGTCTGGGTGACCCGTAAATATCCACTTCTAGTCTTCCTTTGGCCAGCAACTGCACTGATATTGTTAATAGGTGGGCCAATGGCATTTTTGATGCCATTACTGGGAATATGACTACTCATACACCCTTGCGCTCTACATTCTTGGGCCTTAGACCCTTGTAAGAGCACTTGCGGCATGATACAGCACGCCATGCATTACGGGCATTACACTTCATGCAGATCTTGCAATGCAGCAAGCGTGCTTCTGCCTCAGGGAATCGTGCCATGCAGCGCCGACTTGCTGCCCATATTTAACCGCAACCACTCAACAAGCGGCTGATTGAAGGACAGGAATGCATTGCCAATGGCATGCGCATCATCCGCTTACCCGGTATCCATCATGATGCTAATGCTAGTTTAGTGGTTGGTAAGGAGGAAGCAATCCTAATCGACGTAGGGACTTCTTGGTACCAGATGCTTCAGGTAGAGAGAATCAAAGGTCATATCGAAAATGGGCCGCCGTTGGGCAATATTTTACTCTCTAATCGTAGATTTCCATTCAGCGGCGGTGCCAAAGCAATTTCAGAGGCTTTTGACAATGCCCTGATTCATATCGGTGAAGAAGGCGTTTCTGCGCTTGAAACGGGAGATTTCTTCTCTACTTGGGCTAATCGTTTTGATTCTGATATGCCAGTCACTATTTCCAATCCGCTTGATGATGGTGATGTTTTCGCTATCGATGATAGAGGAATTGAGTGTATTTCGACACCAGGGCATGCGCCTGAAGCCATGTGCTTTTTCCAAGAAGACCTTTCTGTTCTCTTTGCAGGTTCACTTATATCGCGAGCTGACACACCGATTCGTTGGGATTTACCCGGTGGATGTTTACCTGATTTAGCCGATAGTGTCACCGGAATCATGGAACTAGAACTCGAGAATTTGCTAGCTTCACGCGGCCCTTCTATCAAAGGGAGAAAACATATCCAAGATGTGTTGGACAAGCATCTTCAATTCTTTGACAAAGTGATTTCAGATGATGGTGTAATGCCAAAGAGTTGGGCTAAACCCGCACCGACATCGCTATTTCTGACGCCTAGGGATCCGTGGCCACTTCTCGAAAATGAGGAAACTAGTTCAGAAGAGTCTCAATAGTGCTGATCTTGGTCTTTATTTTCTTTCTTCCAAATGCGGTAGCAGGGTTTGCAGATACGAACTCTACTCTTACGTACGGTAATACCACCCTCGCCCCATACGTCGATTGCGTCATCTTGTGAAAGAGAGCGCCCGCCTAGGTGCTTGTCAGAAAAATCATCACAACTTTTCACTCCACATGGGATCTCGCCTGGCTTGACTTCACGCTTTCCAGACTTCTTCTTCTTTAGGCCTGCAGGAATACGGACTTTTCTTTGCTTACGAGCGGTCCTATCAGCGGCCATCAATCTACCGGAGTAGACTATACCTCATCAAGATTGGCTCAATTATGACTTGCTTCACCGAGTCTGTTTAGCAATCCGTTGATCAATTTAAGCAATCCACGAAGAGTTACTTCACTGATATTAGAAATCTTGCAGACTTCGGATTGAGTCCGAGTGCGGCCTGATTCTTTTGCAGCCTTGTAGATTAGTGCAGCAGCAACTCCCATTGGCTTTTTACCCTGCCAAATATCGCTATGCGGTTCTATAACTTGCCAGAGGTGGTCGACTTGCAATCTGGTATTGGGTGGTAACTCCAATTCAGAGATAAAGCGGTCGAAATACTCGGATGGTGCGGTTATCGTATGCATGTTGAACTTACGAGAGATATGACGAATCAATCGAGATAATTCTTTTTCATCGATATGGTATGATTCAGAAATCTCTGGAATCTGCCTTGGAATATTCTCCCTTCTTGCAACTAAGTAGGTGCAAGCAGCAGCAACTCCTGCGATCGAGCGACCAGTCACGAATCCTTCTTCCGATAGTTTACGATATAATCTAGCAATCTCCTCTTGCATTGGGTTTGGCAAACCTGAATGGTCTCTAATCATCTGATTTGCCTTGACGAGATTACGAGCTCTACTTTGGCGTGTCTTTGACCTTTCATCAATTACAATGCGCCTGCGCCAATCGCGCCTGTCGCGTGCTGAGATACGATTCTTCGATGCACCCATATTTGTCAAATCAGACCGTGCTATAGTCGTGTTAAGTCCTTTGTCAGCAAGCCGATAGGTAATAGGTGCGCCAACTCTGCTCTTATCTTGGAAGTGGTCATGATTTGTCCAATCTGCTCCAGGGTCAATCATTGATTGCTCTGCAACCAATCCACAATGGTTGCAAATAACCTCTCCTCTATTCTCGTCTAGACCCCAATCGGTCACTCCACATTCTTCACATGGACTGGTATGACCTGGGATTATTCTTCTCTGATTTCCGCCTACAATTTCACGCTTAGCCATCTACTCAACCTCTGGTTATATAATGGCTGCCATTGGTATATTAACTTTTAGTATATATGATTCAGAGTTAAGTCACGCAGTTGCCGTTTAGAGTGGTTAAATCTTCTTTGCAAAGTTAAGTGAAATACCTCGCATTTGTCTCCTAATGGCTCACAATATGTTCATTGAGTACAGGCTCTGCCATCGTTTCGGAGAGTTTCATGCCGGCAACAGTTGTACTCGGTTCCCAATGGGGTGATGAAGGAAAGGGCAAGTTAGTAGATCGTCTCGCTGAAGATGCGAGTTGGGTTGCTAGGTTTCAAGGTGGAAACAACGCAGGACATACCGTTGTAATCGGAGAACGCGTACTAAAATTCCATCTATTGCCCTCTGGTATTACCAGAGAAGATTGTGCACTTGTGCTGGGAGATGGAATGGTAATCGACCCATGGGTGCTCGACCGTGAGTTGAACGACTGGGTAGATAATGGGGGCGTTGAGCCGAGAGGAAAGAGGATTTTCATTTCCAATCGTGCTCACATAATCTTGCCATATCACACCTATATCGACGGTCTCGACAAAAAAATTGGGACAACGGGAAGGGGAATTGGTCCGGCTTATGCCGACAAAATAAACCGTGTCGGATTGCGGTTTGCTGAACTCGCTGAAGCCGATGTTGAAGCAATGGCTACACGCCAAAATGCGGCTCTTGCAGCAGCAGGTTGTGAACAAAGGGTTAGCGCAGAGGAACTTTCGGAAAACCTTTCTTGGATACTAGAGAGGTTTTCTAATTGCATTTGCGATACAGGAATCCTTCTAGACAATGCCCTCAAACTCGACGAGAGAATTGTACTTGAAGGGGCGCAAGGATGTTTGCTTGACATCGACCAAGGTACCTATCCATATGTTACTAGCAGTGTTACCAGTAGAGGCAATGCAGGTCATGGCGCTGGTATACATCCTGGACACATCGACACGGTAATTGGAATCACAAAAGCCTACATCACCAGAGTCGGTAATGGTGCAATGCCCACGGAATTGGATGATGCTGATGGTCAGCACATGGGAAGCGTTGGTCATGAATTTGGTACTACGACCGGACGTCCTCGCCGATGTGGATGGTTTGATGCAGTTGTAATGCGACATGCGCAACGCCTGAACGGCTTTACCGAAATCGCTTTGACAAAACTCGATGTTCTTGGTGGCTTAGACTTGCTGAAGATCTGTGTTGGTTACGAGTTAGATGGTAACGAAATACATGAAATGCCAGCAACAGCAAGCGCTCTGGCAAGATGTAAGCCGATTTACTCTGAGATGCCGGGCTTCGCTCAATTATCAACAGAAGAATGGCTCGGTGTTGCCAAGAAATGTAACGATGAAGGCCTTGGGTTCAAAGGACTTCCCATTCCAGCCCAGCATTACATCAAGACATTGGAAGGTCTGATTGGAGTTACCATCTCCAGTGTTGGAGTTGGCCCAGACCGTGATGCTACAATCGACCGCGTGTGAAACCTCAAGAAGGAGAGGCTCACCCGAACGGATTGAAGGGCGATTAACTCAGTTGGAAGAGTGCTTGGTTTGCAACCAAGATGCCGGGGGTTCAAATCCCCCATCGTCCACTTACCATTCTTTTCATACAGTGCTATTGCGTGATTTATTCCGCCTATTACTGGAGAAATAATGCAATGGCTTCATTGATTGTAGAATCTACGAATAGTTGATATGTCTGAGGTCATGAATAAGGATGGGGTCGTATCATGGCGGGGGCTGGCTCGATTCTCGAATTACACGTCCTATCTTTCGGACTTGCTGCTTTGATGGCTTCATCATTCATCTGGTTAGCATTCAAGAGTTCGAAGACCCCTCTCACATTACGGATGGCGCTTCTACATTTAGGGCTGCTATTTCTGGTAAATCTGTTCATATTTACCACCTATATCATCACAGAAATACCTGATTTCTTTGGAGCTTCTGAAGCAACAGTTGCCGCCCTAAAAGGATGTTCAAATCTACTAAATGTTCTGACAATTCTTCAAATCGGCTTTATATTTACGATATTTCCTTCACCAATATTTTCTAATCGTAAGACCACTTTTGGCATAGGAATCTTTCTAGTAATAATTTTAGTAATTGTTTTCTTAATCGTTACTTGGCTTTCTCTTTCTATCTATTCCGGCTACTTTGTTTGGCTCTTAGTTGCACTTACGATTAATGGATTTGGTAGTTTCTTCATGGTTAGATGGTATCTACTTTATCGTTCAAGTGATGATCAAATATTGCGTAATCAAGCGATTGCTGCTCCACTGTTAATGCTTGGTTTGTTGGGTGGTAATACGATTAAATGGCCGAGTTTACTGCTTTTGGGAGGGCCAGAGTTATTTTTCCAGGGCACCTATTTGGCATTGGGAGATGGTCTTCCTCTCTTCGTAATACTGATGAACAGTACTGCAATCATAATGCCGGTTTGTGCATTAGTGGTTGTTTTGGTAAAAGAATCAACAATTCAAAGCGAATTACGCGATAGAAGTCTACTCTTCACTTCAGTGGCTTTCATGCTATTTGGTTTCCTGAATTTATTGATTCTCTCTCTGGCAGATTCTGATGGAGATTTCCGCTCACTTTGGGATTATTTCGCAGTGATTGGCATGTTTGGATTAGTTAGGCCACTAATCCTGATTTACGTCGCTTTAAGGTTCAACCTTTTCGATATAAATAATCCACAGATTAGAGGAAAAGTTAGAATTATTGCCTTACTACTAGTAACGGTTTGGACATCGAGTTTCTTTGAAATCATTCAAGCATTTATTCCATTGCCGCAATTGTTGTCTGCAGCCCTAATCGGCGTTGTATTGGCATTTGCCATTGGGTGGGAAGAGAAAATTTTCGAGGGGCTTGCTTCTGGTGGTGAAAAGCAGATGTTGTTGTCGGAAGATGATTACTTTGAGAAAGATGATTTGTTCAGATCGGTAATGATAGTTTTTGGTGCGGTAATACTTTACCTATGCCTCGGATTTATTTCAGGAAGTGAAATCTGATGTTTAGCGAGCATTATCAATTCCAAGGAAAGGATAAAGAAAAAGGCAATGCCATCTTTATGTTGAGTGTGATTATATTGATAGCCATCAATTCATCCATTACTCTAGCAAACTACGACGACCTTGGAGTTACTGCTGCACAAGATACAGATTATAGCATTATATTTGAGACACAGACTGTTTCTACAAGCACTACCATCACACTGAACGATGGTGGGTCTGATACGATTATCGAGAGTTTAGATACCAACTGGAGTGACTCTGGTTGGATGCTACAATCGATTTCAGTACTCGTAACCTATGATGAGACTTCGGGGCTTGACAATGATTGTGATACTGTAACCGCTTCAATGTCATCTTCTGCCAGTAAGGGTGAAGGTTTTGAATCGGAAGTACTAGACGGGGCGGTTAGTGATTGTAGTGATATTCAATTGAATATGGTTTGGAAGCAACCCATGACAAATACTTCGTCATCGAGTATAGAAGAAGTGATTTCACAGATGAAACTCGGTTCGATACCTGTTACTGTAGATGCAGACATCTCATTGAATGTTGATAGTACAATACCAACTAATGATGATAACGAACAAATCGAGATTGCCATTAGCTTTGAATTGGTTAAAGTCTCAGCATTAGAACCAATTGCTCAGATGTGATTTAAGCCATATTATGTTTATACTAATTGAGTCCTTGTTTGAGAACTAATTTATCAAAAAAACGTTATAATTTAAATATTCAGTGATTTAATAAATATCCATGCGACCATTGATACTACTTGTAGGCCTGATATTTTTAGTTGGAGCATTTATACCCGACATAGTCTTGAATTTTGCACCTGAACATAATGAGTTGGTGGCCGAGGTTTACCCACCGATGGCTTGGATGGGATTCTGTGTGATGTCAGTCGGTTTCATCACTTTTGGTCTCTTTTCCAAAAAGGATGATTATTGATGCCTGATGCCTGTGCCGTAGGCGAATGAGATGGGAATCTGATTGTTTTATCCATTTTAATTCCCGCTATCAGTAACTGAAAATGTGGTCCCAATGGTAGTCGAGTACCTTTAATGATTCATCTATTGAAAGCACTGTTAGTGAACCTTCAGCGGACTCTTTCAGTAATTTCATATCTTCGAGTTTTCTCAAAGCATCATCCACCTCAAATCCAACTTCGACAGCAAAGGTATCAAGAAGCCACTTTTCAATTCTCATATCGAGTGATTTCTTATCGTGTTTACCGTCCTTGTCGACCAGTAAGAATGTATAAGCGAGCAGTGCTTCTTTGACCTCCTGCTCTTCGGCCAAATCGATTATCATATTCAGAACAGCAGCATTATTCGCTTGACCTTTGAAATATAGGTCTTTGGAGATCTGTGATTGATATTTCTCGCGTGTCTTTTGATAGGACATATATGATTTGAGAATGTATGTCCCCATTGCTGCACTGATACCTGAGATAATCGAAACCGAGGTACTACCGGTTTCACCGCCAAATAACAATGGCCCAAACTTCATTCCTAAAGTGATTAAACCGCCTACAAGAGGGGCGAAGATCTTGATTTTATCGATGTAACGCATTTCGGGAGAAGTATTGGGAAATATGGTCTCAAGGTCTAGTTTGGGTACGGTTTTGAATAAGCGAAGATGCAACCCTGCAGATTCAATGCCTTGATAATGCTTCATGCGATTATTTTTCTCAAACCAATCTTCATCATGGAATTGCAATACCTGTATCACCCGGTCAAAAGACTCAGTGGCAATCTCTTCTTTTTTCATACCGAACCAAGAGGTCCGTACATCAGAAATCGTAACAGTTCCTAATTTGAATAATAGCGATGTTACCAATTCATCAAATCTCACCCTTAGACTGATTGGAAATAGGTTTTCTCCTTGACGGGCTTCCTCCATCTCCTCTTCACTTATCTCCCTCCAGTTACCATTGTGCAATGATTCTCTTAGGGTTTTGAGAAATTCCTCTTTTCCTTCTGAATCTGGATTTTCATTCTGATCGGGGTCCATGCTCTCATATAGGGATTTGAGCAGTTCCAAACGCGCATGAGATGAATGATGCCAGATGACCTCCATCATCTGCGAAATCTTGGCTAAGCCTGGGCGTAAATCCTCAGCAATATCCTGTGACTGAAACAATTTCTCCTTCACTCTAGCGCGTGAGATGGGGATGTAGTGTTGTTGCGAATCACTAGCCATAGCAAGCCCTCAACGAGTCATCGTATTCATTGTTGCTGATTTGGAATGAATTGAATCTCCTTCCGATTCACTAATCGTGTGTAAGAAATATGCTTTAATAACCGACTTAGTCTTTAATCTCGCACCTAACATAATGAGTTAGTGGCAGAGGTTTACCCGCTGATAGCTTGGATGGGGTTTTGTGTGATGTCGGTTTCATCACTTTTGGTCTCTTTTCCAAGAAGGATGATTATTGATCACTTATGTTTGATGCCCGTGCCATAGGCTAGAATCTCATAGGCACTACCTCTTTCAGTATTATTTGATGAAACAATTCTTGCGGTTTCCAGGCGAACATTGACGACGTTATCCCAGCCCTGTTGTAATGCTTGTTCACGCAATCTCTGTAGTGCCTCTTTGCGGCCATAATAGAGAACACGGTCAAACATAGTGATGTTCCCACCAATTATAGCATGCAAGCGTCCAATAAACGTCTGCCACCAACTTGTTCCAACAGAGATATTTGCCATCACTAATCCGCAACTATTGATAGTTTTAGCAGGTATTAGTTCTGAAACGGTATGGATATTATCTTCGCCATGTTGTGCTAAAAAAGCGCTCTCTCTAGCGTTTAATTGATTGATTTTTTGACCTTGGTAGTAATTACCACCTATCCATGAGACTAAAAAAGGGCCAATCGTAAACGAGAGACCTAAAATAATCCACAAGAAATCAAATTCTTCCAAAAAATCACCTCATTGGACGGTAACTGCGGTGCCATAAGCGAATAATTCAGAGGCTCCGTTAGCAACGTTACTAGTAGCGAAACGAACATTCACCACAGCATTACCGCCACGGTTCATACAATCCATTAGCATTCGATTAGTAGCCTCTGCACGTGATTCTTGCAATAACTCAGTATATGCTTTCAATTCACCACCGACGATATTTTTCAGACCAGCGAGGATATCCTTTCCGATATGCTTTGCTCGAACAGTAGACCCAGTTACAACTCCAAGAGACTTTATGATCTTCATTCCTGGTATCGTTTCTGTATTGGAAACCATGATTTGTGTTTGTTGACTAGCGCTTTGTGGTTGCGCTTGCGGTTGTGCTTGTGTTTGTCCTCCGGCTGGTGACTGCATGAACCACCGAGCCCCTTTCTCTAAATATTGTTTTCTATCCTCTCATTATTGTAGAATCTTAGTTAATATCAATGCCAAGTAACAAATATGATTGGCTAGTTCATCTATTCACTAGGTGGTGTTCATGTTGTCTAAACAGGTTCTCCGGGCTTCCTCGCTAGTGCTGATAATGGTCATTGCATCTCTCTCGCCACTACTCAATCATGATTCGAAATCAGCCCTCAAAGATGGGCCTATTTCAATGCACAGTAATCCGGTCTTAGATG
>ERZ1046148.552-NODE-552-length-22218-cov-8.092361_pt1 | contig 22218 bp, 30 predicted proteins | sample MGYA00383090_ERZ1046148 | MGnify/ENA primary metagenome ERZ1046148 (study PRJEB29581, sample SAMEA5548360) | metagenome | biome: marine; feature: coastal; material: water | depth 25 m | study: Short-term variability in the microbial, nano- and picoplankton... | reverse complement strand
TTTCAGTTGGTACACAACTACAAACACCTGAAGAAATAAAGTTATCACTTACAGGCCTATGGTTTCGTATGAATGATAAGTTACAGAGAGTTAAAACTCTTTTGATGACAGGTCGTGATTCAGCAGTTAAAGATGAGCCGTTAGAAGATGCTTATCTTGATGTATCTAATTATGGAATAATGGCGACATTAGTTGGTCGTGGAAAATGGGGTAAGTAATGACAAGAAAAGAAATGTTAAAATATCAAAGTGATTTTTCAATCTATGGTGTATTTAGATTTACTGCATATCTTGTAGCGTCTATTGCATTGTATATGGGTAACTTACAAATAGCAGGAATAGCATTAGGCTTTGGTGCTACATTAGGTTTCATTCGTAGAATAGCAAGGATATGGGAATAATGGATAGTTTAATTTGGGTAATCGCTATATGTTTGTTAGCTGTATCTACAGATGTTGTAGATTGGATATGTGATAAAGTAGCTGATAGTTTTAATAAACGTGAAAGAAACAAATGAAACAAGTAAGTTATAGTCAATATTCATTGTGGAATAGTTGTCCGTATCAATGGAAGTTGCAATACGTAGATAAAATTAAAACAAGTGAACCTTCGATACACACTATCTTTGGTAGTGCTATGCACGAAGCTATACAGACTTATTTAGGTTGTATGTATAACTTTACTATAAAAGAAGCTGATGAACAAAATATCGAAGACTTGTTAAGGCGTAAGATGAAAGAGTTTTATCAAAAAGACATAGTCGATACTGATAAACTTGATTTAGTATCAAGAGATGATATGGTTGAATTTTATCAACAAGGTGAAGAGATATTAGATTACTTCAGAAAGAAACGAGCTGACTACTTCAATAAAAAGAGTTGGTCACTTTTAGGTATAGAAGAACAATTAGCAATACCTATCAGAGGAGACTTAAAGTTTCTTGGATATCTTGATGTAGTTATGAAAGATGAAATTAGTGGTAAGATAAAAATCATTGACATCAAGACAGCAACTATGGGATGGAACAAATATCAGAAAGCAGATGTTATAAAGAGTGACCAATTACTATTGTATAAAGAATACTATGCTAAAAAACACGATATACCTGTAGAGATGATTGACATTGAGTTTCTTATCTTTAAAAGAAAGTTGTGGGAGAAGGCTGAGTTTCCTCAAAAGAGAATACAAAGACACGTTCCGGCTAATGGTAAACCGAGTATGAATAAGATGAGAGCAAGATTTGAAGAATTTTTAGATGCTTGTTATGACAAAGATGGTATTGTAAAAGACGGGATTGAGTATGAAAAATGTCAAGGTAAATGTAAAGCGTTTACTAAATGTAAGACTTTATAATGGATACTATAAGCACTCAAGTAAGTGAACGTACTTTTAACAACGGTGACAGGATTGTTTTTGTAGTAGATGACCCATATAGTTTTTTAGGTATGCGGGCAAGAAGTTTGTTAAGTAAAGAACCTGAGACTATTACTTGGTTAGATAGGTTGGAAGAAGATGATGTCTTATGGGATGTCGGAGCTTGTGTAGGAAGTTATAGTATTTATGCGGCAGTTAGAAGAGGTGTACGAGTTGTAGCATTTGAACCTGCGAGTTACAATAATTATATTTTAGAACAGAACATAGTATTGAATAAATTAAATGATAAAATTATAAATTTTCCTATAGGAATTGGTTCTGATTTTGCGTATACTACACTAACACATATCAACGGATATGATGTAGGAAGTAGTTCAAATGATATAGGAACGAGTCCTATATCTAAACATAGAACAGGTAAAACGACAGGTTGTGTAGTTGATTGTATTGATAATTTAGTAAAACAAGATTTACCATATCCAACACATTTAAAAGTAGATGTTGATGGAGCAGAACCTGATGTGATAGAAGGAGCTTTAAAAACTTTACCTAATTTAAAGTCAATATTAATTGAGTTATTTCCTACACCACAGAAAAATACTTCTATGTATCAGTACAGGAAAGAACATAAAAAAGTGATAAAAGATTTAGAGGCTATGGGTTTCGTATTAGACGAAGAATTGTATGAAGTATCAGCAAAAAGAAATGATGCACATAATTCAAGGTTCAAAGGTCAACGAAATTACATATTTTACGGAGAAGATTATGCAGTATAGAGATGTTAAATTAAGTATTAGGATGTTCTTAGATGATTTCATACAAGAACCATTTAGAGATTATGTAGTTTATTATTTACAGAAAGTAGAGCAGACTTGTAAAGTAAAGGTACATCACGTTTTTATTTATGCTGATGTTAAAACGATAAAGGTAAAAGAATTTTCAGATTTCATAACAGATAAACTAACACATAAAACAGAAATTATACCTATAGAAAAAATAAGACCACAAGACCATGTATGGATGAATTTGTTACCTACAAAACTTAAAGATTTAGGACAATGGACATACTCTTCTTGTTATGATGAACCGGCAGATATATTTCTAGGTCTAAAGGCATTTAACGATGCCGCAGTTTTCGTAACATCACCTAAACCCGAAAAGGAAGAATGGAAAAACAGAAAGTAGCTATCATAGGTAGTAGAGAGTATATTAATAAAAGAAAGATTCAAGAGTTTATATTCAAATTAAAAGAAAAGTATAATGGAGAGGTCATTATTGTATCAGGTGGAGCAAAGTATGGTGCTGATAAATACGCTAAGAGATTTGCTTTAGATTTTGAGTTAGAGTATCACGAGTTTCCTCCGTATCACGAATCATATAATATACATTGTGTATTGGAAAGATTTTTTTATGGTAAGCCTTATAACGTTGGTAATTATCATAGTCGTAATAAGAAATTAGTTGAACATTCAGATATGGTAATAGCATTTGTTCCTAAAGAAGTTACTAATGGAACACGTTCAGCAATAAAATATGCCGAAGAATTAGGAAAAAACTTTGTTATAATAACAGGTTAACATATATTTATATATAGATATATGAGAGAAATGTTATGAGAAAATCTGAATTAAAACTTACCTCGGTCAAAATATACAAACCACTTTATCATAAGTTCAAAGTACGAGCAATGGATGATGAGTTCACTTTACAAAAACTTGTAAATAGATGTATGGATTTATATATGAGCGACAATACCTTTAAAGAAAAAATATTTGAATACAATAACTTAGCCGCATCAGGGAGCAGGAACTTATGAAAGATATACCAAATATAGAAAATATCTTGAACTCTATAGTAAATTTATTAGCATCTATAGAATTAAAAATATCAAAAATGGAAGCAAAGATGAACGATGACAAAGATAAGAAAGAGGTTATAAATGGCTGAAATAGCAAAAGGTATAAAACTGCCTAAACTAAAAAAGGTAAATGCTAACGCAAAACCGATATTGGACTTGAGAGGGCCAAGCTCGAATGGTAAGAAAAAGATATTATTATTTTCTGATGATTGTAGAATGACATCAGGAGTAGGAGTTATGTCTTTAGAGATGATAAGACAAACTTGTCACAAGTATGATTGGATACAGGCAGGCGGTGCTATCAAACACCCTGAAGAAGGACAGCTATTTAATTGTTCTGAAGATTTAAGAAAAACTACAGGTGTAGAAGATGCTAATTTAATTGTACACCCAATATCAGGTTATGGAACTGATATGTTAGTAAGAGAGTTAATGCAACATTATAATCCTGATGCTATTATAATTTATACTGACCCGAGATTTTGGAGATTTATGTTTGATATGAGTCACGAGATTCGTTCTAAGATTCCGATTCTTTATTATAATATTTGGGATGACTTACCTTATCCAATGTGGAACGAACCTTTCTATGAATCAGTTGATTGTTTGATGAACATAACAAAACAAACTTGGAATATTGTACGTAACGTTAGACAGAATGTTCCTGTCCAAGATTGGCAAAACACTCTCGTGCCTCATGGTATTAATGAAGAAGTATTCTTTCCTATCGATTCTAAAAATAAAGAATCATACGATAAACTAACGAAGTGGAAAGATGATAATATCAGAAATAAAAATACTAAATTTGTTGTCTTGTGGAATAACAGAAACATACGTAGAAAGTTACCAGGTGATGTTGTAATGGCATACAAACACTTTTTAGATAAACTATCTGAAGAAGAAAGAAAAGATTGTTTACTGATAATGAAAACAGCACCTGTTGATAACAATGGTACAGATTTAGTAGAGGTCGTTAAACATAATTGTACAGATGCTGAAGTTATGTTTATACCACAGAGATTAGATGAACACGAGATGAACATACTTTATAATGCTGCTGATGTAACTATTAACATAGCATCTAACGAAGGATTTGGATTAGGAACAGCTGAGTCTTTAATGGCAGGAACACCGATAGTTATAAATGTTACAGGAGGTCTACAAGACCAATGTGGATTCAGAAAAGAAGATGGTAAACTTTTAGTGAAAGAAGATTACACAACAAAGTGGGGTTCTAATCACGATGGAAGATATCAAGAACACGGTGAATGGGTAAAGCCTGTTTGGCCTGCTACTCGTTCATTACAAGGCTCTCCGCAGACACCTTACATATTTGATGACAGACCTAAATGGGAAGATGCCGGTGATAGAATATATGATTGGTATAAGACTTCTGAAAAAGACAGAGTTAAAGCAGGACAAGCGGGTAGAGATTATTGTCTATTACCTGAGACTGCGTTATCAGCAAAGAATATGGGTAAAGCATTTATAGAATCGATTGACACTACGTTGGAAGAGTTTCAGCCGATTAAACAATTTCAATTATACGAGGTTTAAGATGAGTAAATTAGTTTCAGTTATAGGACCTGTAGGTACTCGTAGTGGTTATGGCTCACACGCAAGAGACATAGTTATCTCTTTATTAGATTTAGGATACGATGTTAAAACATTACCTATTAGGTGGGGTAACACTCCGCAAAATGCTCTTGATGAAAACGATGAAAGAGATAAAAGAATCATAGAAACATTATCTATAGATGGTCGTATTGAAAAACAACCGGATATGCATTTTCACGTTAGTGTTCCGATTGAATTTCAAGCTATTGGTAAAGTAAATATAGGAATTACTGCGGGTGTTGAATGGACTATTCCTAATCCTCAATGGGTAGATGCTATGAACAGAATGGACTTAAATATAGTCCCGTCTGAATTTGTAAAGACGGTTATGGGTTCGTCTACATTTGATAAAGCAGATGATAAAGGAAATAAAGTAGGTCAAATTAAATGTAATAAACCTATTGAAGTTTTGTTTGAAGGATATGATGAATCTATATATAAGAAAACAGATGAATATAGTGAGAGTTTAGTAAACGAACTCAGTTCTATAAAAGAAGATTTTGCATATCTATTTACAGGACATTGGTTACCAGGCCCATTTGGTCACGATAGAAAAGATGTTGCAAGTTTAATAAAAACTTTTATAGAAACTTTTAAAAATTCTGATAATACTCCCGCATTAGTATTGAAAACTTCAAGAGGTACATTTAGTCCTATTGACAAATATGAGTTAATTAAAAGTATTGAAGAAGTAAAAGCACAATGTAATTTTGATACAGCTCCTCCAATTTATTTATTACACGGAGAGTTATCTGATATTCAGATGAATGAATTATATAATCATCCTAAAATAAAAGCTATGGTTTCATTTACTAAAGGTGAAGGTTTTGGTAGACCTTTATTAGAGTTTAGTACTACAGGAAAACCTATCATAGCACCTAACTTTTCAGGTCACATAGATTTTCTTGACAAAGAGATGTCTGCTATGTTACCCGGTGCTCTAACTGAGGTACACGAAGCGGCTATACCTAAAGATTATAGATTTAAAGGTTCACAATGGTTTCAAGTAGATTTTGCGGCAGGTTCTCATTTTCTAAAAGATATATTTACTAACTATGATAAGTGGTTAACAAAATCATATGCACAGAAAATCTCTAACGAACAATTTACATTGAACAAGATGACAGAAAAGTTGGGTGAATTAATCAAGCCTTATACAGAAAACATTCCTGAACACGTAGCAGTAAACTTGCCTAAGTTACAGAAGAAAGAAGATAGTTTAAAATTACCTAAACTTAAAAAGGTTAAGAAGTAATGGAAAAGAAAACAACTTGCCCTACTTTTAATGGAGATAGTCACGCTTGTTTTGTAGAAACTACAGAAGACGGATTTAAATCTTATATTTGTTTTGATTGTGGATATACATCCAACTCTGCACTTAAATTAGGAGAGTGTAACGAAGAGACACAAAACTATACAGGATTAGTTAAAGAATTAAAAATAGAAGATAGAGAACGAGGATTAGAATGGTATCCATCTTTGATTAATATGGGTTCTTTAGGAATGATATATCCTGAAGGTGCACCTGAGTTGTGGTATTACAAAGTTGCTAAAGTAAAAGAAATACCTGAAAACGAAAGGAAGAACTATCCTAAACCTGAAGGCGGTTACTATGAAACATTTCTTGATGTCGATGGTTCAGAATCATTTCCTAAGTATGGATTTCTTGATGCTTGTAAAGCATTAGGAATAACACAACACGTAAATAAATCAAATGGCTAAAAAACCATATAGTTGGGGTAAAGTTGAAAGAGGTGATATAGTATCTTTCAGATATAAAGGTAGTGATGGTAGGTCTACAAAACGAAGTGTTATCATTCTTGAAAAAAGATTAAAACATCCTAACTCTAAAAACCTTTTGTTACACGGGTATCAATTAGATACAAGAAACGTTCCGGCTATCAGAAGTGAATCTGCATTATTAACTTTATTCGAAAAGATTGGTACACCACAAGAAGTTGATAAAGAAAATTCTATAATAAAGATTTTAGTTGAAGGAAGAAGTCCTCAAGTGTATTCAAGGACAAGAGCATTGATTAAAAAATATGGTATTTACAGAACATATTATTATGACAGAGCTACGAGAAATCAAGTCTTCCTCGAACCTGTAAAAATAGACCCTAAAGTATTGGATGCGATATTATGATTAGTTATGCGATAACATCTCACAATGAGACTTATGAATTAAAAAGACTACTTGATGAATTGATGAAGTGGAAGATTCAAGACGAAGACGAAGTAGTTGTTCTTGATGACTTCAGCTATGATAGCCACTTAGATATGTTGAAGCCTTATATTGATTGTAAATTTATTGATAAATTTGAACAAAAAAAATTAAAAAAAGATTTTGCTTCTCATAAAAATTACTTAAATTCTCTATGTACAAAAGACTATATTTTTCAATTAGATGCTGATGAGGTTCCTCAAGAAACACTAATTGGAAATCTTAAGGCTTTGATAAATGCTAATCCTACGGTAGAGATGTTTTGGATACCAAGAATAAATACCGTAGAAGGAATTACAGAAGAACATTGTAAGAGATATGGATATAGAGTAGATGAGAAAGGAAGGATTAATTTTCCTGACCCTCAAGCAAGATTGTATAAAAATAGTGAAAAGATTAAATGGGTAAAACCTGTACACGAAATACTGACAGGTGCGAAAGTAACTACAGCATTACCATTCGAAGATGATTTTTGTTTATTACATACAAAGACTATTGAAAAACAAGAACAACAAAATAAATTCTATAACGAGGAGATAAGTGGAATAAAGGTATGAGAATATTAATAACAGGAGTAGCAGGACTACTTGGTAGTAGATTAGCAGATTGGTTTGCTAATAATACAGAGGATATAATTATAGGTGTTGATGATTTGAGTGGTGGTTACATTGATAATGTACACAGGAAAGTAGAATTTCATCAATTTGATTTAGCAGACAATAGTAAATTAGAAAAGTTATTTGCTGCTACTAATCCTGATATAGTTTATCACTTCGCAGCATATGCGGCAGAAGGGTTGAGTCCTTTTATGAGGTCTTTTAATTATAAAAACAATTTGATGTCAACATCAAAAGTAATAAATGCTTGTATAAATTATGATGTACAGAGACTTGTTTTTACTTCTACAATGGCAGTTTACGGACACGGTAATCCTCCTTTTGATGAATCACATACTCCGACTCCGATTGACCCTTATGGAGTAGCAAAGTATGCTTGTGAAATGGACATTCAAATAGCAGGTGAACAACACGGATTAGATTGGTGTATTATCAGACCACATAACGTTTATGGTGAGAAACAAAATATTTGGGATAGATACAGAAATGTATTAGGTATTTGGATGTATCAATATATGAATGACCAACCTATGACTATCTTTGGAGATGGAGAACAAAAGAGAGCATTTAGTTATATTGGTGATTGTTTAGAACCTTTATATAAAGCAGGAGTTGATGAAAGAGCATCTAAAGAGATAATCAACCTCGGTAGTGGTGTATTTTATAGTATCAATGAAGCAAATGAAGTACTAAAGAATGTGATTCAAAGTGGTGATTCAGTACATCTTGAAGCAAGACACGAAGTAAAGAACGCACATCCTACTTGGGAAAAGTCTACGAAACTTCTTGATTATGTAGATACTACAGATTTAGAACTCGGTCTAAGTAATATGTATTCTTGGGCACAAGAACAACCAAATAGAAAAAGACAATCTTGGGAACTATATGAAGTTGAAAAAGGTATTTACGATTTTTGGAAAAACTAATAATGGATTTCAGTTACATAAACGATTTAGATATTGAATTAAAAATATCACTTGAAGATGAAGGTCTTACTTTTGACCAAGCTATTTCTATAGCTTGTCAAGCACATTCTAACAATGTAAAAGTTACTATGAAAGTAGGTGGTGCAGAAGCTATATCAGATATGCGATTTGCAAAGATGATTGGATGTAGTGGATGTGTAGCACCGATGATAGAATCACCATTTGCTTTACATAAATTTATAAATGCAAATAATACACATCGATTTAATTTTGATGATTTATACATTAACATAGAAAGTAAACAAGCATATGAATCTATAAATGATATATTGAATAGTAGTGATGCTAAATATTTATCAGGTATTGTTTTAGGTAGGTCAGATTTTATATCATCATTCGGAATGACAAAAGACAAAACTGATTCAGGTGAGTGTTACGATAAGGCTGTTAAAATATTTGATGCCGCTAAGTCTAAAGATAAGATAACATTAATGGGTGGTAATATTAATACGAATAGTCAAGAGTTTGTTACAAATTTATATGAAGAAAAACTACTTGATTATGTAGAAACTCGAAATGTAAAAGTTAAATTGAGTTACTCTTTCTTAGAAAATTACTCTGATAATTTAGCTAAAATGTTAGAGTTCGAATCTTCACTACTACAATATAAATCATCTACATTAGATTTACTTTCAGCAAATGATAAAAAGAGATTGAACAATTTGAGAACAAGGAGTAATTAGTGAAAGCAGTTATACCGGTTAGACAAGGTTCGCAGAGAGTTAAAAATAAAAACTTCAAAGACTTTGCAGGTAAATCTTTATTAGAACATAAAATAGATGTGGTTAAACAATTACCTGTTGATGACATTATCATAAATACAGATAGTGAATATGCTATATCATTAGCAAAGAAATTAGGAATAAATTATCATAGAAGAGACGCATACTATGCAAGTTCAGAATGTACTAATAGTGAGTATCATCATTACTTAGCAGAGAATACGGACTCTGATAATATTCTTGTAGCACAAGTTACAGCACCTTTAATTAGTAAAGACACGTTCATTGAAGCAATTGATTTATTTTCAAATGTAGATTGTAATAGTTTGATGTCTGTAAAACCAATAAAAGAATATCTTTGGTGTGGAGACAAGCCTGTAAATTATAAATTAGACTACGCTCCAAACTCACAAGATTTACCTGACTACTTTGCACCTACATTTGGATTGATTATTTGTAACAGAGAATCTATGTTAGAAGCAAAAAACTTCATCTGTAGTAAACCATATTTTTATCAAGTATCAGAAACCGAAGCTATTGACATTGATACACCAATTGACTTTGACTTTGCAGAATTTTTATATAAGAGGGTACATAATGAATATTGAAAAAGAATTAGACAGAATTAGTGACGATGAAAAAAATAGTATTGCGATAGACTTTGATGGAGTAATTCATAGGAATAGTAAAGGATTTCACGATGGTACAATTTATGATGATGCCATTGAAGGTAGTTATGAATCATTAGAAAAGATAAGTAAGACTTACAGAATAATTCTTTTTACTTGTAAAGCAAATCCTAACAGACCGCAAATCGATGGTAGAACAGGTGTGGAGTTAGTTGAAGAATGGTTAGAGAAACACGATATGCTTAAATTTGTTGATAAAGTTGTTTGGGGAAAACCAAATGCGAAGTATTATATTGACGACAAAGGTATACGATTTATAAATTGGAAAGACACGTTAAAAGAAATCAATGTATAAAAACATTTTAGTCACAGGTGGCTGTGGATTCATAGGAAGAAACTTAGTTGAGAAACTAAAAAAGTTAGGACATAAAGTTATAGTATGTGATATAAATCCTGATAGTCCTGATTATGTTTGTGATATATCACGTTACGATGAGTTGTTACAGATTACGGAACAGATTGATTTAATATATCACGTAGCCGCACAATCATATGGTTACAGGTCTCTTGTAGAACCTGAGTTAGATTTAGATTGGAATGCTAAAGGAACTTTAAATGTTTGTAGATTTGCCAAAGAAAGAAAGATAAAGAAAATAGTATATGCTTCTACAATGGCAGTATATGGTGAAGGTGATTGGTTAAAAGAAACTGATGAATTGAATCCGTTGTCTAACTATGCTTTATCTAAATTGTATGGCGAAACTTGTATAAAACAATTTTCACAATTTAGTATAGACTATACGATATTTAGAATCTTTCCTACTTATGGTCCAGGACAAAATTTAACAAATGGTAGACAAGGAATAGCGGCGGTATTTGTTCAACAAGTAGTTCGAGGTAATAAGATTGATGTAACAGGTCCACTTGATAGATACAGAGATATAACTTATATAGATGATAATATAGATGCTCTGATATTAGGTATGGATGACAGAACATCAAAAGAAATATACAACGTTTGTACAAATACAAAAACTTATGTTGAAGATATAATAAATAAATTTATAAAGTATAGTGGTAGAGATAATTTCGAAGTAAAGAATGTAGGTAGTGAAGATGGTGACCAATTCGGAAATACAGGTGATAATGAAAAATTAAGAAGTTTGGGTTGGTATCCTAAAGTAAACATTGATGAAGGTCTACAGAAATTATATGACTATGCAGAAGAAACAATAAACGGAAATAAAAATGTATAAAAATATTAGTGAATTGAAAAACAAACATAAAGATGAAGACATATGGATAGTCTTAGCAGGTTCTTCTATGAACTATGTTAGTGATTCATTTTTTAAAAACAAAATAGTCTTAGGTGCTAATCAAGTATACAAACACTATTCTTGTAACTACATAGTTATGAAAGATTGTATGGAAACACCAAGATATACGAGAAGTGTTCAAGAATGTAAAGAGAAAGGTATTCCATTAATATTCTCTGAGTATTTTAAAGGTGATGATTCAAAAGAACTAAACACACCTGACTATGAAAATTCTTATTTCTTTAAACATAATTCTAAAAGAACAGAATTTGATTATAATTTAGAAAACTTAAAAGAAGATGAAATACTTTCAAGTAAGTCTACTGCAGCGAGTATTATACACATCGCAGCTTATATGGGTGCTAAGAATATAATCCTCTGCGGGCACGATTGTGGTAGATTAGATGGTGATATGTACTATGAAGGTTATATGGAAAGTGATTGGATATCTTCAGAAAATTGGCCGGGTATTGATTCACATACATCTAAGATAGAGATTGAAACTCAAAAACTTAGATTATATCTTATGGAGACATATGATTGTAACATCCATTCATTAAATCCTTTTCTTAACTTTGGTCTCGAAGGCCATAACTTCGTAAAGTCTTAATATGGAAAAAACGTTAGCAGTAATATACAATCATAATCTTCCTGAAATGACAGATAGGTTATGGGAAGAATTGAAGCCTTATGAAAGAGATGATTACGATTTAATTTTAATCGATAATGGTTCTCGTGACGATGGTAAGTCAAAGTATACGACACACGAAACAGGACAGAATACATACTTTGGTGGTGCTCTGAATATAGCATTAGATTTCTTCACAATGTCTGAAGAATATGATAGCCTTTTATCATTAAACAATGACTTAGTTCTTCAAGGTAATAATTTTGTCAGGACACTTAGAGAAGAAATGTTTAATGTACTCCCTGGTCCAGACCCGTATAGAAACGTGACAGATTATAAAATAGTTTCTCCGTGTGTATTACAAGTTGAAAATCAATGTAAGTGGAAGTATATGCATTGTTGGAATAGTGATAAGATTCGTGAAGTTAAATGGGTAGACTTTCAAGCACCATTAATGCACAAAGATTTTATAAATCACATTAAACAATTTCCTGATGAGTTAATTTATGGATGGGGTCAAGATGTTTTATCAGGTATAATATGTGAAGAGAATAATTGGAGAGTCGGAGTCGTTGATAGATGTCCAATGATTCATCATTCAGCACATACATATAAAAGTGGTAAGAGTGATTTAGATTTAGAAACGTATTGTCGAAATGCTGAACAGGGTATGTTTGGTTATATGCAATCTAATGGATTGATGGAAAAGTTTATGGAGTTCAGAGAGTTGTCGGCAGGATATACATATGAATAAAAATGTAGTTGTAATTACAGCAATGAAAGGTCTTGTAGATATTGACTATAAACCATTCTGTTTAAATACTTGGAACTATTGGTGTGATAAAAACAACGTAGACTTGATTGTGTTAGAAGAACCATTGATGGATACTTCTATACTGAAACCTACTTGGCAACGATGGTACATTTGGAAGATATTAGAAAATAGTAATTTGGAGTATGACAAAGTTGCTTTAGTTGATGTTGACACTATGGTCAAATGGAACGCACCAAATTTCTTCGATTTAGTTGATTCATTTAGTGCCTGTCCTGACAATGATAATATTGGTTGGGTACAAGAAAGTATACAAGGATACAAGAAGTTTTTTGATAGAGAGTTAGATTGGGAAGAATATTTTAATTGTGGATTCATCGTTATGACAAAAGAACACAAATCATTATGTGATAAGTTTATAGAATTTGAATCTAACAACAGAGAAGAACTAATTAATCTACAGAATACAATTAGTAAAGGAACTGACCAAACACCAATAAATTACTTGACAAGAATAAATAATAGTGTTAAATTCTTACCTAAGAAATACAACCTTACCCATCTTTACAGGAAAGAGTTGTTAAAAGATTTTATGTTTGTTGATGCGGGTTATGTTTGGCACTTCAATGGATTTGATAAGTCTATGCGTTATGGTCTAATGCAAGAGACTTGGGATAGGATAAAAAATAATTATGAAAACTAAATTTGCGATAGGATGTCTTGTACAATGGTATGAGATAGAGATAGTTGGAGAGTACATAGAAAGTTTAAAAAGATGTTTAGCTCATCAAGACGGAGAGCCTGTTGATGTACATTTTACTTTTAATATCAATCAGAAATTAGAAAAGATAGATACATCATTGATGACTATTGACAAATTAGTAAAACGATTTGATGATATGATGGGTGAGTTTCAAGAGTTGAATTGTAAACTTACTTATGAAATAAATGAAGATTTTACTACAATAGCATATTACAGGAGATGGTTCTTAGAAGAATATTGTGACAAAGCTGAAGTTCTTATACAAGGTGAAACTGATGCACTTATGCCTAAGTCAATGTTTACAATATTAGACTCTTTACATCAACAAGTTAGAGACCAAACTCCTAAATACATTTCTACATTTGGTATAAATAAAATGTGGGATGATTCTTGGAAACCATTAGAACACGTAGAGTTTACAGATAAACCATTCATAGAAGCAGATACAGAAAATTGGTGGAGTATTCCTTACACAATGAATATAAAAGAGATGGATGCTTTCAATGATAAAGTAGAAGATTTACAAGTCACTAATATAAAACCACATAAGTTTAATGGTTGTGGATTTATAATAAGTTCAGAGGCAGTTAGAGCGGGTGTTAATATACCTAAAGGAACATTCTTCATTGATGATACAGCATTGGGTCAAATGGCACAGAGAGTATTACCTGATATGCCACAATATCATTTTAAGAATGTACTAATTGTACATAACAGAAAACATCCTAAAAAACGTTCTTGGGTATTAGATGAAGCAGACATAGAATACATAGATGATAAAAGACTCAAAGGACAGAATTGGTATCACATTGCTAATGAGATGTGTAAAGTAAATGATGGAAATATTTTTAATCCTAACTTCAAATGGTATACTTGGGATGATGTTTGGAGAGAAGTAGAAAAACAGGAGTCGAAATGAAACGAGCATTAATCACAGGTATTAATGGAATGGATGGGAGTCACTTAGCTGACTTTTTATTAAAAAAGAAATACAAAGTATTTGGAATGGAGAGAAGAACTTCAAGTCCTAACAGAACTAATACAAGACACTTAGAAGACACAATAACATTTGTTAATGGTGACTTAACAGACCAAAACTCTTTGGTTAGGGTGTTGAGAGAATCAAATCCTGATGAAGTTTATAACTTAGGTGCACAATCATTTGTAGGAGAAAGTTGGAACACTCCTGAACAGACAAGTGATGTGACAGGTTTAGGTTCACTAAGAATATTAGAAGCAATTAGAGAGTATGGTAAAAATGTTAAATTTTATCAAGCATCTACATCTGAAATGTTTGGTAAGATGGTAGAGAATCCTGCTAATGAGAACACGCCTTTCTATCCACGTTCACCATATGGTGTAGCAAAACTATATGCTCATTGGATGACTAAAAATTATAGAGAATCTTATGATATGTTTAATGTGAGTGGTATATTATTTAATCACGAATCAGAACGAAGAGGCATTGAGTTTGTAACGAGAAAGATTTCTAATGGAGTAGCAAAGATACACTTAGGTCATACAGACCATATAAGTTTAGGTAATTTAGATTCTAAGAGAGATTGGGGATATGCTCCTGACTATGTTGAATCAATGTGGAAGATGATGCAACACGAAACTCCTGAAGATTTTGTAGTTGCTACAGGAACTGCTTATAGTATAAGAGACTTTTTAGATATAGCATTTAAATGGGTTGGTATAGATAGTTGGGAAAAACATATCAAACAAGACCCGAGATTTATGAGACCGGCTGAAGTAGATGTGTTGAGAGGTGACTCTTCAAAAGCACGTGATTTATTAGATTGGAAACCTAAAACTTCGTTTGATGTTTTAGTACAAAAAATGGTTGACAATGATGTTAGGAGATTACAAAATGGAGCATAAGATAACAACCACAATATCTACAAATAATAATTTAGACTACTTAAAGTTAGCTATTAAGTCAATACGACAAAATGCCTATTATAAAGATATGCCTATTATAGTTCACGCAGAGAATTGTAATGATGGAACTTATAATTGGTTAGATTCTAACTACATAAAATATGATTTAGAATATTATGTAGACCAAAACGATGACCCTAAAGGTATTGGTGGAGGTATGAATTTTTGTGTTGATAAAGTCAAGACAGAATTTGTAAACATTATTCATTCTGATATGTGGATAGCACCTAATCAAGATTTAGAGTTGTTGAAACTATATGATAATATCGAACCAGGTGAAAGATTAATAGCATCATCATTTAGAATACAGCCGAGAATATTTAAAAACGACCCTGACTACAGACCAGGAACGGTATTTGTAGATGTTGAAGAGTTTGGAGCATATGCAGAAGACTTTGATGCGAGTTCATTTGATGAGTGGTCTAAAGAATTTTCTACGATGAATGATTCATTAGAAGTTGTCAAAGCCGGTGGAGCAGGATTCTTTTGTAGAGTAGAAGACTATAAGTGGATAGGTGGTAATGATGATTTATTCAGACCCGCTTCTTGGGAAGATAAAGATTTGTTCATTCGTATGTTATTAGAAGGGTATACATTTAAGATGATACCACAATCAGTTGTATGGCATTTCTCTGCTCGTGGTAGTCACTTCAGAGATGAAGCAAAAGATAAGTTTTTTATGAAATCAAAAAGACAACAAGAAGCAGAACAGGTTAACATACAGAAGTTTATAAATAAGTGGGGTAGATTACCTGAAGAAGACGGAGCAACTTTCGTCAAGCCAATAGAAGGAACAGATGTTCCTACAAGAATCAAATGGGAGACATATGAAAAATAGAAAGATATTAATAATAGGTGGTACAGGTGCATTAGGTAAAACACTTGTTAAACGATATTATATTGATAATGATGTGATTGTTTTGTCACGAGATGAACATAAACATCATAGTCTAAAACAAGTATATCCTGATATCAAGAATATGATTGGTGACATAAAAGATAAAAATTCTATAAAAAATTGTTTGATAAGATTTAATCCTGGAGTTGTAATAAATGCGGCCGCACTAAAACACGTTCCTATATGTGAAGATGACCCGTTCGAAAGTGTAAAGACAAACATAGTAGGGCATCAAAATGTTATAGAGGCTGTAACTGAAGTTGGTAACGTAAAAGATTTAATATTTGTATCGACAGACAAAGCTTGTAATCCTATAAACGTGTATGGTATGTGTAAGTCAATATCAGAGAGACTTTATATTGAGTATGCTAAACAACAAAAAGATATGAAAGTGATGGTAGTTAGATATGGTAACGTTTTAGAATCTACAGGTTCAGTTATTCCTTTCTTTAAAAAATTATTAGATGATGGTGTTGATAATTTACCGATTACAGATGTACGTATGACAAGATTTGTACTGACTTTAGATGATGCTGTTGATTTAATTAATTGGACTTATTATCATAACGAATCACACGGAAATATTGCAGTTCCTAAAGTTAAATCTGTAAAAGTTACAGACATAGCAAAGTCACTTATTCATATGTGGGATAAAACAGGTAAGGTTGGATTGATACCAATCGGAATCAGACCAGGTGAAAAGTTACACGAAGAAATGGTATCAGGTGAAGAGTGGAGAAGAGTTGAAGAACTTGATGATTTCTTTTTAATTACAGATGACATCGTGAATCAAGAAATGAAAACTTATAATTCTTTAGATTCATTAATAGATTCAGAAGATGTATATGATTTCTTAATTGAAAACGGAGTAACAAAGTGAAAATATTAGTCTTAGGACATAAAGGGATGTTGGGTAATGCTGTATCTAAATATATGTGTAAACAAAATCATAAAGTTGAACACATTGAAGAACAATGGCCGTCTTATGAATTTAAAGAAGCAGTTAAAGATTTTGATGGTGATATCATAATAAATTGTATAGGGTGGATACCACAAAAACATACTGCTGAAGATACATCTCATTTGAAAATAAATTATGAATTACCTATTTGGTTAGACTCACGAGAGCGGCACCAATGGATGAGAATAATACATCCAGGAACTGATTGTGAAATGGATGATGACTTTTATGGTAAGTCAAAAAAGATAGCATCTGATTATCTAAAAGAACATGGTCAAAGAACTATAATAATTAAAACTTCTATTATTGGACACGAGTTAGATGGACAAACAAATAGTTTATTGGGATGGTTTTTGAATGAAGAATCTGTATACGGATTTACAAATGCTATGTGGAACGGAACTACTACTTTAGAGTGGGCTAAGTTTTGTGAAGAAATGATTACTGAAAAAAAATATGAGTTAGATTTATATCCGATGGAAAACATATTACACTCTCGTTGTATCTCTAAGTATGATTTATTGTTAGAGATAAACAAAGCATATGATAAAGAGATTGAAGTAAAATCTAACGATAAAGAAATGCCAAATAAATGTTTAATAGATGGTTGGGATGTAAAACCAATATATGAGCAGTTAAAAGAGTTGAGGGAGTTTTATGATAATTGATGTCAAACCTGAATTTGGATATGAGTTAGCTTGTTCTATTCCATATGCTTATTATTTACATAAAGAAGGTAAATTAGAAAAATGTATTGTTCCAAAAGGAATGAAACCTTTTTATTACTTTTGTGATGATGTAGAAGAAAGGTACACCGAAAGAAGTGTAGATAATCAGACAAATGGTGTACAGAATTTACCTAATAAATGGATACATCATAATACACACGCAAATTTTGGTAAAGATTATAGTGAACTTACTGAAGAAGAACAAATCAAAGCAAATGCTTGGTTAGATTATTCAGAGTGGACACCTCCACCATACAAAGAACATTATTATGACGCAGACTTAGATTTACCTGAAAAGTTTGTGGTTGTACAAAATAGTTATAATTTAGAACACGGAGAAAAACCGATTGGGTATTTTGATATCAAATGTTTGTATGAAATATTTAATTATCTTACAGACAAAGGGTATTCAGTAATATATAAAAGACCAAAGAATACTGAATTTGTTATAGATATGAACGAATGGCAAGGTCAAGACATATCAGCTGATGTAGATGGCTTTGGAAAAATGACAGATTTTGAATTATGTGAACATTATTCTAACGTTTACAACATTGACGATATAGTTATTAATATAAACAAAAGTTACAATGAATCTCAACTTAAAATATTCAGCAGAGCAGAAGGGTTCTTTTCACGTGGAGGCGGTTCGAGTATACTATGTAGTTACTTCGGAAAGCCTGTGATTATTTACATAAATGCTTCAGGAGATACAAGACCTGGATATTTTGATAAAAATTCTTATTTCAATCAATTATCAGATGCGTCTATCTACCCTGTAATAGATTTAAGAGATGATATTTTAAAGAGAGGTCATCAAGACTATAGTAAAGTATTAAAACATATGAAGGAAATATTTTAGTGGATTTTCATTTTTCAGTGGATGATGTGTTTGATTCATTATTTGACAAAGAACATCCTGTAGTTGAGTTTGTGAATGAGTTAGAATATCCTGTAGATTTGTATTGTTTCTATCAAGGTGATAAAGGAACTTTATGTGATATTACTGACAATCATTTTAATGGTCACGTTGAATTTAATGTACACGGATTAGATAAAGAGACTCCGCCATACTCACAGATTCCTGAAGAACAGAAGTCTGTCTTTAATGACATTTATTATGAGTTTCATAGGATTGGATATAAAAGAAGTAATCAAACACGTTTACATTATTTCTCAGAATCATATGAACTATCTGATTACTTTTTGGAAAGAGGTGTAGATACATTATACACAACAGACAAACCAGCATTACTATGGAGACTACCTATTGAATTAAAAGAAACGATGAGTGAAAGTGGTCAATGTAAACATCAAGGACTTAACTTCGTAAGAACATCACTCCGTATAGAAAATTTAGTTGGGTTAGCTTCTTATGAAATCGCAGATACATTAGTAGAATTAGCGACTTCCAACAAACCAATAAGTGTGATGACACACGAATACGAATTAATGAGACCTCAAGTGAGGGAACTAACAAACTATGTAATTAAATTCTTAAAGGATATATAATGAGTAAAGAACAAAAAGAGTGTAAAGACTTTAAAGATAATATTGATGGACTAACTAACAGATTGAATATCAATAATGGATATGGAAACAATGATTTACAATCTTGGGTAATGGAACAATTAAAAGTGAAAGATTCTGAAGATGTTTTGGATATAGGTTGTGGTGATGGAAGACATTTGAAAGAGATATCTTCTTTAACAAGTGGTCAATGTGTAGGAATTGATTACGATGAGAAAATGATTGGAAAATCACAAGCAAATGTAGCTGATAATTTAGGTTATCATCATTTCAGTATGGATGAGATAAATACACCATCAGCTCCAATTGGTGGTGATAAATTTAATGTTATTTATTCACTATATGCTTTCTACTATTCAAAAGATTCTATTAATTTATTAGAGTTATTGAAGAAGAGATTGAAAGAGAACGGAAGAGTTGCAATCGTTGGTCCTTATGGTAATAACAATAAAGATTGGTTTAAGTTTTTGAATCAATACGTAGAGTTGGATGATTCTATAATGAAATCTTCTTATTCTTTTATGGATGATGTTAAAGAGTTTGCGTATGCAAATTATACTTCAGTTACAACAAATGACTTCATAAACACAATAACGTTGCCAACATACGAAGACTTAAAGACATATTGGGAGTCTAATATCTATTATGATTCAAAGTATGATGCAGACTTTGAGAAGTATGCTACAGAACATTTTGATAATAATGAGACTTTCAGTTATAACAAAGTTGCTAAGTTAGTTATGATGGGGGATATGAAATCGTGAAAGTAGGAGTAGTCGGGCAAGGGTTCGTAGGAACCGCAGTTTATGAAGGTCTTAAAAATCATCACACATTATATTGTTATGATAAAGACTTACAATTAAATGTGAAAAGACTTGGTGTTGCTAATTTAGAAATATTAGCAGAGTATTCTGAAATTATTTTTGTATGTGTTCCTACACCTATGGATGAGGATGGTAAGTGTTATACAAGTTATGTAGAAGAAGTTATAAAAGACCTTGATGAATATACTAACAACAAGATAGTAGTTATAAAGTCTACAATACCACCAGGAACTACAACAAAACTAAATGCTAAATACAAAAACAATACAATAGTATTTAGTCCTGAGTTTCTTACTGAAGCAAATTCAATAGAAGATTTCAAAAATCAAACACGAATTATATTAGGTGGTGATAGAAAAGGAACTAATAAATTAAGAGTTATGTTTAGTAAAGCATTTCCTACAGCACATATAATCAAAACAGATTCTACATATGCTGAGATGATAAAGTATCTTACTAACAATTTTCTAACCGTCAAAGTAGCATTTGCAAATGAAATGTATAAAGTATGTGAAAGACTACAAATAGATTATGACAAAGTAGTTGAGTATGCTACACTTGATGAGAGATTAGGTTCTTCACATTGGGGAGTTCCAGGTCCGGATGGTGACTTGGGATTTGGTGGACATTGTTTTCCTAAAGACATAAATGCTATGATAGCACTTACAGAAGAATTACAGACTCCTAATTTTGTACTGAGAGGTGCTAAAGATACTAACGATGAAGTAAGAACAGGTAGAGATTGGGAAGATATGGAAGGACGTGCAGTTATCAAAAAAGAACCAGCTGAACCATCCTTGGCACAAATATTAGATGAGGTGAGACCATAATGAATTTAATAACTTTTATTTTACCAAGTAGAAACAATTTAAAATACTTGAAACAAGCATATCGGAGTATCAGAAAGAACTCTGAACATCCACACGAGATATGTATGGCTGATGATTATTCAGATGATGGAACTTGGGAATGGATGAATGAAATAGTAAAGAAAGACGAGAATGTACAGATACATAGAAATAATGGTCCTGAAAGATTAGGACATACAATTCTATATGATACATTAGTTGATATGGCTACAAATGATAGAGTGATGATATTTCACGCAGATATGTACTTATGTCCTAATGCTGATGAAGAGATAGATAAATATTTAGAGCCTGGTAAAGTAGTATCACTAACTCGAATTGAACCTCCTCTACATCCTGATGGTCCTGAAAAGATACTTAAAGACTTTGGCATAGAACCTGAAGAGTTTGACGAACAAGGATTGTTAGATTTTGTATCAGACAACGTAGGTACACGAGAAGACGAAGTTACTGATGGTATATTTGCACCTTGGTGTATAATGAAAGATGATTTCACAAGAATACACGGACACGACCCTTTGTTCGCACCACAATCAAAAGAGGATAGTGATATATTCAATCGGTTTATGTTAGCAGGGTATGAGTTTATACAGACTTGGAAAGGGTTTGTATATCATATGACAAGTCGTGGTTCACGATTTAAAGATGGTGCAGTAAGAAACCCTGATGGTCAAGTCTTTATGAAGGGTAGAGAATCAGTTGAATGGTTGAAACAGAATCTACGAAGTACAAGAAACTTTATCAGAAAGTGGGGTTCAATGGTTAATCATACCGAGTTACTGAAACCTATTATACCACCTAAATATGATATAGGTTTTATTGTACATAATTGTACAGGACCTTTGTTGTATGAGTTGGAACCTTATTGTAATCACATATACTTAAAAGATGATTCTTTATTTAAAGACTATATTGAGAAAGAACAACCTGATACTAACTATGACTTAGGTTCAAAGTTG
>ERZ1046148.551-NODE-551-length-22244-cov-9.608365_pt1 | contig 22244 bp, 36 predicted proteins | sample MGYA00383090_ERZ1046148 | MGnify/ENA primary metagenome ERZ1046148 (study PRJEB29581, sample SAMEA5548360) | metagenome | biome: marine; feature: coastal; material: water | depth 25 m | study: Short-term variability in the microbial, nano- and picoplankton... | reverse complement strand
CACCGTTACGTCCTTGGCCATAGGTAGTTTGCATTGGGATTTTTTCATGAATCTTTAAGAACATTCATAGTTTTGGCATTTTTTGTTCTTTTATCGGTTCTAGGGCTTGGAGGACCTACAGTAGGTTGTCCTTGGGAGTCCCAACTTTTAAACATTGAGTCTGTCCAGTCATCAACATGAAGTACCAGTTCTTGTTGATAAAGTTTAGCCATTTCCGCTCGAGCATCATCTAACCCTAGAGCTAGGTATCGCTCAAGTTCTGCTTTGAGGTTTTCTCGTGCCATTAGACTATATCTATAATTTTATAAAGGTCAAGTACTCGTTTTATGTGATCTGGAAAACCTATATCATTTCTGATTGAGGTACTACCTTCATTTCTTATGGTAGTTCCAGCGATTGAACGTTGTGTTTTATGTTCCTCTTTCAAGTAATAAGTTACTAAGTCAAATACTGCCAACTTTAAATCAGTTGGGCATGCTGAATATCCAGCATTGTATACGACTTTTACTGCTCCAAATCCTTGAGGGAAATAATCTAGACCTTGACTACCATCTATCCTTCTAACACGATCATGTTCTGTATCTACATAGTAATGCGTATTGTTGGTTAGAGTTGTATAGCTGTCGGCTATAGAGCTTCGTTCTTGAACGGAAGTAACACTAGTGAGTGGAGATTCTGTGATAAAAACCTCCGAAGTTAATCTGTCATCGACATCAAACAGCTCTGTTTTAGTAGCTGAATAATAATCGATAATTGCGTGTCCGCAATAGGTCTTAACCATTTGACTAACAGATTCCACCAAGGTATCGATTTTTGAGTCGTCCTTGCTGTGATCCATCTTTGTGTAGATTTTGTACTGTTGTCGTGTAATTAAGTTTGCCATTTTTGTGTCCTAAAAGGTGAAACTTGGAGGAGCAATTACTCCCCCAAGTCACCCAGCATATTTCATCATACCCGCTAAAGCGGTTATAAATTGTTAAGAAGCTTTATACTGAAGTGCCCACTTAGAAGTAGCGCCATCAATTAGATCGATGAAGCCTATTCTTTGTGAAGCAACTAGTACTCTTCTTTGGTTAGCCACTTCGTAGTCTGACTCAACAGTCATTCCACGTAGTCTTGGCATAACGTAGTTTCTAGCGTATACTGCTACGGCATGGAATTTGGATACAGCAGGTGTTGCGAACTCGTCGCATACAATTACTTTAGATCCAAATACTGTTCCGATTTCTCCAGATAGTTTAGTAGCCATATCGCCCACTAAGTTAACATCTTGGAATTCAGCATCTTCTAGTAATTCGAAGTATCCTCTTTGAGATACAACGTAAATTACGTCTTCAGCTCTTATACCATATTTGCCCATGTTCTTTCTAGCAGCTAATAATTGTAGCGCTGTAAGAGCATCTGATGCAAATGCAGTTGTAGTCTGAGTTAAATCTGAGTCGTTTCTTGCTAAGTGCAATAAACCTTCAAATGTTGCTCCACTTGTGCCGTAAACGCCATCAGCGTCATCACCAGCAAGTACAGCATTTTCCATGCCTCTAGCATGGGATCTAATCATAGACTCACGAATTAATGGAAGAATAGGCAAGATAGCATCTTCTTCTGTTTCGTTTCCTAAGTATGATTGTGAGATCAATTTTTTAGTTGAAAGAGTTCTTTCAGTCATTACTACACCAGCTCTATCAGCATATGTTGCTGATCTCATGTCTAAGTTACCATGAGGTGATGATCCTGTAGCGGCTTGGTTAGCTGTAAATTCAGCGTAACCTGAGTCGGGTAGGATTGGTAATATTTGAGTCGCAGAAGTCATAGCGATTTCTCTAAATAGAGGCGCTAGTACTAGTGCGTTTTGAATATCTCTTTCAATGTTAGTTGAAACAGTTTGTTCAAAATCTGCAGATGAAACGTCAACACCAGACATGGTATTAACTTTTTCCATTGTATCTTTCGCAAACTTAGTGTCAAGCCCTTTACCAGTAGCTTTACCAAGTAACCAAACATCTTCTAGATCACTAGCAAATGACTGAAGTGGGCTTCCACCTTTTTGTCTTTCGCCAAATATTCTTTTGGATTCTCTGATTTGCGAGATTTCTTCGGATTTTTCACGTAGTTCAGCTTTTAGGCCTTCTACTACTTCTTCAACATTAGAGTATTTACTATCAATGCGTTTCTCCAGGTCAGAAACTAGTGTTTCCGCTCCTGATGTTCCTGCTTCGATAATAGCTGATACTTCAGCTTTCTTTTCTTCGAGTTTGGCATCGGATATTGCTTTTTCTTCAACTGCTTTCTCTGCGACGGCTTGTTCCTCCGCTATAGCTTTCGCTTTAGCATCGGCTTGTTGCATCGCAATAGCTGCAGTTGTTTCTTTAGCAACGTTCTTTGCAAACTCTTCAAGATTAAAGTCTTTATTTTCTGACATTATATTTTCCTTGAAGACAGACGTATTGTCTGTATTATCTTGAGGCGTAATTACCTCGGTTGTTTTGACAAATTGCTTTTTCCACTCGGAATATTCTTCCTTCGTGTCAAAAGACTTCGCCACAGAGAAGGTGGCTGCTTGGTTAGCGGGTACTGATACCACACTTACTTCAAACAACTCCGCATCTTTAATTAAGTATCCATCGCCTTCTTCCATATAATCTGCGTCTTTGACGCGGAAGCCGACACTGAATGCTCTCAGAATACCCTCTTTTACTAAATTTGTTACATCGCCAGCACTTTTTGATAGGTTCGCGGTAATCTTTAGTCCTTTATCGTCAGTCTCTAATGAGGTGGCTCTGCCGATAGGTTTGTTATAGTCATGGTTGAAAAGTATAATAGGATTATTGCCAAAATTTTCTAATCCTCCTTTCTCCCATGCCTCTTTTTTAATAACATCTCCCGCACGATCTGTATCGTTAGTGCTGGCATATCCTTTGATATTTACACTTCCGTCATCTGCCTCTTGGACAGACTTGAATGTTGATGTTAAATTAAAAATCTTTTGCATAATTATTCCCCTTATTTCTTTGCTTTTGGCTGTTTAGCCGTAGCAGCTTTTTTGGGCGCTTTTGCAACTTTTGGAGCGGCAGGTACTTCCGCAGAAGGTTGTGCCTTTTCCCATTGCTCAGGGTGGTTAGTCTTTATCATAGATGCTATTCTACCCCAAGAACCGAAAGGTCTCTTGGCGATTGTGAATCTGATAGGTGCGTCAGGTGCGGCTTTATATTCCGCAGGTGTTAAAATTTTACCCTTTTTTGCAAAATAATCAGCTAGTTGTTTTAAAACTTGTTTTTTATTCGCCATTATTATTTTCCTCTTCTTCAGGTCGTCCACCTTCTGATGGATTCGCTGCTGAGCCTGCTATATTTGCAGGCACTCTTAAGTCGTCATGCCCTTCTAACGGCTCCATTCTCATTGCTTCTCTGACTTCGTTTGGCGTCATAATTCCAGTATTAACTAAAGTACTGTAATATGCTGCCGAGTCTTTCAGTTCGGGCTGTAGAGCAGGTATATCGCTCACATCTTCTGAAAGATCAAATCCAAAGAAACGCTCAAATGCAAAGTTTACTTTTCTTACTATAGGTAGTACTGTTTCTAAATAGTACAATCTATGGTTGGGTCTAATATTTGCATTGTTCCCACTATCCAATAGCAAAGGTGGAATACCTATTGCCTGTAGTATAATTTTTTCGTTTGCCGCTATCGCTGCTTGGAAGTCTAGATCTTTAAAGTTAACCTCCGTTAAGTTATCTATTTCTAAACCACCATCTAAAATTAGAGGTCGTCTCCCTCCTGTGCTCGGGTTGTAACGGGCTCTCCAAGCAGCTAGCATACGTTCTTTTATCTTCTCACTTAAAGTATTAGGACTCTTTAGTACTAATCCTGGAACTGCTCCATTTTTGAAGAAGTTATCCTGAAAGTTTCTCATACTTGCTAATAGTTGCATAGTTCTATATGCAGGCTTCAGTCTTGGAACTCCTCTATAAATAGAGTTAAATGAGTTCTCTTTAATATGAATAATCTCTGATGGACTATAGTCTATAATTCCATCGTACGTATACTTGCTAACGTATGTTTGTTCGTCTGATTCTATTGTAACGTTCTCAGCTGGTAAATGATACAAGCTGTTTCCGTCAAAGTAAATAAATATGTTGCCATCAATTAAATAATCGGTTATTAGATTTCTTTTAAACGTATTAATATCTTGATAGGCATTAGGTTGAATGTTTAGTAAGTTATGAACAGTAACCTTTCTAATATTTTTAAATACTGGATTCATTCCTGGTACTTTCAGTCCAACGTCCACAGGTATTTCTGCGACATCATCAACAACTATATTTACTGCACGATTAACTACTTCTAGTTTTTCATACGCATCACGGTAACGAGTAACAACTTCTCTTGAGTTGATAGATAGTCCTTCCTCTCTACTCATTAAGTATTGAGAAGGGTTATTTTTTTCGTCTGCGTCTAGGTTATTTCTACCTAGAATTCGGTCATACCATGCCATGCTTTTCTCTTTGTTTTATTACCCAACGTTTTTGTTTCTGGGCTGTGTGTAATTGGGGTCTTTTTCCATAAATGGAATGTAATCTTAAATGATGATTATGACAAAGAGTTACAGCCTCTTCGTACAGTTCTAGTAAATGCTGTTCTATAAATGTATCCCGTACTTCCATTATCTCTTCAGCGGTTTGAATGTTCAATTTGTTCTCTCTTAACCACTTCTCTAACAGTTCCGTCAATCCGTAGAAGTGATGGAAGTCGAGGTTTTCCGTACTTTCGCAAATACGACATTCCGTTCCCTTATCGTACTTTGACTTTGCTCTGTCTCTAACGTATTTGACTAAGTCTCGCTTAAGATTCATTTATTTTTCTCTTACCTTGTATTATACTAAATTACCACGATAATGTCAAGAAACATTTTTTCGTAGGTCTGCTCCTTAGAAAGTTGTGGCAGATGTCTCAAATGTGTACAGCCCATATCTAAGCGCGTCTGCCATATGTGAGAACATATCGTGTTTTGGTTTCTCTTTCATCAAATTGGGATTTGGGTCCCATTGATACTGGTCTAAGCATTGTAATGTATGATGACATCTTTGATCTACAATTAGCTTATTATTATCTACTAGACTAGCTACTTCGCCAATTCCGTCAAGAACGGATTTCTTAGCATTAATAGTAGTCACATCATAATTTTGTGCAAAGTCAAATCGGGTTTGTTGTGCTGCAGAGTCAATATATATCCAATCGATATCGTGCTTGTCCTGTAACGCTCTGATTTGCATTGCATGTTGTTCTGTTGTTCGTTCTGCATCTAGGTACTCATCTATCACATAAAAGTTTTCTGAGTCCCAATCGTATGCAAGCACACATAGTGCTGTTGGGTCTTTGTACCCTACGTCTAATCCTGCTATAACGTCCATTTTACTGGTGTCTAATTCTGATAGATCCGCTACGCATTTCTCATAGTCAAAAGCCCATATTTGACCTGCATAAGTATTAAAGTCAGCCATATACTCTTGTGCAAACTCTGCTGAAGACATGGATTTTCTAGCTTCTATTATATCTTCTTCACTAAAACGTGGGTTCTCGTGGTAAGTAGCTCTTATTGAGCACCACTCTGGAAATTCATCTGTAAAGCCACGATAGAAGAAGTCTGCAAACCAGTTATTTCTACCACGAGGAGTTGAAATAAATATAGCCTTACTATTATCTTTATCGAGGGTTGGTCTAAGTGCTATATTGAAAGCATCTCTGCCATCTACAAGTGCTGCTTCATCAAATATTATTAAGTCGTATGATCTACCTACACAAGAATCAACTTGATTAATTGAACCCATACGAACAGTAGAACCATTAGATAGTTCTATAACTCTGTCTTTTGCGTTATCTTTTGTTACTTACAAGTCAAAGTGCCTAATTAATTGTCTCTGTAAATCAAATGATATTTGAGATAAAGAGTAGTTAGGTGACATAATTAATATGTGAGTGTTGGGTACTAGAGCTGTGAGTTGCCCTATTATATTTGAAATGTAAGTTTTGCCTTGACGCCTGGATACTGCTCCGCAAATGAAACGATACTTAGGGTTATTAATGGCATTGATGATTGCACATTGTGAGGCTATAGGAGTAACTCCCAATAAATCCATGTAGGGTTCTATCGGCAGTTTTATAAACCTTTCTTCCGCAGAATAAGGAGCAAGCTCCTCACCTACTATGTCTTTGCGACTAATTTCTAGTGTCAATGTACTGTTGTGTTATCTGATGAATGAATAATTTGGTGGGACTGAGCAAGATGATATAGATACAGAAAACCCCCACATAGCGATGCTATCTGTAAGTTCTCTTCGCTAAGATGCCCTGTCTTGTTCGACTCTCTGTCGACTCTATCCAGAGCTTGCGTTGCGGATTCAGATAAGTTGTCTAACCAACTTTCGTCCATGTATCTTAAATCTATATCTTCTACCATTTTACTCTATTTGCCCAATAAGCTGCAGACATCTTGCCTTTAGCTATATTTTTTCTATGACGAGCTTTGAATGAAGCCCTTCTTGCCACGTCGTTTCCCCTTCTTCTTTGGGCGACCTCTTGTCTTCCCATACGTTCCCTTACCGTAAGGCATGTTAACTCCTCTTACCCAGTCTCTGGGTTCTTGGCTTTTTGTACGTTTGGTACTTAGCCCGTTTTTTAGATACCAACCTAGATTTTTTGTACGCTTGGTACGCTGATCTACTTCTTGCGCTGGCTCTTGTGGTACGTAACTTTTTTCTAGCTGCCACTATCCTTCTGTTAGAACTGGTGTTCCTAGTACTTCTGCATTTGCAGCAAATACTTGATCAGTATTCCCTTTCTTAAGAATTATGGTTTCTCCGCCCGCTAGTGAGCAGGTTCCTAATGTAGCATCAGCCGAATTAGCAACAGTAACTAGTCGAACTGTAGTACCTGAATTAACAAGTCTTACATTGACAGCACCTTCAAAGGTAGATGCAGCACCAACGTTAACGCCACATGCGGCTTGTGCTCCGAGCAATTTAATAGCTCCCATTTATTTCTCCTTAGCGTCATTTGACGCCTCTTCCTGTGCTTCTGCCTTAACTTCTGCAAAGGTCTTTGATTTTTGCTTAGCAGCTATCATCTTGTCTGTAATATCTACTGAACCGTCCCAGTTCTTATCTGAGCCATTCAATACATTCCAAACTTTTGTATACCACTTAGTCATCTTTCTCTAAGGCTTTGTGAGCCTCCTCTTTTGTTTTAAATTTATGCAATTTTCCGCTAGCATCACGAAACTTCCATAGTCCTCTACTTTCATAGACGTCTACTTTATTCGTTGGAGCCACGGGCTCTGCTGCAGGTTTTGCCACTTTGGTCTCATATTCAACCATTATCACTTCTCCTGTAATTATCTTTACGTCTATAGTCAGCGATTGCTTGTTCAATAGACTCCTCTGCTAATACGGAGCAATGAAGCTTGATAGGTGGTAGGGACAATGCGTTAGCTATATCTTTATTTGTGATGTCCTCCGCCTGTTCCAGCGTTTTGCCCGATAGCATATCAATTAACTCACTAGAACTCGCTATTGCAGAGCCACAGCCGTAAGTTTTAAATTTTATATCTGTTATTACGTTATCAGTAACTTGCAATTGCAATCTCATAACGTCCCCACAAGCGGGAGCTCCAACCATTCCAGTTCCTATATTAGGGTCTGCTGGGTCGAAGCGTCCAACATTGTGCGCTTCTGGATTCTTTAGTACGTCTTCAAAACGTTTTACTACTTTATCCGAATAAGCCATTTAGAAGCTCCAACCAATAGTTAAAGCCGCATGATCCATGAACGTGCCATGTCTCGCGCTATCTAATACTTGAAGTCCTACTAAGGCTCCTCTCCAGTCTTTAGATACCGTTAATTGTTTATAGCTAGTATCGTCCCAATGTCTACCATATTCCAGGTCTACATCTAGTACTTTTATGAATGGAACATTCATAGTTACTGCTACAAAATCTTTTTCTGAGTCGTCTGCATTAACAAAGTAGCGAACATCAAATGCTCCTACATGTGCTTTTACAAATACTTCCTCGGTTGCGTCATAGTCACCGTCATCATAGTTATATTGAATTACTCCAACATTTAATGATACTTTATCAGAGACTGCTAACTTATATCCACCGTAGAAATCATACTCAAAACCAGCGTCATCGCCAAAGTCTACTTCAGAAGCCCAAACTCCTCCGTATAGACCATTGCTCTCTACTTCTAAGCTACCAGACCAAGCTGGTGCTCCATTAGTTTGAGAAACCCCTCTCCAAATATAATCAGATGAGTAATCGACACCGCCGCTTACTGCTGAAAATACTGGCAAGGTTGCTAATGCTAGTAATATTGTTAATAATTTAGTTTTCATATTTTTCCTTAATTGTCAGGACATATTAATGAACGTCCAAATGACTGCCCCTGCTCCTAGTAGCCCTGCTCCTGCAGCACTAATAAGAATAGTTTCTAAACGACCTACTGACTCTTCTACGACGTCAAATCGTTTGCCTGACCGCCTTTCTATGCCTTCTAACTGGTTAAATACAGTTTTCCAGCGTTCAGCGCAGACTGCTTCGTGAGTAGTAAGTCTATTTTTTATGTCCCCATCGTCGTCCATATTTTCCATATCCTAGTTGCTTTGAATTTAAAAATTCTATAGTGTATTTTACCAAATTCCTAACGTAAAGTCAAGAATTATTTTTTTGATGTTTACGTTTTCTGTAATTTTCTAATATCTGCTCCAAACAACGGTGCAAAAATTTCAACAGGCTCGTCTTTACCTTTCACTTTAATCTCATCTAATCTTATACAGTCTATATTCTCTATCTGTTCATGCGTATATGCTGATATAAGTATCGGAGTGTCATAAGTTCTAGTTTGAACTTCTAGTCTTGCTCCTAGATTTACCGCATCTCCGACTACACTATAGTCAAACCGAGACTCGCTTCCCATGTTTCCTACAATGCAAGGTCCTGTATTGATTCCAGTACCTATTACAACAGGTGGAAGCTCTAATCCTTGTTCTTTTAATTCTTTATTTAATTCTTCGGTGAGTAGTTCTATTTCCATAGCAGATTTAAGTGCCATTTCTGCATGATTTTCACAAGGTAGTGGTGCGTTCCAGAACGCCATAATACAATCGCCCATATATTTGTCAATCGTACCTCCATTTGCAAGTATAACTTTAGTCATTCTATCTAAAAATAGATTAATTAGTTCGACGAGTCCCTCAGGATCGTCTTTCTTCATATAAGATTCTGAAATTGGTGTAAATCCTACAATATCTGCGAATAAGAATGTCATTTCTTTTCTTTCTCCTCCAAGTTTCATTAGAGAAGGGTCTTTAACAAGCATATCTACCATATCTGGAGATAGATAAGTTCCAAATTGACCTTTAATTTGGCGCCGAAGTAGGAACTGCTGTATAAAGTTACGGAAAGTTACAACCGCCCAAAAGATAAACAGTACTAATATGGTACCACTTACATCTAACAGCAATCCTTGTTGGAAAAAGTACCAGGCTCCATAACATAATGCCGAAATGACGCCTACTAATATAGGTAACGAAAAATATATAGAATATGTAGCGAAAGCTAGGATTAATAGTACTAATGTAGTAGCTCCTAACTCCGCCACAAACCCCCACGAAGGTTCAGCTGGACTGTCTCCTGAAAGAAGCCCATGTAAAACATTTGCTTGTACTTCGTGTGCGTACCTAGAACCATTGGGGGTCGGTATAGGGTTAGCTACACCTTCCGCTGTGACCCCGAATATTACAAAAGTTGCTCCCTGTAATGGTTCCCGTAGGTATTCTGCGGCAGATTGCCGATAAAATTTAGTGTTCCAAGTAGTCCATACTCTAGCTCTTGGATCAGTAGTAATTAAAGGGTATTCTGGTAGTCTTACCCATTCTACTCCTGTTGCCTTAGTTGATATTTGATAGCTAGGATTACCAGTTGCAACTCGAAGCATTTCAAGTGCAAAAGAAGGATATAACTTATCTTCTACGTTTACGACGAGAGGTATTCTTCTTACGACCCCGTCTACTTCTGGTGCTGTTGTTATTAGACCTACGCCTGCGGACTGTTCTGCTAGGACGGGTAGTTGTCGTAAAATTCCTGGATACTGATATAGCCATGGTCTTGGGTCTTCTCCTAAGGCGGCAGTACCTACATGAGGACCGCCTTCTGTAGCTTGTGTTGAAGCTGTGTATGCTAATATAGTAGGAATCTGACTTAAATCATATGATAGTAAATAGTCTTCCTCCATTCCTCTTAAATCTGGGTCTGGCATAAGTACTGTTATACCAGGTATGGCTTCTGTTCTTGTTATTAAGTTCCCATAGTATCTTCGTGGTATTGGGTAGCCTCCTACTGCTTCCACAAATTTTTCATCAATATCTACAAGTACAATCATCTCATCTTGTACTACGGGTTTTGTTGACATTAGCCAATCAAAAACTTTAAGTTCTAATACTTGTAAAGGGTATGGGTTCCATATTAAAAAAGATAGCATTGCTATCCCCATGATTATTCTTGTTTTCATTTTAAAAGTTCCAATTAAATTTTAAACCAATAGACTGGTTCTCAGAAACTATGTCTATGTATACCATATTCATTATGACTAAAGCTACAAATTTGGGTTTGTTACTATTGAGCCATTGGGGCGTTGGATAGCCTTTATCCAGAAGATAGTATGATCCTCCTATAAAAATTGCTTTGACTAAAAGTACTTCTGTTTTGCTTGGGTGAGTCCCTAAGATGCGGTTTTTTTCTTGGTAAGGACATTCTTCGCCTAGCCTATTTTGGCAATTAATAAGATCAAATGTTTGCATAGTATCAACAACATTTAATGCTATAAACGATTTAAATAATTTTTCATTGACTGGGTGCCAATTTGTCCACTCAGCTTGTCCTAAAGAGGGCAGTAAGATGAGTATTGATAATATTAGTATTTTCATTTTCGTCTGTCCCACATTCTTTCATGGAAGTAGTATAGATACATTTTTGTAGCTATTTCTATACTAGCAATGCCGCCTGCAAGTGTCCATTCTCCTGTTATAAACCAACTGATTAGAAAAGTATCAGTAGTAGCAAGTATCCTCCATGTGACTGTCTTGAAGGCACTTCTTCTACGACTCTTACTTAGCTTATTCATTGCTGAGTTATAGTTATAGTTTTATTACAATTACTGCTACAATTAAAAGTTGCGCTGTAAGATTGATTAGTAGAGCCACTTTGTGTTACATCTACATTATAGTCGTCTGTATAGAATTTCATATTTGCAGTATGAGCGCCATTACCTGTCTGCGTTAAATCTACGTCTGTGTTATCTGCATCAGCATAGAAAAAGATATCTGCATCTTTATTCCCTGAGCCAGATTGAACTATAGTCGCTGAGTTGTTATCAGCATAGTTAGCATTAAAAACATAAGCGTTATGCTGTCCAGTATCGGACTGTGTAATAGTGATATCCGAATCGTCTCCAAATGCCAATATTTTAGCATATTTGTTATTCCCTGTTTGAGTGATTGAATATACATTATCGTCTCCTGTACCGAGTTGCTCGGCATGGTTGTCATTTCCTGTTTGTGTGATTGAAGATACATTATCGTCTTCGTCTTGGTCAATGTAAGCAAAGTTATCATCGCCATCTATAGTTATAGTATTTCTACTGCCAGTATGGTTAGACCATACAGTATACATTCGTACAGTATTACTATTACCTGATACATTAGAATTCCAGGTAGCATTTGTACATGTATGTGATGTATAAGTAGTGCCTGGAAAAGAACCACTATTGTTATTAGTAGGAGACCCACAAAGTATGTGAGTACTATTACTATTACCTTCTTGAATACTAGTAATAGAAGAACCGCTTCCTTTATATGTTATATTTAAAGTATTATCCCCTGCAAAGCTAATTTGACTGAAAAATAATAATAGTATTATCACCCGCTCCATTTACTTCTATCTCCATTGGTATGCCTGCTGTATTGATTTCTAAGTATGCTGATGCATTCTTATCAAGTGCAATATCGAACGTGTTTGTCCCGTAATGTACAAAGTGAATATAATTACCTTCTACAAACGTATATGTTTGGAGTAACGGATCAAAGCCTGGTGTAATACCAGCAAGCTCTACTCCATCTAAGTCTCCTGCTTTTTGATTCTTTTTCTTAGAAGCTGCTTCGACTATAGCTAGTAAATCTATTAGAAAGTCAAAGCTTAATAAGTCTATGTCAAGTCTTGATATCTCTTCTTCTTCCTCTAGAAAGTCTTTATCTAAGTCTGGGGCATCTTCAAAGAAGTCTCTATCTAGGTCTGTCTTTGGTCCGCCATCTTGCTCAGCTACTGCGTCTTCTATTTGATCTGGTTGATTGATAATTAACATATTGTTAATTAATCCAAGTGTTAAATTACCAAGTATAACGGACTTTGTTGGTTGTGTGTCCAAAGTCTGTACCATCGTTGCTTGAAAGGGTTCTGTAAGAATCTCTGTTCCAGCCCATGTTGTTACTGTAATTTCTCCAGAAGAAGTTCCATCTTCATTTGGTAGTAGAATTACTAAGCTTCTACCTAGTTCATCTACTGTAGTCGTAAAATCCGTTCCACGAATACCTATTGTTGCACTAGGAGTTCTGATAGATATATTCTTTTTATCAATCTTTCCTAGTTTGCCAGTTATAAATCTAGCTGTTCCAGATGCCATATTAAGAGCAAGTTTACTCTTACTTGGGTCTGGGTCAAATATATAGTTATCTATGATAACTTTTGAATGTTCTGTAAGTTTTAACACAGATGAGTCTAAAAACTCAACTGCCATTCTACCTTTACCTGTTCTTACTTCATCAAATGAGAATATATCTGAAGCTAGTTGAGCAATAAGGTAATCTCCAGAATCTTGTCTGGAAACTTCCCCATTACCACTTAGCTCAGATATCTCTCCGATTTCTGTTGCGTTTAATGTTCCTACTAATAGAACTAACAGCCAGAGGCGCATTGGTCAATATTTATAGAACTACTCGCACCACCGCTACTTTGTAACAATAAGTTTGCTACATTAGTACTAGCAGTATCAGTTTGGTCTATATCAATATCCATTGAACTACCCGTTAAATCAACTGTAATCTGATGATTAGCTGACCCTGTTTGTGTAGTATCAATATCATTGCTGCTTCCAGTAATATCCCAATTATTAATACAACCAACAACTTCACATGTAGCATTTATATTATTACTTCCACCTACGATTACAAAGTCTGTATTTGCTCCTGTAGCTGTAGCTGCTGCACCTTGTGTCCATATTAATACGTTACTATCACCACCAGTCTGTGTCCAGTCAAAATCTGAACCTGCAGCATCCCCTGTAGCTCCAACTGCAAAAGTAGATAAGTTACTATCTCCTGTTGCGCTGTAAGTCCATGATGTATTATTACCTTGTAATATACTAGCGGCTAAAGCATTTGATGCACCAATCTGATCTATATCTATAGTCATAGTAGTACCACTCACAACCGCTCTGGCACCTGAAGTACCCACGGTGTTTGTTGCTCCAATTTGGTCTACTGTTAAAGTAAGCCCTGTACCTGTTTGCGTGATATAAATATCATTGTTGCCTGCGAATGTAGTTGCTGATAGTAGTAGTGTAATTACACTAATCAGTATCCTCTTCATTATTTTTCTCCCGAAGTTGGGTATAGTCAAAATCCCAAACTTCCTTTTCCAGTCCCTGCATTACAAGTCCGTAGACTGCTGCTTCTATAGCTGCGCGTACTGCGTAGCTTACTGGCTCATTATCTGTACTTCCACTTTCTACTTCTACAAGTTGTGTTCCCACCTCATAAAATTTAAAAATATCGCCACCTTTAGCTGTGGATAGTATTGTTTTTGTAGCTGTTACATTCAAGAGTACTTCACCAGTTTGCACTAGTACTGCTCTTAGGACAACAGTTACTTTGTCCTCGCGGTATTGATTCTTTACACCTATTCCTAGGTATCTAGCACCAGAACCGCCTGTTCTTAAATTCGTGTCATATCCGACTATTCCACCTTCTAGTATCATTCCTGCGTATAGCATTGGTTTGAGTATAGTTTTACCTTCTTTTCCATTATAAGTTTCAAAGGTGTTTCTTACAAGCTGTCTTTCTTTTGTAAGAGAATCCAGTCCAGATCTTTCTACTACTACAAACCAGTTTCCTCTACCAGCATCTCTCAATGCTTCTATAAGTACGTGGATTCCGCCTTGTGTTACTGCAGTACTAAAACTAGAAAGTGTTTCACTTGGTTTTCTTTGTCCTGTTTGATCAGGAAAGCTATATACTGCTACAACTGTCTTTTGATTTGGGTACGGTAAGTTTACTAATTGTTGTGCCGCTGTAGGCTCAATTACGGGACCTTGTTGGCAAAGTACTTTATCCCAGCAATCTTGGTGAGACGAGTCTAACCCGACTGTCGCACACCCAGAAAATAACAGTACTAAAACTAAACTACGGAGTACATTCAATCCAACACCCTCCAAAACTACCTATAGGTATAACAAGTTCAGTAGTACTTACAAGTACTCCATCAAGATATTCTTCTATAATAAGAGTGATAGTGCTACCATTATTTATCCAAGTAAGAATGTTCCCTTCTAAATTTATTGATCCTTGAGTCCACGTAGTGGGGTCATCTACATCAGGTTTAGCTCCGTCATAGTTAAAAAGTGACTCTGCTATATCTTTTGCAAGTGTAGAATAAATCCTACTTTCTAAATTTCTTGTAAACTTTGCTAAAACTGTACTGTCTGCTTCTCGCTCCGCATCTTCTATTGCGTCTTGAATATCATCTTCTATCTTTGATCTACGAGTACGTTCTTGTTCATCTATAGTTAAATAGTGAGCAGACTGCCCTTGTCCATTAAAGGAAGGGCTGCCGAACTTATGTACTAGCTCACTGCTACTTATCGTTGTCGTCAGTAGTAGTGCTAATATTATTAAGCTTTTTTTCATTTTCTTTCATCTCCAATACGGTATTTACTTTCTCTTGTAGCCGTATCATATCCTGGTCAAGTAATCTAAGTTGATCTATCAGTCTTATTATGGTTGTTTTCATTTCGCTTATAGCTGGGTCAACTTTAGTTAAAATAGTTTGGTAAACAAAGTATACAAAATACCCCATACCAACTGCCATTACAATAGGAAATCCGAAGTCAGATACTAACTGTCCTATCTCCATTTAAACTACCCAACAAACTGGATAAACACACCAATAAGGATTTGCAAATCCCATAAACCAAAGTACAAATATCCACAAAGGAATCTGTACCCATAACTTACCTTTACTCCACTCTCTAAATCTGAGTGCGTTTTCGGGGGTAAGCCCTAAACGGTTAAATATAGGAAGCCATATCTTTTTTGCTAGCCAATTCATTAGTCTTTCTGTCTTTCATGCCAGCGACCGATATAGTACGAAACTATAATCACTACTGCAAAGTTCATTATCATATAATATTCCATTAGTCTCTCCTAGCGTCTATTGTTCCATCTTCCACAAAATTTTCTGCTCTAGCCAGTCGTTGTAGATCTGGTGCTAAGCCTAGTGCTGCGGACACACTAGTATCAATTCGTATGATATCATTATTCATTACCTTTCCTCGAGTAATCAACATTGCAGACATTCCTTTAACCGTGTTTATTTCATCTACAAGATTATCCATAATCTGTTTTATAATTATAAATATGAATACACCCATGACTAAAGCACCAGCTATTGGTGCACCTACCTCTGTTATTAATTCAAATATTTCCATTTACCATAATCCCCATACTACTAGTGCAATTACGACTAGTAATAGTATTTGTTCGATTGCCACTACGTTAGTAGTAGGGCGAGTACTGTTGCTGAAGCCATAACTAGTATAATTAAAAGTGGGGCTAACATCTGCGTTCGTATTTCGTCTTTTCCCATTATACTTTCTCGGAGTCTAATAGTTTTTTCATTAGAGAACCATAGTTTCCTTGACCAAAAGGTACCTCACCATCTATGTGTATGTTATTTTGTGTAAGAGCCTTCACGCTTCCCGCCTTGACTTTTTCGATTTCAGTCTGCGCTTTCATTTCGTCCATGCGAATCTTATGCTGCATCATTAGCAGGTCAGCCAGATCTTTATTACTATAAATCTCTGTTTCTTCTGCTTCCTCTAACTTCTGGTCAATTAATCTGTCCAGCGTTTCTGCGAGTTTAAAACGATTGCGATAGCCTGAATCCATGTATACGGTGTCTATGTATTTCTGTATCTCTCTTTTATTCAGTATTGCGACGACTTCATCTCTTGGAACGCCTAAATCTCTACACACCGAAGATACGTCTCCGTTCGCCAAATAGCTATTTGCTATCTCTAATCCTTCTGGACTCATTCGGGTTGTTATTTCTTTACTCATGTTCGTATTATAACAAAAAGAGAAGCTAATGTCAAGAATTATTTTTACCCTTGTTGGAACTTTTTATACTTATACAATTTTTTGAGACGTGGTATTATATAAGTCATCAAAATTTTTTTAAATAGGACGTATGTATGCGGAATAAGTCTTAGTCTTCTTTCGAAAATTTTTAGAAATTATATAAAGTTATTAAAACTTCGAGTGTTGACGTGAAAGTGTGGACTGTATCTGCGATTTCGCTTAAGAAGTAAGCTTTTGAAAATTTCCCAAGGTTTACGTGCGGAGGAGTCAGAGCGAGCTGTATGATTTTTAGTCAACTAACCGCCCTGTATGAAAATCATACAGCTACTATATAGATGTATAACTTTAATACAAGGCTTGACTTTCTCAGGGAAATATGCATGGAGCAAAAAAATAAATGTGTAAATCATTCGCATTTAGACTATACTAAACCTACATAACAAAGCCACTCGGAATAGTCGTAAAGGAGCAAAGCAGAGAACTATCGCAATCAACTAAATAATACATACAGCGATAATGAGACTGCTAAGCTAAAGAATTTGGCGAGCAATCGTCAAAGGTGGGTTGGTTAATTTTTAATCAGCCTTTATTATAAATATATGAAAGGATATCCAAATATGTCATATACGAAAACTGAGGTTGCGGAACTCAATAACTCCGCTCCAATCACTTTGGAAATAGCTGAACGACTAGCTTCTCAATTTGGGAAAACTACTCGCTCGGTTGTATCTAAAGCGGTATCACTTAAACTCTATAAGAAAGCTGAAAGGCGAACTGTAGATAAGACTCGCAAAGCGGACTATGTTCGAGCAATCGAAAAAGGTCTGGCAATGCGAGAGGGTGAACTTGAGGGCTTAGAAAATGGGAGAGGTACAGCGTTATCACTTCTATTAATGAGCATTCGTTAAACTATATAAGCGAGGGTTTCGGCTCTCGCTTTTTTCTTTCATCTCATCATAGGAAATATTATTATGGCAAGAAAGCCACTTAATGAGGATTTAGTACATCTATATATCATGGCGTCTGCATACGTTGGAGAATCCAACGTTGTGAAGGTGGGCATTGGTAAAGACCCTACTAAACGAGCAAGAGAGGTTGGGGGCGAGGTTCTATTCAGAACTAAGACTCCTCAGCTAAGACCCATAACTCTTTTTATAGAAAAGATACTGCACCTGCGCCTATCCTACTTATACGGATATGCGAAGGTTCGCAAGCGTTCTGGCTCAAATGAATGGTTTAACTGTTCGTTTGATTCGGCGTATTCTGAATATAGAAAGGTTAGAACATGGGTTTTAATCGAATGCGAGAATTTATCGGAAATTCGAGCTATGCATTTACGCCTAAAGCGTAAATGGGGTGGCAAGCGAAAGAAGATAGAGACTCCTAAAATTTCCCCAAAATTGACTAAAACTGTTGCGGGCGGTCAAATGGAAATGGATTTATAAATAGACTCGCAACAGGGGTTAGGTGCTTGCCCCTTCTCAAGCACCACTTTTTAAGGAATCATATTTATGAAAATAGATAAATTAGAAAGACTCAAACGACTCCAAAAAGAACATTCAATAATTCAAGGTCATATCTACGAATTAGAGGATTTAATAAGAGCGAATGAGCGGAATCTAGGGAGAGGAGAATTCAAAGAAGCGGATCGGGTTAGAAAGATTATAAAATCTTATAAAGCGAAACGAACGGAGAATAATCTCGAAAGGTGGAATCTTGTTTATGGGAGCATTAACTAATGCAACGACTACAAGATAACATCTTTATTTTTGATTTAGACGGAACGACAATCGACTCTAGGCATAGACAGGGAGAAACATTAGAAGATTGGTTTCGCTTGAATACTCCAGAAAATGTAGCCAGAGATAAACCCCTATTGCTTGCAAAAGCAATTAGGGATTTATGGGAATCTGGTTTTCATGTTCTGATTTGTACTTCAAGAACTTTGTCCGCTTGGGATTATGAATATCTTTATAATCGAATTTATGTTCCTGTAGCCGTTAAGGTTATAGGGAGGAAAAATTCAAATATGGAATCTCATAAACTCAAGAAAAAGCAACTCAGCTATTTACAGAATTTCAAGCACTTTAAACATGCTAACAAATTCCTAATAGATGATGACGAACAAAATCGGCTTTCATTCGAGGAACTCGGTTCTAATTGTTGGGGATTAACTCCAACGAGCGGAGCAAGGTTAATTGAACACTTGAAACGAGATTTTAATTAAAGGGTTAATGAGAGCGTACCCATTTAAAACGCTCTCTTACTTGGAGAAATTATATTATGCTAAATACTATAATAATTGTGGCTACATCAATGGGAATTGTAGCATTCGGTGGTATCGGTTATAACTTTATGTTCGATACTGTTTATGGGGCTTATCCTTCTTGGCTAGATGTTTATGTCATCTTTGCATCAGGGGTTGGGTTAGGTGTTTGTATTGTTGGTCTTTATGATCGACTTGTTTATGAATATTTCGAGGGCGAATAATGTTAATTGAAACATGGGTTTTCGTAATAGCAATTCTTATAATGGGAATTGTCGCTTTGGTGGTGTTATCAATCCATGAGCATGGCTCGGTTGGTAAACACTTAAAAGAAATGAGACAAAAGGAATTGCGAGCAATCGAAAGAGGTCAAAAATCTTTTAAGGATAAAGATTTTGCAAAACAAGAATGGGTGCATGATAAGAAAAATAGCACGCTTGCTTTAAAAGACCTAGAAAATAGGGTTGCGGAATACAACGAGAAAAGAGACAAGCCAGCTTGGAGAACTGACAACGCTTTTTCTGAAAATGTAAAAGATTTAGCTGATAAAGAATTTAAATAAATTCTTGAAAAGGGCGGGCGTTCAATGATGGGTTGAGCGTTCGCTTTTTTTTGTGCCTGTAAGATCCTAAATGAGAATCATTCTCATTTGGGGGCGCCGAAAATACAGGAAAAACACGCTCCCGTCAAGAATTATTTTTTTAGAAAATCAATTTTAAGCATCAAAAACAGGGGGGTTCAATGTATACATTGAGCCCTACTATAACAGACGCTTAAAACGCGTTTATGGAGGTCGGTGAGAATCATTCTCATTTAGATTTTGTAACTGATTCTCATGTATAATTGCACTATGAAAGACAGAATACTATTAATGAAAACGAAACACAGACGCGAAGAGGTGGAGCAAGAACTATTATTTAGAAAAAGCCTATCTCCTACTAGGGTTAAAGAATTAGAATTAGACTTACTATTGTGCAACGAAACCATAAAAAGAAGATGCTAGAATTAGAGAAAATTAGAATACTGCATAAGCAGATCGCAAGATTGGGAGAGCGTAAAATTGCTTTTGTTTTGGAAGGTCGAGACGCGTCAGGAAAAGGCGGTTTTGTAAAACTGCTTTTTAGATATGATATTCCTTTTGTATATCGTCATCAAGGCACACCGACTAAAACAAGGAATCGCGCTTGGCTATCAGACTATGAAAAGGTAATGCCGAGAGAGGGAGAAATTGTTATTTATGACAGGTCATGGCACACACGCTCTTGGGTTCAACCCGCTCTTGGATATTGCACTCAAAAACAATATAGAAATCATATTGCGAGGGTTTCCGCTTGGGAAGAAAAACAGAGAAATAAAGGAATTGAAATCACAAAAAATTGGCTCTCAATAGATAAAGAAACTCAAGCGCATTTAATCAATCAACGCGAACAACACAAGCCTTGGAAATTTTCGCCAACTGATAAAAAGGCGGTAGAACTTTTCGCAGAGATTACAGAATATAAAAATATTATGTTTATGGCTTGCCCGACTTGGAACATTGTTCCGAAGGCGGTTAGCAAAGATTTACTCCTAGATTTACTTATTGAATCGACAAAAGCCAAATGAGAATGGTTCTCATTTGCGCCGAGCCCAGAACACTCCCCGAAGGGGGGGTTCCATGTATACATTGAGGGTAAACTTATCGGCGCTTAAAACGCGTTTATGGAGGTCGGTGAGAATCATTCTCATTTGTCGTTTTGTCGTTTTATTCTGTTAATATAGACACATGAACATATTTAAAAAACAAAAATACATATTCACAGAATACAAGGATATTCATATCCAGAGATTGAATGAGGAAAAAATTCCTTATGAAATCAGAACTGAGATTGTAGCTTTAAATTATGCTAAAGGCGGGTATCTGCTTTGGTCATTTACTGCTGACGTCATTGTGTTCGGTGGTGTGATTTGGTTTTTCTTCTTTAACTAGGAAGAAGAACCCTACAGCCATTTTTTGAAAAGACTGAGAGAAAGAGCGGAGGCTGGACGACGTTTTCTAAATGCGAATGAGAATCATTCTCAAATGAGAAAAAGATACCTGACATGGTGTATTACTACACCAGCACACCAGCACACCACCACACCACCAGACCAGCACACCGCCACAGTCGCGCGCGCACCGCGCCAAAGTGCTAAAGTGATGTGAAAAAAGTGCTCCCAGCGCCGAAGTGCAAAAGTGATGTAAAATTTTCGCAGTCGCTCTGCGCCAAAGTGCAAAAGTGAAGTGGAAAAGTGATGTCTGCCGCGAAGCGGCGCGACAAACTGTGTCGCAAGCCGAAGGCGCGCCGATTATACCACGAATCGATTGAAAAGTCAAGCATTATTTACACAAAAAAAGGAACTAATGTTCCTCTTTCTGTGTCGCTAGACTTAGCTTACTGCTTTGAGTAGTGTCGCAAGGTCTTGAGCTGTCGCGTTGACTAAGCTATTGGCTTGTATGCCGAGGGCTTTTTCAATGCTTCTTACTACTTCGACTTTTCTAACGACGGCTTTTGCCGCAGGTCTGTTTTCTTTGATGTACTCAACTTTCATGCTGATCGCTTTGCTGATAACTGATCTTAGAGTTACGCCAAATTCTGATGCTAATTTCTCTGCTTTTGCTTTATTTATAGGTGCAGATTCCCTGATTCTGTTTTCTTGTATGCTAGTGTATGCCATTATAATATTCTCTTTGAAAGCGGAGGTATTTCCGATTTCTTATAAGAATTATACACCCAAAACCTCGAAAAGTCAAGGATTATTTTACTCTTAGCGGCAAATAATGTCGCATCGAAAGGCGGGCGCCGATTATACCACAAAAGACCTGGCAAGTCAAGAGAAATTTTGAAAAAAGGGGAAAATAATTTAAAACAACGAGTCTTGACCGTTGCAGACGGTATCGGTTGCGGAAACAAGGGCACAGATGGCTTTGCAACACCAATCACAGGCGCGCAGCGCCTAAGTGCAAAAACGAAGTGCTAAAGTGATACCTGCACGCAAGTGCTAAAGTGAAGTGCGAAAACGAAGCCTAACCCGCCCCCCACCCTAGTATTATAACGGCAAACGGTCGATAAGTCAAGAAGTATTTACATAGACCGGGCAAATTTTCGATAATTGTACTTAATTGCGGATATTCTCGCGAAGCGAGGGCGATTACGCGAGCCGCCCCTCGGAGGTCGTTTGTGTTAGTCTAATGACTAAAACTCTTTCAAGATATTTAGTGTAATGGAGTCGATATTGATTGACTTTCGAGAACATTGCCCTTATAATATATATAAATCGAAATTGGGAAGCAATTCAGAAACTAAGGAAAAAAGTAATGAAAGAGCAAAGATGAGATGATGATGGAGACTTGAAGGTCCCGCTATGTTACTCTTGAGATATTTGAAATAGCAATATCCATGCAGTAAAGCCGCGACGAATAGGACTGCTGATTAGAACCATGAGCACATCACACTTCTGGACACATGAGAGAAGCTACTGTAGCCAATGCTACAGC
>ERZ1046148.544-NODE-544-length-22398-cov-6.525534_pt1 | contig 22398 bp, 14 predicted proteins | sample MGYA00383090_ERZ1046148 | MGnify/ENA primary metagenome ERZ1046148 (study PRJEB29581, sample SAMEA5548360) | metagenome | biome: marine; feature: coastal; material: water | depth 25 m | study: Short-term variability in the microbial, nano- and picoplankton... | reverse complement strand
GATGCGTAATGTTAAGGAGCAGAACATGATGAAGCAGGTTCAGGTTCCTACACTTGGATACGACCTGGCACAGGAGGCACAGGCACAGAGAGATGTCTCTCAGATAGCGGCACTTCAGGGTGCTGGTGCGGCAGGAGTCATCGGTGGTATCGGTAAGGTGGCACAGGCTGGTGCAGATGCCGACCTTAAACTTGCAGCAGCTGCAGGTCAGCAGCAGTATCAGAGAGATTTGGCTGTAGGACAGACTGCACAAGGAATAGAAGGAAGGCGTGCTGGCAGAGAGTTCGGTATAGAGCAGGGTAAACTTGCAGGTGCACAGGCAGCATCTCAGGAGGCACAGCTTAGACAGCAGCAGGCTGCTCAGGGAATATTTAGTGGGGTTCTTGGAGCTGCAGGAGGTGCACAGCTTGCAGGTCAGGCGATAGAAGGTATAGGTGGGTTTGGAACATTCCAGGACTATCTTAAAAGCTTGGGAGGTATACAACAGACCAACATGCTTGCACAGGCAGGAATGCAAACAACACAAACAAACAATCCTTAAAAATGGCAGAACAAAGTTACTTAGGATACAAAGCAACTCCAGGTATAGACTGGGGTAAGCTGACGTCAGAGTTCTCTCAGGGTCTACTTGAGATAGGAGGCAGACGTGCGGGTCAGAACATATACTTCGACAACCTCTACAGGGAGAACATGAGTGCCGTTCAGGAGGTCGAGCAGTCCAATGATCAGGACCTTAACACCATAATACAGGGTGCTATGAGTCAGGTAAAGGACAATGCATTCGACATGAACAACATGGTCAAGTCTGGAAACATGAACCACAACGAGTACAGGAACTTTGTGAACAACACAAACAGCGGCATAACATCATTTGCAAACACGGCAAAGAATCTTGACGCAACGATACAGGAGAATATTAAGAGGCAGCAGCTAGACAATAAAGGAAATCCACAGGGATCAGAGTACGAGGAGTACCTGACAGAGAGCTATTCAAACCTACTAAACCTAAGGAACAAGACCATGTATCAGGACCCAAGGACTGGTAAGATGTTTCTAGCGAACTTAGGTCCAGATGGATTGGCTGACCTCAATACAATACAGGACGCATCCACACTGAATAAGCCCATGAATATCAGGGATAACTATGTGGACTACAATTCAGTCATTGCAAACAAGGTAAAGACATTTGGAGAGATTAAGATAGAAGAAAGACTGCCAACTGGTGAAACAATAACAAGGAGTGGTATATCTAAGATGGTAGATATCAAGGATAAGGAAGGCAATGTCATCGGTCAGGAGCAGGCTCTAAACAAGAATGTGGCTGACGGTATAGCGACAACTCAGAATCAGATATCAAGCAATCCTAGATCTGTATTCAATATTCTTAAGGGCATGGACGAAAGGTTCGACTCATACCAGGATGATGAAGAGAAGAGGTCTAAGATGATTGCACTCATAGATATAGAGAACCAGTCAAGAATGAATCAGGGTCAGCCCATGATGACGGATAAGGAGACAGAGCAATTTGCGTCAAATAACGATATGTTTCTGATACCAAGCACATATGACTCAAGAAACGAACTTCAGCCGCAGCCTAATGCAGATCAGGTCCAGATGGCTAAGGACTGGATCAAGGACACGTTTTATTTACAGATGGACTACACCGAGACCCTTAAGGCTGCACCTAAGAAAGGTAAAGGTAAAGGAGGTGGTTCAGGTTCAGGTAAAAATAATTCTAAAGGTACAGGTTATGAATTATATGAGGATATTTATAATGCGATTTCATCTGGAGACACTACATCATTAAAGGCTTTATCTGGAAGTAAATTTAACTTTACAATTAATAGCGACAATACTTTAAATGTCACTGAAGACACTCCAGATCCAAGAGACCCATATGAAATAGAACAAACTCCAGTATATACAAATGCTACATTAGATCAAATATATGGCGTCTTCTTTGGAAGAAGTAGTACAACACCACAAAAACAATCTGCCGAGTACAAGAAGGAGAAGAAGGCTTTTTATAAAGCAACAGGAAAAGAAAAGATCGCCATGAATGAAGGCCAAACGGAAGACATGCCTGACGATCAGATGGCCAGCCTTCCTCAGCAGCAGGAGAGTGATACGTTTTTAAGTAAGCTATCAAAAATGGGATCTGCGTTTACTAACAGGGTCTTAGGTAACGAACAAAATATTTCTTAAGTATGGATGAAAATAATCCAATAGAAGGTCTAGATCCAAGTCAGTCGGCCTTTGAGCCGTTGATGGATCAGACAATGCCAGAGGGTGTTCAGGGTATGAGGACAACCACAACAACGACGATGTATATATCTGGTGCTCCATTGACACCTCAAGAGCCAATGCCAGTTATAGGTCAAGGCCTTAAGGATATATATGACCAGCTTACGCCAAAGCATGTATACAATCAGTCTGATCTTAAGCTTAGGGTGCAACAAATACTTCAGGACAACAACTTGCTAAATACATCTAAAGAGGTTTATCAAGATGAAAACAAACTTAGGAAGGTAAGAGATATACTAGCCAAGGAGGATCCTATAGGAGAGTGGAGGGACGAAAGGTTTGACGATAAGATTAACCTAACAAAAAGATTTCCAGACCTTTTTCCTAAATATTCAGAGTACACTTCAGGAGTTGAAGAGGGAACTATTTTTAAAGGTATCACTCCAGATACGTTTATAAATAAAGGTATTATGGATGCTTATGGTCAAAAGACGTTCTCTTACCTGTGGGACGCTTCTGGATATGGAAAGGAGAATGTAGATGCATATGGAAAGTCAATAGCTTACGCTCAAAATATACAAAAAGCGATATCTGATGATGATCTAAAAACATTAGAAAAACTAGGCGATGTTGAACAGCTAAAAATAAATTATCCATCCCTAAAAGGAGGTATAGAATTTGTAGTAGTAAAAGACGAATTAAAAAAAGACTTATCTCTAGAAGAGTTAGAAAAACTTGCAAAAGAAAACCCAACAAAAGCAGGCTTAATACAACCATATATAGAAAAAAAGACGCCATCAACACCTGATGACGATGGTGACTGGGTGTCTGAAGAAGAGTTTGATAAAAGTTTAAGGATGAGGCAGCCTGATGTAGGCGACTCTAAAACTAGAAAGAAAGATTTATATTCTGGATTTGGCAGGACAGAAGATGGTTATATTTACACACAGACAGGTAAAGGGTTTGGATTAGCTGTTGATTTTGATAAAATTTCACAGGAAGGTAAGCCTATTGAAAGTATCATGGATAAAATGCCTGCTGAGTTTTTTCTTAAGGAGGAATTTGAAGGTGTTAGAAAAGAGGATTATACTACTGTAAAATTTAGTAAAAATCCTATTCAGACCAGAGACGATGTGGTATCATACAGAGAGTCTCAAAAAGATTTGCTGGAGCAGGTAATCAAATATTCAACTCAGTCTGTAAATATGGAGGATCTTATCGATTCATATATATATGACGATAAAAACATATTAGATTCTAAAGGAAATGTAAAGCCTGAATTTGTAGATATAGACAACCAACTTTTTGATCTATCTATGAGTATGATTTCTGAAAAGCCATACTTTCACTTAAGTGAGGATACATACAGAAGGAATGGAACCACAAAATCTGCTGAAGAATTTAAGAGAAAGACAATACTTGAATATGCTGACAGGCCTCAAGAGTTAATGGGTAAAACATACTCTAAGGAGGAGATAGATAAGATGTATGAGATTTCTAAGGGTAGGTTTACTGAATATTTTGGTAATGAAGAGCTAGATCTTTTCTACTACATAACTGGAGCAACAAAGCCAGAACAGACAAATGAAAGCTTTGTATTGGATGGAATGATTAGCAGTAATCCTCAGATAGAAAATGCTATAGTGACAGACGATGAGGATGCGACAGTGAGTAACCTAAATAAGTTATTTTCAGGGACTGATTTTAAGTTTAGGGTTTCTGATGAAGGTACAGGTTACGATGCGATAGAGATATATACAGAGGTAGATGGATTTGAGATGCTTTCAAGTGGAGCTATTTTTATAGATGACAATAATAAAAACTACTTAAAGATAGTTTCATGGATGGCTAACGCACTGCCACGGGCTAACGATAAGAAGGTTATAAATAATTATTACTCTGAAGCTGGAAATATATCTAGCAGCGAAAGAAAGAAACAGGAGTTTGAGTTCACAATGTATGCCCTAGAAAACATAGACAGGTTTGACATTGGGGGCAGGGGTGCAGCAATAAACCTTCAGGATGCTAAAATGTTTACCAAAGACATTTTAGAGAATAGCTTTATACCTGAAGAAAAACTAAATCTATTCAATGCCTTACTGAACAACGCTCAGTATGTAGATTATTTAAGAGAGTCTACACAGGAAGCAACAGTATTTGACGTTTTAAAACAAGGTTTTGGGGGAGGATTTTATCAAGCTCTAGATTTTTCAAGAAACCTTGTCGAAGATATACAAATTACATTTGGTGATCAACCTCCAGAATTGACATATGGAAGGTATTTGTATAGAAAAGACGGCACAAAAAGATCTGTATCTGAGGCTCAAGACATGTGGGTTAAAGACAGAAAGAGAAAAATAGCTGAAGATTCGGAGTTTATTACCCAAAGTGCTTCTGGTAGTAAGGTTAAAGAAGCATGGCTAGAAACAAATGCTGGTTCATTAATGCAAGCTGCAGCTTCTTTTGCTGAGTCTTTAGGTGTATCTGCCTCTTTTGGAGGACCTTTTGGTTCTAGTAAAGCAGCCATGGCGGGTTTCTTTATGTATGGAGTAAATGGACTTGAAGATCAGATGATGTCTGAAGATTTTGATAACCTTACAGAGTGGGAGAAGAAGATTATATCTTGGCCTTACGGTATAGTAATAGGTGCACTTGAAAAGCTTGGTTTTGAAGGTTCGGTTGGTGCATATTCTAGCGGTACTTTTGGTAAAATATCTAGAAGATTTATACAAGAGGCGTTGACTGAAATTCCTGAAAACGCATCTAGAGAGGTTATAGAGACGGCTATACGTAATAGTGTCAAGGCAAGATTCTTGGATGGATCTATAAAATTTGTAGCAGGTGGAATTAGTGAAGGATTTGTGGAGGGAACTCAAGAAGTTTTTGACGTAAGTGCTAAAAAGATAATAAATAAAATTCAAGGTTTTGATCAGTTTAAAGATGTAGCTGAGATGGATCTCACTACGGTGGATGGATGGATCAAGCTTAAAGATCAGGTTGGAGAGGCTGCCTGGTTAGGATTGTTAGGTGGTGGATATGGATCTGGAGGTAGTGTTGCTCTAGGTTCTATAAGATCGGGATATGTAAACATAAAGAGCAATAAAGAATTTAAAGAGTTTTACACAAATATATCTAACGAAGAGTTGCTTGAGACACAAAAGATGCATGTCTTGATGAGGTTTCAATCTGAACAGATAAGCAAAGAGCAGGCAAATGCAGAGATAGATGCCCTGGACAAGATGTATTCCATATCTCAAGAGATACCTACAGACCTGAATACCAATCAAACTCATCAAGCTTTTGATCTGTTGTCAGAAAAAAGAAAAATACAGGAAGATATAGAGGGCAAGCAGGATAACTTAGTAAAGGAACAGAAAGAGAGACTGAAAGACATAGATAGACAGTTAGAATTAATAAGCAAAGGAGGATATAAAGATGCCATTCAAGAGCAAGAAACAGATGAGGAAGTGCTTCCAGCTAAAGGACCCGAAGTGGGACTGCAAGAAGTGGATGTCCAAGAAGTCACAATCACAGAACAGGCAACCGAAGAGGAAGCCTTAAAGAGCATACAGGAGGAGAACAAAGTAAGAGAGAAAAACAATGCAACTCCAATACCAGAGACAGAGCAAGAGATATCTAAAAGAAAGGAAGAGCTAAACCAAGAAAAACAGACACTTAAAGAACAGGGAGAGGCCTCTATACAGGAGACCAAAAGAAAGGAAAAGATAAAGAAGAGAAAGGAAGAAGAGGCTAAGCAGGATCCATACAAACAGGCTGTCGAAAAGATTGAAGAAAAGAAAAGAGAAATAAAGCCAGAGACCTCTTCAAACTATGCAAACCTTACAGAGGATGACGAAGGGAATGTCGTTATATATCATATAGGACCTAGTCCAGAGAATATGGAGAAGGATGGTGATGGAGATGTAGTGATAAAGCCTACATCTGGAAAGACAAAGGCTACTTCAAGGGAAGAGAGTTCTGCACTTTCAAAGGTAGGAGGCTTGGCTGATTTTTACACTCAGGAGTCAGACGAGGAGTCAATGGTTACTGGAGATGCCAAGTACGCTGTAAAGGTTCCTAAGTCAAAGGTATATGACTTCAATAGCGACCCCGAAGGCTTCATAGAGGAGGCAAGAAGAAGGCATGAGAAGGAGTATCCAGGTATGGCATTCGATGCCAACACTCAGTTGGCGTATGTATCACAGGTTGCATCGGAAAATGGTTACGATGTGGTCGTATCAGAGTGGGATGGAAGAACTAGGGCACAGAGCGTTAAGGAGTTGAAGGTTTCAGATACTAAGATAAAGGAGGGTAATAGGGTAACAAAAGAGTTTGATAATACGTACAAGAGCAACAAGGATAAGGGATATGAGTCCGTCATACCTGCAGACAAGGATGACCAGCTTGAGGATGTATACATGAAGATAAAGAACGAGAAGGGAGATAACAAGGAGTACGACAAGACCTACTTCTTATTTGATTCAAGATCAAGAAAAAAGAACTACAACCAGGAACAGATCACAAAGATGGTCAACGAGTCCAATCTGTCTCAGGAGATAAAGGACGAGTACAACGCTATAATGGAGGCAAAGCCAGAGCAGAGAAGGTCTGAGAAGGTGAGAGACAATATAGCTGGCGTTGATATTAAGTATCCAACTGCACAGGAGGAGCAACAGAGAAAGGAAGAAAGAACGAAGCCTGAATATGTTGACGATGCTGCAAATAAAAATCAGACTGAGGACGTTGAGTCCTTCCAGAAGGAGCTTGAGGGTGAGTTTGGAATGCTTACTGGAGAGAATCCATTAGGCAAGCCTTTAACTGAGCAGGAGAACCAACAGCTAAACCAAAAGGCCGAGGAGTGGCTAAAGAAGAAGGGATATAAGCCTAGACGTGTCACTGGAAAGTATGGTCAGGCGGAGAACTCTTTCTTTGTACCTGGACTTACTAAGGAGGATGCCATAGCGTTTGCAAATGAGTTCAATCAGGAGTCTGTAGCTCACTCAGACGGTATGATATTCCAGGACGGAACCATGAACCCAAGGGTTAAGTCTAACGATAACTTCACTATGGACGAGTACACGCCTGAGTCTAACATGGTTTCAGTTATAAAGACAGATGACGGTCTAAAGACATTTAGTGTAGGTTATGACTTTGAGAGTGTTGCAGAAGCTATACCTAAGCCTAAACGTAAAAAGAGCCCAGCTAAGAAAATGAAGCAGAGGGTGGACAGGATAATGAAGCAGGTTGATAATGCTAAAAAAGCTATATCTAAAATAATACCTGACGTTGAGATTATCACTCACAAGGATGAGGATTCATACAGGAAGGCCACTGGAGAGACGGATAGCAAGAAGCAGACATCTCGTGGTGAGTATAACCCTAAGACCAAGAAGATACATATCAACCTATCGAAGGCGAACAATAGGACTGTGGCTCACGAGGTCTTTCATGCGATACTACTGAATAAGCTTAAGACAGACAAGGCGGCCAAGGATCTTACCGAGCGAATGATCAAGTCTCTTTCTAAAAATCTTGAGGGGATGCCTGAGGTTAAGAAGGCACTTGATGAATTTGCATCAAACTATGATGAAAACATACAGAGCGAGGAGAAGCTGGCTGAACTTGTAGGTATTCTCGCAGAGAATTACGGTCAGTTAGGTAAGACTAACAAGAGCCTGATCAAAAGATTTTTAGATCGACTGGCCAAGATGTTCGGACTGAAGCCATTCACAGACAATGAGGTGGTTGATGTTCTTAACACTATAGCTGGAAAGGTTGCTGTTGGTGAGGAGATCGCTGATGTGGATGTAAAAGTATTATCTGAAGGAGCATCTACATTTATAACAGAACCAACAACAATCCTATCTAAAAAGCAGATAGGTAAAAAGGTTAAGGCGGAAAGTAAACCATCAGAATTATCTTTTGTTACCAAAAAAGACCTTATAGATATTGAAAGTCTTGTAAAGGAAATAGCAGATAAAAAACAAAAAGTATGGTTCTGGGTTGCAGATCAGATGGGTAGAGGAATGTATTCTGATGTATTTATTGATGGTGAACACTTCTTAGATGCTGGACCAAGTTATGCTTTAGATCCTGTAAATAAAAGTAAAGATATAATATGGGCAACAGGTAAAGATAAATCTGAAATAGAAAAACTAATAGGTCAATCTGACTTTATATTTATTATCAGCGGATCTCCTATTACTTCAAAGCTTTTTAATAAAAAGAATATAGATATACTTGAGGAAAGAGTTGGAGATTATAGTAAGTTTAAAAAAGATTTATTGAAATCAAAACCAACAAAACCAATAAGAGATATACTTAACAAACATAATAGTTGGAACAGTTTAAAAGAATCTCCAGATAGAAAAAAACTATTACTAGCATTTGAAAATCAAAAAGATAAAAATACTACAGCTAAAAAGGTATTAAGTAAATACAATGCCTTTATAGATTTTAATTCATTGAGAGATGGATTTTATAAAGAGAATGATTTTAAAATGAATGAAGTTATGTTGGTATTAAAACCAACAGCTTATGGAGGTAAGTCTAATCACTCTACATATGAAAATGATATATTAGGTGAGGTTATTGGAGTACCTGATGCTAAGGTAGATTCTTTTGATCTAATGCCTGAAGCTGTAAGAAAAAAATATTCAGAAACTTTAGGGGCAGCTCAAAAGGCACAAGTCGTTGCACCTTACGGAGTAGGTGTTAAAGAGATAGAATCCCCAGCCAAGCGTAAGCAGATTGTAGAACATATAGAGAACCCTAAGGTTGTAATATCTGGAGCTACAGATGGATTTCAGGTAATATCAAAGAAAAACGTAGACACACGACAAGCTCAATCTGTAAAAGATGCCAGAGCAGATAAAAGATTTGATAAGGATGGATTTCGAGAGATAAAGCTTGAAGATGGAAGTACAGAATTAACATACAAGGTTGAAGGATTTACAGATAGAGGTAACAGACCTTCATTCCTTCAGGTAACTGTTATACTTCCTCAAGGTGTAGAAATAGACAGAAATAAGATTAAGACTGCGTTTGATAATGCCACAAAAGAAATAAAGTTATCACGAGGTGGTATTAAGCTTATTAATATTAGTCCAATACAAGAGAGAGATCTTTTGAATAGTGTTATTGACTCATTGAAGCCATCTGATATAAATGAAATTATTCAACAGTTAAGAGACTTTGACTTTACGAATGATCAGATAAATAAAGCTCTAAAGGAAGAAGGATATACTAAGCTTGATAACTATTTGGAATCCCAAGCCAAGCGTAAGCAGATTGTGATAGGTGAGAACGCAGACCTAAAACAGAATGTAAAGGACTTTATTCTACAGGCCAATGAGATGGAGGCTCAAGGTGAGTCTCGTGAAGATATTAGGCTAGCAACAGGATGGGAAAGAGGTGCCGACAACAAGTGGGGATACGAGCTTAATGATGTTATAGATATAGATGTAAAAAACATTGAAAAAAATAAAACCTATGACATACAAGACGTGGTTGCTTTCCAAGAACTTTTTGATGCATACCCTGACTCTAAAAAATTAAAGGTTAGGTTTATAGACAACCCTAGAAAATCTGGAATGGCTGCATACTACGCAAAAAAAGGATTGATAGAGGTTAACCTCTCTAAGGTAGGGCTTTCGGAATACATAGAGGACATGATGGCACAGTCACGTCTTGCTAAGGATGATAAAGTTTTAAAGGCCGCTCTGCTAGATGCTAAGTTGTTAAATATAGAACAAAAATTAGAGAAACAAGGAGTCAAAAGGAATAGTGATATATGGATAAAAGAGACCGAAAACATATATCCTTCTTCTCAAAGAATCATTGACAATAAATTGATAAATGATTATAGGATAAAGAATAATATATCATTCCAGGAATACTTTAAAGATGTAAGATCTATACAACGCTTAATAAACAATGCAAAAAATTTAGATACGGCTAAAGGTATTGATGAATTAAATTCAAAGCTACTTCACGAGCTTCAGCATGCAGTTGCAGATCTGGCAGGATTCCCTATGGGCGGTAGTTCTTCAAACATACAGCTGACATTTACAGAGCAAGAGAAGAAGGAATACAATGAGATAGTTAAGGAGGTAAACAGGATAGCTAAACTGGTGAAGGAAGGTAAGATGGATTATGAGCAGTATGTTGATGCTGAGTATGAAGAAGTTAAGTATAGGTATAAAAAGTATAAAGAGCTTGCTGGTGAAACCATGTCAAGAAATGTAGAGGCAAGAAGAAAGTTAAGTCCTCAAGAAAGAAGAGAGAAGACCCTTCAGAGTACGATGGATGTAGATATACAGGATCAGAAACTTCTGTATGAGGAGGAGAAGAATATAGCTATAAAGGAGAAGAAGGTAGAGGAGAAGAAGAAGCCTGAGGAAAGAAGAGGTATATTTGACATGTTCAAGAAGCGTAAGCAGAAGGGTGATGCAAATATGGAGGAAGCTATACAGAGAGCACTTATGAAGTTTGAACTCTCGGCAGAGAGGGGCAACACAAGATCTCAGGCAATAAAGTCTGCCATAGCTGACCTTAGAAAGAATGACTGGTACAAGTCTGCTACAGATATTCAAAGAGATGAAGCTATAAGAGATATAAAAGAAAATTTCGGAATTAAAAGTAAAAAGGCACCGTCCACAAGAAAGGTTCTAGGTCAACAGAAACGTACAAAGGTAACCGTCGATCAGATGGCCGAGTACAAGAAGCAGATCAAGGAATGGAACAGGTCAGCAAGACTGGCGAAGAAGGACCTGAACACAAGACGTAAGGAGCTAGGTGCTCTTGTTAAGTCGATGGTGAAGGGTGGCATCATGACGTCTAAGCAGGCCGCAATTCTTGTCGAAAGAGCCAGCAAGATAAACCTAGAGAACGAGGTGATTGTGAACAGGTTTGTGGAGTACGCTCAGAAGGTGTTTGAGAATGCCGAGTACGCACAGAAATTTCAAGAAGCAATATCTCTAAGGAGAAAGATTAAGAAGAACCTTAGAAGAGACAACCAGGCTGAGGTTATAGCTATGGGTAAAAAGTTTGCAGATATAGATCCTCAGATGGTTGAGGATATAGATGCATACATAGAGTATGCTGATCAGATGTATGAAGCCCTTAGGGCATCAAGGATAAAGGGACTTGAGGTAGACTTCAGTCAGGCCGCAAACCTTGCAGAGATGTCTGACTTTTATGATGAGGCTATAGCAAACCAGAACAAGATACTCAAGAAGGAGATGATTGCCAAGTATCAAGACCTCGGACTAACTGAGGATATGTCTATAGAAGAGATCAGAGAGATAGTGAACGCTATAGAAGGCAATGAAGTTGTAGAGGGCAAGGAGAAGGAGATCATGTCATTCATACAGAAGAGATTTGGCGTGATGACAGCCATAGCAAAAGACATGATAGGCAGAGGTGTAAATCCATTCACTGGCGAGTCTATAGATATAACAGAGCACCAGAAGGACATGATCAAAAGGATGATCAAGGCGGACATATCTAAGATGGATATAAAGAACGCTATTAAGTTTGTGGAGTATATGGATAACTTTATAACAAACGAGATAACAAGCGGCCTAGAGTCTGCTATAAGTATATACGAGGGAGAGATGTCAATCGTTGAGCTTATGAAGAGCAAGGTCAGGGGTAGGATGCCTAAACTTGGATTTTCTGAAGCAATGGGAGAACTTTGGAATAGGCAACTTACAAGTCTACCTGTCCTATTTGATAGAATATTTCAGGGCACAAACAGGGGTCTGAAGGTCATGCAAAAGATAGGCGTCCAAGAGATAATTAACGGTAAGTCTAAAAAAACATCTGCACACAATAAGATCATGCAGGAGTACTCTAAAAAATTCATAGACGGAGACAAGTCATTCATGAATGCTGAAAACGTATACGAGAGGGGAATGGTAGCGTTTATGAGTAGAAATATTGTAGGGACACAGGCAGAACAGAAGGTGGAGTTTGAGAGAAGAAAGAAACTGGTGGCCGAAAGTATAGAGACGCTAGAGAAGAGTAAAAATAGAAAGGAAAGAAATAAGGCCAAGGTTTACAGAGAGGTGTACAACAGGTTAGGCATAATGACTGCTACCGATATCGCTTCAATTAAATCTAAATCTTCGGCTAAAAATCTAGCCTCTGTAAACTGGTGGACAGATCAATGGGCAGACAAGTATTCAGACCTTGCAGACGTAAGCCTTTCTGTATACAACACGATATTAGGGACAGACACCAACTACACCCCAGACAAGTACAAGGTATTGAGTAAGAGGACAGACATATCAAGGAGAGAGGTAGAGGAAGCCGCAAATAAAACGGGTGCATTTATGTCTGGGACTCATATAGATAGAAACAAGTCTGGTGTTCTTATGGAGACAACTAGACCTAAAGCACTTCCTAAAGGTAGATATGTAAGCTTTGACTTTGACATTGATAACTTTAATTCTATGGACAAGGCCCTCACGGATATATACACAGCTTCAGCGATACAAAAGTTTTACGGTGCATCTCAATCCTCTGACTTTGACGAGGTGTTTGGAGACACTGCTGGTTTGATCAGAGACAGGGTGGCATCGTACATTAAAAAAATGAAGGGTCGGGATGAGTTTACTGGAAATAAAGAGTTCAATAAGGTGCTTAACACTGTGGCTAAGTTTGGAGTCTCTAAGGCACTTGGGGGTGTATCTCAAGCATTAAAACAGACATTCCCTGTAATAGCGAATACGCTTGTTAACGCAGGAAGGTTTGACTTTGCTCAAAGAGAAGATCTTGAATGGGTGAACGAATCAATGATGTCTATAGCAAACAGGGGGATAGAGGCGGAGACGGCTATTGATTCTGCAGACTCAAAGATAGATGTAAATACATCTGACACATTGAGATCTATAGGGAAGAAGATTGACTCACTGCAAGGCATGTACCTAAAGGCATTCCTACAGGCACCTGATGTATACGTGGCAAAGTCTTCATTTATAAGCTACTACAAGCAGTACATGAAGCGTAAAGGCCTGAGTACAGAGCTTAATCAGGGAGAGTATAATCAGGACGCATTGGAATATGCACAGATGATGGTCGACAGGCAGCAGAATATATCAGACAATGATCTGGCTGGAGAGTTTTTATCTGGATCAAGATATGCCATGACTAGAAAGGTTGTCGCACCATTCGCATCATTCGTTCTAAACCAAAAGGCAAGAATGATGGCAGACTTAAGGGTCCTGAATCCTGCAAACAAGGCAGTTACAAATGAGGATAGGAAGGCTGCCGCAAAATCTTTAGCTGGACTTATGGTAGAGCTTACAATATTCCACACAATGTCAGCAGTTATAAGGGAGGTATTCAAGATGGCGGCCAAGGGACTGTTTGGAGATGATGATGACGATGACAAGGAAGAGGATGAGTGGGGATCTCTTGAGTCTAACAAAAAGATATGGGCCGCAGGTAAGTACGCAATGTCTAGCGTTATAAAGGATGTTTTATCTCCATTTCCTTTTTTGGGTGATATGGCTGTGGATGCAGGCATTAACGAATTGATTGATATGTTTGATATAAACCTTGCAGATGAAGATGACGTTCAAAAGGCTGTGGATGCAGAGAATGAGATAAGATTGTTAAACAGAGAGGATCCAATGTCAAAGAAAGAAATATCAGAGCTAAGGAAGAGTATAATGGAGCAGGGAGATATAAAGGTATGGGAGGATGAAGCTGTCTTGAAAGACCTTGGAGTTTTAACTATAGGTCCAAATACAGTTACAGATCTTAACGATGCCTATAATTTTTACAAGGACGGGTATTACGTTGACGATAGGGGTAGGAAAGAGAAAAAGAGATACATACTTGACAGGGATAAGGAAGATTTAGGATTCGTTGTATTTGGAAAGTTATTGACAGCGATTGGTCTAGCTCCAAAGGATGTTGGAGATATCTCACGTTACGGACTTAAGGAGTTTAAAAAAGAAACTATAAGCGAGGAGAAGTATGAGAAGTACAAAGAGATTAAGAAGGAGATAAAGAGAGAGCCTACGGATGGAGAGCTTTATCTTATACTGAATAGCGGTCAAGATGTGAAAAATGTAGTTAAAGACATTGAAATTCTTAAAAAATATTTTGGTGGTCTTACTGAAAAAGAAGCTAAAGAATATTTAAAATTAAAAGACTATAAATTATCACCATCAAAGTTTAAGATTGAAGAAATTAAAAAGGGTAAAACCGCAGAGCAAATTGCAAAGGAAAGAGATACAAGAATAAGGGAAACAGGAGATCCTATTTTGAGGCTTTAACATTTATAGTGCTCCTCGGTATGACACCTGGAGCACAGGACCACACACTTTGAGATCTCTTTCATTAGCGTCTCTCTTCCGCTAAAGAAGACAGCCTCGCTCACATTAAAGAGCTTGTCTCTCTTGTGGTGATGAAACTCTAGAGCCTTCTCTGTGAATCTTTCGTGGGTCTCCTTTGAGTATCCACAAGACGTGCAACTAAGCTTAGACTTGTAGTCCTTGAACCAGTCTGTGTTTTTCTTTCTGTATTTGTTTTTTACCTCCATATAGCATGACCCGCACTTTCTCCTGCGGTATTTGATTCCGTTCTTTTGACCTGCCGAATGAAACTTAGATATATCTTTCTCTATCCCGCATGTGTTGCAAACCCTAGAGTTATTCTGACTCATGAGACTTTTCTATATCCTTAAGCATCTTTATGAGTCTCTGTATGCTGCCCTTAAGTTCCTTGGTATCATTATCAACAAGAGACTCGTATATAGTGTCAGTCATCTCGTTGACCTCGTGCATTATAGAGTTTACATAGTTTATATTGCTCATGCCTGTAAATATATCTATTTTATATGTCGTAACACAGACCTGAAAGGTATTTCTTGTTCGTTATAGAGTAATTAACATTGTACATGTTAATAACTTTTGAGTCGATGAACCTGTTTATGAAGTCTTTCTTTACTGGATTTAGGTCGTCATCAAGTGCGAGAGGGACAGATGTAAACTTCTTGTGTATCCGTCTTATCTTTGTCCTCATAGATATCGCCTTGGCATTAATCTCTATGTCTACGCAGTACACGCCTCTAGTACATTCCATTCTCTATCCTTTTCTTTATGACGTCAAGATCCCTGAACTGATTGCAAGACTTCAGATCCTCAAAGATATCTCTCTTTAGGTCTATAGATCCAGAATCTCCTTCAAGGGCTTGCTTGTACTCCATCGTGTCGATATCAAATAGTGGATCCTTAGTCTTCTTGAATATCTTGAAGTTGTTTATTCCGTGTATCACGGTTGCGTGATCCCTGTTGAACATCTTTCCTATCTCCTGAAGCTTGTATCCATTGCTCCTAAGGAATGCGTACAGGTAAACCCTCTTGTGCACAAGCTCTCTAAGTCTTGACTTACTGTTTAACTTGTCCTTCTCAATAAATTCTAATACCTTCTCTACCATTTTATTTGTTTTAAATTAAATTCCTAACTATACTTCCTAACTCCTGATCATTTGGAGTCTCTTCAATTAAATTTGTTAATTTTTCATAAAAGTCCAAAGTTTTTTCATAATTTATGTTAAAATCACTATCATCATAAGCAACCCTTGGGACTGTATACACAGTGTCCTTCACCTGCCTCAACTTATTAAGATCTTCCATCATATACGTGTACCTCAATCCCATGACTGTTTAATTCCTTTATTCTATAAACCTGAAGAGGTCTCGGCTTCTTACCAGGCCTCTTTACCTCGTAAAATACTGCGTCTGAGTCTCTTGGTATCGCAACAAGGTCAGGTATCCCTGGCTTGTTTGTCACCGAAAGCTTTATGACGTAGTATCCATCATCCTCAAGTTTCTTTATCAGCTTTGCCTGTATCTTCTGCTCGGTCATAACTTTGAACCAAATATAAACAAACTACAAACAAAAAACAAAAAGTTTAAACATCTTTTTCACAATCGTCAAAATTCATCTCTATCTGGTTAAGGCTCATGTCCTCGTAATACCTTACGCTTGATATGAGACACCTCTTCTCATGGTTGAGCCTGCTTAGTTGTATATTTATCTCTACGATCTCTTCCCTAAGTCCGTGTATCTTTTCTTCAATCTCCTTGTCCGTCATAATCCTTTTTAAATATATTTGTAGTGTAACTCTTCTTCCTCTTTACCGCCTTGTATATCTTGTCCTCTATACCTCCCTCGCTGAATATCCAGAACACCTTGTTGAATGTCCTGTCCATAGTTGTCATCCTGTCCCTGGCTTGCCAGTAGCTGACGGCAGAGAAGTCTATGTTGTAGAACACTAAGTACTTTGCATTCCTAAGAGATATTCCCTCACGGCCTGAAACGATCTGCAGGGCTATCGACTGATCTGTAGAATTAAATTCATCCAGGTCTGTCGTCAGGCTGTCACCAAATACAGACTGAAGGCACTTAAGTTCCTCCTTGAACTTATAAAAGATTCCAATTTTTGTGCCCTTAAATCTGTCACGTATAAACATGGCCTTGCTCTTGTCTATGGTCATGCTATTGCCAGACTCAAACTTTACAGTTCCGCTGTAAAGCTGATGAAGTTTCTGCATCAACTTTGCTGGTGTCTCGCCAAGTATTACCTCCTTATCTCCCTCCACAACCAGATCCTTAGACAGCTTGTCGCATATTGCGTATGTCCTGTCCAGCATCCTTACATACAGGGTCTCCTCCTCTATATCTGTAGAGAATCCCGCCTCCTTCTGCGTGTATGAGATCATGTATGGAGATACCGAAGACATTATCTTTCTCTCTATACCTCTTGAGTAGTCATTAACCATGAAGCTGTTTATCTTCTTCTGGAATACATTTACATAGTCCTGTGCCCATGCATAGAAGTTCTTGTAAAATCTAAACGGATTGTCTGGGTGTACATAGAACTGGTGATATATCTGGCTATAACTCTCAGGAGTTATGGTTCCAGTCATCAGTATCAGCTTGGCACCATTCATTGATAGCATCTTTCTGATCTGTTTTGTACGTATGCTTGGCTTTGGGAATGATGACATGGTGTGTGACTCGTCACATATAACCACGTCAAACATGATGTCCTCAAGCTTGTGTATGGACTCATAGTTTATGATCGTGATGTCAAAACCAGGCGACATCGTGTCGTAGTCTGACTGTATGGAGGATATAGCCTTCTTCTTTGTAAGAAACAAAACCTTGGTAGCCCCGACAAGACTGCACACCTCAAGAGATGTGTAGGTCTTACCAAGGCGTACCTCCATCGCAAGGCATAGTATATTGAGTCTGCTTAATATGTCGGCACCCCTCCTAGAGATGTCGACCTGATATTCTCTTAGCTTCATGCCTTAAAAGTTTAGTTTAACCTGCTCTTCTTCCTTCTTGATGAACTCAACAAACTTGCCCTGAGACCTCCTTGTTACTACAGGCTTGTCATCGTACTTAAACTGTCCATAGCTGTCTAGCCATCTGTAGAACCTGCTGTGTGAAAGCTTAAACTTACCATAGGGGCCGTAGTCTGGGTACTCCTCTATAAAGTTGTTGAACATCTCCATGCCAAGGCTTGACCTCTCAAGCTCTGTGTATGGATTGTCATCGCTGTCTGACCATTCCCAGAAGTCTGAGCATGTCTCTGCTATAAACTTACGAACCTTAAGGTTCCTAAACTCACAGACCATCAGTCCGTTCTTTAGGTATACCTGCAGGTTATCTATCATGTAGTTGTCAAACCTAGACCATTCTACTTCACTCCACTCGCTGAATAGCATGTGACCGAAGTCACTCTCAGGGGTGAAGCTCTTGGTGTAATACTGCTTAAACTCAAGGTCCCACTTACGTCTCTCGAAGCTATTTCCTGCCCCTTTTATTGCGTAGTTTGTAGTTATCACAATCTTCGGAGAGTATTCAAATGGTATATGTATCTCGTCCTTGTTCTTCTTCTCAAGCGTTATACCCTCAGTGATAACTGAAAACAACCTCTCGAAGTCAAAGTTCTTAGCTACATCGTCAAAGACAAGCGTCTGCGTGTCTACCTGTACCCTCTGGTACGGGAAAGACTTCTGAAATGAGAATCCCTTCCCATCTATGATAACCATCTTCTTGATGTGGCTTATTGACTTGACAAATATACCCTTACCAGTACCACCCTCAGGATTGTCAGATATAATCTCGTCATTAAGGATTACTGCAGGGCAGTAGCTTGCTGGCTTGTGTGAGTGCAACAGGTATCCAAGGGTTGACTCCATAGACCTGGTGCTGTCGTCCCTACCTCCAGATATGTTCTTGATGAAGAACCTGAACTCAGAGTCCTGAAATTCTGATTTGACAAAATCTCTGTCGATCTTCTGCTTCTCCCATACATGACCGTTTAGGTTCCTGTATGAAATAACCTCAACATCCTCTCTAGTCACCTTAACGGCACAGTTTTTGTAGTAAAGGTAGGCCTCGTCGCTGGTGTCTACCATGAAGTTTGGCTCTATCCTTGAGACGTAGTTTAGGAATGTCTCCTGAAAGAACTTTGTATTGAGTGCGAAGAAGTTGTATACAGACATATCGTTTATGCCAAGGAGATAGTCAAGAACGAAGTCCTTTATCATGTCCTCATTAACGTCAGATATTGTGTTGTCTATGATCCTCACAAATACGAAGTTGTTGCTACCGACTGGATAGTACTTATAGAACCCATTGTCCTGAAGAAACAATCTAAAAAGATGAGGGACCAGGTCTATTTTTCCCCTGCTACTCTTTGTCCAAAATTCCGTCATGTCTACAGACCTAGCGACCTCCTCGACATCGACGTCCTCATTGCTCTTCTTGATTACATCTATAGATACACCGTTCTTTATACTGGTGACTATGTCTGCCGTCTTGTCTATGTCCTCGTAAAACTTAGACCCATGTGCAGACGTGTTCTTGTATGCACTGCTTACTATTAAAGGTATCTCTGAAGACATGTCTCCAGATGAGTCGTAAGAGTTTAATGTTGACAGGGCGTCATCCTTAGACACACCAAAGTCATTTAGTGCGGATGCGAGGATGAATAGGTTATTATTCCTCTGACCCTGTATCATTCCGTAGCTCTTGTTCCACCAAAGAGAGAGCCTTCTAACGATCTCATTTGAGTCGGATATCTTTATGGTTGCCTTTATCTTTGTCTTTATTTCAACATCCTTCTCCATCTCTTCCCATACTGAAGATAGTTCATTGATAAATATATCAGGATCGTAGCTCTCGTAACATACCCTAGATATGTTCTTGCACGAGGTGTCAAACTCCTCGCATGCGTAATGCTTCTCAAGTGCCTTGAAGTACTTCTTGTGGTTCTTTGGATCCTTTGGTACTCTCACCAGTACCTTTACTCCATCTCCAGATGGTGATGTAAAAAGGCAGTACGTAAACTCGTCCTCAATAAGTTCCATTCGTTTAGCATGAAGGTGTTGATCATCCCTGAATCCATCGAAGTCTAGGCATATTATACCACTGTGCTCAATTATAGCACTGTCAAGCCTCTTTGAAAAGGTTCCAGAGAAGCAGATAGCAGGTAGTTTTTTCTTCAACTTGTTCCTGCTATCCTTGTCCTTCTCTAACCTAGCCTGACTTATAAGATCCTTTGACGCACCATTCCTTATCCTGTCAATAGCCTTGCTTATGTCTAGGTGGTATGGAGTGTCTGTGTCGTTTATTGTTTTAAAGTAAGTGATCATGATGAATGGTTTTAATTCTATTTATGACTTTAAAATATCAACAACTGACTCGTATTTAGAATTTATATTCTTGATCTTAAGAGAGAGAGACTTCATTGAGTCCTTGTACTCCTTAGAGTCCCTTGATGACTCTATAAGATCATTAGATATTGTATCTATTGTTTCAGAAAGTGAGTCTATGTTTTTAGATAGATTAGATATTGAATCCCTTATCTTTTCAAGTTCAATAGACTCCATTTCATTTATGGCTGGCACCCCTCTTTCTTTTGAGTTTAAAATGTCGTAAAGGCCTACACTATCCTCATCTATGGAGCTATCGTCCAACTCTGGGAAAACTCTTGACCAGTCCTTGTCAACCTGAACTGGCTCTGTTACGGATAGTAAAAAAATAAGAGCCTCTACGCTCAGTCCGACTATAAGCATCTCTGATGCGAATGGCCAGTGCATGATCTTAAATAGTGCACCCATTATAACTACTGCGGCACCTACTCCGTATGCGTACTTCATTATTATCTTCCAAGATCTGCTTACAAAAAAACTTTTTGAATTATTCATAATATTAAATTTTATTGGTTAAAAAAACACCGACTACCATACAGTCGGTGTGGAAAAGTTTTTACTGAGTATGGTCAGCTAACCAACAGAACTCTAACTGCTTTTCATCATGAAAACATAATGTTAGAATGGCATATCGTCCTCTTTGGATTCCTGTACTAAATTATTAGTAGCTGTCTCCTTTACATCGATCCTCCAGGCCTCAAGCGTGTTGAAGTACTTTGTGTCTCCCTGTGGTGAGGTCCATTCACGTCCTCTTAAATTAAAGCAAACCTCAACCTCCTGGCCCTCGCCAATCTGGTCTATAAGATCCACCTTGTCCTGAACACACTGAAAGCTTACGAGCTGAGGATACTTCTCCTGCATGTCGTTCACTACGAATGTTCTCTTTCTGAACTTGTCGTTCACTTGTTCTGTGTCGAAGACCTTTTCAACGACACCTGTCATTTTAAATTGATTACTCATTTTATTTGTTTTTGGATTTTAAAAAATTTACATATTCATCGGCATACCTCTCGGCAGCCTCAAGACGGATGTCCATCTTCTTGATGTCATCGTCAGTCAGCTCGATCTTTACAATCGTTGCACGCAGGCTGTCTGCGAGTTCGTCCATGTAGTGTAGACTGTCGTCCTCATTGTCTGGTATCAACTCCTCTGGAGTATTTACAAGCATGTAAGCGATCTCTCCATCTCTCCACTGCTCTCCAGTCTTATTGCTCAACATGTACAGATACATCTTTACCTGCCATTCATAGACCGCCTTCTTAGGAGGCCTTGCGGGGAAGGTCTTCTTGGACCATGGCGACTTTATGTCGATCACCTTTCTCCTTTCACAATCCACAATGTCTGGATGACCTGACATGCATCCGTAAGATAACGAGTAGTGATCGTCAAACTCAAGTAGTTTGTGATGGTTTGTGAAGAATATTCTGTTGTATAGCTCTATCGACTCGTCCTCCACATTAGTTCCCTTTATGGTCTCCTTTGTAGAGAATGATGTCTTGAAGTCATACATCTGCTCATCTATCGACTGCTCGATCAGTGTCTTCGCACCCTCTGGTAGTTCTACTGGTGCGTCACGCTTTTCTATCAAGTCGTCACGCTGTATGGCCTGCTTCTCAGTAAGACTTATCTTACTCATAAGTATATTTAGCGTCTCCTCCTGCTTCTCTGTAAGTCCGTCACGCCCAGTGAATAGGGCGGAACAGTTACTTGCTCTTAGTCTCAACATCTTTCAGGTCTTTAAGTTGTTCTTTACTCAGTTCGTATGTCGCAGATATCTTACTGATGGTGGTGCGACCGCTCTCTAAAGCATTTTTAGCCTTGTCCATCATCTCACTCGTAAGCGTCTGCTTGGTCTTCTTAGGCAGAGGTCTGGTAGAGAAACGCAGTGCGTCAACCATTCCCTGAGGCGATTGAACCTTTTCAGTGCCGAGGACTATCTGCTTGCCGACGTACTCGTTGTAGTCAAATGTTCCGAAGAACTTCTCAAGTCTCTTAAAGTTTGATCTGTTGCATACCATCGGCTTGTCGAACTCCTTCATGATCAGGAAGACCTTGTCCTCCTTTCCCATCTGTCCGACGAATACGTCTTGGTATATCTTCTCGATTGTTACTGTCTTTGGCTCATACTTTCCGTTAACTTCCAAGTCCCATGAGCCTAGGTACTTGTTGTCTTTCATTAAATTTCTCCAGTGCATATTAAATTAAATTAGGGTTTACAATATTAATCATTTTTTGTTAATCTGTTACGACATTTGTTGATTTTTTTTTGAATTATTTTTCTTCTGTCGCTCAGTACCTCCATAAACTTGTCGTTGTTGTTCGATATGGCAATGCGTATTAAGTCATTGACTTTCAGTAGTCTATCTTGGTGTACCTTGATGTTTAGATGCATGCATCCATCGAT
>ERZ1046148.543-NODE-543-length-22419-cov-6.142416_pt1 | contig 22419 bp, 17 predicted proteins | sample MGYA00383090_ERZ1046148 | MGnify/ENA primary metagenome ERZ1046148 (study PRJEB29581, sample SAMEA5548360) | metagenome | biome: marine; feature: coastal; material: water | depth 25 m | study: Short-term variability in the microbial, nano- and picoplankton... | reverse complement strand
GTCATCGTATCCTGTAGATGGTTGGAACCCTGCAGGTGAATTACTATCTGCTGGTGTTTCTCCTTTTGGTCCCAATACACCATTTGAATTAGGTGCCATTGCATCTGCTATGCTCTCATCAGGAACAATGCTATCTTGATTTTCGTTTTCTGGGTCTGCAGGAGTATGCCCTGCAAATGGTTCTGCTGTTATTAAATTACTAACAATAGACTTCATATTGTATTTTACTCTTTTACCACCATCCGGTAATAATGTATCGCCTTCACTATCATACTCAGGTTGCTTGTTCATGTAGTCTTCGTATTCAGTTGGTAAAATATTTTCAAGTTGTGCGGCTTCATTAGGGCCTGGCTCTGATGGACTTGCACCTCCGGAGTTCATAAGAACTTGTTCGCCTTTCTCAACTATTTGGGCACCTTCCAGTGTTACATCTCCGCCGGCTTTAATACTGTATTTGCCGCCTGACTTGCTTTTAAATTCTAGAGACGAGTCTAATTCTATATCACCATTTTCTGCTTGTTGTTTAATACTGCCTGATGCATGTGTAGTTACATCGCCTGCAATAGATCTATTAATAATACTTGCGCCTGCAATATTCTTAATTTCGCCTTCTGCGTCTAAATGTATGCCTCCACCTGATCCAGCACCTACTCCTTTATATTCGCTACCTAATGTATCCATAGCCGCTTTGATATTAATATCCTTGCCTGCTTCTAAATTTATATTATAGTCTGCTCTTATATTAAAGTTCTGTTTTGCTCTCATATTAATAGAGCCTTCGCCGTATACATGAATATCCCCTAAGGAGTTCATCTCAATCCATGCTCTACCACTTTTGTTTATTAAGTAAATTACGCCTTCATTATCATCTAGTAATACCTGATTGCCTTCTGCACTTCTAATTCTAATTTGCCTTGAATCTAAATTATCATCCATTACAAATTGATGACCGCCAAGTCTAATATCAAAGTCTTTTTCTGATCCTGTTATTGCACTCTTACGAGGACCAGGTGTCAGTATACCAAATACTTCACTTGGAGATTCTCGTCTCGAGCCACTGCTACCAGCACCTCTTGTTGCATCATTGATTAAGCCTTGTTTTACTATTGCTTCAGAAAGTGTGTGCTGTACCGGTCTAAATGTATCGTTATGTCTTACGTCTTGTGTTCTTTTATTCTTTTCTACTGTGGGTAGCAATTTTGTAGGATCAGAATAATTTTTTCCTGCTGGTAATCCTGGCACCATGTTTGCAAACATGTCTGGGTATAAACAACTTATAACAAATGGGAACTTAGTGTTGCCATCACCAAATGCAACTAATACCATATTACCGATATCTGGTACTTGGCCCCACCAACCATAAGATGTCATAGAATGGTCAGGGTTTTCAATTTCTTTTCCTACTGATCTAGGATTAGTGCTACCTGCAAAAGGACTAGTCCATACAGCATCAAAATATCCGGACTTACCGGAATCATCTATAGTCAGTGCCGCAATAAAAACTTGCACTCTGCCTGTTCTACTGACATCAATATTGTTAATAATTTCTGCAACATAAATTCCGTTGAGGTAGGTCTTTTTATTCCTTTCCTTCATATTAGGATTTTTGTTACTACGTTTGTGTATATTATATGCCATTATTGACTACCGTATTTTTTTTGTTGTTCTTTGTTTAAATCTACTGCTTCTGATTTTTTGTCTAGTTTACTAGTTTGATATGATGGAAGTTTAGTCATGCTTATATCTTGTTTAAATTCTCCATTTTCAAACTTACTTACTGCCTTGATTAAAAAATATATCCCAGATATGAAATATGCTGTTCCGTCTGCAGACCAGTATCCTTCGTTCATATCTTCATCATCTACATTAAAATCAAACAGCCTAGGTGACTGCATATCAAACAATATTACATTATCACGTTTTTCAAACACTACATATTCTTCATTTGATTCGTCAGTTTTACTGCCCATCTCTTCTACTACAAGATTTGGAGTTGTCATTGGCGCACCCAAATACCATGGGTCTCCTTTTACAAGCATATCTAAAGTTACTAAGAAAGATTCTTCCATTTTTTGTTGCATGTAGTAACCCATTAAATTCTGCCTTGTGGTTCCATCAAAAGTTGCTTCGCCTAATTCGTTTACAATATGTACTTGCTGATAGGGTGAACGCAAAGAGTCTGTTGGGTCTTCACCCTCTTTTTTTGGTTTAGCCTCTTTAGTCGGGCCAAATAGACCACCACTTTGATTTTCGTAATTAGCATCTACACTTCTTGCTTTGGCTTTGGCTTTGCCCCAAAGTGAGTCTGCATTTATTACGCCTGCAATATCACCTACTAAGTCTCCTGAATAAACATAGCCACTTGCTCTAGGATTATACTGAGAACCATCTGTTAATTTTTGATTGTCGCTAAATGTTTTGTTCTTAGCGGCCACTTCTGCTTGGGCAATTTGGTTAAGTAGGTTTCTATCCTCTAATACACTCTTAAGTTTGAGTGCAGACACACTAGATTTATTTGATATAGCATCTTGAATTTCTAGATTGTTTAATCCTAATGCTGAGCCTAAGCCTCGTATATCATCGTCTGATGCTTTCTTATATAACTTCTCTACTTTAGCCTTATCTCCTGCCTTTAAAACTGCTTCAGTTAAAGAACCGCCTGTAATGTTTTCGTTGAGTGGAGTCTTATCAGTCATTAATGGTGCCGCTGTAACACTTACATCACCTACTGTTCCACCTACAGGAGGCAACAAGAATGCTATACCATTATCATATTGTATGTTACATTCATAAATTTGGTCGTTCCTTCCGCTAAACAAGTAATGATATGACTTGTATACTGATGATTGTAATTCATTTAGTCTTGATTGTGTTTCTTCTGCTGTTAATTCGTTCTCTTCTGGAGTTGCTTGAACCCTCTCATCTACACTTTGATATAAGAAGGGTTTATATGTAATCTTTTTTGCATGAACATTTCTAAAAGTATCAAAGGATAAGTATTCTGTATCAGCATTTACTTTAATCCATTTTGTGTAAGCATCTTTCTTTTTCTTTGCATCTGCTTTTTCTGGATCTTCTGCTTGAATTGTTCTTGTGCATGATTCAAAAAATTCTACATTCATACTTAACAGTACACAGAGGTAATCGTATAATGTAATTCCTTTCTTTACATTAATAGTATCTTTAAATACAGCAATTTCTACATCGCTATCTTCATCCTTTTGAAAATTTCGTATTTCTTTTCTCATCTGCCTAGGAGTCATGTCTGCCATATTAGGATTAAACTGCCTATTAACAATTTGAGAGTTTTCAGAACCATATGATGTAACAAGTTTTTCGTCTTTGAGCCCTGAGTCGCCTCCGACTAAGCCAGTTAAGTCTAGTTCAAACTCATCTACGATTTGATATTTGTCGTTATTATTTTTATGGTAATCGTTTATGCCTTCAAACAGATTCTCTAAATGTTCAGTAATTGTTTTTCCGGAAGTTGTTAAGTTCTTTGGCATTCTATAAAAGTTATCTTGAAATGGTACTGTTGATGTTGGAACACACGATACATCATATGTTGACCCTGAGCCATCAATATTTAAACTAATTTGTGCTAGATGCATTCTCCATCTAAATGGCCCATGTCTGTAAGGCATGCCGCCATCATCACTATCGTCTAATCCTTCATCATACCCTTGAAATATTATTTCTAAAAATAATGGTGTGTCAGTTGCATACGCCGGGATGCCCAGTTGCTTTCTTGCTAGTAAGATCTGATCTATAAAATTTGCCGCGCCAGGCTGAGTAATGTTAAAATTTATATTCCTTGTGATTAACCCTGTATCAGATTTAGAAATGTTTTCTATAGTAATGTTGTCTATATTGTTTCCTGCTGTAACGCCTGTCTGTGCAAGAACTACAGTCTCTGAAGGATCTGCTATGTAATAGTTGTTTAGAAAACCGCCTGCTTGTTGTGGTTTCTTTGAACCACGGCCGCCACCCATCTTATTCTTTTGTGCCGCTCCTGGAACTGAGCCAGTCTTTGGAGGTATCATATATAACTTAGCATTATATGAATATGATGCGTACTCGTCTAATACATTACCCGCAACTTCCCCGACAATCGGATCTGGTATTGATGGTACCTTTTTCTTTTTTTTCTTACTGAACAGACCCATTTTTAACCTATTATAGTTTCTAGTACACCTTTGTGAGGTACTCTGATTTGCATTCCGCTTTTAAAATCTCTTATTGGATCTTCAATTGAATCCGGATTTCTTAAAGCAAACACCCACCACAATCTACTAGAACCATAACGGTCATGAGCCAATAAGTCTGGTCGTTCATTATATCTTGCTTCTACAACATATATTTCATCGTCTCCGGACTTTGGTATTTTAGGTAAAGTGTTTACGTCAAGGAAGCCGTCAAACGTATCTGTATCTCGTAAAAAACTATCTCTTCTATGAAAGTCAGCCATTATACAAATCCTTGATTATAATTTTTACCAGTAGTAAACGATCGTAAATCGAATCTCTTTCTGAGTTTGTGTGGTGCGTATTGAGGTTTAATTGTTATTGATATCTCTGATTTTGTAGGAACATAAGTAACTTCCTCTTTACCGCCACCACCTACTGATGTTACCACAGGAATGTAATCTACATCTTGTTGTAAGTTAATAGAATACTGAGTTACAATAACTGGAACTTTATTAAATCCATGTTCGCCTAAATATTCAAATAGTAGTACGGGAGGAGGTGTTCCATATAATCCGTCTTTAACTGCAGAATCACCAAAGTAACTTTTTGTTGCTACCTTAACAAAATGCATAACACCTAGTAGATACCTTGCTTCATCAATAGTATTTGCTGTAAATTGACTGATGATTGGATACTCTGGTGGTTGAGAATTAACATAAACATTCAATGGATAGTTACTGCCCTGGAATTCTTGTGATGAATAATTTACTGATGCACCATAAAATATGTTTGGAGTATACTGCCATACCAGTCCGCCTGTTTGATATAACGGTCTAAGCAAGTAATCAATATTTGCTTGATCGCCTTTTCGATTACTTTCGGTACTTTCTATTTCTAAAGCACCCTGCCAAAACAAATCTCTGCCGCCGAACTTAGGTCTTAACCTTGCTCTCCAGTCAACTTCTTTACTTGTGCCACGTTGGGTGCCTACTCTATCAAACATATCTTGCGAATTATTATTCTTAGTTTGTTGCTGTCGCAAACCTTTTGAGCTCATACTAGTCGGCGAACTTGCTCTGCTGGCTAATGGTCCTTGTTTCTCTGGCATATAACTATCTCCTATAATACTATTTATCGTATTCATTAAAACATGTTATAATAAAAGATTCTGGATAAATATTACTTGACATATATATAATTCTGTGTATAATGTTGTTAATATCATTGGAGATCAAATGGCTAAGAAAGTAAATTATTTAAACAACAAAGACATCTTAAAGCAGATACATATTAGTAAACTAACATATTGCTATGTAAAAGACGAAAAATATGAATGGAATGACATTATTTTAGAAGATGTTAAAAAAATTAATCGCAATAGTTTAAAACTTGCAAGAGAAAACAGAGCATCTAAGATGCAATCTGAGGCGTATCAAGCCGCTATGCTTTTGCATGACACAAAGGACTATAAAAACAAACCCAAGCAAAAAGAGTTTGCAGTAGATCCTAAAAGCATTGCTAAAGAAGACATTGTGTTTAGAGTAATGACCATGGAGCATATTCCAGACGAGCCAGGAAGAAAGAGGAATCCTAAGAATGAGGCTGAAACAAAAGCCAAGGTGAACTTTCCTTCTTTCAAACATTATGCTTATGTAAATGACGAAGTAGTAGAAGTTGCTAGGAGTCATTGGCAAGGTAGTGTTAGTAATGGTAACTTTTGTGTTGACCACGGACAAATTTCCAATGAACTTGGAACTATGTATTTAAAACTAGTAGAAAGATATTCACACAGAGCAAACTGGAGAGGCTACACTTATGTAGACGAAATGCGTGGACAAGCATTGGTTCAGTTATCTCAAATTGGATTACAGTTTAACGAAGCAAAATCAGATAACCCATTTGCATATTATACTGCCGCAGTGAATAACAGTTTTACAAGAGTATTAAACTTAGAGAAAAGAAATCAAACTATCAGAGATGATATATTAATCGAACAAGGACATTTACCAAGTTACGGCAGGCAAATTGCACACGAAGAACAAATTCGTCAGATGCGAGAGGCGGCTGAAGAACAGGCAAATAACCCAATAGCAGAATAAATTTATGGCCCAACTGTTTAAAACAGCGGCTTGCTTTACGGATATACATTACGGATTAAAGCAAAACAGCCGTTTACATTTAGATGATTGCCACAGATATATAGAATGGTTTATTGCAGAAGCAAAAGCCAGAAACGCAGAAACCTGTATATTCTTAGGCGACTGGATGCATCACAGAGCAAGTGTTAATGTTGCAACAATGAATGCAACCATTAAAGACTTAAAACTACTTAATGACGCATTTGAAACTGTTTACTTTATAACAGGCAATCACGATCTCTATTACAGGGACAAACGTGATATGAACAGTATCGAGTATGCTCGTGACTTATCTAACTTTGTTATGGTAGACGACATGTATGAAAAAGATGATGTTGCTATTGTTCCATGGTTAGTAGGTGATGATTACAAAACTGTTTCTAAGATGAAGTGTAAGTACATGTTCGGGCATTTTGAATTACCTTACTTTAAAATGAACGCAATGGTAGAGATGCCGGATCACGGAGGCATCAATGATAAAATGCTAAGTGGACCAGAGTATGTATTCAGTGGGCATTTCCATAAACGACAATATAAAAACAATATACATTATCTAGGTAATGCATTTCCTCATAACTATGCAGACGTTGGCGATGACGAACGTGGTGCAATGTTTTTAGAATGGGGTGGCGAGCCACAGTATGTAAACTGGACTGAAGGTCCTAAGTATAGAAAGTTTACACTAAAACAATTACTAGATGATCATCAAAATTTATTAGACAAGTACACATACGCAAGAGTAATACTTGATGTAAGTATTAGTTACGAAGAAGCAAATTTTGTTAGAGAAAAATTTGCAGAACAATATGGAGTAAGAGAATTACAACTTATTCCTGTAAAAGAAGAAGAAGAGTTCGAAGGCGGAGATATAACATTTGAAAGTGTTGATCAAATTGTTGTTACACAATTGGACACTATCGAAAGTAGCCTAGTTGACAAACAAACACTTATAGACATTTACCATAGCATAGAAATAGATTAATGTTAAAGATTAAAAACGTATCAGCAAAAAACTTTATGAGTGTAGGTAATAATCTACAAGCAGTAAATTTTGATAATTGCCAACTAACCCTTGTGCTTGGTCACAACTTAGACATGGGTGGAGACGGTAGCAGAAACGGTACAGGTAAAACAACTATTATTAATGCACTCAGTTATGCATTATATGGTGAAGCACTAACTAATATTAGGCGTGATAATTTAATCAACAAAACAAACGGTAAAGGTATGATTACTACCGTTGAGTTTGAGATAGAAGGCAAGGCTTATCGTATAGAAAGAGGAAGGCGTCCTAATGTTTTAAGACTTTTTATAGATGGCACCGATGCTTTAGATAACGAACAGCAAGGCGACAGTCGAGAAACACAAAAAGAAATAGAAAAAATTATTGGCTTTCCACATAAAATGTTTAAGCATCTGATTGCTTTAAATACCTACACTGAGCCTTTCCTCAGTATGAAAAACAATGATCAACGAGATATGATTGAGCAGTTGTTAGGTATTACTGAGTTATCCTCAAAAGCAGAAGTATTAAAATTAAGACAAAAAGATACTAGAGATAATATAAAAGAAGAAGAACTGCGAATACAAGCAGTTACAAATGCTAATGAAAACATAGAAAAAAGCATTAAGGAAATTGAAAGTAGAAGCAAAGCCTGGCAAGCAAATAAAAATAACAAGTTACAAGAACTAGGCAATGCAATTATAAAATTAGAAACAATCGACATTAACGAAGAAGTTAAAAATCACAGCATTGTAGACGACATCAGTAAAAAAATGACTGACATAGATTCTCTTAATGCTGATGAAAAAAGATTGCAAAGCAGTATAAAAAGAAGTTCAACAAAACTATCAGAATTAGAAAGTAATTTAGAAAGTGCTAAAGCAGGTGTTTGCCCAGCATGTGAACAACCTACTGCACACTTGGATACGCATGAGGCTTATACACAAGAACTAGTAGAAAAAATTGAAACTGAAGCAGAGTATCTTAAAGATCTAGATAACCAACTTTTAAATACACAGACAGCAATAACAGAGTTAGGTGATATTCCTAACTTACCGCAAACAGAATATTCTAAACTTGCTGATGCTTTACAGCACAAACATAATTTAGAAACAATGACTGAACAATTAGGTGAGAAAGCAGATGAGGATAATCCTTACACAGATCAAATAACAGGTTTAAGAGAATCGGGCATACAAGAAATAAGTTTTGAAACTATGAACGAACTAACTTATTTGCAAGAACATCAAGAGTTTTTATATAAACTACTAACAAGTAAAGATAGTTTTATCCGTAAAAAAATAATAGATCAGAACATATCATATCTCAATCATAGGTTAGCATACTACTTAGAAAAGTTAGGACTGCCACATGATGTAAAATTTGCAAGTGATTTAGGCGTAGAAATAACAGAGTATGGTCGTGACTTAGACTTTGATAATCTAAGTAGAGGCGAACGTAACAGACTTATTTTAGGTTTATCTTGGGCATTCAGAGACATGTACGAAAGTCTTAATAGGCCAATGAACTTGATGTGCATTGATGAACTTATTGACAGTGGCATGGACTCTATGGGTGTAGAGAATGCATTAGGCGTCCTTAAAAAGATGCACAGAGAACAAGGTAAAAATATTATGCTCATTTCTCACAAAGAAGAACTGGTCGGTCGTGTAAATAATGTATTGACAGTCGTTAAAGAAGGCGGCTTTACATTGTACAACACCGACACAGAGTATATTGATGCCTAGTCCATGGAAATTTAAAAATAAAACAGTAGACACTTTACCAGAAGATTGCGAAGCATTTGTATATCTAATCACAAATAAAGACAATGGCAAGATGTATGTTGGTAAGAAACTTGCTAAATTCAAAACAACCAAGCCTCCCTTAAAAGGAAAAAAGAATAAACGTCGTGGTTTCAAAGAAAGCGACTGGCGTACTTATTGGGGAAGTTCAGATCATTTACAAGCAGATGTAGAATTGCACGGAGAAGACAATTTTATACGAGAGATTTTGCATTTTTGTCCTACTAGAGGCATAGCAAGTTATATAGAAGCAAGAGAACAATTCGAAAGAAAAGTATTGCTTTCAGACGATTATTACAATGGAATCATCAATGTTAGAGTGGGTGGTTCAAAAATCCTCAAAGAACACTTCAAGAAGATATAACTATATATTGATTAAGGCATTTCACAGACGTAAAGTCACAATAAGGCATACAAGGCACACAAGGCACACATAGGTTCATACACCACCCCATCGAGGCTATAATATCGATTTCCCTGACAATCCGGCAATGGAAACACCCGGTGCGAGATCCTGGAATGTATGACGGCAAATGAGATACAGAAGACGACACACAGTATCAGAAGATTCAGGCTCTGGGAAAAAGCAACCTGAGAGTTAGTATAATCGAACTCTACAAGATTATATTGGCTACCGTAGGATTCGTGACCGTAGTGTATGAGGGGATAAGGCCTACCGCCTCTTAGTAGCACCGGAGTTAGAGATGGCGACAAATCACTTGATGAGACGTTTTTTTTCACCCGGAGACGGGTGAATAATGACTCCTAATACTTGATAAGTTTAAAAACTAGAAAAGTTTCAAACAAAAGAAAGAACGAGTTATACGAGTGATTGAATGTAGTTTGAAAAGACACGAAGTGTCTATAACTATTATTACTATTGCAATTGATCTAATATAAACTGTTTATCAGTTATATTGCATTGTTCTATAATAGTATAAAGTTGTTGCTTATCTATGTTAGGTAGAGTTGTGATTGATAGTTCACTGGGCCACGTTAATACATTACATGACCAGTTATCCAAATTATTATCACTAATCCATTTGCTTAATTCTGCTAGATGAAAAATATTTTCGGTCATTACTACTGTGTTGACCCTCAGCCTTATATCTAAGGATTTAAAAAAATCAAACGTCCGGGATACTTTACTCCAATCAGACCCGCGTCGGATCTTACTATTCACCTTGCCTACACCGTCTATGCTACAGATAACAATAACATCTTTAAAGTGCTTGATACTTTCAATCCATTCTGGTTTTGGTGCTAGTGTGCAATTGGTTGTGTATTCGAGGGTAATGTTCTTGGCTATATCTTTTTCAATTAGGAAGTCCATAAGGTGTTGATGGTTAGGAGTAGCAAATGGCTCCCCACCAAAAAACGATACATATGATAAGTCTTTGTAGTTCTGTTCTAGATTAAAACTGTGGCTTACAACAGGACTTATGTAGCCTAATTTTGTACCCCACAAATTAGAATATTTAGGCTCACATCCTATGCAAGTAAGGTTACATATATTATTAAATGCTAGTTCTAAGTATTCTAGACTGTGCTTTGGCCTTTGAAACTTCTTATTAAAACGTTGTCTTAGACTCGTAAAACCGGCTTTATCTTCAGCATAGCACTTTTGACAGCCTGCAATTTCGGTGCCTTGCTTTGCTTTTTTGCGTAAATCTTTATATAAATCGCTGTTTAATATAACAGCAGGATCACTATTCCATTTGAGGTCTGTGGGTTCCGAATAACGACAACAGGGTTTTACTGTGCCATCGGGTCCAATAAAAATGCCATTATCAAAGTTAGAGCAGTTAGTTGACATTATTTACATAGCATCAAATCCGTGATCGCCTTCAATAGTATTACTACTGAAATCACCACCACCTTTGTCACCGGATTTTAACTTATTGAATTTGTTTAAGGTTTTAACTATTAGTGAACGATCTAAGTATCCCATACCCCACGCATCGTTCCAAGATACAGAGCCCTCAGAAAATATTACTAATTCTGCAATAGATTCTTCTAGGGCCGTAGATTCGTCTTTTAGCCTCCTTAGGTAACCTGATATATCTTCAGGTTCGGCCTGTGCTAGGAAGCCGTGAAAAAATTTACAGGATCAAAGTTTACCTTTGTTGTGAATGAGTAATAGTCTTCTGCATTCTCTATTCCTACATTTTCAGTACATTCTGGATTTGGACATTGCAATGCCATTTCAGTTGCAATACCAATTGTGTTGATTTCTGTTATCTTTTCTTCGACTGCTTTACCGACACTACTATCTACATTATTTAAAAACTCGGCAATTTGTATTTTGTCGTCTACTACAAATTCTCCATCTTCGTTTTTACCCGAAATAGTATTGATACTGTCTAATACAAGATCAAAGTTTAATTCAGCAACCTTAACAAAGTTCTCATTGAACAGTTTAAGTCTTGCATCGTCATCTTCAATTTCACCTAGGTTTTGTAAACTTCTAGTGCTTTGAAAGTTTGTTATGCCTGCTTTAATTGTACTAGTATAACTAAACGGTTTAACTAAAATAATTAAGCCAGAGTGTGCTACTTCGTATTCTTCTTCTAAAACTTGCATTGTTTCAAGTGCCCTTTCAACACTTGCAATACCTCTTGCTTCGCTAGAACATTTATCACATGTTCCTGTAACTTCTAAATCATCTCCAAATGTAGCACCTTGAATTGCTACTAATAGTGTGTCTACATCTGCACTTAACATTTTACTTGCGTTTTTTACATTGGGAACACAACTTTTGATTACTTGAACAACTGCTTCGCCATTAAGTAATGCATCTGGGTTCTTCATTAAAAGTTCGTCTTTTGCCGTCATAGCAAAAATAGGTAGTTCACCATTCTCAGGCATCTCCACAATGTCTGCAGAGTAGTATTGTCCTAAACTTGGAAGTTTAGCATATAGTTTTGGCGCTCTATAAAAAGAGGTCAACGGATTGTGTTGTTGTGCCATATTAAAACTCCTTATAATAAATTCGATAAATAGTAATAACTGAACTATCTAACTATGTTTATACTTACTTATTTATCGTAGTTAAAAGATGTTTTAATAAAAAAGAGAACAGTTAATGGCACGAGTAACAGTAACTTCCGCAACAGGCGAAGATTTCCAGGTAGACCTACCAGAATTTGCTATGGACTCTACTGCCGGAGACATGCTCGGCATTCTCAAAAAGTTATATGGGGATTCTACTGCTGGAAATAAAGAAATTAAAGATGCCATTAACAGTGGAACACAAGAAACTTTAGATTCCGATAAAAACATTGACAAATCGACCAAAGAAGGTTTTAAAGAATTAAGCGATGCATTTAATGACTTTAAAAAACAAGTAGATACTGAAACTGATGCAAAAGCACAAGAAGAGTATAATAGAAGAGTTGCAAAAACAAACACATTTTTAGAAAAATCGACTGATAGGTTAGCCGGATTTGGATTCGGTCTTGTTTCAGTAACCAGTCTTATAGCAGTTGGTCTTTTTAATGCTGTAACAAATGCAGGTGAATCACTTAACGAACTTACTAAAGCAGGTGTAGGTTTTGGCGATGCACAAGGTTCAACTATTGATGCCCTAGCAGAATTAAGCACGGTAGGTATTGATGCTACACAATTTTTAACACAATTCAGTAGAGCGGCAGGAGTTTTAGGGGTTAATCAAATTGCTAAAATGTCACGTGAGTTTGATACTATAAATCAATCAGGAATTAAACTAGGTATGAGCCTAGAAGAAAGTGCAGAGCGATACGGTGAAGAATTAGATCAAAGAGCACGATTAGGTATAGTAAATGGTGTTCAAGCCATGCAGATTGCAAAAGAAACTAAGCAAACAATGGAAACACAACAAAAGTATGCTCAGGCATTAGGTATAAGCACAGGCGAACTTAGAACGTTCACAGACGGTCTTATAACTGGTACTAATATATTATCAGGTTCGTTGTTGCGATTCAATGCAAGTACACAGTCTGCAATGTATGCCGGTGTTAAAGAATTTGGTACAATAATGGCAGGTATGGGTGGCGAAGGTGGTAAAGATATTGCAACTGCAATGACAGAAGCCGCGGCCGGGGGTGCGTTAGGTTTTAGCAGTAGTTTAGTGGCTATGACCGCAGTATTGCCAAGACTACAAAAAACAACTGTAGAATTATCTACAGCAATGCAAAACGGAACGCTCACTCAAGAGCAGTCGCAAAAAATGGCAACTGAGTTTGCACAAGAATTAGGTAACCTAAGTCAAGGTGAAAAAGAAAGAATATTTGCTATGGAAAGAGCAGGTGTCGAAGGTGCAACTGAAATGGCTAATGCAGTCAGAAACTTTACAGCAAGTGCGGCCAGAATGGAAGACTTAGATATAAATCCTTCGGCAGTACAAACAGGCACTAATGCATTAAGTAATGTGATTAATAAAGTAATGGGCATGTTTGAAGCATTGAGATATTCATTCTTAGAAGGAGTAGGCTCAGTAGGTGATTTAGGTGAAGCATTTGAAAATGCACAAAAAATTATATATGAGTCCCTAGGAATATCATTTGACAAAGCAGGTGACGGTCTTAAATCTTTCGGTAAAGAAATAGGTGAGAAATTACCTAAGTACATAGAGAAAGCCGCGGAGATGTTTGCTAGTTTGATTAAAACACTACCTGCAATAATAGACGGAGTTATTTCAGTATCTAAAGGCGTAATCAGTTTCTTTAGTTTCTTTGCTAATAACATTGGTTTGCTAGGTACATTAGCGGCGGCTATACTTGTAACTACACTCGCAGTTAAAGGACTCGGGTTAGCAATGTCAATTAAGAATATGGGCGGCCTTGCAGGCCTTAAGGATCTGTTTGGTAAGGGCGGTGGTGCAGGTAAAAGTGCTCAAAAACAAATTATGGACGGAGCAGGTAGTTCCGGAAAAGCCGCAGGTGGCATGAAAGCATTTGGTGGCGGCTTTAAAATGATGATGAAAGGCATTGTTGCAGGACTTGAAGTATTAGGTAAAGCGGCTATGAACCCATTGGTATGGGCAGGCTTAGGATTAATCACTGTGGCTGTTATTGCATTAGCAACAGCATTGAGAATTGCGGCTCCGGCCATTGAAGCAATGGGCAAAGTTATACTAAGTGTAATGCAAGGCATTGGTGCAGTTATTAAATCAGTAGGAGAAGGCATAGCGGCCATTATAGGCGGGATAGGACAACTGATTTACAAATACATGCAAGGCATTGGCGCAATTATAGAAAGTGTCGGCAAAGCAATAATGAGTATATTCCAAGGTGTAGCATCAGTAATCATGTCTGTAGGTAATGCTATTGCTACAGTATTCAAAGCAGTAGGAACAGCCGCAATGTATGCCGGTATGGGTGTTAAACTTATATTTGACGGCATGGCAGGCTTAGGCGATAGTTTTACAAGGTTTATAAGAGAAATAGGTTCATTATCAGGAACACAGTTATTGGGTGCCGCGGCAGGCTTAACAGCAGTAGGCGCCGCTCTAGTAGCCATGACAGCAGGTAGTGTTATAAGTCAAATAGCAAAAGGCTTTGCAAACTTATTCTCAGATGATCCAATAGACCAATTTATAAGATTAGGCAAAGTAGCACCTAACATAAGTGAAATGGCAGAAGTCATGGATAATATGGGTGATACTGTTGATAGGTTTACAGATGCAGTTGCTAGAATAGACGGCGAGTTTGTTGCAAGTCAAATGAATATCATCAGAGATGCATTTATAACATTTGGCGAAGCATTAGATCAAATCAGTTTTACAGATATACTTAAACTAGGTGCATTGGACTTTATGGGATTAACTCCTGGTAAAGGCGATGCAGACACAACTCCAAGTAAACAACAGGAACAAGTAACAGGACCAGCAACAGGCACAAGTCCAATTATCAAGAAAGCAGGTAAACTAGGCGATAACTTTACAGCAAATTACAGTCAACGTGATATGCTTACAAAAGACCCTGAACTATATCAGAACTTCCAGGCTGATAGAAAGGCTAAAGAAAAAGAACTTATGGCCGGTGGAAGCAGTAAACAACGAGCAGAACTTGTTGCAGAACGTGAAGCACTTAAAAAGTATGCACCTCAAATACAAAAAGCAGGCGTTGGTGAATTTAAAGATAGTGAAGGCAAAAACATAGAATTTGATGATAAAGGAAATGTAGTTAAAAATCAACAAGGCCCAGCAGGTGCTGACGGCACTGACGGCACAACAACTCAGGTAGCAGACTCGAAAGCACTAGCAACTGATGAATATGGTAAAGATCTGCTTGCCGCAATGAACAAGCAAAACAGTCTATTAACACAACTTGTAAGACAAAATACAATCATAGCAGAAAACATATAAACCATATAAAATATTTTAGGTTGACACTTTCCGATAAATAGTGTAATATATAAGTTAATGAGAATATTATGAGTTGGAGAAAACACTTTACGCCATACGATAATGCAGGCTTGCCTCTTAACGTAGAGCAAAACAATCAAGGTGGCCCCGGAGCCGCAACTAGCAGATATGCGAGTTGGTTACCAGAAGTATATGCAGGAAGTCCTAACAGACTTATGAGGTATATGCAATATGACCAAATGGATAACGATTTGGAAATTAATGCCGCTTTAGACACTATTGGCGAGTTCGGAACTCAAGAAGATGAGACAACAGGACTTCCATTCAGTATAGAATACACATCTACTCCAACAGATACTGAAAACAAAATTATACAATCACAAATTAGAAAATGGTGCTATATTAATAATTTACACAAAAGAGCATTTAAGATGTTCAGAAGTGTATGCAAATATGGTGACCAGTTCTTTATTAGAGATCCAGAAACATTTGAACTGTTTTGGGTTGACCCAGCAAATATAGAAAAAGTTATTGTAAACGAAAGTGAAGGTAAGAAAATTGAAACTTACTTTATTAAAAACTTAGAGCCAAACTTTGCTGAACAATTAGGAACAGCATCGGCACCGTTACATTCAAGACCATATGGAGCAGGTGGTGGAATGTTATCCGGCGGACAAAATGTGGCCACTAGTGCAAGTAACTATATGACTGGTGCTATTAGTGGAGTTGATCAAGGCGTTCCAGTAGATGCTAAACACATGGTTCATATTAGTTTAACAGAAGGCATGGATCATTCATGGCCTTTCGGCATTAGCATTTTAGAATCAATTTACAAAACATTTAAGCAAAAAGAATTACTAGAAGATAGTATTATTATTTACAGAGTACATAGAGCACCTGAAAGACGTGTGTTTATGATTGACGTAGGTAATATGCCGCCTCACAAAGCAAGACAGTATTTAGAACAAATTAAATACGAAGTGCAACAGAAACGTGTACCTAATAAAGATGGCGCAGGAAATAGTGTTGCTGATTCGGCTTACAATCCAATGAGCATGTTAGAAGACTACTTCTTTGCACAAACGGCAGAAGGCAGAGGTTCTAAAGTTGATACATTACCAGGCGGTGAGAACTTAGGACAAATAGACGACCTTAGATACTTCAATAACAAACTATTACGTGGTTTGCGTATTCCTGCTAGTTACTTGCCAACAGGACCAGACGATGGTTCTGCAATGTATAACGATGGTAAAGTAGGTGTAGCATACATTCAAGAATATAGATTTGCAACGTATGTGAGTAGACTACAAAAACAAATACAAGAAGATTTCGATAAAGAATTTAAAATGTTCCTCAAACATGGAGGAATAGATATTGACAGTTCAGGCTTTAGAGTTGAATTTAATCATCCAATGAATTTTAGTTCTTATAGAGATATTCAATTACAGACTGAAAGAGCACAACTTTATAACCAAGTTGCAAATATTCCATATATGGCTAATCAGTTTAAACTTTCTAAATACTTAGGATTAACTCCAGAAGAAATTAAAGAGAACGAAGAACTTTGGCGTCAAGAAAATAACTATGAGAAGTTCCAAGATGCATCTAAAGACATTGATCTTAAAAATATTGGTGTAAGACCTAATGATGATCTTAGTACCGATACAGATGCTGAGATACCTGAACAAGACATTATGGGATTAGAAGGTGCTCCTGAGGAGATAAATACTGCTATACCAGATGCTGGAACTACTGCACCCCCAACAGGGACAGGATTAGGCCCAGACGGAACAGGTGCTGTATAATGAGACTAAACGAATTTTATAATCCAGAACTAGATAACTTTATTAAGACGTCTGCTGACGACACTAGAAAAGTAAAATTTACGTTATCTGAGATCAATAAACTTCGTAAAGTAAGAGAAATAAAAAAAGCAGAAGAAGTAGAGCATAAAAAGTTTGTAAAAATGATGTATGCCGCACCCACAGACGCAGGAACTACACTTTAAACATTTTTGACTCTTTTGAGCCAAAAACACACCATATTACCTAGTATACACCCATACCACTATAAGTATTAAATGCGGATTGTCACACGTTAGTGATAACCGCGAATCTTAATTAAGGAGACCACAATGTCAGAATCAAGAACAAAATTAGAAGAAATTCTAGAACTTCTCCTTGCTGAAGAAAATGAGAAAGCCGAAGAGGCACTACACGAATATGTTGTTGCGAAAGCAAGAGCAGAATACGAAAAAGTGCTTGATGAGGACTCATCCGACAGCGAAGAAGTTGAAGAAGCAAAAGATACAGAAGAAGAAGCAGTAGAAGAATCAGAAGAGTCTGATGAAGATGCAGTTGAAGAAACTGTTGAAACAGACGACGAAGCAGTAGAAGAAGACTTTGGTATGGACGAAGTAATCGACCAATCAAATGATTTTGAAACAGATGTAATACAAGATGCTGAAGAAGAAATCGAAGGCGATGAGATGGGTGAAGAAGAAGGTGAAGGCGATTTAGAAGATAAAGTCGACGAACTTGAAGACGAACTCGACGATCTTAAAGCAGAATTTGAAAAACTACTAGCAGATGAAGAAGGCGAAGAGGGCGACGATGCTGAAGAAATAGACATGGACATGGAAGATGAAATGGACATGGAATCAGTTGAATATGACCTAGACGAAACTACAGCAGAAGATGAAGTTGTTGAAGAAGCAACTAAATTATCTGATAATGTAGCAGAGCCTAAAGGTGGTGAAGCAGATTCAAAAGAATCACCATTATCCAAAACACCAAAGAAAAACTTTAAAGTAGATGGCGTCAAAGGCGGCATAGACAATAAAGACGGTGGCGAAGGAAATAAAGGCGACAACAAACCAAAAGACCACACACCAACAGACAACATTAAAGTTGAACCTAAAAAGGCATAAGTCTTTTTAATTACTGAAGGAGTAAACTATGGCGACTACAAGGCAACTGTTTGAATATATAAGTCCGGAACAATCTAAAGTTCAATTAATTGAATCGGCAGATGGGAAGGAACTATTCATGCAAGGATTATTCATCCAGGGTGATGTAAAAAATCAAAATGGAAGGATTTATCCTAAAGGTGAAATAAAACAAGCCGTAGAGAGTGTGAGAACCAGGTTATCAAAAGGTGAGACTGTGATGGGCGAATTAGACCATCCAGAGGAACTACAAATTAATTTAGACCGAGTAAGTCACATAATACAAGATATGCATTGTGATGACTCAAATGGTCTAGGAAAATTGAAAATCATAGAGACACCGATGGGTAACATTGCGAGAGCATTGTTAAAGGCAGGTGCTAAACTTGGCGTAAGCAGTCGAGGAAGCGGAAATGTTAACGATAGTGGACAAGTAAGCGACTTCGATATAGTTACAGTAGACATTGTGGCACAACCTAGTGCACCAGATGCCTATCCAAAGACTATCTATGAAAGTTTATTTAACATGAGAGGCGGCGCAGTTTTACACGAGATTGCGGCGTCTGTTACACACGATAAAAGTGCAGAAAAATATTTGATGAAATCAATAACTGAATTCATCAATGAACTAAAATTATAGAAGTAGGAGAACTACAATGGCAGTGACATTTAACGACCTACTTGAAGGAACAGACTTAACAGAAGAAGTTAAGACAGGACTTCAAGAAGCATGGGAAAGTAAAATCTCAGAAGCAAGAGACGAACTTACTGCGGAACTTAGAGAAGAGTTTGCCCAGCGATACAGTCATGACAAAAGTCAGATTGTTGAAGCAATGGACAAATTCATCTCAGAAAAAGTTACAGCAGAAATTTTGCAAATTGCAGAAGAGAAGCAATCCCTAGCAAACGATCGAGTAAAGTATCACAAAGCCATTAGTGAACATGCTAAACTACTTGACAAGTTTGTAACCCAAGCGGTTGCAAATGAAGTGAGAGAACTTCGTGCAGATAGATCAAAAGTAAGCGAACACGTTGAAAAACTTGATGAGTTCGTAACAGAACAACTTGCTGGTGAACTATCCGAATTCCACGAAGATAAAAAATCTTTAGTTGAGCAAAAAGTCAAAATGGTAAGAGAAGGAAAGAAACAACTTGCTGAGTCAAAGGTAGACTTTATTAAGAAAGCCGCAGACAAAGTAGAGAATGTTGTAAACAACGTAATCTCAAAAGAAGTTTCCTCGTTCCGTAATGACATAACTAAGGCACGTGAAAACGACTTTGGTCGTAGAATTTTTGAAGCATTTGCTAACGAATACGGTACTAGTTACCTAAATGAAAGCAAAGATCTTAAGAATTTACAGAAACAAGTAGCCGATATGGACGCAAAACTTAACGAAGCAAATGAAAAAATTGCTAAAGAACAAGAGACTGCTAATTTAGTAGAATCTAAACTTAAAGTTGCAAACGATCGATTCGAAAGAAAAGAGACTTTGAACGAGTTAATGAGCCCATTAGGCAAAGAGAAGAAAGAAATCATGTCAGACTTACTTGAAAGTGTTAAGACAGAGAACTTAGAGAAGCAATTTAATAAGTATCTTCCATCAGTTTTAGATGGTAAAACACCAAGAGTGAAGAAGACATTGTCAGAATCAGTGGTAAAGAAAGAACACACTGGTGATAAGGCGGCTGTACCTAGTGCATCTTCCAATGACGAAACTGGGATTGTCGAAATCGACGTTCTCAGAAAATTAGCCGGACTTTCAAAATAATTAGGAGTATTTAAAATGGCAGATTTATTTGAAAGCAACTGGTCCGCAACCAAGGAGGCTCTTTTAGAAGGACTTTCTGGAAACAGAAAAACTTCATTGGACGTCGTTCTCGAAAATAGCAAGAGCTATTTGAATGAGGCGGCAACCGCAGGGGCAACTGGTGCAGGTTCAGTAGCAACATTAAACAAAGTAATGTTACCATTAATTAGAAGGGTTATGCCTTCTGTTATTGCTAACGAATTAGTAGGTGTTCAACCTATGACTGGCCCAGTAGGGCAAATTCACACACTAAGAGTCCGTTATGCGGAAACTGGTGGTGGAGCAACAGCAGGTGAAGAGGCATTAAGCCCATTTGCACTTGCAAATTCTTACGCAGGATCACCTGACGCCACAGCGGCGGCAGAGGGTATTGCTGGAAGAAAAATGTCAATCCAAATCTTAAAAGAAACAGTTGAAGCAAAAACTAGACGTTTAAGTGCAAGATGGACATTTGAGGCGGCTCAAGATGCAGAAGCAATGCATGGCGTAGACGTTGAAGCAGAAATTATGCAGGCATTAGCACAAGAAATCGTAGTTGAAATCGACCAAGAAATTATCGGTTCACTAAGAACTCTTGCTGGCGCAGGTACGGCTTTAGACTTCAATGCTTTAGCGGCGGCATACACACCTTCATACGTTGGTGATAGACATGCATTATTGGCTATTGAGATTAACAGAGCGGCTAACAGAATCGCGGCTAGAACAAGACGTGGCGCTGGTAACTACATTGTTGTATCTCCAGAAGCACTTACTATTTTACAAAGTGCATCTACCTCAACATTCGCAAGAACAACAGAAGGTTCATTTGAAGCACCAGTAAACACTAAGTTTGTTGGAACTTTAAACGGAACAATCAAAGTATTTGCTGATAACTATGCGGCTGACGGAACTAAGGTTCTTGTTGGTTACAAAGGATCAAGCGAAACAGATGCTCCGGCATTCTATTGTCCTTACATCCCATTAATGAGCACAGGTCCAGTTATGGATCCAAGCACATTTGAACCAGTAGTGTCATTTATGACAAGATACGGGTACAAAGAACTTACTAACACAGCAAGTTCATTGGGTAACGCGGCTGATTACGTTGACGCAATTACATTGTCAAACGTAGCATTCCAGTAAGAATTAATTCGTTAATTACAAGGAATAAGGAAAAGCACTCTTCGGAGTGCTTTTTTTTGACTTGCATACGAGTTTGATAAATAGTATTACTAATTAGATAGGATTTAAGAATGGCAAAAAGAACAGTTATAGCACCCGATGAGGAACTGATTGTAAAAGGTATACTTCGGGTTACTGGCGACCTTATTCAAGAGAATACAACAGTTAGTGTAACCAATTTAGCAGGAAACATTTTTACTGTAAACAGCGATGGTGATAATGTCACATCTAGTTTAGTATTAAACAGTAATAACGATACTGCTACATTAAGTTTCTTAGATAGTGCCGATACTTTAAGTGTTAGCAAATCCATAACTGCATCATCTGGCTTCATAGGTAATTTAACAGGTAATGTTACAGGTGCCCCAAGTAGCCTAGCAGGACTAGACACAGATGACTTAGCAGAAGGATCAAACCTATATTATACAAATACAAGAGCAAGAGCAAGTCTTGGAGTCACCGACAGTGGCGGAGATGGCTCATTAACATACAATAGCGGTGCAGGTATATATACATACACTGGCCCAAGCCTAGCAGAAGCACAAGCAAGAATAGATAACTCTGCTTCAAACGTACGAGCTCATTTTTCAGCAGGTACAAATACAACATATAGTGCAGGCCAATTTGGTATTACTGATTCCACAATACGTGGTAAAGTTTCAGTAACAGATTCAGGTGGAGACGGAAGCCTTGCTTATAATAGCACATCAGGTGTTATTACTTACACCGGACCAAGTGCAAGTGAAGCAAGAGCACATTTTACAGCCGGCACAGCATTAACAGTTACCAACGGTGAATTTGTATTAGATGATACAGCAGTTACAGCCACAAGTTATGGTAGTGCTACAGCAATTCCTACATTTACAGTAGATGCACAAGGTAGATTAACAGCGGCGGCAGATGTAAACATAGCAATACCGCATACGCAAATTACAGATTTTAACGCAGAAGTCAATACATTAGCAGATGCTAGAATTACAGCAGATACTGATATTGCTAGATTAGCCGGCACACAAACATTTAC
>ERZ1046148.541-NODE-541-length-22563-cov-7.851253_pt1 | contig 22563 bp, 26 predicted proteins | sample MGYA00383090_ERZ1046148 | MGnify/ENA primary metagenome ERZ1046148 (study PRJEB29581, sample SAMEA5548360) | metagenome | biome: marine; feature: coastal; material: water | depth 25 m | study: Short-term variability in the microbial, nano- and picoplankton... | reverse complement strand
AATCCTTCGCAACTCCTTCGCCCATGATAGGTCTAAACAAAGTAGTCGAGGTAGTGCCTACGGCGGGAGTCACTAAATATCAAGGGACTACTGCGGTAGCACCAGCCACTAACTTCTTCCAGCGTGACCACGCAAGTGGTACGACTGTTAAGGTTAGGGACATCAAGGACGACTACAAGCACATTTGGGTTATGTGGGCCGACATGAGAAACGATGGTTCAGCCAACGCAGATGCAAACCTACGCAAGAATGACTTTGGACTACTGGCACCATACGCATCGAACTACTCAGTATCGCTGGTATATGCTGACTCTAACACCACGACCGGTGAAGAGCGACAGGAGTTCATTGATTTGTCGATTGGTGACGACTTGACTATGTGGGCTATGGACGCTGAAAAAGACCCCATCACTGGTAACACATGGTCTTCGGCTGGTTCGGACTCATTCACACCCACTTCATTTGCTGGTTCGGACGACACTCGATACCAAAATTGGCAAGACAAGGCTGGGTCATTTATTATCCTCGACACATCCGCCTTCTTCAACCTCAACACCCAAAGCAACGGCGGTCGCACCGGACAAATCGCCGGTGGTAGGAAAGAAGTCGGCGACTACCTCGTCGAAACCGAAGGGTTCCCCGTACTCATCGACAACTATTGGGTCAAGGCACCAACAGGACCACTCAATCTCGACGAAACAGACTCCGACAGTTGGAACTCTAACTACAAGTTCTTCAACAGCGCATTCACAACGCTCGCTGAGGACATACAGGTCGCGGACCGGGTTATCCAACTCACTGACGATATTGTCAAGTTCCCCAAACAACTCACTAACGATAGGGTCGCTGGTCAAATTGTATCGCATGACAAGAATAAAATCTTCCACTTCTCCGCCCTCTTGAAGATACCAGCCAAGGACTTAATAACAGTCACTTATGTGGGTAACAACATTGTAAAATTGACAGGAACGGGTTCGGGTGGTGTCACATTCAAAGGAAATAATTTGCGGGCAGGGCATCACATCACCATCACTAACTCCACTACCACACCCTCTATTGATGGAACCTACGAGATAATCGCTGACAATGGCGTTCGTACACTTCTTGGTTATGAACTGCAAATTGATGTGGGCGTAGTAGTGACTAACGCACCTGCGTCAGCCACAAAACGGTGTACATTTGATGTCGCCTTCCCGACCTATACTATCGAATCCATCAGTGATTTGGGCAAACCTAACCCCAAAAGCACACAGGCTGGGGATTGGAATGGTGCCGCATACGGAGGCACCAGTCAATCAACCGCACAAAGTGCTGAGGCACTTATCTTTGCTAAAGCACACCCTACCGACCCCAACCTCAATCCCTTTTCGGAGGTCGCTATCAGCACTGACCCGGATGTCGAAAATTCCTATCCCGACGCAACAGTCTATGTTGGGTTGGCACAGGTCTTCCCAATGCGAATGATGATGCAGATTGATGGGTTTATCGAGAATAAGGCCAGTATGACTCACACTGACAGTGACAAATTCCGAGTATCGTACCTCGACTCACTCACTGACAACTGGCTACAACAATCCACGCTAAACGGCATGCCGTCCCTCGCATCCATCCCCCTCACAAACAGCATGACCACAAGTCAATTGAGTGTGGCACAGGGAGGACTTGGTGGGTATATTGCATCAACAAGTGCCACGACTGGCACTAAGGTCATAGTAACGAGCAATAACGCGTATGACCCACCGGAATTGCAGAATGGTGATATTATTGAGATTGTGGACAATCCTCAACTCAGTGATGCAACAGACAACTACCGAACTCGCTACTCCGTGTTCGATGTGGGGATGTATGGCGTATTCACTTTTGCTGTCACAGCCGCAGGTAAGACTTCCACAGTCAATGATGGTTATTGGAGGAAGGTTGGGCAGATTGATACTTTCGCAACGGTTAATGACTGTCGAAACACAAGCATCGCCAACATTTACTCGACTACTCAGCAGGGTAGTGGGGTTGGTATCGAGGACTCGTCACGCTCAGTCATGTCTTGGTTGATGGGTCGGGACTCACAGCCCTCATTCCGCCCGACATACAGCAACGGAATTGTGCTGACTCGTGATAACCTGCGGGTTTCTAACCTCACAACAGAAGGCAGTACGCAGATTTCAAATGTTAGGGTGTTTTACGCCGGAGGAACATCTTATGTGGACTTCCCATCGGCAACACTCGGTACTAAACCACGCTGGGAAATTATTCATGTTCCCAAAGTGACCTCGAGCAATGAAGCAATGGTTATCGCCAAGCAAGAGTACGCCAAGAATAGAATGGCTCCTATGTCAATCAACGCTACTATGCTACGATTCAACGACAACCACACTCTCGACGGACTCAACGACCTAATGCTCAGTGATGCTCGCTACGGTTATGTGGCTGACCAATCACGAACAATCCCCCGCACATCCACGGTTGGTGGAGTGTACACCGAAGACAAAGCATGGGCTTGGTTCTCACTATGGGGTGGCAATCTCTTCCCCGGAATACAGAACGCTCTTGACGGTCGAAATGGCGCCACTGTCAGTCACATTGGTACGCCCCTACTACTCGACTACGACGACAATTACTACTGGTACGGTGCTAACTCAGTGTCGTATGCTATGCAGATTGTGCACATCCCGAAGGGTATGCCGAAGACCAGTGATAAAACGCCCGGAGCGGGCAATTACAACGCTGACGGGCACTTGCGTATCGTTATTGACATTGAGGACGGACAGGGTTCCTACACTGACATCAACAATACAATCTTCCGAGTTAGACTGCTTGACTATGAGTGGGATGCTGGTATTCTCGGAGCAGTTCCTACACTACGAAGCAGTACCTCGGTCAGTGTTGCTGGCAACGGCTACTACCAACTGGCGATACCAAGCACATACTGGGCCGCACAGGACAGTACGGAGCGCATTGTCGTGTCAATCAATCACGACTACTTGGTGTCTTTGGTACGACAACGCTGTGGTACATCCAACACGCATCTAAATTCTCACGATTGGGCGGGTGTCACCTACACTGCCGGATTCAATGTTGATAGCATCTTCCCACTCGGAGCACGAAAGTTCGGAGAGGCTGATTATTGGAACAAAAACAGTGAGTGGTACGCACCACGCCTACATATCGTGGACGACCTCAACTTCATGCCAGCGACAACGCTGACATACACCGATGCGGCACTTGAACTGACCAACGAAAAAATGTCAATCAGGTCACTGGATTGGGCTATCGACGGTCGAGGTACTGAGCAAGTCAATCTTAAGTTGGAGAGAGATGTGTCGAGAGCGGCCAAGAACTTCGCATCATACATCCTACCCCGAGTGTCCCGTGGAGGACAACAGTCGGCTGGACAAGGCAATCAAGGCGGAGGTGGTACTGGTGGTGGCGATGGACAATCGACCAGCGGCGGCACTACTGGCGGTCGAGATGGAACAAGCGGCGGAGAGCCGAGTGGTGGCAGTTGGAGAGATTGGGGAGGCTGGGGTGACGGTGGAGCGGCTCAAACAAGCAGTTCGGAACTGAACCCGAACACTACACCGGGTCGAACCAACCTACCGGACGGACTAAATGGGGCAATCGCAAGCGTATTGACTACCACTTCGTCTTCGATGGGTACGCTCCTTCGCAACAGGGTCAGCGGTACTATGAACTTCAACAATGATAGCGTGACGGGTGGGTCATTTGGTGTCCTCGGACAAACAAAGACCTCGCCGCCACCAAGAGACTCGTCGGGTATCAGAGGCATAGACTCATTCATCACACCATCTTCGGGTGACGCAGTGTTGGGTGAGGATGGTATGACCTTCCCCGGCGGTGGAACTGACGCAGGTTGGCAATCCCCACCCACTCGGTTCAATATCACGGCACGAATCCCAGCAGGGGCTGTCAGCAAGTCGGTGAGAGTCATGGGTAGGGTCAGTATGGGTGGCGCTGGTCAAACAGCAGTGCTTCTTGTCACTGTGAATTGCAGTGAATCATCACAAGTGTACGAGCGAACAGTCAATGTCACCGAGATAGAGCGAGGCAATGTAGTCTTGTTCACCGGAGATGTCGATGGGGCAGATGTAGCCAGCAACACACTGAATATCACCATTGAAAGAAACCCAGCGACAGGCGACGACGACGCCAAGTATGCGTCGGTTCAGTTGCACAATGTACAGGTTGCCACTGACAATCGTGCGGTGCAAGGCTCTTCCGAATCCTCGTCCTACTCCTACTCGGAGTGACGGTCGGGTTGGTCGGGATAGCGTTCCCGCAGTGAAAGGATGGCCTTTGCTCTCTTGCGACCTATGCCGTCAATCTGCATGAGTTGGCGCTGACTTGTCCTCGCTCTTAGAATACGAGGTAGCGACCCGAACTCAGTTAGGAGGTCGTGAGCCGCTCGCTCGGAGATACCCTCGATAGCAGTGAGAGCCGCCACTCTTGCATCCACACCACGAACTGCTTTCTTTTGCACTTCCGGTGGTTCAGCAGTAGTGATGCCACGGATTCGGAGATTGTGGTGCATGGCGTTGAGCCAATCAACAAAGTCGTCCATGCTCGGGACTTCCATGTACTGAATGTTGGGGAACATGACACAGAAGGTTTGCTTGAATTTTTTTATGACCGCTTGCATTTTTTTGTGCTCTCGGGCCACTGCGCCCCTGTTCCCACCACGGACATAGGGCTTCAACTTGGTGTTATAGACGACAAGCATTGGCTTCTCGAAAGTATCGTTGAGTTCGTGCAGTTGTCCCATGATGGTACGGCTTCTGCCATGCCCCATGATTGAGTGGTACAGGTCGTTAATCTCTTTGGCCTCAATGCCAATCTCACCGATGATGTAGTCGGCAGATTTCAACCGCTTGACCTTCATATGGTCGCCCATAGCAACAAGCAATTTATGTTTCAAGAGGTCATTTTCACGGTCGTCCACTACCAGCATCAAGTAGGGTAGGGGCTATGCTTATATGAGGGTCATTCAGCATCGGGCACTTTTGCGGTACCATCGTAGCGCCAGCACTTACCAGCACACATGCCACGAGAGACAAACCATGCACACGAGGGCACACGACTATACTTCATGGTGCTCTTAATCCCCTTGCGGGAAGTCGTAGGGCTCCAGTTAGACCAACCAAGACCCTTGATGTAGTCAAAGATTTCATCTTCTATTCGCTCACGCTGTTCCTTGCTCAACGACTCGGGATTAGCGAAGTCTCGTAGGTTGTCAGCCATGTGTTGCACGAGTGCTACACGAACATGGTGATTAGGCTTGTTCTTATGCACCTCACGGGCCAAGCAGGGCATCAGTGGTACTGTACCAGCGGTGAGTGTTTTCTCGTCCAAATCAACGCTGTCTGCGAATGAGTAATCTTCGGCCTCGGGAGCGTACTTTTCAGCCCAACCCACGAAGTCAAAGCGGTTGTTCTTTGGCAAAGTGCCATCAGTACCAAACGGATGGAGAGTTCGAGGCAAACGCTGTGGTGATTTAGGGATTACGAAGTTGTCCGGGTCTGCGGCAAAGGCATGAGCGTCGATAACCACACACCATCGTCCCCGCTTGGGGTTGTAAGTGTTAGGAATGCGAGTCATTTTTTCGGGGAAGCCTACGCCATCGAGCGTGACCAGTCCCTTAGCCTTGCGGCGCTGATAGTGTTCAAGACTCAATCGGAACTCCGGTCCACACACAGATTCGTCGAACAATTGGTGGACATGAAAGCCACGCCCTGTGGCAACAAGTCGTATGTCACCGTCCAAACGCTTGATGAGTTCGGCAACATCTTGCTTGACCTGTTCGATTCCGCCTCGTTCTCCCGCATCAAAATCCCACCATGCTCTATCAATTACTGCGTATCGGTAGTCCGGTTTGTCGTGTTCGTTCTTGCGTGAAAATGAATATAGGCTGGTGTAGCATGAGGTCTTGCTCCGCATTTTGTCAAGGTATCTCTTGTATTGGTGTTGGCTGTGGACGACTGTTCTTTTGAGGCCGATTTCCCGAGGGAAGTTCAGCAAGTTCAAATATGTCCCCTCCACTTGTGACCACATTCCTTGCATGTGTGCACAATAAGCATCTTTTCTTCTCCGCCAATCTGCCCGGTCACGAGCATCATGGCATCTGTTTGGTGTTCTTGGCTACCGCATTCGGGGCATGTTTCTTTGTTCATGTTTTCACCATTCCTCGTCGGCAGTATATGAAGCCGTTGGGTCGCCGCTCATCCCGAGAAGTTGTTCTTCACAGGACATATTGAAGTCACACCATTCAGTACAGAAGTAATCATTCCATTTGATAGTCCACAATGACTCTTCGATACCATCGAAGGTCTTGTCGAGGGACTTGTGCATAGCCGTTATAGACCGCTTCTGCACCTTCTCCAAGACAGCCATGCCTTGAAGGTCGCCAAGCCACACCTCAGTGTTTTTCTTGCCGTCGAGTTCGTAGAACAACTTGGTGTTGGTTGCTTCGGGGAACAGGTAGTAGAAATAGACTGCTTCGTCCCACCCAAGCATAGCCAGCATATAGCGGTAGTAGCACAGTTCCTTGCGAGTCTTGCTCAACTTACCACTGGTAGCCTTACCAGTCTTCAATTCAGTGATAACAAGCCCACCATCGGGGTGGCGATGAACACCGTCAATCATACCGACAAGCACAAAGTTCCTGTCGGGAACCTTGAGAGTGTGTTTGACCTCGAACTCTTCGGGTGCGAAATGCTCCGCCCCCCACCGCCGTAGTCTTTCTTCTTCGAGTTGAGCGAGAGCCTCCACAGAACCTTCATAGATTCGCTTTTGCTCATCATCCCACTCGAGATGAGGCGTATAAACATCGCCATCACCCTCCCAATCGTGCATCATCAAGTCACCAAAACCTCGTTCAGTATCAGCAACCCAATTGCCATAGAGATTCTCAAGTGCAGTGTGGACTGCGGTCCCATGAACCATAAAATGATTCCTCGGCCCTCGTATCTCGGCAACATTTGACCACCAATACTTGCGTGGACAACCAAGATAAGTCATAAAGGCTGACTTGGATAGTCGTACTGGCCAATCGTTGTTCTTGGCCTTAAATGGATTAGCGTGTCCGTGTTCGAGTCCGTGGATTTCAAACCACTCTTTGCTGTATTTACTCGGTTGTTGGTTCATCCTTCTTCGCCTCTTGCTTCTTGGCCTTTGGTGCGGCCTTCTTCACAGGGGCGGAAGTGATGTACTCAGAGAACATCTTAGGGTCAGCATCTGCGCCGACCAAGCAAAAAGTATCGAGCCCAAGAGCGACTGCTCGTTGGAGGTTCTCGACGCCGTTGTCCATAGCGATACACACATCACGCTTACCGTGCTGTGCGATGGCCTTAGCGACCAATTTCTCATCCATTTCTGCCAACAATACTTTTGCCATAGTTATTCCACATCCCGTGTGTTTTTTAATCATTCTTCTTCTTTTGTGTCCAAATCGCTACCACATGCAGGGCAGTTGGTAGGCGTTGGCACTTCATCCAACTTAGGATGTCGCAGTTCAGTACCGCATGAAGGGCAGGTAATTGTTTCGAGTAGTCCCAAGTGTGTCAAAAGACCGCCGAGGACTGACATAATCTGCGTCATGTCCTCCGTGAGTGCGTTAGCAAGTCGATTCATAGATGAACCAAGACTGTGCACCGCTTCGGTGAGTTCCTTCGTTGTCATTTTGCGGGGTGTTCGATTTTCTTCGGTCATATTACTCACTTTGACCACGCCACTATATAAGTTAGACCCACCGAACAGCACCAAGACCACGGTGAGCGTTCCACAATTCCTGTGTGCTCCACCCAACAAGGTCGTAAATGTCACATGCTTTGTTCACAATGTATGTCTCCGTCATTCTCGCCCAGTCAATAGCGCACACACCTTGCAGTTGCTCAAAATTGTCAAATGCAATGTACTGTCCTCGCTTATTGACGGCGGTTAGGAACGCCTCATCGACCTCATAGTTGCGACCGAGGTTCTTTTTAGCCCACTCAGCACCTGCTGATGAACCCGAAAGAACTTTATACTGTGAAAGACGACGCTTCAACTTTCCTACCATCAACACATCCTCGGCAAGTTCACCGTTGATGCCCTTAGTGATGAGCCCACATACCTCAGTATCGACCTCATCTTGAGCCACACCATCGAGGATAGCACGAAGTATAGAATCCATTGTGGACTTCATGGCCTTTGGCATCCTCGCCTGTTTAAGTTCAAGACCCTTGTAGTAGTACTCGGGTTCGTGTGATTGACCGTCAGTCCATGTGACCTTACCAGCATAGCGGTTCTTGCGCTTGAGAATCATAGCCTCACACCACTTCTCGAACTCGGTTTCGATAGGAGCCATAGCCTTGTTAATTTCATCAACAAGTGCCATCCCTTCTTCGGGACTTGGTACCTCGCAAAATATGGAGTCAGTGTGCCCGTAGCGCACAGGATAACCACGCTCGTTGCACTCGTCACGCAGACGGAATAGAGTCTGCCGAGAAGTGTATGTGATAGCGGCGGCTATGTCGGGGTGGTACATGCCGAACTTAGAGTCACCGCAGATACCATAGAGGGAAGCAACCATTGATTTGGTGGCAAATTGAGCACCATCCCACTTCTTGTAGGCGATTTCATCCCCGTCAGCCCGAGCCTGTTTCATTAGCGCCTTGTACTCATTGCGCTTGACAGTCAATTTGTCCATAGTCCTACCGAGCAACCCACGGTCCCCCTGTGTGAACTTGGCACCACTGCCACAGTCCACGCCTTCATCCGACAGCGTAGTCCAGCAGATGTTATGCAGATTCACATTGGAGTGGTACATAGCCTTGATGTCCATAATAGCAATGTTGGTGTATCGACCGGGCTCCGGTTCTTGAATATCAGCACCGGCATAGTCCCGCTTCTCGAACTTAGGAGAGTCGGGTATGCGTAGGTCGAACTCATTGTCTTGTAGGAACAGACTTGCCGAACAAGCGGTGATGAGGGGAGTTGTGGCCAACTGACACTGCACAAGATGTTGCATGGAGGTGTGATAACCCACAGCATTGACTGCTTCGTCCAATCGGGGGAGTAGCCTCACATCTTGTCGGTTATAGTCAAGGTATGTACCTACATCGGAGTAGTAGGTATCGTGTCCGTTGGGCAAATCAACCTTCCGCTCTTGTAGCACATGCCAAGCAATATCATCCAACTTCTGCGATGCCAACTGACCATTCTTGATAGTCCACAATCGCTTGAATCCAACCATAAGGTCGAAACAAAGTCGCCCCGGAATAGGTTGCGACCAGTGCTTGTCACTCCAATTGTACATGAAGTCGTGGCGGTTGTAGGGGGATAGGCTCTTGGGGTTAAGACCCACGGCCCTCATGCGGTCACATATCTGCTTGATGTCAGCATCCACCACATACCACCCAGCAATGACATCGGGGTCATGCTTAGACATCTGCGATGCAAAGTGAGCAAGTAGTTGCCGCTCATTGGCAAAGGCTCGGACCGGAGTATCAAAATGAATCTCCTTGAGCCCATCCGGGTGGTCAATGCAGGGTAGGGACTTGTGTAGCCCCGGTTCGATGTCGGGACTTGTGACCCATGTCAGCATCCGCTTGGTGTAGGAGTCCAACACTGAGAGCATGGTAATCTCCCCGGAGGTGGTCTTCCACTCACCGTCAAGATACCACACCCTGTGTTCATAATTAGGGATAGGGTCTTCGCCCTTGACCAGTCGGTCATTGAGGACTTGGTTAGGGAAGGTTATGTGCGCCTCCCATGTGTCGGTATGCTTAGACCACAGCCTCCGGTCGTACTCGGTGCGAAAGTGCACCTTGCTCAAATCAGTACCATACAGTCCCTCGTACCCTTCTTCAACCTTGACCAACCCATATCGGTCGTTCACATTCTTGGCAAAGCAGTAAGGGTATGCCTCGACGACATAATCCCTACGCTCATTTGTTTCCGGGTTTCGAGAACGGATTCGTACCTTTCTTCCACCTATGTGTGTGACAATCATACTAAGTCATGTGTTGTCGGCAGTATATAGATGTTCACAAAGGATTGTACAAGCAGTTGCACCACTTAACAGCCGTCATAAAATTCTGTATGGCGGCACTATCGCCAGTCTTGTTCTTGTCCAACCTTCGCACCTTAATGATGCCGTCGCAATCGCAACACATTATGAGTTCATACTTATTGTCCATCGGCAGATTTACCACGGCCTCGCCCCCTTGTGGGAATACTATGGCGTCGTAGCCAGTTCTGTATAGTCATTGGTGTGACCCCGCACATACGGGCAATCTGTGCCATCGTATATCCATTGGTCACATAAGCAGTGGTGAGCCATTCCCCGTTGCGGAAATCATCATTTAGAGTCTTGACACTGACAGTGATTAGGTGCAGGGATTTGCATCTACTGCACTCCGTGCTCATTTGCGTGTCGATAAGTACGCTCGCTATACTCCACGGGTCGGTCGTTCTGTTTTCTCTATTGCATTTTTCACATTTCCAAGTTATCATTGTTTCACCTTCTTGTATTCTCTTGCGCCATCCCCTTTGCGGAACTCGACCACTTCACGAGCAATCATAACTCGCATGAGTGTGCCTATGCGAACATTGGTAATCATCATAGAAGAACCGCCCCTCGCATCATGGTCGAGGCACTTTTGGCGTAGTTCCTCAGTAGTGTACCACTGCTCTTCATTCATTTCATGGTGAATGACCATAGAGAGTATGATTCGCATTCTGCGCCTTCGGTCGGAGCCACGGTAAATCCACCGCTGAAACACAGGGTGTTCACAAGTGTCCTCGACCTGTTGCATACTGAACCCAGTGATAGAGTCGTATTTATGACCAAGAGTCAATCAAAGCACCCCGGATTGAAATACCCAGTCGCCATTTTCCATAGCGAGTAGTAGGCGGATGCCTTGCCCGTAATCCTTGAAGTCAAAGAAACGCAACTTAATCTTGGTTGAGTAGTGCTTGGCGATGTTCTCCAAACCACCCTCGTACACGGCTTCAAAGTCGTCCATAGTGTAGTCACCCAAGTGCACCTCAGTTAGTCCCTTGAAGGCACCTCCCACGGTCACGAAGAACTGGTTGTCCTTCATCGAGAACTTGTAGCGGTTCAACTTCTGCCCATTCATGCCATCACACTGCAATGCACTGTGCAATTCGTTAGCATCAACCTCAGCCGTAAAGAACGGGGGAATCACTTGCTTGTCGAGAGTCATGTAGGTCTTGCCGTCGATAATCTGCTCGGCTCGCTTCAACGCTTGCTTAGACCACTCGTCGAGAGTGTACTGACTGTTAGCAAATGCCTTAGCATCAAGGCCACCAGTGAGCGTAGTCTGCTTGTTCTTTGACTTAACGAGAACCTTGCCCTCGGAGTGAGTCAGTCGAACATAGTCTTTGTCGTGGTGCTTTAGCACACCAAGCATACGCCTAATGTCCGGCACCGGGATGGTTTCATCATCATGCTCACCTACCTCAAAAGAGAAGCGGCTGAGTGAGGTCTTCCCATCCTTGACAATACTCGTAGTGCTGACCCTCTTATCCGAGAGAGACAGGACACACCCTGCAACTTGGTCTTGTGACTTGCCGTTGATGTTCTGCTCCCGTAGCGTAGCCATGAGCAATTGCTCCAAAGCCTTGCGGGGTAGCATCATCGAGGCACACCGCCCGAAATGTAGTGGGTAAAGGTCGAGGCTGGAGCGTCGTGTTGCTCTTGTAGTTCTTGTACTGCGGCGAGAATCTTTCCGAGGTTGGGAATCTCATCGACCTCATGCTCCAAATCAGCAATGCGTACTGACAGGAGGGCAAGGTGTTCTTGCAGTAGGTCGAGGCGCTTGGCGACCAGTTGGGAGTTGATTTGCAGTTGCTTGAACGCCTCAAGGATGAAGTTATCTCTTGTGTCGCTCATCTCACTCCCACCCAAATGGTAGTCCTTCCCAAGAAACACTGCCGCCTTTGACCGACATGACATCGTATCGCTTGCCCAAGTGTTCCATGTTGCGACCTTTCATCTCATTGACAGTAGCACGGATGATGAAGTCCCCTTCGTTAAGGCTCTTGTCGGCCTCGACTCCAGCGGTCTTGTCACCCTTCTTTGTGTACCGTCGTAGCAGAATCTGCTGACTGACGAATCGCTGGGTACCATCGACCCAATCGACAATCTCGCCAATCTTCATCATGGCCTTTGTGCCGTTGCCGACATCCATGAACTGCTTCTTGTCCTTCAAGTGGAAGGTGAAGAAGATGTAGGGGATTGGTAGCGCAGTCAAGCGGTTAAGGACACCCTTAAACACACGGTTGCGCTCTCGCCATTCCTTTTGGTTGAAGTTGTCACTGTCGTCCTTGATAACGCCACGCTCAATCAGTCGCTCAGTCATAACGAACTCACACCACTTTAGGAAAGTGGAGCCGCCGTCCATGACCACTGCGCCGATGTCTTCATGTTGCTCACCCAAGTAGGAGGTGAACCACTCCAACTTCTTGACTACTGCGAGCCAGTTAGTAGTGTTGTCTTCATTCCACATGGCATCATCCATCTCGTCGATGAGAGGAATGACACGGATGCGGTCTGCTCCCTTGACATTGGTAGAGAGTAGTAGGTCCACGGTGTTCTGTGCGGAGTTGTCGCAGTCGAGGACAATGATTTTCTTGTCCGTGTGCTTGAGTGCGAGGTCAAGTGAGAGTCCGGTCTTGGCCGTGTTCTCCTTACCAACGAGGGCCATGCGGATAGGAGCGTGGTTCTCACGCTTCTTCTCAAACAGTGCCTTGTAGTAGTCAGCACCGTAGGTAGGTTGCTGACCCTTGCGCACACCACCTTGCTCGCTCTTCGCCCAAGCCATCAGTCCCACCCCTCAGCGTCTGCGTCCCCGAGGTCTGCTGAAACAGCCATCGACTCAGCACACCACCAGCCGGTAGTGACGAGGCGAGCCTCATTGTCACGGCTGATGTATGGTTGTCCGAGAACCATGAGTGTTGAACCGACACCGAAGTCCACTTGGGATTCGTGTGCCGCAGGGATGTAGATGTCCACAGTGCCAGCAGTGGACATGATGTCCAAGTCGCCAACAGTTAGGATGTAGCCGCCGTTGTCACGAGGGTCAATGTGAATGACCTCGACGATAACAGACACGAGTGCGTCCCACTTCTCTTTGTCACTGAGTCCGTGAACATAGGATTCGATACCATCGAGTCCCTTCTCAAGTCGGTGAACGCCATCGTAGTTCATGGTGTCCGGTGAGTCATTGAACACTGCTTGTAGAGCGTTATCGACAGCGAAGGTCGAGACACCCGGCTTTGCGTAGGCCACATTGCCGTTGCGAGCAGGTCGCATGGCGATTGTGCCGGGGACAAAGGTAGGTTGGTCAGTCTCAGCCAAGTTGCCGTTGAATCGGAAGGAGTACATCTGCACATCCGTTTCGCCTTGCTTGCGACCCAAGAAGGTACAGGTTCGGTCCTTCTCACTGAGAGGGCGAGCCGCACCGTACTTGAAGTTCTTGTCGCCGGATGGGAAGGTCACGCTGTTCTTGTCCCACACAAGGTGGAAGTGAATGCCGTTGCCAGCATCGTAGGTGTCCTTCGGTAGCGAAGTGATTTCGACCGTAGTCATCTCCGGTTCAAAGGATTGTTTTGCGGCAAGCGAAGGGTTGTAGGACTTGGTGAATGTCCCATCGTTGTTGTCTTCGTACACTGTCGCAAGTCCGTCAGTGACCATAGCCTCGACGACTGCTTCGCCGCCGGTGCTGATAGTAGTACCTGCTTTCTTGTAGGCCATTTGAGCCCAGTCTTTGTATCGTGGTGCGCTAACGAACATTCCTTCAAAGAGTGTTGCGCCGGAACGCTTTAGTCGCTCTCCTTCGCTCTTCACTTGTCGTCCGGCAATTCGTAGTGCTTGCACTTTGCAGTCTTCTTCGGTCTTACCCGAGTCCATCCAAGCAGTACAGTTCTCACTGTACACACTCTCCATACGCTGTTGTAGCGCATCAATCGTGCAGTTCACATTTTTGGCAATTCGTTCAATCATCTGTTGTAGTTCCATGTCTAACCCTCTATTTTCTTATCTGTCTCCGCCACTATATAACCCTGTCTATTCTGCCAATCGGCGGCAGAAATCCCACACAACATAGTGCTCATCCACACCACTCAACAAGTCCCGTTGGGCTTGTGTAGCGGCATCGACCAACAGCAATTTGCTTTGGCTTTTGGCTGGAGATGAAACACCGTATTGGAATACGGCGTCTATGGTTCTGCGTAGGTTGTCTTGGCCCATCAACTTGACGGCTTCCTCGACCCTACTTTCCTTGATACACAGTGTTAGGATGCGAGCCGCATCGACTACTGGCTCCGAGATGGAGCGAAGGAATTGCCCTCGTGCGTCGAGGGATATGGAGTGGTATGCTTGTAGTGCATTGATTGCGTTGCGAAGGTCGCCCTTGTTAGCGGAGATAATGGCATCCAAGTCGTCACTGCTTGTGGTGAAGCCTTCGGCGGCATCGACCTTGTGCAGTCGGAAGAACATCTCGGAATCCCCAATTGGCGTGAAGTGGCGAACTTGACAGCGAGATTGTAGCCACGGTGACAACTTACTCAAGTCGTTACAGGTGAGAATGAAGTACCCTTGAGCGCCTTCAATGACACCCTTGAGAGCCGACTGTGCGGCGGGAGTTAGTTGGTCTGCTTCGTCCAAGAAGTAAATGGTTTCCCACTGACCAAGACGAGTCATTGGTGCAAGTTCTTCTTCGATGAACTCGATACCACGCTGTCGCTTAGACGAAGCATTGTACATGTGAATATGATAGCCAAGTTGATTGGCCAGTATGTGTGCGAGCGTAGTCTTGCCCGTACCGGGCTCGGAAGAATAGAAGATGAAGTGTTGCATAGGCTTGCCACCGAGGATGCCCTCGAACTCGGATGCAATGTGTTCTTGCCCAACAAAATCATCAAGGGCAGTGGGTCGGTGTTTGGTAGCCCATACTTGCTTCATAGATACCCATGTATCTACGCCACTATATAATGCTACTGACGAATACAGGATAGGCACTCGTCGGATTGCTCCGGCATGATGCGTGTACGCCCACAGGAGGGACATTGCTTGGCAGTCTTGCGCTCGGTAGGAGTCATAACTGAGATAGGTCGGGTCAAAATTAAATCCGCCTTGTCCTTGATAACATTCCGGTCAATGTCGAATAGCATGTGATGTGTGTTGATGCCGATGGTCATTTCGACCTTCTGCCTACCGACAATGACCACTTGAGGATTCTTCGACATGAGAGCACTGATGCTGTTAGGAGAAGGAACATTCTTGACACCCTTGTATGTTTGCAGGTACTCCGCAACTTCCTCTCGTGTCGCTGGTCCGTGTTCGAGTAGTATTTCGACTATGGCTCGACGGACACGCTTGTTGTTGTTATTGGCCGACACATATTATGCTATAAGCATTCGGTCCATAAGGTTCATTCGTTGTCGTACATGTTTAGGAACATAGCAGACTCGCCCAATGAACTGGCTTCATACTCACTAAATTGGTACGGTTCGTATATGCTACTGACATCTGCGAGTAGGGCAGGGAGAACCCATACCACGAACAAAAAGATTAGGGTCAAAAAGAACGCTATCATTCCCACACCACCATTCCGTCAGCGTTAGGTTTGATTTCCGGGCCCAAGTGACCACCAAAGAACATCTCATCAGCAAGGTATGTCCATGCGTTGCGGTCAGTGCTGTTGTGCATTTGTAGTGCGATTTGCTCACGAGTGTACATGCCGACTTGAATGCCTTCGAGGTAGTCCACACTATGGAGGGCCTCATCGGAGATGGCCCACACCTCACCAAGCACCTGCTTATCCCCACGCATCATGGCGGGGAAGGAAGTACCAACCGAATGAAGTTCAGCGCCGTAGGTGTTAGCGTAGTCCACGAACACGGCATCAGCGCCGAGCACATGGTGGTTATAGTAGCCTTTCTTGAGAGTGCCGTACACAAAAACAGTGTGTCGTCCATCATCTCGTGCGTCGTGTGTTAGTGTTTTCAAATCCATTGTATTACCTTCTGTTGTGTTTTGTTTTGTCCTTTCGGAAGTGCTTGGGTATCGTTAGTGCGAATCTCATTCGTCACAACGATGTCATTGTTCACAATGATGTCCAAGTGTCTGTCTGTTTTCCTCATACCGCCCGGCAGTATATAGTCACTGCGCTTGCTCTTGGGTGGCCACTTGAAGCCACGCACAGGAACGATACCGTAGGCAATAGCCGCACGAGTATAACTGTCGTGTAGTGTGAACTTGCATCGGGCCAATAGCCTACCGAAGCCAATGTCATTGACATTGACCTTGATGAAAGCGTTGGCAAGTGCAAGGGGAATAGGAGAGAGGGCACTGTGAGCACGGTCACGGTCAGTCCAGCATAGAGCGGCTCGCATCTTGCGAGAGAAGTCTTCCTTCGCCACTCGAGAGCGTTGGTCCACGATAACGCAGTCCTCGCTCTTCTTGCTCAGTCGTGGCATCTTAGTGCTGACCACTACCATGCGGTGTGGTACTACCTGTGCCCAATACAAAGCATCACTCTCAGTGAACTTGTCCGTGTGGAAAATGTAGGTAGTGTTTGGTTGGGTAGGTGAGATAGTCATTTGTCCGTACATGACGAAGTAATCGCCGGTTCGGTATTGCTCGTCGTCTGTTGTGAAAATTACTACTCCCATGCGTTCAGCCCCGATGTATTTGTTAGTGCCCAGTGAATCAATCGACGCATTTGGTGCGGGGTCAATCCCCACACCTCACGAATCGACTTCGCAGGGACTTGGTAGTCTGCAACAAGCCACTGATAACCATTCGCATTGTCGGCCAAGACAATGCTTATACCATCCTCGGCCATTGAAGCGGCAAGAGCAGGGAACTCCGACTCATAGATGGGTCGAGTAAAGAGCATGTTGGCACTCTTGCTACGCCATTTCTTCATGCTCATTCTTCCTCACCAACCATCATCCAATCCCACTCACTCTTCATTCAATCACCTCAAAGTCTGCGTCGTCGTAGGACATGACCGGGGCTTGCATAGTAGCAAGTCGCAATTGGATTTGGTCAAGATACAGTGGTTCGTTGCGTAGTACCTCGACGAGAATACCCATCATGGCATCGACCTTCCGGTCAGCAAGTAGCAATTGGGAATCGACACCGATTTCACTTTTCAATTGACCTACCAATTTCAAGAAGCCTTGTCCTTGTGATAGCAATTTGGTTGCGTCACCAATCCATTCGGAGGTGAGCCCCTCAGTGACCTTGCGTTGCTCGAGTTCATCAAGCCACGACACAAGCCGTTGCACGAGGTTCTCAGCCACATTGAGTGTGCTGATGGACTCGTCACGCATCTGCTCGATGTGAGATGCTTCGTTGGGGTCGTATTGCAGGTGTTCATCCATGTGGGCCATGACCGTACCGACAGGCCATGAGTACTTCGACTCAAGGAATGTGCTTGTCATTTCGCCACGGTGAATCTTGACCTCAACATCACGCTTGTTTGCCAGTTGGCACACAGCACAGTTGTTGTCCTCAATGACCCACTGAAGTGCATTGACGGCGGAGATTTGTGTAGGGGAGGCGTGAGGGTGTTCGGGGTACTCATTTATTCGGTCTTGGATTTGTCGTCGAGTCTTCATGCGAGTACACTCCATACCTTGACTCGGTAGTGGTAGGACTGACCCATCTCACCATCACCTTGCTGATAAGAACCAACATCGGGCGTGTGTCCAACGAACCTCGGGTCACGAAGCAGTGCTTGTGATGCCGACTGAACGCTGGAAGGACTGCGACGGGCGCTGAATCCCTGCTCTGATATGTTGTGCAAGAGGGCACGAGAGGACATCTCGCCGTTGCGTAGGATTTGGATTTTGGCTTGGTCGCACCAAGCAGTGTACTTGCCCATCACTCATCACCTGCCAAGTAGTATTCTTTCACCACATAGGGTGACTTAAGTGCGACATCGACTCGAGTCACCATGACATCCCTACTGCTAAGAGCGGGGCATCGTGCAAGCAGTTGTTGGGATTGGCGACGGCTCGGGCTATCCCTAAGCAACTTGCCAGTCTTGGTGTAGCGCACTTGCTCATGCAGTTCGCCCGCAGTCGCTGGTCCGTTAGTCTTGATGTATTCGATTGCGTCCCGTAGGAATCGCTTCTTGCCTGTATTTGCTTTCATTGTTTCACCTTCTGTGCGTCGATTTGAATTTTGGCTTGCGGGTACCCAATGATACACGACACTCCCTTCCGACCTCGACCAGTCTTTGTGCTCCTTTCCTCATTAAACCACGGCTGTATTTGTAGGTTGTCCTCAATCCACCGCTTGGCAGACTGATAATCACCGTTAGTAATCATCCGTGCTACCTCTTTGATAAGGTTGGAGCGTGACATGGCTTGGTTCCAAAACGCTGTCTTGATGAGCCGTAGGTCGGCATCCATCACAGTTCGGCGCATGTCCAAGCAACGGTCGAGAATGGCTCGCAATTGCGCAGTCATTTCGATGTGCAGTATGTCACCACCCTTGTAGTGGGGGGACATGATAGCGTACCCGAGAGCCATGCGACGGAACAAGTCAGCCTCGTGGCTACGGACTTCGGGACGGAACAACCATTCGTTGAACTCGTCGTCGAAGCGGAGAGAAGTAGGTGGGTTGGTGATAACCTCGAGAGCACGGTCAGTGAAGAAGTTGCGAATCTCATCGGCCATACGAACCAGTTCGGCCCGGTCATTGGGACTCATGCTTGCTTGCTTGGCCTGTGCCATCTTGAACAGTCGCTCCTTCTCGGGGTTCATTTCAATGTCGATGATAAAGAACCGCCGGTCAAGACCCGACTCCATCTCAAACCGAGCCGGTTGTGTACCTGCCCATAGGGTGTAGCGAGTGGTGTACTCGACCCACCCAGCCCGCATGACCTTCTTGACCCGACCATTGTCGGTGGAGGTCAGCAATTGGTTCTTGATGTCGGTACTGTGTTCCTTCTTGCCCGCATCTGTGATGGATGAAAATTCCTCAAAACCGAGGAACCCACCACACATCTCACGAGCGAGAGGGCGACCCATGATATTACCTTCTTCATCAACCGAGCCGAACATACCGGCTTCGGTAATAGAGTTAGGGCCGATGTCAGTACGGAAGCCCATGCCTATGTCAGCGTTGAGTGCGTTAGCAAGCAACCCTGTGCGTGGGCTCAAGAACAATTGAATCAGTACAGATTTACCCGACCCCTTCATGCCTCGCATGAGGATATGTAGGCGAGTGTCTGCTACATGGGACATTGGTGTGTAGAGTGGGGCACTGTCGTGGCGTAGTATGCAAGCGTCGATAGCGAAGTCCTTTTCTTCCATAGGGGTGAACGGACAGGTACCGCACTTGTTTAGACCATTGAAGATGTGAGTACCGATGGAGCACAGGAATACGGGTACCTTGTCGGCCACATCCACATAGTGGTTGCGCTCAACATACTCAGTCATGGCCTTGAAGATGTCCACAGTATCAGCCCCACATTCCTTGAGGTGCGTCTGTGTGGTTCGCCTTTGCGAGAGTCTTCTTGATGTCCTCGAGCATCTCAGTAGTCCGAGCGACTTCTTCTCGTGCCATCCTAAGCGAACGGTTGAACTTAGTCTTGTTCCATGTGCGCCCATCGAGATTGGAGCAGTCGAGTAGGTAAGTCCACAGCCTTTGTGCGGCATTGGCATCAACCACTTCGTCGGTATCGTGACCACTAAATATGGTGCTTGAAGTCAAACCAACGCCAGCCGCAAGGGTGGGGAACAACCATGCGGGGGGTGTGAAGAAGGAATGCAATTCGTTTTTCGTATGTAGGGCCATACCAGTGAACTCGTAAGTCGCTATCTCACTTGGTTTCAGCGAGGTGAAGTAATCGGACTGCATATTGTCGTGGATGTGGGTGGTCGTTAGATACTGCACCGTGACTTCACAACCAGTCAGCCCACCCCATAGATTCTGGATGGCCTTAACAGTATCACGCACTGGTTGGTAGGCGTAAATCCATGTGGCCTCGGCTTCTTCTATGGGTATGATGGGTGTGTGTGGCCACTTGTTCACATTGATGAAGACCATATCTTCTACGAAGTGAACAGGCCAGCCGGGAAATTCAAAATCAACGGACTGGTTGAACACCATGTTCTTGATTAGGTGGCTCACGATGTACGCATCTGCATCCTCACCTTGAATGAATGCTTGTGCGGCCACATGTGCGGCCCCACCGTAGTCATTCTCGGAGTACACTATCACCTTGTTGATGTCAAGTGGTAGGTCGTGCTGGTGGTAAATGTCGATTGTTCCTTGTTGTGTTAGCATATCAATTCCTCTATTGTCGTCAGTACTTAAGCGTTATGGAATTAAGTTGGTAAAGTCAGTTCAACAAACGAAATAAAATCGAGGTACTGCGTGGTATTTGCCGGGTAATAATTTATTTCGTATAGAAGATATTTCAATAAATAGTAATAGTATAGTATAGTACAGTAGTATAGTACACCATTATGTTGAAACCCTTAGACGAAATAACTTAATTCGAGCAATATCCTCGCAGTTGCACGGTTTTAATTCGTTTGAAAAAAATACCTAACCAACTTAATTGCGGAACGCTTATATCTGCCTCCCAAATCTTTCGTACAGAAGTGTATCAACCTCGAGTGTACGAGCGGAGTGCGGTAGGATAACGGCCCGGCCCATGTGCTTACCACTTCGGTCGTGGCGGTACATGGTTTCAGCGACCATCTCGTTGATGTGCTTGGTGGCTTTGGCCCGTTCATCTTTACTTATGCTCTTGGGCTTAATCGGAATGAACTTATGGCCTCTATCATCCACCCCTGTTATGGTGCAATAGAGGCGCTTTCCGAGGTCTGTTATGCGAATTAGGTACACACCTACCTCACACACCAAAGAAGGCCGTATATGGGCTCCGTTCTTATCTCTAAAGACGAAGGGTTCTTGGCGACTGCCGTACCCATTCTTGTCGAACACGACCGAGTAGGCCTCAACATCACGGCTGAGTACATACTCGTCAAGCCCGAACACATTAACGATGTTACCATCCTCGTATTGTAGCACGAGGTAGTGTACATCTTCCTGTGCTTCTTCCAAGAAGCCCTGCATTATCTCACGCATGGAAGGGATATGCTCACTGGGAGCGAAAAAATCGTCTTCAACCGGTCCTCTCGGGAGAATTTTTTTGGGGAAAATTGAATCCAAGAACTTCCACATGATGATTTTAGTGGCAAAAAGGTGAACAGTATCACTTTCTTGTAGTGTGAAGATTGGGAATTGCTTGAGTCGGGTTGTCTTCGGGTCACGCACATAGGCTGTGGCCGACTCGACATAGCATTTGCGTAGGTCAAGCACCGAATACATCAGTACCCCTCCACTCGTTGTATGCTTCTATGTCGATGTTCCACACGACCACTGTGCGTGGTCCGGTTGTTGAATATCCGGTGGCAGTACCTTGCTTGATGATGCCACCAATGGCCCTCAATTTAGGGCCGAATGAATTGCGGGTTGGCAACCAGCGTGTCTTGAGGTTGCTATCGGCCAACCGATTGAATAGTTCGTAGGTCGAAAGCCCATCGGGATTTGCGACCAAAATTTTTGCTACGATGTCTGATAGAATGTATGTGTTTGTTTTCATATTTTTTCCTCCTGTGTTTAGGTGGGAGCAGGTGCACGAAACAAAAGCCCAAACACAAAAGGAGGTAGTTACCGAAGTAACGAACACAGGATTACACCTGCCCCCTTGTTGTAGTATGTACTTTGTCTGCGCCACTACTTAACCTTGTTCCGGTTTCACCGCCTTTGCTTCCCACAATTCTGCTTTTTCGATGCAGTCGGGGCAGGTCGGTGGAGCATACCCACTTCGGAACAATGTGGGTACTCGTCGGTGTACTATAAAGTGTGCGGGTCGAGTCGCTTTGTCCTTCACTCGCTCGAAGAACACAGTGCCTTGAAGCATCCCCGCTTGACCGCATAGGTCGCATAGTCCGGGTGTGTAAGTACAGCGATACCCGGCATCCGTGATGTAGCCGATAACAAGTTGGTTGCTTTTCACGCCTTCACCTCCACGCCTTGCCACCAGTCGGGGGCAGGTGTGCCCTTGTCCCACTTAGCGAACTGCTTGGAATGGTAGTAGGCTTGGTATGCCTTGACCGCATCTGCATCACGGTACTCGTCGGGCATGGCCTGTGCGAATGGTGTGGAATCACCCACAGGGATGATGAAGTTCAAATCGGACATGATGAGAATGGGGTCGTGGCAAGCATGACGCTTGCCGAATCGTTTGTAGTATTCGTCACACAGTGCTTTTGCATGGAGACATAGCCATTGAAAATTATCATCACAGTCACCTACCCACACCGTACATGGATGATGAGCGTAGCCGTACCCGTAGGGCGTTCCCGCTTTAGTCAACGGCATGTCCTCATCAGTCGCACCATGCCTACGCAGGGCTGATGCCATCATCTGTGCCGCTTCGACACACATTTTTGGAACATGCTTGTCGCAGTGCATGTGAGCCGCAACAGTAGGGTCGGTGTCAAGTACGA
>ERZ1046148.538-NODE-538-length-22603-cov-6.488026_pt1 | contig 22603 bp, 46 predicted proteins | sample MGYA00383090_ERZ1046148 | MGnify/ENA primary metagenome ERZ1046148 (study PRJEB29581, sample SAMEA5548360) | metagenome | biome: marine; feature: coastal; material: water | depth 25 m | study: Short-term variability in the microbial, nano- and picoplankton... | reverse complement strand
AATGCTACAGCGGACTCTAGCCTTTAAATAATCCTTCTGGGTTGTGACCCACCAAATAGGGAGTATCAATATGAAACAAATTAATGTAACAATGATGTGTCTACCTGACTTTTATCTAAGATTGATGAAAGATCAACAAGACACAGAAGGAAAAGAAGCGAGGAAAGAACTTCGCAGAAGAAAAATGGTAGGCTTTTACATAGAGTGCCAAGAAGAAAAACGCGAGTTTATCAAAGAGCAAGAAGAACTTGCTAGAAAGAAAGCTCAACAAGAAAAGGAGATAGTATAATGGCAATATTAGGAAAAGGCGTGAGCTTTGAACTGAAAGACAACTTACTCTGTATCGAAATAGACACAAGTCAAGATTTCGGACTCAGCGGAAGTGGTAAGTCAAACATTATAGCCTCATCATCTGGAAACAAAGCAATAGAAGTAGATGGTAGAACAATTTACTTAGGCTTGAACTTATACGAGAAAGTATAATGACCTTCCAACAAAAGATGAAGTTAAAAGACTGGGTTAAAAAGTATGATGTAGCAATCTACTTTGTAACCTTCATGGTCGGCTGTGTAGGGCTAATAGCTCTGGAGGCAAGGGGTATATTATAGGTAATTTAATTAGTAGGAAAGTGAAAATAGTTCTTGACTTTCCAACTGATTTCAACGATAATATACATATGGATTTAAAAAACATAATTAATAAATTTAGGAGACAATTTAAGGTGGCAGACACAACTAATTATACAGACAAAATGGTAGAACACATGGTCAGCGAATATAAAGCTAACCCCACTAGAGCGACAGTAGATGCTTTAGCCAATGAATTTGGTAAAAGTGTGAGAAGTGTAATTGCTAAGCTATCCCGAGAAGGGGTGTATGTAGCTCAGCAAAGACAAACGAAGAGTGGAGAACCCGTAGTAAGAAAAGCAGAGTTAGTAACTCAACTTGAAACTCACTTCGAGATACAACTACCAAGTTTAGTCAAAGCGAGTAAAGTAGACTTAGAACACTTAATTAAAGCAGTATCTTAGAGTAAGATACTAGTCGGAAGAGTATGGAACAAGCCAACCGACTTTAATAAAATAGGGCAACAACCCCGAGGTTGAGAGCCACAACAGGGGGCGAAGGTAGTTAGTCATTGTATGATGCGATAATTCCTTCCCTCCGAATGTCCGAGAGTGGAGGTGGAGATAATCCCGCACTCGTTAGAGGAGACTCCGTTTGGTTGCAGGAGTAAAAAGAAGAGGTAACAAGGGCAAGTACAAGTCCGAGTGGCGAGAGAGAAGGCAAACTCCATCTCTAGAAATAGACGGCACTTAAATAAAAAGCTAGGACAGTACAAGTTATATGTATCACATCTGGACGAAGTCGTAATTACACCAAGCCCTAGAGAACATAACGAGTACGAAAACGACTGTAATCCAACTTATCACTCAGTCGCTAAACTCTGATGTTGGGGTGATTGACGCGTAGATACAACCTAATATCTCGTAGCATATGTTCTAGGACAGGCTTAGTACTTCTAGATAGTGACCATTAGAGTGGTTATCGGAAGAGCGTGACGAACCGATTAACAAATACAACGCATAGTAGGGGAGAGACTGGGCACAGCGCTGCAGTCTCAATCTGAAGGGGGTAAGGGATTTAAGTGTTAGGAGTCCCATCTCGATCTGCGAAGGACAGTTGGGGCAGATCGAAAAGTTTAATCAATTTGGCGTGAAGTCAACAATAGAGGAGTGCAAAATGGGAACATTTTTTGAGAAAAAAACAAGAGTCTTGCTTCGTGGCTCTAACTTTGGTTCAAGCAACCAAAGAAAGTACGGAGTACAATTTAGGTCAATGGCTATGGTTTCTACAGAGGAACTATTTAAAGCATTGAACGAGGACAGAACAAAGCCTAAGAAGAAAGCTCTCATTAGAAATGAGATAGTAAAACGAGGCATAAGAATAGTAAGAAAATGACGGAATTTAAAGAGAACGTGACAAAGCAACAGTTAAAACTCGATGCAGAAGAATGGGGTAAACGGCTTAAGTATTATCACTTTAATAACGGGATTAGAACTATAGAGTTTAATAACGGAGATAAATTAGTGGAGAATGTAGCGGACGACAAAGTACAAGTAGTTAAGTTTAAAAGCGACAAGTCCCTAGTGGATAGAATGTTAACAGCTCTTAGAGGTGGCAAGTGGTAGACTGGACATTAGTATCACTAATAGTACTAGCCTTACTTGCCTACTTCTTTTTAATTAACAACGGAGGAGGAAAACATTGAAGAAAGCATACGACGTAGAAATAGAACAGAGTTTTACAAGAACAAAAACGCTAAGAATAATAGCGAACAATGAAGAGGATTTAGAGACCAAGGTAGAAGAGTCAACACAAGGTGATGCCAGAAGGCTCAAGTGTGGAACAGGCTGGAATTGTCATATAGTAGCAATTCATGGAGAGATTACTCTACCTGACGCGGTAAAATAGTCGATGCACCCTCGAGGAAAAGGTGGGACAATAGTTCCACCTTTTTTTATACCCGACAGAAAAATAATTCTTGACTTTAAAGTTTAACTTTGATATAATATAGATAGTGAAAAAACACTTAAGAATTTCAGGAGAAAATTATAGACGCACAAGAAAGAGAGCTGTTATATGGCACTCTAATAGAACAACAACAGCAGAACCCCTCACAAGCAGTTCTAGTTCTACAAAATTATTATAGTATAAGTGAGGACGAAGCATGGTCAGTTGCAAAACGATACCATGCAGTAAAAGAAGCAATATGACATTGAAAATGGTAAAGACACGCAAGAACAACGTAATCCAGTTCCCAACTCCGATGAGGAGAGAAGAGGTGGAGCTTTTGGCGTGCGAGAAAGAATTAGAAGAAGTTGCTAATAGAGTAAAGACATTATCAAAAGACCTAAAGACTGCTCACAAGTATCTAAAAGAGTTGATAAACGAGCAAGAAGTACTAAAAGATGCAGTAGATAGAAATATAGACCTACTGTTTTTTGATGGAGACGAGTGGGACGACTAATGGAGCCGTGGATTCAAGATATATTAACAATATTAATAGTATCAGCCCTATGGGGTTGGTTTATATGGTGGGTAAGTAAGTACTAATGTGGTGTTTTTTTAGAAAAGGAGACGTTCCAGAACTCAATTATGAGACTTCTGTGGACGTATATATACAAAGTTTATTATTAGGAGGAGAAAGTGTCAGGAACAAAGAAGATGTTCGAGATGACTCAGAGAATAGCTGAGTTAGATATCGAAGGGCACACAGAAAAAGAGGTCGCTAACCAACTTGGCGACGAGTACAATTTAGAAAGTTATTTAGCAGAGTCTATTGTAGACGCATATTATAAGAATAGAATTGCTAAAAACTTCAGCTATGACGGAGATACAAGCTATGGCAGCTAACTACACAGAAGAACAAGTTACAACTATGGTATCATGGTATAGTGCTAATCCTACGAGAGAAACAGTAGAGTTATGTGCTAAAGAATTTGATAAGAGTATAAAATCTGTCATTGGTAAGTTGTCTAGAGAAGGCGTATACGTTAAAGCGGAATATCTGTCAAAAACAGGGCAAAGACCTGTTACAAAAAAGCAAATGGTTACATTGATTGCTCAAGAATTAGTAGGAGATAGTGATAAACTGATGGGTTTAGAGAAGGCTCCAAAGGCTGATTTAAAATATTTATTAGATTTGGTGGCTCTAGATGAATGACGACCCCATAGCTAACGCTTTAGACAGTATAAAACCGAAGAAAACTACGTGGCATTATGCTCTCGCAAAAGTACAAAATAAATTTGGCGAGTATGAATATCTCTCCGCTGACACAGAAGAAGAAATTGAGTCTTATTGTGAAGGTGGGGTACTAGGAGATGAACTCGCTATAGAAGAGTGGTGCACAAACGTAACTCCCATCATGGTAGTAAAACATTTCAAATGGGTTGGACAAGCTAGAAGGAATCCCTTCGTAATAGCGAAACCAATCTACATCAACGAGGTCGGTGAAATAGATAAGTGGGGAAACCAAAAGTATGTATTCAAAGGCTATAGGAATTTTAAAAAGAAGTTCTAGTGGAAAGAAAACCAAAAAAGACGCCTTCGGAACAGTTACAAGACGACCTAGAACCCATATATCAACACCCTACGGAATATGACGAGTCGGACGATCTCGAAGCATTAAAAAGAACAAAGTAGGTCTGGTAGTGTAATGGTTACCACGCTAGCTTGTCACGCTAGAAATTGGAGTTCAATTCTCCATCAGACCGCCATATCCTTCACGCCAAACCGCTTATACTCTTTAAACTAGGAGTTCAAAGTCCCTAAACTAAGGGAAATTTCAGTAAAGTATCATCGATAAGCATTAACTTATCCCATTATAATGGGTTATTTTACATATATAAGTCTTTAATGTATCGGCGACTTTGCCAAATTGTGAAAGACGGAAAGGTTTGAAGTAATCGATTAAGACCGAATGGTCTTAAAGAGTTGTCGTTATTTAGGTTGTCCGTATTGATTGCAACAAGTATTCTCAATAACAATCTCTCGACTACTTCCGAGATGTCTCTCCTAAGGGAGAGCCACTCCTCGTGTCTCGAGAGTATTGAGTTGGAGAGAATTCGTTGTTTGCGTTGTCAATCGCTAGGTTTATATATATTTTATCACACTTTTTAACACATTACAAGTTATATTTTTGAGTAGGTGAAAAGTACAACCGTTTGTGCACCTCCAATCAAACACAAATAAAGTGCATTTATGACTAGATTAAAATAATTTTGTGGGGTATAGAAGTGCTAACGAAACGCACGTAGGTCTTCTGGTAGGTATTAAGTGGGGTAGTAAAAGTATTTTACCAATGATGAATTACATTGGCGAGAAGAAAAATGCACGTAATTCCGTTCAATAGCACAAGTGCAGTACGAAGTAGAGCTACTGTATCAGCATCTCTTTGTGTACCTACTTTTGCACCTAGACTTTTAGCCCAAAGTACCCATAGTCTCATATCGGAATACCGAGATCGTTTATGTTGCATTTTCTTTCAATTGCTCTGTCGTACTTAGTTTTGTCTTTATGCTTTTTTGTCACTCCGTGCTTTGGAGTCTTTCGTCTAAATTTAATTTTCATTTCAACCACCTTGGTAACGGCTGAAGTCCAGCCTTTCTTTGTTTTTGTTTACAGCGGATTGTTCCAGCTGCCTTCTTTTTACGAAGTTTATCTGACTTCTTAGTAAAGTGTTGACGCTCACGTACTTCTTGGAGCTTTCCAGTATCATCTACTTTTCTTTTCCATTTGCGAAGTGCTTGGTCGAAACGACCTCTGTCAACGGTTACTGATGTCAATTTAAATGTGCCTCGTTATCTTGTTGTGTTATATTTCTCATAAGTCTACCTAAATCATTGGCTATACCAAGTTGATTATCGAGTGTGACTTGAATAAACTTGACCACCCACGCTAAATCGAGGATACATTGTGGGTCATCTGTGTTGATTCCTTTTTTCTGTAATTCTGTTATAAGCAAGACTGAAAGTTCCTCATTTAATTCCTTGCTTCTTTTCATTGTTGTATAATATTTGCCTGTGAACTCGACAACATTGTCTTTCATTGGTTTCATGGTTATTATCTCCGAGTAGAGTCAAAACTCCACCCCTTTTGGCGTAATCGCCTTACTCTCCCCTTTATAGCATCTTCGCTACGATTTAACATTACTGCGATTTCTCGGACTGAATGAATACCATAGTCTCTTTTTAGAAGTAAGTCCTCTTTCTCTGTCCAGCGGGGATTTTTTAACTTATTTCTCATCTATTTCTCATTTACCTATATTATACTATAATATAACTTTCGATGTCAAGAACTATTTTCTATTAAGTGGAAATTAGTTCTTGACATTAGTTGCATTTTTTGCTATAATTAAAACTTAGGAGAAAAATATGGCAAACGAAATTGAATTAATAATGTATATGATGGTTCTTCTGGGCTGTGCGTATACTTCATACCAAATAGGTATCAAAATAGGAGTGCAGGATACAATAAGCTTTTTTCACGAGGAAGGCATTATAAACCTAGATGATGAGGACTAAAAATTTAGTTCTTGACAACAAGTAAAAAATTTAGTATAATATAAGAATGAAAAGTTCAGTTTTTAACTGGACTTATTCAAGTACTACATCAGTAGGGGGCGGGATTGAAAGTGTACTCACTTCTTTGCAATGAAGATGAGAATTAGTCAGTACATGGGATTTTAATAACCGAGATGCCGAAAGGGTCTCACAGCGTCGTCCGAAAGGAGACAAATAGGAGAGAAATAATGGTAATACAAGTACCAACAATACACGACCTTCAAAGGTCATGGATTGGAGCAGATCGTTTTTTCGAGAGGTTCGCTTCAATGCCTACATACGAAGATAATTCGTATCCACGTTTTAACGTAACTAAGAACGGAGTAAGCTATCAAATAGAGATCGCGCTCGCGGGATACAAGAAGGAGAACATCACAATCGAAAGAGTAGATGGACGACTTGAAATTCGTGGAGAAAAGAATCTAAAAGATGTGGCAGACGAGTCATATCTACACAGGGGGATAACAAGAAAAGCATTTAAAAGAGGCTTCACTATATCAGATGATGTAGAAATAGACGGAGCAGCTTTTGTTGACGGCATTTTAACTGTAGACCTTCATGTAGAGATACCAGAAGAAAAAAGACCAAAAAATATAGATATCGATTAACGGAGGCGTATTGGACGCCTAGACACACAGGAGAAAATAAGTGTTACATAGAATTGCAAGTGGTGATTCTTTGAAAACGTTGAGACTTATTAGACACAACTTAGGGTTATCCCTATACTTATTGCCAGCGGTAATAGGACTATACGGATTCCTCTCATTTGTGTCTTGGACAAGTTAAGATAACTAGGTCTTTTATAGTTATAAACTTATGATAACAATAACAGAATTAGCAAAGAAAATCATTACAGAAAGGCTGGGGAAGGATTTCCTCCGCCTTTCTCTTTCTGGTGGAGGTTGCAATGGTTATCAATATAACTGGGATATCGCAACAACAACCAACCCAGACGACCACGTATTCGATAATGCTATAGTTATAGACACACATAGTATGAATTTTCTTATGGGAACGATAATAGATTGGAAGGAAACATTAGTAGAAACAGGGTTTGAGATACACAACCCAAATGAACAGAGTGCCTGCGGTTGCGGCACGTCAGTAGGATTTAGCACATGACACCAAGTAATGATTGTATAGATATGGTAAAACATTTTGAGGGCTTCAAAGCCGTCGCTTATCTATGCCCAGCAAACGTATGGACTATAGGATATGGTCGTACGAAGAACGTAAAAGAGGGGGATATAACTTCTATGCCCCAAGCAACAAGAGATTTAGAAGAAGACTTAGTAAAGTTTGGAGATCAAGTACATAGCGTAGTTGACGTAGAACTCTCACAAAATGAGTTCGATGCATTGACATCATGGACTTATAATTTAGGAGTAGGAAACTTACAAAGTAGTACACTTCTGAAAAAATTAAACGCGGGTGATAAAGATTCAGTTCCGTCAGAAATGCTCAGATGGAACAAAGCTGCAGGTAAGGTACTTGCAGGATTAACAACACGAAGACAAGCAGAGGCAGACTTGTGGGAAAAAGAATAGTAACTAAACTAAAAGCTTTTTGGCTCTGGTTAGTAGCAAAATTCTCCCCTAGATACACCTTGAAAGTAAGTTATAATGACACTTGGGGTGACCAAGACGATCAAGAGTACATAGTAAAGAAATTTTATAAGAAAACACCCAAGTTTTTAAAGTTCAGAACACACGAAGGAGACCTCGTAGAGATTAGTGGAGCCGAGGGGCTTAACTATAGGATAGAAGAATTATGAATCAATTTTTTATAGGACTTATATTAGTTCTAGGACTAGCATGTTGGTGGTTGTATGGAGAAAACCAAACTCTGTCAGCTAACAACCTTGCTTTAGAAGGTGCAGTTGAAACACAAAAAGAGGCTATTGAAAGCCTACAAAACGATTTCAGTCTACAAACAGACGCTCTTAAAGAACAGACTCTTATGAGTCAGAAAGCACAGAGAGAGTTGAATAGGTATGCTGATTTTTTAGCGAACTATAAACTTGCAGCAAAGATATTGGAAGACCCAGTAGAAATGCAAAGGAAAATAAACAATGGAACAAAACACATATTCGAGGACATCGAAAAACTTAGTGGGACTGTTGATGATCTCGATGATGGTCTCCAGTTGCAGTCTACTCAAAACTAAACAGATAGAGATAAAGGCGAAGCCTATGGATAGAGTCATAGTACAGCCTGTGATGCCTAGAGAGATAGATTTAAAAGACCCCAAGTGGTTCGTAGTAACAGAGAAAAACTTAGATGAATTTCTCGTAAGTATAGAAGAACAAGAAGGAGAGATAATCTTTCTAGCTATGTCTGTACCTGATTATGAGGTAATGTCAGGCAATATGCAAGAACTTAAACGCTATATCACAGAGATGAAAGATGTAGTAGTATATTATCGAAAAGTTACCATGCCTAAAAAGGAGAAACCAAATGGCTGATACTAAACAGACGTACGAAATAAAACTTACAGTAGAGTGTGACCCTGTCGCTGACGGGCACCCCCGTGACTGGCTTGATGAAGCTCTTAAAGAGGGTAACTTCAAGTATAAAACAATAACGATCTATGGTACGGAAATAACACCTATAGATAAAGAAAATCCCCACTATAAATGGATAAAAGATTTCAAGTGACATCAACAAGAAATAATTTAGAAGTAGTATTGAGGGCATTGAAAAAACAGCTTGTGGTTACAAATAACCCAAGCGAGATTTCTCGTATAGAAGAAGAAATCACGGAGTTGCAGAAGTATTTAACTTTTGGGACTAGAAAGGAGAAGAAATGGAGCTAATAAAAGGATGGATGAGCTGGGTTAAGTCCCGCGTATCTGAACGAACTTCATGGGACGGAGCAGTGTTAGTAGTTTTAGGATTACTAGTAATATGTATGAGTCCAATAGCCAAACTGTTGGCATGGGTCGCACTAGTATGGGGTGCATGGACAATCTATAAAAAGGAGTAGTTAAATGGCACAACCAAGTGAACAATTTAGTGGCGATATGAGTCGTAACGAAGTTGAGATAGACCTTAACAAATTCATGGCAATGGTTTCCGAGATTGGCGAGTTAAAAGCCAAGATAATGGAAATGGAAAATGAACGAGAACCTGATAATCCTTGGCAAAAGGTAATTTGGTTTTCACAGATGATAGACGCATGGCGTTTATTCCCGAGAGCCTTCTTGAGTATTTATATGGTATTACTATATAAGTGTACAATCTGGTTCATGGCACTACCTGAACCCTCATTCGAGCAATCAGGACTGATATCAATAGTAGTAGGAGCAGGCGCAGCCTGGTTCGGACTATATGCAGGAACAGCCAAAGATAAGATCAATAGTAAATAGTTCCTTCAGCTACGCTAATGCGCAGAGTATGAAGGAGGTGATCGTATCTTACAGAATACACTCTGTTCTGCTGAAGCATGTCAAATTCAACAACACCTATTAAGTTAGGTGTTGTTCCCACCTTCCCTCAAAATATTTCTTGACTTATAAACTTAAATTTAGTATAATACTACTATGAATATATTTATCTTAGACGATGACATAGATAAATGTGCCGAGTACCACGTAGACAAACATATTGTAAAAATGCCTCTCGAGGCAGCACAGATGTTGTGTACGAATCACTGGATTAACAAGTACTTAGGTCACATACCGAGAAAATTAGAATCACATGAATGGCAAGTTATTAAAGAAGCAAAGACTAACAAGGTTAGGGACTTCCCTTATCTGCCTACTATGTATAATCACCCCTGTACTATATGGGCAAGACAGTCACTCGACAACTATGAGTGGTTATATTGCTATGCGCTCGCACTTAATGACGAGTACGGATATAGATATGGAAAATCACATAAATCCGTGCAGGAAGTGGTACTTCGATTACCAGACCCCGTACAACTACCTAGGACTGGACTTACACAGTTTGTTATGGCAATGCCCGATGATCTTAAATCCGAGAACCCGATACAGTCATATCGCCAGTTCTACCATAAAGACAAAGCAACCTTTGCAAGTTGGAAGGGTAGAAACAAGCCAGACTGGTGGCTAGAAGAGGAGGCTGACTATGAGAGTCGTATTACAAGATAAACCATTTATAACAGTATGCTTTCCTAGTACATTTACTATGGAACAGAGAGACATCTGGCTAACAAAATACTATAAAAATTCAGGGAGATTGCATTGAGCACAGAAAAGATAAAAGAACTGGACAACTGCTATAAAGGGTTGTTTTGGGACTTAGAAACACAAAGGTTTCTGAGATGGGAAGATTATAAAAAGAAAAAAGAGGATAAAATTGAGCAAAATAGATGACTACGCAAAGTTCGTAGACACAACAACAAGTCTAGAATCTAAAAAGTTTCTAGCATTTATCGACAGCACTTCTAAGTTAGAGACTTGCGATAATATAAATGTGGCAAGAGCCTTAACCTCCGCTATCGGAATGTTAGCAGAGAGTGGTGAGTACACAGAGATACTAAAGAAAATGGTATTTCAAGGAAAAGAATTTAATGAAGGCGAACGCTTTCATATGAAGAGAGAACTCGGTGACATACTATGGTACTGGGTACAAGGTTGTTTAGCACTAGGCTATACACCCGATGAAGTGATGGACGAAAACATCACAAAGTTAGAAGCTAGATATCCAAACGGCTTCGAGGTAGCAAGATCAGAGCACAGACAAGCAGGAGACATATGATGTTACATGATATATTTTTATTACCTATAAGTTTAGGACAGTACTTACTTAGTGCTATAGCATGGTATTTCTTATTTGCATTCATTGTGCAGTCTGATAAATACTATGATACTAGAGACTGGTTAGAAGAAAGATACGCAGATTATAAGGAGAAAAAGAATGCCCGAAATTAAATATAAATTTCACGAAGACCACGTACTTAAGATGGTGAAAGCCTATATTGATGAGACATATGTCGAACATTATAGCACAGGAAACATACAGAGTACAGAAGTGATATTTGATGCAGAGCATGGCGAAGGCTTCTGTATAGGAAACATACTTAAATATGCACAGAGATATGGAAAGAAGGACGGGAGAAATGATCTTGACCTTTATAAAATAATACACTATACAGTAATGCTACTCGGCATGAAAGAAGAGGAAGAAGTAAGAAACTTTAGAGACTATGAAATGCAATTATCAATGGATATGGATTAATGGCAAAAAGAGGGATTAGAGCAAAAAGTTACGAAGATTTAAGTGCTGTAAATATCAGAAGGGTAATCACAGCACTCGAAGAAGGAGCTACCAAGAAGGTAGCATGTGAGATGTTGCGTATTAGTTATAATACGACACGATTAAACAACATCATAGAAGAGTTTGAAGTTGAGCAAGCCAGAATAGCCGATAGAAAGGCACGAAATAAAGGAAAGATGGCAATGCAACACGAAATTCAAAGGGCAATAACTGACTATATTGAAGGAGATAATATAACAGATATTGCAAAGAACCTGTATAGGTCAGCCGCCTTTGTCAAAGGAATTATTGATAGAGTTGGCGTACCTAGACGCCCCATAGGAGACGAAAAAGCATCAGAGGTAATGTTACCAGATGCTTGTATTAAAGAGGAGTTCCATGAAGGAGAAATCGCATGGAGTTCTAGATATCATATGCCATGTGTTATAGGCAAAGAGCACACACTCGAGTATCAAAGAACTAAGCCAGGCTTGGGTAATGTAAATTACGAAGCTAAGTACGGTTCTAAGCTTTATAGTGTATACTGCTATAACTTATATGCATATGATGAATCAATCAAGACATTAGGTTGGTGGAATGGCAGAAAGAAATTAGGATTTTCTGCACACGCATTAGCACACAGTCTAGGAAGTCTCGAGCACTTACGACAGTATGGAGTAACGTTCGAGTAATGAGGAGAATAGATGGAACTACTATACATGTATGGCGTATTCGCCATATCAGGAGCGTTGACAACTTTAGTTACGGTTTGGTACCCTGCTTATCAAATAGCAGCGTATATGGAGCCAGATAACTTGGTAGTTGTTCACAAAAAAATGTACTATGCATTATGCTTTGCTTTTTCAATAGTATTAGCACCAGCATTAATTATCATAGTATTAAACACAGAGGCATTTACAAAACAGTTTGTAATGTCAATACTAGGAAAAGAAACATGAACCAAGAATTAAGAGATGCCTTGACTTTAAAGTATCAAGGCGACGTAGCTGCAGCAAAAGCAAACATTAAAGTGTATCTCAATAATCCTGTAGGTATCGGAGAACACCCCGATATCGTTGGAGCAATTGATGATCAAATCAGTATAGCCGCAGCCGCTGATGAGAAGTTAAACTTCTTAACGAATGAGATTGGTTGGTAAGCATATACCAACTAAAAAATTATTCTTGACTAATGGTTTAATTTTTAGTATAATATAAATATGGAAAATGATACTGACGATAAACACGGTACCCCGTCCAACGCACACGAACGTGAGATACGGGAGTTGAACCGCAAGCTATACGGTCTATATCAAAAAATAGAAATTTTAATGAAGGAGAATCATGAACTGTCCAAATTGCAGCAGCATCAACATCAACCAGAGAGCTGATATAGTACAATACGATATTATGGAACTAAGATCCATAGCCGTAATAGTACCTGTAATGACCTGCAAAGATTGCGGAGACAAGTGGACAGACGACAGAGCAGAAGATGCAAAATGGAAAGCATCGCACTAATTAATTCTTGACTTTATTAGCTATTCCCTTCATAATAACATTATGGGAGATAGATTTTATCAACAACAACTCGAGGCAACAGGGTCTTACCCAGGCTTTCGAGGTACAAAACGGAGAAGAAAAATGGCTTGGACAGACGAATCAAAAGCACAAGCGGTTGAATTATACACAGAACAGTCACCTACACCAGAAACAAGTATGGAAGTAGTCAAAGACATAGCTGAACAATTAGGCGAGAGCCCAAATGGAGTCAGAATGATCTTAACAAGGGCTGGAGTATATGTCAAAAAGAACCCCTCAAGTGGTGGTTCTACAGGCGGAAGTACTGGCGGTGGCAGGGTAAGTAAAGATGCGATGCATCAAGAATTATCATCTGCTATTACAGATGCAGGACAGGAAGCTGATATGGATATTATCAGTAAACTATCAGGCAAAGCAGCACAGTATCTCGCTGGAGTTATCAACGCAGTAAACGGTTAACCCACCTGAAATGCTAGGGGTACGAGAGTGCTCCTAGTATTTTTACATTCAATTTTTATAGCATATTTCTTGAATTAAACATACTCGCTATCGTGGTTTCTTATAACTAAAACAAAGGAACTACTCGTGAAAAGAGACGAATTTATACAAAAAGTAACAGAGTGTGGTGATGCAATAATCACCTATCGAAGTACCAACTCACGAAAATTAAAGTACAATGTCTGTACTCTAGATTTCACAACTCCCTACATACAGAAGAAAAGAAACCGAGCTCGACCAACAAAAGACACAGTTCTTTTATGGTGCTGGGACACGGACTCTTATCGCTTATTAAGACCTGCCAATGTAACGGTTATTACTCCTTTATCAAGCATATTGAGGAATACACGATGGTAGACTTATTTCAGGAACCCGAATTCTATTCACGAATAATTCACGAAAGTGAAGACGGCTACGAGCAGATACGCTTAGTAGTAAACACATTCTATGGAAAGGAATATTTACACTTTCGGAAGTATTATTTAGACTTTGAAGGTACATGGCAAGCAACGAAACAGGGAGTTTCTATGCCATTAGATTTGACAAACTCAAGGGAAATGTTTGCAGGTCTAGTAGAACTATTATCCCTCACAGAAAATAAAAAAGAAGTATACGCACACTTTAAGGACATAATCGAAGACTCATATTCTTGACGCCAAATCGCAAATACTTCTTGACTTACCAAGCTATTGCCTTCATAATATATAAATGTCAATAATATACGGAAACATGAGATACGATTTTAAAGGCAGAAAGAGAAAACCTCTCCCACGCAAATCAAGTAAACGCAAAGCTACATCAAAGGGAAAAACGCCTTCGATGAGCCCTCGCATGAAAGAAATAAAAGAATTTAATGAGAAGTACCCAAGCGACTCAGGTAAGGCTAAAGCCTCCGAACCTGCACTTGTAGAAGAAGATTCTTACAAAGAAGAAGCTAAGAGCAAGTACACAGTAGCTATTGCCTATAATAAAGGCAGTTATCAGATAATCCCAAGAGAAGATTTAGAACATATCGGAAAATAGTTCTTGACACAGAAGTTGGAATTTGATATAATATATAAATGGAAGATTTAACAAAGATATTAGATAAAGCGAGTGAGGGTTACTACGCAGGTGTACCCACCCTATCGGACGAAGAGTTCGACAGGCTAGCAGATATAGCTAGGTATGCCAAAGTTGGCTCACCGAGCGGTAGAGTCCCACACGCTTTTCCCATGTATTCTTTGCAAAAGTTTTTTGAGAAAGATAAGTGTCCCTTCTCTGGAGGGAGTGTCGTTGTTACACCAAAGTTAGACGGGTCGGCAGTATCATTGCTGTATGTAAACGGAGCTCTAACTCAAGTCCTCACACGAGGAGATGGTAAGCGTGGAATTGACATCACAGAGAAGTTTTTAAAATGGGACATCATAAATAAAAATCTGGACGTAAGTCAGAAGATTTTTCAAGTTACGGGAGAGGTAGTTGCTCCCAAATCCGTACCCAATTCGAGAAATTATGCCGCTGGAGCTTTAGCTCTGAAGGACATTCCCGAATTTCTCTCCCGCGACTTGTTTTTCATAGCCTACGGGCTGGAACCATTCATTACATCTCTGTGGACAAGCGATATGCAGTTGTTAAAACGCCATGGCTTTTCTACAGTTTTAGACGAGGATTGGGCACAATTTCCTCATGATGGTACGGTTTGGCGTCTCGATAATAATATAAAATTTCGGGACTTAGGTTATACGGCACACCACCCAAGAGGTGCGTTTGCACTAAAAGAACAGAAGGAAGGTGTTATCACTACCCTCCTAGATGTCATATGGCAAGTAGGAAAATCAGGAGTGGTCTCACCAGTAGCGATACTAGAGCCTTGCGTTATCGGCGAGGCTACAGTTAGTAGAGCAACCTTACACAACAAAGCTTACATTGATGCCCTCGGTCTTTACATTGGTTGTAGAGTTGAGGTTATCAGGTCTGGAGAAATAATCCCTAGAATTGTAGGACTTGCGGAAAAATAAATCTTGACTTTTGGTCTGGATTTTAGTATAATATATAAATGATAAAAAGAGTTAATGAAGAACCAAGCAATTGAAATTCCTGAGACATGTCCATCATGTCAGACAGACCTAGAGTTGATAACAGATCAGCTTTATTGCAACAACCCAAGTTGCCCAGCAAAGAATTCAAAGATTGTCGAAGGATTTTGCAAAACTCTCAGAATCAAAGGTCTAGGATCAAAGACCATACAAAAACTTGATCTAGAGTATATAGAAGATATATACATGTTGACACAAGAATTTATAGAGGAAAGGCTCGGTTCAGAGAAACTAGCAATAAAGTTAGTAAATGAAATCGAATTAAGCAAGAATGCTAACCTGCAAGAACTGCTACCAGCCTTTGCGATTCCACTTTTTGGATCTACAGCTTCTCAGAAATTATGCAATACGATTAGTCACATTGATGAATTAACCGAGAAGAGATGTAGTGAAGCGGGGTTAGGTCCAAAAGTTACAACTAACATCTGTAGTTGGTATGAAACAGCATACAAAAACAGATTCTATAATTTACCTTTCACATGGAAAGCCGATATTTTTGAAGGAGTGCCAGTAGTCGATATAAACGAAGTAGTTTGTATCTCAGGACGCCTGACTTCCTATAAAACAAAAGCGGAGGCTAAGACAGTGCTAGAACGATATGGTTATCGAGTAAAGGACACATTAACAAAAGATGTAACTATACTAATCAACGAGAGTGGTATAGCCTCAAGTAAGACAAAGTCAGCAGAAACAAAAGGAATAAACATAATAACAAATTTAAAGCATTTAATTGGAGAATAATAAAATGGCAGTACCTAAGTGGACAGAAGAACGAACTCAGCAGCTAACTGATTTCGTTGGCGGGGAGTCCCCCGTATCACAAGCAACAGTTGCATCAGCAGCTGAGTCGCTTGAAACATCTCCTAGATCGGTAAGTTCTAAATTAAGAAAAATGGGATTCGAGGTTGAACTCGCATCTTCAGTTTCTACTAGAACTTTTTCCGAACAGGAAGAAGCAACTCTATCAGCATTTGTATCAGATAATTCTGGTAGCTACACATACGCTGATATAGCCTCCGCCTTTGAGGGTGGAAAATACAGTGCGAAATCAATTCAAGGAAAGATTCTTTCTATGGAATTGACTTCTCATGTCAAGCCAACTGAAAAACCTGCTTCAGTCAGAACGTATTCTGAATCTGAAGAAGCAACATTCTTAGAAATGGTTGGCAACGGCGCATTTGTTGAAGACATCGCTGATGCTCTTGGCAAGCCCGTTAATTCTATCAGAGGTAAAGCTCTGTCTTTCCTGAGAACAGGTGAGATTGACGCTATCCCTTCGCAGAGAGAAAGTACAGCTGCTTCTAAAGTAGACGCACTTACTGCGCTTGGTGATATTTCTGATCATACCGTTGACCAGATTGCTGATGAAATCGGCAAAACAGTCAGAGGTGTGAAGACTATGTTGACCAGACGTGGAATCGCTTGCGCGGACTACGACGGGGCAGCAAGAAAAGAAAAAGCTTCCAGCTAACTCTTTTTTAACCAAAGGCGTGGTTAGGGCAACTTGACCACGCTTTCTTTTGCATCATAATTTGGGAGAATAATGAACATAAGTTCAGCACTTATTAATAAGATAATTGTCGAACAGGACATGGAAACCTGGGGTGCTCTTGAACCTCATTATTTACCCTCAGAATACCAACCAATCTTTAGAGCCGTTGAGACTCATTTCTCGAACTTCAAAGCTCTACCCACCTTTGATGACTTAAAGCTAAGTCTGAGAGACCAGTCGATTAAAGAAAAAATCTTTGCGATTGAAACTCTTGAAGTGGACGCAGAGCCACATCATCTATTAGAATATCTAAAAAACGAATATACACACGGAGAACTCTTAAATAAAATAGAGGGATATGTGGATAATTCTGTGTCTATGTCTAGCGCAGAAGAACATATATTAGCGTTAGAAGATATATCAGTAGATATGCGAAACAAAGTGGAGATTCAAGACTCTGAAGAGATCAATATGCAAAAGATCAACCCTCTAGAAACAGAGGAACAGTTGAAAAACTATATACCACTCGGTTTAAATACCGATTATGATTCTAAAAATCATTTTTCAAAGACCGATTTAGTACTGATCGGTGGTAGAAGAGGTAGTGGTAAGTCTCTGGTATGTGCGAACATAGCAGTAAATCAGTACGAAGCTGGTAAGAGTAGTCTCTTCTTTACGATAGAGATGACTAAAGACCAGACATTTAGAAGAATGGCGGCAATTGCTACAGGTATTCCTTTGGAACGTCTGAGAAACCGTATGCTTACTCAAAAGGAATTTAAACACCTAGCCGAGTGGAATGCGGGCAGATATGAAGGTAGCGCAAGTATTCTAAGTGATTTTTATACTCATGGGGATTATGACAAGTTTCACGAAACTTTAGTTAAACTCCCTCTGAGATTAGATAGGCAATTAGACATAGTCTATGACCCTGCCCTTACACTAGCCAAAATTAAGGCTGAGGTAGAAGTTCGTATGAACTATCTCGATATAGGGGTTGTGATTGTAGATTATATTAATCAAGTTAAAAGATCGACTCTCCCAAGTAAAGGGGGTCAATATGATTGGACAGAACAAATAGAAGTCAGTAAGACTTTGAAACAGTATGCCCAAGAACATAAGTGCTTATACGTAAGTCCTTATCAAGTTGACGCTACAGGAGAAGCAAGGTTTGCAAAAGGTATCTTAGATTCCGCAGACGCTGCTTACTCTTTAGAGACATGGGAGCCAGGCGATAATTGTATGACTTTTGAGTGTAAGAAGATGAGGAACGGACCGATTGAAGACTTCTCTTCTCAGATAGAGTGGAGTAGTCTAAAGATTGGACCACAGTCTTCTATGACACCAAAAGAAAAAGACGCAATAAGAAAAGAAATGTCTTCAGGCGAGGACGTACAGGAGTTATAAAATGGCAAGTGATAGAATAGGAGAAAGGTCAGCAAAGCTAGTAGCACTACCACCTTATGTGTGGGAGAGTAAGTTAGCCTCGTGGTTGTTAGAACAGCCTACGGTTGCTGATAATATAGAGAGTATCCCTCTTAACGAACCCCTTAAACAAAGTTTAATGGAAGAGGGCATGCATAACCCTATACTATGCTTACCAAACTACTGGGCAATCGCAGGAGGGCAACGTCTTAGAGCTATACATGAAATTAGAAAATCCGACACTAATTTTGATATGGATATCCGCTTGATGAAGTTTAAGAAATCCTATCACAACTTGTACTACCTATGGGGAGATATAAACGAGAGAGATCGAATCATAGGTATTACATTTCAATTATGGGAGCTTGTATTTAAGAGTTTGTATTATGAACACAGTAAAACGGAAACGGGTACTGAAATGACATACTACGAAGATTTAGGAGAAGAGCTAAAATGGAGCCTGAACGAGAAGAAGTCGAAACAGAAGTTGACAGAGGAGTAATAGCATTTTTAGAAACAATAACAGCATGGATAATAATAGGATTTTTTATTCTATTTTTCTTTGTACCTGTTGTAGAATTAATAATTAACGGAACATGAACGTAGACGAAGTATTACATAAACACAAGGTAGTTTTCCGCAATCAAGGTGCGGATTATATAGTAGGTTGTTTGAATCCTCAGCATGAGGACAGTAATCCGTCTATGCGTATTGATAAAATTACAGGCATCTTCAACTGTTTTGCCTGCGGTTTCAAAGGAAATATCTTTAAGTACTTTGACGCCCCAGTTAGCCACCTTGAGGTTAAAAGAAATAATATAAAGAAAAGAATTGAAGAAGTGAGGGCACAAAATATTGGGCTTATACCACCAGCAGATATCATGCCATACATAGGTAACTTTAGAAGTATAAAACCTAAGACGTATGTAAAGTTTGGTGCGTTTACACATCATGAGTCTCAGTTTATAGGGAGAGTTGTTTTCCCTATAGCTGACATTACTGGTGCGATAAGAGCTTTTATAGGTAGACATCAGGATAGAACACAGATACCTAAGTATCTAATCTACCCTCCTAAGTCTAAGTTGCCTTTATTTCCTCAATCTGCTGTGCCCATTTTAGGCAGAGTAATATTGGTGGAAGGAATTTTTGATGCAATAAACCTACATGATAAAGGTTTAACTAATGCAATGTGCTGTTTCGGCACACAAAACATAGACACATACAAATTAAGTATGTTAAAATTTATAGGTGTACGTCAAGTAGATATTATGTTTGACGGAGACACCGCAGGGAGAGAGGCTGCAGAAAAAGTTGCAGACTTATGTGAACAAGTAGAGCTTTTGGCTTATATAGTAAAAATGCCCGATGGAATAGACCCAGGGGACTTGCCAAAAGATAGAGTAAAAAAATTAAAAGAGTATTTATATGACTAAAGAAATAAAAGTAGCCTTGATAGATAAGGCACCAAATCGCACAGATTACGTCAGACATTTCAACAATGAGTTTGAATTTGACCACTATCACCTGTGTAGTACAGAAACAAAGAAAGTTTTAAAAAGAGATGTAGACATTGAGATTGACCTTGATGCCTACGATTGGATTATTCTCGTAGGAAGTGAGGCATTACAGAACTTTACTTCTGAGAGATCAATAACAGAGCATAGCGGGCGACTTATAGACGATAAATTCCTCCCAGTTATCAATCCCGCTATGCTCGCCTTTAAGCCAGAAGCAAGAAGGTCATGGGAGGAATCACTAAAGAATATCTTAGGATATATTAGTGGCGAATTAACACCAGTAGATATATCTACAGACACATTCTACGGAATTGATAACAAGGAAGAAGCAATTGTATGGATAAAAGAAGCACTAGACGCTCCAACAGGATATATAGCCTGCGACACAGAAACAACAGGACTATATCCAAGAGACGGTCACATTTTAGGACTAAGTCTCGCTTACTGCAGAGATCATGCAGTATACATTTTAACAGACGTGGTAGACGAGGAAGTGGAGATACTACTCCAGAAGCTCTTTACCAAGAAGATAACCATATTTCATAATGCAAAGTTTGATTTAGCTATGCTAGAGTATCATTTTAACTTTGAGTTCCCTCGTATAGAGGACACAATGTTAATGCACTATATGTTAAATGAGAATCCAGGTACACACGGGTTAAAACAATTAGCTCTCAAACATACTAAGTATGGAAACTATGAGCAAGAGTTACATGACTATATCGCAAGCTATTGTAAACGTAACGGAGTACTAAAGTCACAGTTCACTTGGGAATCAATTCCTTTTGATGTGATGCAAGTATACGCAGCCATGGACGCCGCGGTTACCTTTGAGCTATACGAACTTATGCTTGAGGCACTCCACAAGAATCCAAAGCTAGTAAGAGTATACAAAGATATTCTAATACCAGGAATGTTATTCCTCAAGGATTGTCAGGATAACGGAGTACCTTTTGATAGAAGAAGGTTAGAAGAAGCCCAAAATCTTATGGAAGCAGACATACAAGTAGCTATTGAAAAGCTTTATAGCTTTAAAGAAGTACAAATGTTTGAAAAAGCACAAGGAAAAGAGTTCAATCCAAATAGTACAGTTCAATTACGAAGTTTATTATTTGATGCGATTGGCTTACAGCCTACAGGTAAAAAGACAGGGACTGGAGCTCACTCTACTGATGCAGAAGTATTAGGAAGATTAGCTGAGCAACACGCAGTACCTAATCTAATTTTAGATATTCGTCAGAAGTCTAAGATTAAAAACACTTATTTAGATAAGATTATACCTCAACTAGACAGAGACAGTAGGTTAAGAACTAACTTTAATCTACACAGTACAACATCTGGTAGACTGTCTTCAAGTGGTAAATTGAATATGCAACAAATACCTAGGGATAATCCTATTGTAAAAGGTTGTATACGAGCCAAGGAAGGTAACCAGATAGTAGCAATGGATTTAACTACAGCAGAAGTATACGTTGCAGCAGCATTGTCTGGAGATAGAAATCTAAGTGAAGTATTCAAATCAGGCGGGAACTTTCATAGTTCTATCGCTAAGTTAGTATTTAGACTACCATGTGAGGTAGATGAAGTAGCAGAACAATATACATTTGAGAGACAAGCAGCTAAAGCTGTTACGTTTGGTATTATGTATGGAGCTGGACCGAATAAGATATCACAACAAGTTACTAAAGATTCTGGCTCATTGTTTTCAGTAAGTGATGCACAGAAAGTAATAAAACAATACTTTGATCAGTTCAATAGATTAAAGCATTGGTTAGAAGAACAAAAAGAATTTATTGAAGCCAACGCGTACCTCTACTCTACATTCGGTAGAAAGCGTAGGCTAGAGAATGTTAGAAGTGCTGACAAGGGTATTGCAAGTCATGAAGTAAGAAGTGGGATTAATTTCCTAGTTCAGTCTGTGTCTTCCGATATGAATTTACTTGCAGCTATCGACATGAATAACTATATAAAAGAGCAAGGACTAAAAAGTAGGATCTTCGCTCTTGTACATGACTCTATTCTTGCAGAGTGCCCACATCATGAGATTGATGCGTACAGTAAGAAACTGACAGAGTTTGTACAGATGGATAGAGGTATTTATATTAATGGAGCACCTGTCGGGTGTGACTATGATGTAGGAGATGACTATAGCTTTGGTAAATACGAAAAGCTATATGGTTAATTTTAATTTAGTATTCCCAGTTTATGTATTGAACTCAGATAATATCTGGGAGCAAGATGGTATAGTCTTTATTGATGAGAAAGTGCTAGACGATCTAAACCAAACTGGGGATACTATTGGACGAAGAAGGTTACAAACCCCCTTAAAGGGTTTGTTCCCACTTAAGTTTCAAATTGATACTATGGTGGGGTTAATAAAACACAGAGGGAAAAATTATATTGATAGTACAGGAAAGTATTATTACTATGAGAAAACAACATTTACAAAGTTGGTGTGTCACAAAATTATGAATGTAGAGGACAATGAGAAGTCGTCTACGATTTGGCTAAAGGATATAAATTTTTCCTTTACCGAAAAAAGACCCCCGAAAAGCACAGAGTCGTGGGCACAAGTGTTATATCTAAACGGATTACCGTGGTTGATATATAACTTTTTAGAACAGAAACAAAAAGAGACAAGGAGAAAGATATGAAAATTAGTGTTGAGAAAACACCTAATCAAAAGATGTCACAGTATGCAATTG
>ERZ1046148.536-NODE-536-length-22644-cov-4.987339_pt1 | contig 22644 bp, 22 predicted proteins | sample MGYA00383090_ERZ1046148 | MGnify/ENA primary metagenome ERZ1046148 (study PRJEB29581, sample SAMEA5548360) | metagenome | biome: marine; feature: coastal; material: water | depth 25 m | study: Short-term variability in the microbial, nano- and picoplankton... | reverse complement strand
TATCAATATTAATAATGCATCGAATAAATAGAATCCAGTATTTAATATTAATGGACAAATTTTAAACAATAAGATGAAAATAGTTTGGAATAAGGGTAATAATAAAACACAACAAAACTAAGAATTTTTGGTCTAATAAAACTGTATTGATAACGGGTATCAATGGATTTATTGGTGGAAATCTAGCTAAAAAACTAGTTAATTTAAATGCAAATGTAATAGGAATTTCTAATAAAAGACTCAAGAATAAATTTCTTTTCTTTGAAGGCATCACTAAATCATTAAAATTTCATAAAATAGATATCAAGGATTATAGTAAAATTGAAAAAGTATTAAAATTATATAAAATAGATATTTGCATTCATTTAGCAGCTCAAGTTGATGTGAACATAGCAAAAGTAGATCCATACTTAACTCTCGAATCCAATGTTAAGGGTACATATAACCTGTTAGAAAATCTACGCCATCATAAGAGTATAAAATCTATCATCCTTGCATCATCTGATAAAGCTTATGGGGAATACAAGGTTGCAGACTTACCATATAAGGAAAACTATGACTTAAGACCAATTTATCCTTATGACGTATCTAAAGCTGCAGGCGATATGATCGCAAAATCTTATGCATCAGATTTATTTAAATTACCTGTAATAATAACTAGATTTGCTAATATTTATGGCCCAGGACAACTTAATTTTACAGCCCTAATACCAGATTGTATTTTGGCAAATACTGGGAATAGGAAATTTATTCCAAGAGGTAATGGAACTAATAAACGTGACTTTCTATATGTTGATGATGTTTGTGATCTATATTTATGTCTTTCATATAATTTATATAAAAATAAAAATCTAAGAGGAGAAGTTTTCAATGCTGGCACTGGTCATGGATATACTGTTAATGAAATTGTAGAAAAAGTATGTGGAATCTACAAAAATAATGACTTATACAAGAAGATATCTAAAGAATTTGCTAATAAGTCTCTTACGGGAGAAATACAACATCAATTCATGACTTATAAGAAGCTAAATAAATATTTTAAATGGAAGCCGCAGCATAAATTAGAAGATGGGCTAAAAGAAACCATTCATTGGTATAAAAGGTTTTTAAAAAAATATAAATATGAAACATTTCTAGAGGATAAGAATTAATGAAGATCCTGATTTTGGGAGCAGATGGTTATCTTGGCTGGTCAATGACTGCATCTTTAGCTAAAGATAATCATGAATTAATTTTAGTTGATAATTATTCAAAAAGAAAATATATGGAAGATTTGAAAAGGAAGCCATTATATAAAATGCCATTAGTACCTCAACGTTTAAAAAATCTTAAAAAGACTAATAAGAAGATAATTTTCTATAAAACAGATTGCTCTGATTATAAAAAGATGAAGGCCATAATTACCAAGCATAAACCCGATGCGGTAATACATTTTGCTGAATTACCATCTGCACCATTCTCAATGCTTAACAATAAATATGGCTGGGAAACATTACAAAATAATCTCCAAAGTACTTTCAATCTTATTCACTGCATAAAAGATATAATTCCCGACTGCCATATTATTAAACTAGGTACAATGGGTGAATATGGTACGCCTAATATTGATATTGAAGAGGGATGGTTAAATATAAATCATAATAATAGAAAAGATAAATTCTTATATCCAAGACAAGGATCAAGCCTTTATCATATGTCTAAGATAATGGATACAGATTTAATATGGTTCTACGTAAGAAATTATGATTTAAATGTTACAGATTTAATGCAAGGACCTGTCTATGGCATCTATCATGATGAGTTTGAAAAGGATGACATTTTGGCACCAACTTTTACATATGATGATATCTTTGGAACAGTTTTAAATCGTTTCATAGTGCAAGCAGTTGCTGAAACACCATTGACAGTATATGGCTCAGGTGCTCAAATAAGAGGGTATATAAATGTGGTAGACACAATAAAATGTATTAAATTAACTCTTAAAAACAGACCTCAGAATGGTGAGTTAGCCATATATAATCAGTTCACAGAACAATTTTCAGTCAGACAGTTAGCACAACTAGTTATAAAATCATTAAAAGCAATCAATATTAATGCAACTATCAGTAATATTGCAAATCCAAGAATTGAAAAAGAAAAACATTATTATAATGCAAAAAACTCTAATATAGAAAAGCTTGGATTAAAGCCTTTGAAGTTGAGTCCAAAAGTAATTATTGATATTGCTAAGTATGTTAATAAACATAAAGATAGAATTGATAAAAGAATTATAAAGCCAAAGGTAAACTGGTAATGAAAATATTAATCACAGGAGGGCTTGGTTTCATAGGTAGTAATTTACTTAAGTTACTTTCTACAAAAAAAGAAGTAAAAAAAATTATTATAATCGATAACTTTAGTAAATCATCTTTAAAATATATTAATACAATTTGTAAATATAAGTATTATTCGAAATCTAAGGATTATAAAATTTCTAATCATAAAGTGACTGTGATAAAAGCAGATATAATGGACTATAAATTGGCTTTGAAGTTAACTCATAATATTGACTATATTGTTCATTTAGCAGCTGAATCCGGAATAGATGCTTCTATAGACAAACCAAAAGAATCATTTAATACCAACGTAAACGGGACAATGAACTATCTAGAATCAGCTAGGATTAATAAAGCTAAAGGTTTTATTTTTGCTTCTAGTGGAGCAGTTTTCGGTACATCAAAACCACCAATGAAAGAAACATATATTCGGGCACCAATCTCTCCATACGGATCAAGCAAGCTATCAATCGAATCATTTTGTGAGACTTATTCAAACGTATTTAATCTTAATACAACGATACTTAGATTTAGTAATGCTTATGGAAAATATTCTCTCCATAAAAAAAGTATAATTACTGCTTTTGTTAAAAATATATTTAATAATAAATGTATAAGTATAAATGGAGATGGAAAGCATACTCGTGATTATATATTTGCTGATGACTTATGTAAGGCAATTTATAAGGCTATCATCAAATGCAAGGGCAATAATATATTTCATATTTCAACAGGAAAAGAAACATCTATAAATAAGTTGGTCGATAAGATGAAATATATTTTCAATAATAAATCTATTACTTTGCCAAAAGTAATCAATAAAAAAGATAGGCCCGGTGACATAAGGTTTAATTCATTATCAACTTCGCATACAAAGAAAGAGTTAAAGTGGGCTAATAAAACGTCCATAGATCTAGGGCTAAAAAAAACAATTGATTGGTTTTTAAGTAATAAATAAACTAATGTACTTTAAGTTTAGGAACCCCAAAAAAGTTGATATTATTATTCTAGATAATGAGTGTGATAGTCTATTATTGGATTATATTGTTAAAAATGAATTTAGTTATAAAATAGTAGAGAGCAAAATAGATACAATATTTGTATCTCCATCAATAATATTCAAAATAATCAAAAATATCATAAAGGTAAAAAACCAAGAAAAAAATATATTGTCATATCTGTATAGAATATATTTACTATCGATGATTAATCTATATAACCCTAAAATTATCCTTACATATTTAGACAATAGTTCCTTATACCATTGGTTAATAAGAAATGATCACGACGTGAGATATATGGCAATACAAAATGGTATTAGGCAAAAATTTGAGTTTGATATATTAGAAAAACTTATTCCGGTTAAAATCAATCATGATTTTTTCTTTTGCTTCGGTAAATATGATATTGATTTTAATAAACGAATGGGTTTTAAATCAAATGAATCAATCCCATGTGGCTCTCTTAAATTAGGAATATCAGACTTAAGAAGGAAAGAGATAATTAAAAAATATGATATATGTCTTCTATCAAATTATAAAAAAAGAAAAAATATTAGTAAATGTTCAATTACAAGAGAGATTGAAGAGAATAATATTTTGTTAGATGAGCATATTAAACATTACTGTCAATCAAATAGCAAATCTCTAATTATAGCTATAAGATCAAAAAATACAGAGGAAATTGAATATTATAAATCAATATATGGTGACGACGTATGCTTTTCTTCAGGATTGATTGAATCATATAGTAGTTATGATGCATCCTATCAAAGTGAAGTTACAATCGCATATCAGTCGACATTATTATTAGAAATGTTAGCTGTTGGAAAAAAGGTATTACATATTGATTTTACTAATAATGAAAGTATGTTCAATTATGATGCTCCAATTAAATATAGTTTTACATCATATAAAGAAATGGAGAGTAAGTTAAATAACATTCATAATATGAAGATTCAAGATTATACTGAGTTAACTAAAAAACAAAGATTATATGTTATGAACTATAATAGTAAAAATCCTCCCCATCAGATTATCAACAATAAAATTAGTTTCATTTTAAATAATAAAAATCATGTTCATTAAAAAACTTTCCTTTTTCACTGACAGAGAAGATAAAAGAACTTTGGCTTTAATATTTTTACTTTCATTATTGATTGGATTTATAGAATTACTTGGTGTCGCATCAATAGTACCTTTTATAGGCTTACTTAATGACCCTGATTATATTGCTGATAATAAATATTTTTTAATTATGAATAATTATCTTCTTTTAGAGAAAGATTCCTTGGTTTTTATAGCTGGTATATTTATGATTACTACATTTATAACAATTAATTTACTAAACGCATTTAATTTATGGATTACGACAAAATATGGTGCATTGCTGAGTCATAAAATTAGCATGATGACATCCAAAAGTTACCTTAATCAATCTTATAAATATTTTGTAAATGCTGATATTTCATCAGTTAGTAAGAATATCTTAGAGGAATCTGGTGCTTTATCAGAATCAATATTTATACCTTTTATGCAAATTATATCTAAAGTAATTATTATTATTTTAATTTCATCATTATTGATAACTGTTGATTTCAATGTTTTTATTTATTCATTGTTAATATTTTTATTTATATTCATAGTTTTATTCACTAGCATAAAAAATAAAATTAAAAGATATGGTACTCTTCGCCTTTCGGCCAATGATGTCAGATTTAAAAGTGTTAATGACTGCCTAGGTGGCATAAAGGATGTTAAATTCTATAATGCTGAGCAATATTATTTGGACAATTTCTCTAATTCTCAAAAAGATTTTTTAGCCTATACAGTTAAATGTATTGTTTTATCAACAATGCCTAGATATATAATTGAAATAATCGCATTTGGTGGATTTTTTAGCGTGATACTTTATATGAAATTTATTGGGGCTGATATATCACTACATTTGCCAATCATTAGCTTATTCATATTAGCTGCTTATAGATTATTACCTGCAATTAATCAAATATATTCTTTATCATCAAGCTTAAGATTCCATATGCCTGCATTAGATATAATTCATCAAGTTGTTACTCTGAAAAGAAATCATATGCATAACTATAGTATTGAAAAAATGGGTCCTCAAATTATTTTTGATGATGTAAGTTTTTCATATAATAACCAAGATCCTGTACTATTAAACGTTAATCTTGAAATAAAATCGTCAACTATTAATGCTATAATTGGTGAAACAGGTTCAGGAAAGACAACATTACTTGACTTACTACTGGGTTTTTATAAACCTACAAGTGGAAAAATAAAGATCAATGAGAGTCTTGTTAATCATTCAAATAATAAAATAAAAATAGGATATGTATCACAAAAAGTTTCTTTTGTAGACGATAGTGTAGCTAAGAATATTGCATTCGGTTTATCAAAAGATTAAATTAATATTGAGAAAATTAACAGACTTATTGATATTGTGATTTTGAAAGAAGTTATAAACATGTTACCCAATAAACTCAATGAAAAAATTGGAGAAGATGGTGCAAAACTAAGTGGTGGTCAGCTTCAGAGAATTGGGATAGCGAGGGCTCTATATCTTGAACCCGAAATACTTGTTTTAGATGAAGCAACCAATGCATTAGATATAAATACAGAGAGATTACTTTTTAATTCAATTAAAAAACATTATAAAAATATTACTATTATTTGGATTACTCATAGAGCATCTTCACTATCACTATGCAATAATATTTACCATTTAAATAAAAATAATATTAAGTTAGTTGATAATTTTAAAAATGATACAACTAATGACGAATATATTAATAAAATTTTGACAAAGGAGACATAGGATGCAATTTTTAAAAAATAAAAATGTATTAGTTACTGGGGCAGACGGTTTTATCGGCTCACATTTAGTGGAGCATCTAACTTCTTTAGGATGCAATGTTAAGGCTATGTGTATTTATAATTCTTTTAATTCATGGGGTTGGCTAGATACTCTAGATTCTACTATTACTAACAATATTAATATTACTTTAGGTGACATTAGAGATATTAAATCAGTAAATAATGCATGTAAAAATATAGATTATGTTTTTCACTTAGCCTCACTTATAGCAATCCCTCACTCATATAACTCCCCTTATTCATATCTTCAAACAAATGCTCTTGGGGCAATGAATATTATGGAAGCATGTTTGAGTAATAATGTGGAGCATGTTATACATACATCAACTAGCGAGGTATATGGAAATCTTGATAAAATGCCTATTAGTGAGAATGATCAAATATTTGCAAAATCACCATATTCAGCTACTAAGATTGCAGCTGATCAAATAGCTCATTCTTACTATAGCAGCTTTGATCTACCTGTATCAATTGTAAGACCATTTAATACATATGGCCCAAGACAGTCTAATAGAGCTATAATTCCAACAATCATCACTCAAGTTCTAACTAATAATAAGTCTATTAAATTAGGCGCTTTATATCCAACCAGGGACTTTTCTTATATAAAAGACACAGTAAGAGGATTCATTTTAGCGGCGAAGTCTAAAAAAAGTATAGGAGAAACTATAAATATTGGATCTGGATATGAAATATCTATTGGAGATTTATATGATATTGTTTGCAAGATTACTAATATTGAACTTAAAGTTAAAAAAGATGCGTCTAGAGTAAGACCAAAAAAAGGCGAAGTATTTAGGCTGAAAGCAGATAATAGAAAAGCTAAAAAACTAATCGGATGGACTCCGAAATATGCTAACCGCAAAGGATTAATCAAGGGGTTAAAAGAAACCATTGATTGGTTCAAAATTGATAGTAATTTGGTGAAATATAAATCTGATAGGTACGCTACATAATAATGATTAATCACATAATTGATAAAATAAAATCTTGTTTACCAGATAAGTATAAACAATTAGATATACATGAACCATCCTTTGAAAGGAAAGATATTGATAATGTTGCTAAGTGTATTGAATCAACTTATGTTTCAACAAAGGGAAAATATATTGATCATTTTACTGAAAAGTTGACAAAAGTTACCGGATCTAAAAATATTTTATTGACCAATAGTGGTACTTCAGCACTATTTTTATCATTAAAAACTATAAATATTGATAGTTGTGAAGTATTAATGCCATCTATGACTTTTGTTGCCACCGCAAACTCAGTGATAGACGCAGGTGGTATACCAAATTTTATCGATAGTTCTTCAGAATCTCTTAATGCATGTCCCATTAGTATAGAAAAATATTTGAAAAGCATAGCGACTTATAAAAATAAATTATGTTTGAATAAATTTACAGGTAGAGTAATTAAGGCTTTAATTGTTGTGCATGCATATGGTGAACCAGCAAACTTAACTGCAATAAAGAGAATTACAAAGAAATATAATATTCAAGTCATAGAAGATGGTGCTGGGGCCCTCGGTTCCCATGTAAATGATAAGCATATAGGCTTGAGTAGTAGATTTTGTATCTTGAGTTTTAATGGAAATAAGATAGTTACTACAGGTATGGGTGGAGCAATATTAATTAAAAATAAAAAAGATTACGAGTCTATAAAGCATTTGATTAGTACTGCTAGAGTACCCCATCCATGGAAAGTTGAGCATGATAAGGCAGGCTATAATCTTAGGATGGCAAATATAAATGCAGCATTAGGCGATGGTCAACTCTCACGTATTAGGACTATATTAAATAATAAGAAAAAATTACATAGTAAATATAGGAATGCTTTTCATGATAATAAATATTGTTTTCTACATGAATACAACAGCTCCATCAAACCTAATCATTGGATCACAAATTTATATCTAAAAGAGAAATATAAAAAATATCATCAAGTATTAATAGAAGCATTACACAAAGAAAATATCATGGTAAGGGAGTTATGGAAGCCACAGCATTTGAACAATATGTATAGAAAGATGCCTAAGTCACCTATTGTTAATGCTAATAAACATTGGAAAACAGGAATTAGTTTACCAAGTTCCTATTATAAATGAATATTAAACGCAAAATTTGCATCGTGTCATCAAGTAGAGCTGACTATAACCATTTGTATACATTAATGTTAGGAGTTAAAAAGTCCAAGAATCTTAAGCTACAACTAATTGTAACAGGCATGCATCTTCTGCCTAAGTATGGCTCGACTTATAAGGAAATATTAACAGATGGTTTTACTATTGATGGAAAAATTAAATCGCATCAAAGTAATACTAATGATAATGACATATTAGGATCTATTTCATGTCAAATTGGAAATTGTTCTAAAACTATAAATAAACTCAAACCAGATATAATTGTTTTATTAGGAGATAGATATGATATTTTGCCAATAGCGATTGCCTGCCATATTATGGGTATACCATTGGCTCATATTCATGGCGGAGAAGTGACTTATGGAGTAATAGATGATTCTATAAGACATATGATAACTAAAATGGCTGACATACATTTTGTTGCAAGTACTAGCTTTAAAAAAAGAGTTATGCAGTTAGGTGAGAATTCAAAAAATATATTCAACATTGGTTCATTAGGCATAGATGCAATGAAGAATCTAGTATTCAAGAAAAAAGAAGATACATATAAAATATATAATATACCAATTTCAAAAAAATACTTAGTAGTATCAATACATCCAGAAACTATAAATAAAGGCAATGATCAAATGATAAATAGTTTATTAAAAGCATTAGATTCATATCAAGAATATTTCTTCATATTTACATATCCAAACTCTGATACAGGCAGTAACGAAATATTAAATGCCATTAAAGAATTTGTTAACAATAATAAATCATCATTTTTGATTAAATCAGCAGGAAGAATAGATTATTTGAGTCTCTTAAAATACTCTATAGGCCTTATAGGAAATTCATCATCTGGATTAGTGGAGGCCCCTGCACTAAATGTACCATCTATAAACATAGGTGATAGACAGTCTGGTAGGCCAAACGCAAAATCTGTTATATCTTGTAAGAGTTCGAGACAAGATATTATTAAATCAATTAAGAAACTTAATGGTACAAAGAAAAATAAAAGCATATCATACAAAGGCAAGAATAAAATTGAAAAAGTATTAAAAGTGCTATCAACAACTGAATTAAGCAATATTAAGTTGAAAAAGTTTTATGATATCAATCAATAATAAAAAAGTATATATTATCGCAGAAATAGGTGTAAACCATAATGGTTCACTAACAAGAGCTAAAAAAATGATCAAAGCATGTAAAGTAGTTGGTGCCGATGCCGTTAAATTTCAAACATATAAAGCAATTAATGTCGCCGACACACTTGTTTCTAAAGCTGAATATCAAAAAAAAGATAATAAAAAAGATTCCCAATATGAAATGCTGAAAAAGTATGAATTAAATGACAAAGACTTTATTATATTGCATGAATATGCAAAAGAACTTAACATAGATTTCATTTCTACGGCGGTAGATACTATAAGCCTGAGATTTTTAATTTCTAAATTAAAACTTAAAACAATAAAGATAGGATCATCAGATCTAACAAATATACAGTTATTATTAAAGGCAGGAAGAACAAAAAAGAATATTATAATTTCATGTGGTTTGGCTAATATCGACAATATAGATATAGCTTTATCTGCTCTCTGTCATGGATATGCAAATAAAGATTTTAATTTTGACTATAAAAGAGATCAGAAATTATATTTAAAACACGATAAATATTTATCTACTAAAGTTTCATTGCTACATTGTACAACGGACTATCCCGCATTAATTGATGAGTTAAATTTAAATGTAATACATACTCTAAAAGACAGATATAAAACTTCGATTGGTTATTCGGACCATTCAAATAACCTTATCACTCCAATAATTGCAACATCTAAAAACATATCTATGATTGAAGTGCATGTGACACAAAATAAGTTATTAAAAGGGCCTGACCATAAAAGCTCTTTAAATTTTAAAGAATTTTCTCAATATATTAAAAATGTTAGAAAAACTGAGTTAATGTCTGGCTCTCATTCTAAAAAAGTTACTCCTTCTGAGAAAAGGAATCTAGCTTCGGTACGTAAGAAACTCGTTTATAAAAATAATTTAACAAAAGGTCATAAGATAACTGATAGTGACTTAACTGCCAAAAGAACTAAGTCGGGTGTTTCAGCATTAGAATTTAGCAATGTAATTAATTGCACTTTATTGAAAAATATTAAGAAGAATTCGATCGTTAAATTAAGTGATTTTTTAAAAAAAACATGAATAATCTTAAATCAAACATAATTGGAATTGATAGTGACATGGCATTGGCAATTGAGTCTCTTCAAAAATCTATTATTAAATTAGTGCTAATAGTTGAAAGTAATAAACTAATTGGGACAATTACTGACGGTGACATAAGAAGAGCTTTATTGAGTGGTAAGAATCTTCAAACTAGTTGTAAAGATGTAATGAATTTGGATCCTAAATGCGCCTTGGTAGATGACTATAAGAATATAAACAAATTATTGATTTCTTATAAATATATACCATTAATAGATCGTAATAATAACATTATTGATATTATTACGAATGAAAATGCACCGCAAAGTTATTCGTTGACAAATCCAGTGATTATTATGGCGGGTGGAGAAGGAAAAAGGCTTCTGCCTCTAACATTAAACACTCCTAAACCACTTTTACCTGTTAATCAAAAACCACTAATCCATGAAATCGTAAACAAGCTTGACCAGCATGGGCTGAAAGAGATATATATTTCAATATTTTATAAGGCTGAAATGGTTAAAAAATACTTTAATAGTTTAAATGATACTCGATTCAACATTAAGTTCCTAGAAGAAGAGAAACCTTTGGGCACAGCTGGATGTTTATATTTATTGAAGAATAAAAAAATTACAGATCCTATAATTATCATAAATGGTGATGTTCTCACTGATATGGATTATCGTCAGTTGATTGACTACCATAATAAGTCAAATAAACTTATTACAGTCTGCGCTGCGATATATGACATTCAAATTCCATTTGGAACCATAGAGTTAGATGAAGATAAATTATCAAATATTGTTGAAAAACCAATTAAGAAGTATTTGATAAATGCTGGAATTTATATACTTAATCCTGAGCTATTGAATGATCTACAGGATAATACTGTTATTAATATGACTGATATTATTGCCAAGAATATTAAAAAAGATTCTGTTGGTATATTCCCATTACATGAGCAGTGGCTAGATATTGGGAGCCATAAAGATTATGAAAAAGCTCAAAAATAATCAAGAAGGTTATGCTGCAGACTATTTGGTCATAGGCACAGGTAATATCGCATTACGGCATATAGATAATATTATAAATATGTCTAATAAAAAATCAATTTTTGTTTGCAAGAGGTTTGGCATTAAACTAAATCGAATGTTAAATGAAAAAGATATACATATTGTTGATAACTTAAAAAATATTTACCCTAAGAGTAAAAAATCTATTGCAGTTATATGTTCAGCAGCTTCGAACCATGTTGCTGATGCAGTAGTTTTAGCAAGAAAAGGTTTTAATATCTTTTTAGAAAAACCATTAACGATTCCCGACATAAAAATTAATAAATTAATTAAGATATGCAATGATAATAAACTAAAAACATTAGTTGGTTACAACATGAGGTTTACAAATCGTATTAAAAGTATTTTTAATATTATAAAAAATAGAAAATACGGCGCGATTAAAGAAATCGATATATGTGTTGAAACTGATTTTAGAAAATGGAGAAAAGGATTAAATTACAAAGATTCTGTATCTTTTAATAAAGATCTAGGTGGTGGTGTAATTAATGAATTAAGTCATGAAATTGATTATTTATACTTATTATTTGGTAAGCCAAGCAAAGTTATGGTCAATAATAAGACTATCAAAGATAGTCAATATAATATTGAGACTCATATCATTGCGACCTTTGAATATAGTAAAAACATGCCTATTGTCAGGATGAATCTGAATATGATCTCCACAAAGGAGAAAAGGTATTGCAAGATCTACTTCGAAAAATCAACTATTGAAGTTAATCATATAATGAACTCTTTAATGATTAAAACTGGTAAACAAGAAAAACTGAAAATATTTAAAGATAAAATAAATGATTCATATGTCAGAGAATTAAATGACCTTATTAAATCAATAGAAAATAATACCACCTCTAAGTTAACGATAGAAGAATGTAAAAATACACAATTTATAATTAATGCAATGCAAAAATCTTTAAAATCAAATAAAACAGAGGCGATAAGTCAATGAAAAAAGTTGCATTTATTTTTGCCAGAGGTGGATCAAAAGGTTTGCCTGGAAAGAATATGAAACTATTTTCAGGAAAACCACTTATTGCTCATACAATAATTAAAGCGATTGAATCAAATCTCTTTTCGGACATTGTTGTGTCAACTGATTGCGAGGAAATAGCTAAAACATCATTAGAATATGGTGCCAGTGTACCATTCATGCGTCCGTCTAATCTTGCCGGAGATACAACAGATGAGTGGGTATGTTGGCAACATGCAGTTAAAAACTATTTAAAAGATATCGATTTATTTATTACATTACCATGCACATCTCCACTTAGAAATTATAAAACTATTGAGAAAATGATTGATTGCTATACATCTAATAATTTTGATGCTGTTTTAGGTATTACCAAGAGTAATCACTCACCAAATTTCAATATAGTAGTTAAAAATGACGAGGGCATAGTTCAAATTATGAATCAAAGTAAAAAACAAATTAACAGAAGACAAGATGCAGAAGAATGTTATATGATTACCACTTATGCTTATATAACAAGCCCTGATTATATAACTAGTTCTAATAGTTTATTTGATGGGAAAATTCGAGGTTTTGAGGTTCCTAGGGATGAGAGCGTTGATATAGATGATCAGTATGATTTTGATATAGCTTCCTACATGTATAGTAAGAATAATGAATATAAAAATTGAAAATTTAAATCTAAGCAAGAAAACATCCATAATTACTGGTGGTGCAGGCCATCTAGGCATGTGTATAGCAGATAAATTATCGTTATGTGGGTCAAATCTGATACTTATTGATCTCGATGAGAAAAGACTTCATAAAGTAAAAAAGAAGCTTGAGAAAAAAAATAGGATTAAGGTAAGAACTCTTCCTCTAGATTTGACAAATAAAAAAGAAAGAATAGATTGTATAAAATTAATAAAGAAAGAATATAAGGTTATAGATATAATGGTCAATTCAATTGGGATGGTCGGTACTGATAACATGAAAGGCTGGAATGAAAGTTTTGAAAATCAATGTTATGATGCATGGAATAAAGCTATAGATACAAATTTAACTTCAATTTTCTTTCTGATACAAGGCATCTATAAAATAATGAAAAAATCAAAGAATGCTTCTATCATAAACGTATCTTCAATATATGGTGTTAATGCTCCTGACTGGGATCTTTACAAAGGTACCGCTATAAATAATCCAGCGGCTTACTCAGTTTCGAAAGCTGGTTTAATTTATATGACTAAATGGCTAGCTTCTACATTGGCACCTAATATCAGAGTTAATGCAGTATCACCAGGTGGAATTGAGAGAAGCCAAGAAAAATATTTTATAAAGAAATATAATAAAAAAACTTTATTAAACCGTATGGCAACTGAATCTGATGTATCGGAGCCAGTGCTCTTTTTAGCTAGCAATATGTCATCATATATAACTGGTCAAAATTTAATAATAGATGGCGGTTGGACTATAAAATAATGAATAAGTCAAAAATAATTATAAATTCACCAAATAAGATTGATCTATCAGAATTTAAAAAAGAAAATAGTACTGTGACAAAATACGGTCTTCCACCTGAAATAAAATTTTGTAAAAGATGTGTTATTTCTAATCAACGTCCTAATTCAGCTGTTGAATTTAAGCATACAGAAAACTCCAAAAAAAAGACTATTAATTTTAATGAGGATGGAATATGTGATGCATGTATTGCCACAGAGAAAAAAAATGAAAATATTGATTGGGAAAAAAGAGAAAGTGAACTAATAGAGCTATGTAATCAATATAGGAGTAACAATGGCTCTTATGATTGTCTTGTTCCTGGATCTGGTGGTAAAGATAGCTTTTATGCTTCCCATGTCCTTAAGTATAAATATAATATGAATCCACTGACCGTAACATGGGCCCCAAATATGTATACACAGTGGGGCTGGGAGAACTTTCAGGCATGGATTCACTCAGGATTAGATAATTATCTTATGACTCCAAATGGGAGAACTCATCGTTTAATGACTAGATTAGCTGTGGAGAAATTATTTCATCCTTTTCAACCTTTTATATTAGGTCAAAAATGTTTTGCTCCAAAGATGGCAATAAAGTTTGATATCCCTTTAATATTTTATGGGGAACAAGAATCTGAATATGGAACTCCAGTTAATGAGGCTATGTCTTCAAAAAGAGACTGGACATTTTCTGCTCTTAGCGAAAGAGATGAAATGTTTTTTGGTGGTGTTGCCTATGAATCATTAAAGAATGACTTTGGTTTAACAGATAATGATTTATCTATATACGTGCCTGAGGCAATTGGAAATATAAAGAAGACTTCGATAGACTTTAGGTATCTTGGTTACTATTTAAAATGGCATCCTCAATCAAATTATTATTATGCTGCGGAGCATAGTGACTTCAAAGCATCTCCAGAAAGAACTTTGGGAACATATAGTAAATATAATAGTATAGATGATAAAATTGATGATTTTTTTTACTATACAATGGGAATAAAGTTTGGAATAGGAAGGGCCACAACAGATGCATCTCAAGAAATAAGATCAGGAGACATTAATAGAGAAGAGGGCGTGCTTTTAGTGAATAAATTTGATCATGAATTCCCCGAACGGTTTTCTAAAGAAATATATAAATACTTAAGTATAAACAAGAAAGAGTTTCCAGTTGCTAGTAAAGTATTTGAAGAACCTATATTTACTAAAGATTATTTCTTAAGGTTATGTGATAAATTTCGCTCGCCACATATATGGAAATATTTTAATGGTCAGTGGAAACTTAGAAAACAAATCAAATAAGTATAGAATGGCGAGCAATATTAGATTAATAGCAAGATTAGATATCAAAGGCCCAAATTTGATAAAAGGCATACATCTTGAAGGTTTAAGAGTTATGGGTAACCCTAATGAATTTGCAAAAAAATATTATAATGATGGTGTAGATGAAATTATATATATGGATACTGTTGCAAGCTTATATGGAAGAAATAATTTAAGTGATATTGTTAAAAAAGCAGTGAAGGATGTATATGTTCCTATTACAGTTGGTGGAGGATTACGTTCTATTGATGATGTCAAATATCTCCTTAGATGCGGTGCAGAGAAAGTTGCAATTAATACCGCTGCAACGAAAGATCCAAAGCTGATAACTGAAGTTTCAAGAAAGTTTGGTTCCCAATGCATGGTGCTATCAATCGAAGCAAAAAGAAATGGAGATGATTCATGGGAAGTATACACTGAAAATGGTAGACAAAAAACTGGAATGGATGTGCTTGAATGGGCTAAACAAGGTGAAAGTCTTGAGGCAGGAGAAATCTTATTGACTTCAGTAGATAACGAAGGCACTAAAAAGGGTTTTGATTACGAATTAATAAAAAAGGTATCTGAATCTGTTTCTATTCCCGTTATTGCAAGTGGTGGAATGGGTTGTCTAAATGATTTGTCTAAAGTTGTAAATGACTCAAGTGCTGATGCAGTTGCCATGGCTGACATATTGCATTATGACCGTTCAAATATAAAACTGATAAGAGAGCATTGTCAGGAAAATAATATTAATGTCAGAGACTATGAAGCCTAAAATAAGTATTGTAGATTATGGTTTATGCAACTTATACAATGTTAGTAATGCTCTAGAACATATAGGTGCAAATATTACGATCATTGATAAGCCTCATGATATTGAAAAGGCAAGCCATATAATACTCCCTGGGGTAGGTGCATTTAAAAATGGAATGAGAGGACTAAATTTGAGAGAGTTAGTTCAGCCTTTGAAAGAACACATCGTAAAAAATCGACCATTTTTAGGAATTTGCTTGGGCATGCAAATGATGCTAAGTAAAAGTTATGAATTTGGAGAAATAGAGGGTTTAGATATTATAGATGGGGATGTTGAAAAAATTCCAAAAATAAATTCGAGTAATATTACTCATAAAATTCCACATATCGGATGGAATAAAGTTATCATTAATGAAAATGTTAGAAATCATCATCTCCTTAAGGGGCAAGATGATAAGTCATCTATGTACTTTGTTCATTCATATAGAGTTAACTGTAATAATAAAGATAATATTATGGCTACAACTAATTATAATGATGTTAATATAACTGCAATTATCAATAAAAATAATGCGTATGGATGTCAATTTCATCCTGAAAAGAGTGGAAAATACGGCCTAAGTATTTTAAAACAATTTGTTAAATCATAGGAGTGATAATGGGTAAAATAATAAAATCATCAGACGATATTCTTGATAAACAGCTAGGTCTACTTCCAAAAGAGATCAAGTTTTGCAATAACTGTGTCGTATCAAATCAAAGACCAAGAATAGCATGGGATCAAAAAATTAAAGGTCAATGCTCAGCATGTGATTATGCATATGAAAAGGATAATATAATAGATTGGGAAAAAAGAGAGAAAGAACTACAAGCGGTATGTGACAAATATAGATCTAAGGATGGTTCATGGGATGTTATTGTTCCTGGCTCTGGTGGAAAAGATAGTGGCATGGTCACGCATAAATTAAAGCATAAATATGGCATGAATCCTTTAACTGTAACATGGGCCCCATTTCTATATACAGATATTGGCTGGAAAAACTTTACAGCTTTAAAAGATAAAGGCTATGACAATATTCTTATACATCCTGATGGTAAACTACATAGGAAACTTTCTATGCTAGCTTTTGACTTACATGGTGACGCATGGGATCCATTCGGCTATGGACAACAATATATGGCTTATCATTTATCAATTAAATTCAATATTCCATTTATCTTTTTCGGTGAAAATGGAGAAATAGAATATGGTGGATCTCTTAAACAAAAAGATATGGTGGAGGCGCCATGGGAAGACTGCGAAGAAATATTTTATAAGGGAAGTGGAGTACATAAATTAATTGAAGCTGGACTAAAAAGAAATATTTTTACAAAGGAAGAAATTAAATCTACATCTTTAGATTTTTACCAACCACCAAAAATGGAAGATTTAAAGCGCGTAGGTAGCAAAGGACATTGGATGTCATATTATGAAAGATGGACCCCTCAGCATAATTATTACTATGCAGTGGAAAACTGTGGTTTTGAAGCAAATCCAGATAGATCAGAAGGTACATATCAGAAATATGGAAGTATTGATGACAAGCTAGATGGATTCCATTGGTGGATGGCATATATGAAATTTGGGATTTGTAGAGCAACATATGATGCTGCCCATGAGATAAGAGATCACCATATTAATAGGGAAGAAGGAGTTGCTCTAGTACATAAATATGATGGAGAATTTCCCATAAAGTATTGGAAAGATTTTTTAGAATATCTAGATATCTCAGAGAAAGAGTTCTGGTATATTGCTGACAAGTATAGAAGCAGACATGTATGGACACCAACAGGTGCTAAATTTAGCGGGTATTCGCCTGAAGCTCAATACAAGCTTTGGAAATTAAATGAACAAGTCAAGTAAGGTTGTTTATGAATAAGGAAGATATTATAAATATAATTTATTTGGCAATTGATGACTATAACCAAATAAACCCAAATAGTTTGATTGCTAAAGAAAGTAATACGTTACTATATGGACAAGATGGTAAGCTTGATTCGCTAGGGTTGGTCAACCTAATATTGGCGATAGAAGAGAAGCTTCTTGACAACTTTAATAAGAGTATTAGCTTGGCAGACGACAAAGCATTTTCAGAAAAAACTAGCCCATTCTCAAGTGTTTCAGTATTAGCAGATTTTATCTATAATAAGATTGATGATAAATAAAAGTAATCAACAAGTTATACTTGTTACTGGGACTAGCAAGGGTATAGGTAAATTAATTGCTGAACACTATCTTAAGTTATCAAATAACTTAGTCATTGGTTGCAGTAGATCAAAATCATCTATTAGCAATAATAATTATATTCATTATGAGCTAGATTTATCAAAGAATAGTGCCGTCAATGATTTAATGATTAAAATAAGAAAAAGCACCAATAGGTTAAATGTTCTAATAAATAACGTAGGTGTAGCATCAATGAATCATTTATTATTATCTACTCCTGAGAAAATAGATCAGATAATTGATGTTAATTTAAAATCTGTAATTAATTTAACAAGAGAAGCGTCCAAATTAATTAAAAAAGAGAAGAATGGCAGGATTATTAATATGACAACAGTAGCATCGCCACTCAATCTTGAGGGTGAGTCTGTATATGTCAGTTCTAAAGCAGCAATTGAAGCATTCACAAAAGTGACAGCAAAAGAATTAAGCGCATTTGGAATCACAGTAAACGCAGTAGGCCCAGGTCCAGTAAAAACAGATTTAATTAAAAATATTCCAACTCATAAGATTGACAGGATTATATCCCAATTATCCTCAAAATCTTATACAAAAATAGATGATATATTAAATATTTTAGATTTTTTTATGAAAAAAGAGAGCCAATTAGTAAATGGACAAATCATTTACCTTGGCTAAAATAAAAATGCTTACCAATCTTCTTAATAAATTAAATGACTATAAGTCAGATATACTCTTGATAGATGGAGACAAGAGAATATCGTATAAGGATCTATTAATAAGAATTTCTAAATTTGAAGCATTTTATAAGCAAAATAAAATTAAGAATACAGATGTTATTTTAATTAGCTCAAAGCTGACTATTGAATTTATAGCCCTATTTATTGTTCTTCTAAAAAATAACAATGTCATTATCCCTATAGAGGAAGCATCAAAAATAAACTGTACTGAAATTTATAATATTACAAAATATGATTTATTGATTAAAGTACGTGAAGAGAATGTGTCAATATCTATTAATGATATAGCTAGTAAACATAATTTAATTCATGAGATCCATAAGAGAAATGTGCCAGGTATCATACTTTTTACATCTGGGACAAGTGGAGCTCCAAAAGCTATTCTTCATGATGCAGGAAAGTTATTAAATCTATATAAGGTGGAAGGCAGGAGATATAGAACATTTCTTTTTATGTCCCATGATCATATAGGTGGTTTAAATACATTATTATACAATTTATTTAATGGAGGCACCTTAATTCTAAACAATACATATAATGTAGATATTATTCTAGGCGAGATAGAAAAACATCATGTAACGCTTTTACCGACGACTCCATCTTTCTTAAACATGATGTTACTTACTAATAGTTTTAATAAATATAATTTATCATCATTGCGTCTTATTACATATGGTACGGAACCAATGGATAAAAGAACATTGACTAAACTAAATGAAAGCTTCCCAGAAATCAAATTACGCCAAACATATGGTATGACAGAAATAGGAATATTAAATATTAAATCAAGAAATTCAGGATCTTTAGAAATTAAAATAGATAAAGAAAAAAATGACTACAAAGTTATTAATGATATATTGTATATCAAATCAGATACATCAATGATAGGATACTTAAATTATAAATCTCCTTTCACAGACGATGGATGGATGAACACTGGAGATAGAGTATTCGTGAATGGCGAGTATATTACAATCCTAGGAAGAGAATCTGAATTAATTAATGTTGGTGGAGAAAAAGTATTCCCTATTGAAGTTGAAACTATACTTAAAGAATATGAAAATGTTTCTGATGCAGTGGTTTATGCAAAAGAAAATAGAATTCTTGGTCATATAGTTGCTGCTGATATTGTGTTAATAAATAAAACTAAAAAAGAAAATGATTTTATTTTATCCATAAAAAGATACTGTACAGAAAAGTTAGAGAATTATAAAGTCCCAGTTAAGATTAATCTTGTTAACAAAATTAGAATAAGTAATAGATATAAAAAAGTTAGAATATGAGTAAAAATATTATATTGATTGGTGCTGGTGGTCTCGGAAAAGAAGTTTTCCATTGGTTTAGTCGAGATGAAAGATTTACAGAGAATATAAAAGGTTTCCTTGATAAATCTGATCCTGATTTTTCTAAATGTAAGATTAAAGCTAATTTTCTTGGTAATGAAGATACTTATGAATTTAATGATGATGATTATGTTGTTATAACAATAGCAGATGTCAAAATTAGGTCAAAAATCTATTCTAAGCTTAAAAATAAAGTGCAGTTTATAAATCTTGTTCACTCAAAAGCTATTATTTCTGAGAATGTGATGATGGGTACTGGGAATATAATATGTCCAAACTGTATAATTTCTAATAACGTATCTATGGGTAACAATAACTTTATAAATATTAATGCTTCTATCTGCCACGAAAGCATTATTCGCAACAATGTCATACTTTCGCCCTATAGCCTTGTTAATGGCCAATGCATTATTGATGATGATGTATTCATAGGTTCTCATGCAACTGTTTTTCAAAATTCAAGAATTGGAAAAGAATCCTCAATAGAAGCCAATACTTTGGTAAAGGGTGATATTAAAAAAAATCTTTATGTTTGTGGAGTACCAGGGAGAATTCTTCCTAAAAAGTAATTTATTATGAATATATTTGAGCTAATAAAAAAAATTATACAAGTCAACAAAGGGCAAATTTACAACATAATCTCCACAGAAGCCTTACTTAGGGCGATAGCTTGGTATGTCACACCAATATTTTACTATTTACGTATAACGCCAAACGTTATTAGTGTTATTGCTTTATTAACTGGAGTTTTAGCATCATTTGTAATAATGATCGGGGGGAAAGATCTTTATCTCTATGGAGTTATGATTTATGTTTTATCCATTATATTTGATCATTGTGATGGCAATATAGCACGCTTGAGAAATATGCCTACGTTTTTTGGAAGATTTATGGATGGTCTATTTGATATTATCGTACAAGGCTTTATGCAGATTGCTTTGTTATCATTGATTCTTACAGATGTACTACCAAGTATCCAAGAAACATCAACAACTCATATAATGGGTTTTGAAGTTAATTTGATTCTCATCCTAGGAATAACGTTATTAAGTTTATTTTCGACACCTATGCAACATATGATTCCGGATAGATATGGAGCATATTGTCGTTGGATCAATGAAGAGCATAAACTGTCTCTGAGCCCAACACTTAGAACAGATGTTTCTTTTAGATTTGTAGATATCCTTAATGATATCCAACTGATATTCATCATCTTAGGAGTTCTTTCAAATCAATTCATATTTATTTATTTCATTATGAATCTAGTATCATCAATTACAATGGTAAGTTTTTATTTTTACTATGCAAAAAAAAGAATGTCAATTCATGCAAATGATCATAGAACATATTTGAATGAAAAAGATAAGTTATAAATAATGACTAGCTATAAAACAATATATATTGCAGGAATCAATAGAAGTGGTGGTTCGCTATTAAGTAGATTATATGACAATCATAGTAGTATATTGAGTTATCCAACAGAGCTAGGCTTTCCCTCTGACAATAGTTTCTATGATATAGTTGACTCATATGCTGGAGTTCCACAATCAATCCCTGACTATTTTAAATCTCAAGATCAAGATTTATTTTCATTACTTGATTTACCAAAAAAACAGGCAGTATATTCTACACAGTGGGGTAAAGAAAAAAGTGAACCATTAGGAGTCAGAGAAAATTATCTAGAAAAAAACTTTTATGGAAATATAAAAACATATTTTGATTATGATATGTTTATTGAAATATTTAATGAAAAGTCTATTCATGCTCAAAATATTAAAGAACTATATGATGCAAGACACTATGCATATTTCAGTGCCTGGGAGAATGGGAAGTATCTAAAAGATCAATCTCATGTAGTTATGCAAGATAGTGGAGGCATATATCTAACCAATATTGATAGATATTTTAATGAGTTTACAGACTCTATTCTTTTATATCCAATTAGAGATATTACAGGCTATGTAGCAACCGAAAAAGTACGATATGCGCGTAGGTTTTATGGATCTAGAAGGTTTGCGTCACCGCAACTCCCAAACTATTTTGTTAAAAACTATAACTATTATGATATCGAGGCACAGATTAAAGGATGGCTGTGCGCAGTTACACGTGTTAGATTATTACAGGAAAAATATGGTATCAATGACAGATTCGTTATCTATAACCATTCTGCATTAACTTCTTATCCTGAATTGACAATGAAGAGTTTAATAA
>ERZ1046148.535-NODE-535-length-22650-cov-21.268865_pt1 | contig 22650 bp, 19 predicted proteins | sample MGYA00383090_ERZ1046148 | MGnify/ENA primary metagenome ERZ1046148 (study PRJEB29581, sample SAMEA5548360) | metagenome | biome: marine; feature: coastal; material: water | depth 25 m | study: Short-term variability in the microbial, nano- and picoplankton... | reverse complement strand
GAATCCAAGCCTCAGCGTCTACTTTGAGCATCTTGCCAGCATCTCCTGAAGCAGGTGATGACATCACTATTTTGCTAACACTTTACAATTCGCAGCAATCAGATGCCTTTGATGTAAAATACTCGATTTTCAAAGATGGAACCAGTTCTGGAGACAGACTTGCAATGAACACAGTCAATATTCTTGGTGAATCAACTGAAGATGTTAGTGCAGCATGGAATTCAGTAACCGAAGGAACTCACAAAGTGTGGGTGACATTTGAGGCTAACGGCGACACTGAAGCATCATTTTACCTCGAGTTCGTAGTTACAGGATTGCCGAATTTACGAGTTGTTGAGACCACATTATCGCCAGCAAGCGGAATAAATTCTGGTGATACTGTCACCTCCTCAAACCGTATTACCAATACTGGCAGTGTTGATGCAACAGCAAGCACTCTGCATTTTTCAACTTCTAGTGGTGAAGAACAGTATTTGCAAACCCCTGCAATACTTGCAGGCCAATCTCAATGGGTTAACACTACATTTATCGCGCCTGAAAGTGGAACTCATACTATCTATCTTAATCCGGATTATTACGGAGAAGTCCATGAAGCCTCTGAGATAAATAAGATTGTAGAGCAGTCCTTGTTAGTTGAGACAAGAATGGATGTCCACCATATTGGAAACTTGACAATAAGTGTTGACGAAGGTGCGTTAGAAGGTCCATGGACCGTCGAAGGTAAACTTGGAAGAACCAATGGGACGGGTACTACTGAGGTACCAATACGCCTTGAAATTCCAACTGATAATGGAGGATTGCTAACCATGGCGCCATTCACCGTTACTCTTGCTGGTGCAGGTTATGCAGAAGCTACTTGGAGTCAAGTGTTAACAATTAACGACCTTTCTTCATTGAGTGAAGGGCCTCATATTATTTCTGCACAAATAGATCCTTTCAATTCAGGTAATTTCATTCAAGAATCAACAGATAATGATAGATTATCTGGTCAGTTTTCCATCCTACCCACTCCAGATGTTTTTGTTGATGGTGATGCAATACCTTCCTCCGCATCGATTTCTTCTGGCGAAGATGTAACTTGGAGAGTTAGTATTTCTAATATTGGAGATATTCAGGTACGGGGAAGAATAGTATATGTTTGGGAAGGGGTTCAAGGAGAATCTGATTGGATATATATCAATGCGGGAGCAACTCAACCATGGGACATTACACTGACCACCTTAATCGGCTCCCATACAGCAGAATTTGAAGCACAATGGGTTCCACATCCAACCAGTTGGGATAGCAATCCGTTGAACAGTTTGGCAACTGGAAGTATTTTGGTTGAGGCGCCATTAAGATTACAATGGACATATACTTCTATGTCATTAACTGATATTTCAGGTAATGCAGTAGCAACCCCATTACAAAGTGGTGAAGCATATTCATTATCAATAAATATGACAAGTACTGAAACAGGTAATGTAACATTCAACTGTGCTAATGGAGGCGGTGAATCATTAGGTACATTACTTGTGACAATAGAGGAAAGAGGCGATAGAGCATCAATAATTTGTGATTTCGTTGCATCCTCTCCGATGACCACCATCAAAATCACACCTTCAGACATGTCAGTTACCAGCGTGTTCACGCGTGCATTCCCTACAACAAATGCTGACGATGGAGTCAATGATAACAGCGGTTCTGCACAAGGGACAGTCACTCTACTCGGTATTGGGGCCCTCTCGTTAGTTGCATTACTAGTGGTTGCATTTATTCTCACAAGAGAAAGAGAAGAGGAAGTGGAAAGAGATATTTTCGATTATTGCCCAGCCTGTGATGGAGAACTAGAAGGCGACGAAGACCGTTGTCCACATTGTTCCTTTAATTTGAAGAAGGCTAGAAAGCAATTCCACGAATGCCATGAATGTTCTGAATCAATCCCAGATTTGATGGAGGATTGTCCATATTGTGGTGCAAAGCAGGATGTATCTTCATTCTTTGAACAACGCCAAAGAAGAGTTGTTGAAAAGAAAGAGTACATACCTATTGAACTTGAAGAAGAAGATGAAAATGAAATCGTCACAGGAACTGAAGATTTCGCTTCAACTGTTCAAGAATTTGGTTACGATGAGGATCAACTCGAGCAAGATTGGGATGAAAACTTGAAGATTGCAGAAGAAGAAGTTGAAGCCGCATATGATAGACGACACGCGGAAGAATTAGCCCTTGAAGGACTCACCGATGAGGAGATTGAGGAATATAAGAACCAAGTTACTACGACTCTAAAGAGTGCAAAAGATGCTGCGAAGAGCGGTGGGATTAACGAATTGTTAGAAGGCCGCGAATTACATGCTCATTTGGATGATGGCAAGGAATTATCAGCAAGTGATGCAGGTATTAGAGAACAGATATTCCAAGTCACTGGTGAAGAAGGAGTATTGCCAGGTGAAAAGGTAGATGTTGGTATGAGTGTAACCGATAATTCATTAGCAGGTAATGAGGTTAATGAATCAACAGCAGATTTCAATTTTGAAGATGATGATACACCACTTTCCGCATCAACAAAATCTGATGCAGAAGTCGCAGCATCAAGAGATGCAAGTAAACCAAAACGTCGTGCTCCTAAGAGAAAGGAAGAGGCTCCACAAGTTGCTGAATGCGGTGCATGTGGAGCAGACATACCTGTAGAAGCTAATGAATGCGGCACTTGTGGCGCTAAGTTTGAGTGACTTTGCTAAATTATTTGGAGATTATTTGTGCCTGTCGGCTTTCATAGGGTTCGTCATCGCTTTCGCTCGGCCACCATGTGCGTCATCCAGGCGATTAGGCTCACAACACAACTTGGCTTCAATATGCCTCAAGTGAGGGAGGTATTGAAAGCAAAAGAGAGATTGGCTATATTTGATGCAGCAAAGAGTATTACCAATGCTTGTTGTTTTGGTTATGTTTCTGACATCGTCTGCGGGTTGTTTGGGATTGATTCCAGCGCGAGAAGCAACTGAAGGATTTAGAGGACCTGCAGAGTTGTCATTAACTTATAAAAAAATAGATGTTGCTCACACTTATACTACATTAGAAATACAGCCCTATACAAATAGATCAACATTTGTGGTTGATGATTCAGTGACTGATATTTCGATTTATTTTAAGGCCACATTCACATTTTCAGATACATTTCCAACATTTGAAAATAACACAAGATATGTTAGGGCGACAATAACCGATTCAAATGGAGATGTCCAATGGCACGTAGATGTGAGTTCCACTTCTTCACCCGCAGAAGAAAAAATCAAACCAAATCCTGAATTTGCTAAGGGGGAGTGGGTATTAGATGTTGAAGCGAGAGGTATCGGTGAAGAAACATTAGGTATCATTCATGATAAATTCAATATTCAATTGACAGTAACAAAAGAATGTATCCTCTATCCATTGGAAGTTGAATGCATGACAGAATGAATCATTCTGTCAATACATCAGGGCATGCATAATTGCGCGAACAATTTTTACATTTACCCGGCCTGTTGTGATTTCTTTTTGCATCACCTTGGACCATCAATCTTTGAACTTCAGCAATTGCATTGAATAGTGTTTCCTTATTTTCTTGATCCCAAGGAATTTGGTGCAAATTTTCATTTCCATATCGCAAGACACCGTACGGAGTCGGGCGTTTAGTATTAATTTCAACCAGATGTAAATAAGCTAAGACTTGCATTTTGTGTGAACGGTGTGGTGATTTCGGTATCCTTCCAGTTTTCTGTTCAACAGGAATAAATTCTCCATCAACTATCACTATTTGGTCAGGTCGTCCTCGTAGACCAGTAATAGGGTCCTCCAAAATGCTCGTAGTCTCTTCGTCATCAGAATATGCAATTTCTGTATTTTGTTTTAATCCGGCGATTTCTCTTGCGATTTGTAATGCATTATCAGCAAGTAGTGCTTTTTGTAATTGCCAAGATGCCAACAATGTCCAAGCCATTGCAACAACCGCTAATAAGAATCCGGCTTGAGCCCTATTCTCTGCTCCTACAAGTGCTATTGAATGGAGTGCTAATGCGATGGCTGCAAACAATAGTCCAGCTTCAATCCGTCCCGCTTCAAACCAACCTCCGATAAAACCTTGAGGCTCAAAAGTATCTTCGAGAACTATTTGAATCTCAGTTTCAAAACTAATCTTTGATTTTGCAATAGTATTTGTCCATCCGATCCATTCTCTCCACGGCAGATATACAGCGACAATACTTGTGACAAGGAGAGATAATGCCCAAAGAGCGAGATATCTGGCGATATTGATGGGCGTGTTAGTTACATTATCAAGCGTTACAAAAATAACAGCATCAATGACAAAAACAATCACAACAGCAAACCACCATGACCAAATCATCATCGTTTTGCGCAAAGTAGAAAGAATCTCCTGATATTCTTTCACTTGGCCATGAATTTCAGCGTGTTTTTCCATTCCGGCTTCAATCGCTTCACCTTGGCCACTTTTCCCTTCACGAGCAAGTGACCATGAGAGTGGACAATATTCATGCCGCTCCAAATCACTAGCGCTAACTCTCAACGCATTACCTTGTTCATTTCTCCAAACACCGTCCTCATGGAGTTCAGCGCCCTTTATTTGCTCTGATTGTAGGGTGGATTGTGTCAATGATATCCCTCCCGCGTAACTCGTGTGAAGGGGCTCTTTCTTTTATTCTCCGCCGGCGTGTTTTAGAAAATAATGGAGAATAGAGCAATTTTATTTGCCTTACTCAGTGCGAAGCGGTTTAATATGGGGGTTATGTCGCCGGCTTGCTGAGGTTTATCTATGTCCGATGAAGAAGCAACATTACTACTCCCGTTTGAAACCTATGAGGAGAATGCCGTCAATATCGGTACTCAACAAAAAAGTGCAGACATGATGCGATTTATCGAGCGTGTTCGCGAAGATGGATTATACCTTCTAAATGTCAATATCACAGATTCCCGCATCCGTTCAATCGCTGCATTCCTTAACAATTTTGAATCTCCACGAATCATGGTTGTTTCAGCCCGTCAATACGGACAGAGACCAGCCCGCCTCTTCTCTGAAGCAATCGGTGCAAATTCAGCGGTTGGCCGTTTTATTCCTGGTTCTCTTACCAACCCAGTTCTTCGTTCATATGTTGAGCCAGATGTTCTATTCGTTACAGACCCAGCAGCTGACCAACAAGCATTGATTGAAGCGGTAAACTCAGGTCTACCTATCGTTGGAATTGTTGATGCAAATAACAACCTACGTAATGTTGACATCGCATTACCTGCGAACAACAAGGGCCGTCGCTCTCTTGCTCAAATTTACTGGCTCTTGGCCCGTGAAGTACTCAAACTTCGTGGAAAAACCACAGACGAAGATTGGGCTAAAGAACAAGATGTTGAAGAGTGGCAATCAACATTCTGATTGTTTCAGGATAATTGTGCCATAAATTGGCATATTGATCTCAATCTTGTTGGGATGCTAATTACATAGAGATATCATAAGCAAGTAGGTATTGCCATTAAATACAGGGGGAGTCATATATTTCTAAATCCTTCAAAAGACAAAGTTTTCCAATCCGAGCATTAAAGTTTGGATTTAGAATACCAAGTCGATTGTTCAATCATTTCATCACCTACCCTTTGTTGGATAAAAAAATTGCAAATAGTGAACTAGAGATTTATGTCCATGATAAAGAAAGAGGGTTATTGCGAAGTTTAAATTTTGCAGAACGCTTGCACTGGAGTCTTGGTTCTGGAAAGGCATGCGATGCAGTGCCTTGGTTAGATAGGATTTCACCACTTGTAAATGAGACAGATATTGTATTTGATATCGGGGCAAATGTAGGTGTAATATGCAATTGGTTCGCACATAGGTGCAAAATCGTCCATGCATTTGAACCACATCCAGATAATATTGATACAATCAATACCCAGATTAAGTTAAGAAATATGCAAAACATAACGCTACATCCATGTGCAGTTGGAAAGGAAAATACAACAATGAAATTACACGTTAAGGGATTTCATGGACACCATTCATTGGGTGATGTGGATAATAGCCCGACAATCAATCAAATTGATGTCCAAGTAAAACGCCTTGATGACATTGTTTCAGAACTTGAAATTAAACATATCAATTTCTTGAAAATTGATGTTGAAGGATTTGAAGAAGATGTATTACTTGGCGCCAATAACTTACTTGCCAGCAAGCAAATTGACTATGTGTTATTTGAGTTACAAGAAACTATTCTCCACTCCATTAATCGTAATCCGCGACAAGTTTTACAACCTTTGTTCGATGCAGGTTATGAAATCATTGACCTAAATGGAAACATGGTGGTTGTTGATGATATTGAAAATATTTCCAACGGAGATTATCTCGCTTGTATTAATGGGAAAGAAGCAGCCAACAAATTGGCATCTTCTGCATTTGAATTACTTTGATTGAATCAATTTCCTAACTCTTTATGCGAAGAAAGAAAATCGGATGTTGCTTGAGCAAATTCTTCTCTAGTAACCTTTCCATGCATGATAGACCTGATTTTTTTGGCGCTTGGTAATCCTTTGGTAAAGGAAACTGCATGACCTCGCAGACTCTTTGAATCCAATCCAGTGGTTTGCTTTGCCAATTCGATATATCGGTCCCAGCACCATCTTCTTGTTTCAAATTGCTTAGCCACATCAGATAATGAATGCCAATTCCCATCGTATTGCTCAATCCAGGGTAGTTCCTCTTCATCCATCCAACCTAGTTCAACTTTCATTTCAGCAAATACGGATGGCCTACCTATTGCACCTCTTCCGATCATCAATCCAGCAGCATGAGTTTGAGAAAGACAGGCCGAAGCAGATGTCCCATCAACAATATCGCCATTCGCAACCACAGGAACTTCCACCGCCTTAACCGCATTTGCGATATATTGCCAATCCGCTTCCCCTGAATATCTCTGCTTGAGAGTTCGGCCATGTATGCACAATCTCTGAACCCCTACATTCTCCAATTCCTTACAAATTTCAAGTGCATTATTTTCTCCTTGCCCAGTTCCTAATCTCATTTTCGCCGTAACGGGAATATCGATTCTATCAACGATTTGTGAGCACATATCAACTAAATTATCAGGGTCACCCATCAAAGCAGCACCTGCACAAATTTTGGTTACTTTCGGTGCAGGGCAACCAAAATTCAAATCGATAATGTCAGCGTTATCACTGAGCATTTCAGCAGCACGAACCATGTCCTCTGTAATTCCTCCAAAGATTTGTGGGATAAATGGCGATTCTTCTTCACAAGTTTCCATTCTTTCCCAAGACATTGCGGCTTCACGTGTTAAGGCAGTGGAATTAGTGAATTCAGTAATTGTAAAATCTGCACCACAATCTTTGGCTAATAAGCGAAAAGGCAAATCAGTAACTCCTGCCATTGGTGCAAGAAATAGAGGGCGTTGCTCACCATCCCATTCACCAAGCTTGGCTGAAATATATTGGCTCATGTTATTCCACTCAGTTATTGATTCATCGCTTGAGCAGAAACAAGAAGTTCCGCAACACGACGCATGCGGCGCAATACCCTGTCTAATCGTTCATTGATGCGACGTGTTACATCTTCAGAGGTTTCTCCACTGAGGCGGTGGCCCAAGGGCAAACGCCCACCCAGTAGGTTTAGCAGTAGCATTTGCTGTTTAGGAGTGACATCCTTCAGTTGAGACTCAACATCTTCAACCTTCAATTTATTTTTCTTTAACTTTTGAATTAACTTTGATTGTTGGGTTTCATTGAGTATTCTAGCAAATCCCCCTTTCTTCAACATCCAATCTTCTCCACGACGTTGATATTGAGCCATCATTGCAGACCAAAGCGAAATTGAAAGCCGATCAGTCCTTGCTACTCTTTCAACCATTCCAGATGCTCTAAAGCGTTCTAGAATGCGTCCGATACGTGGTTTGGGCCCATCCAGCAGTTCTGCGGCTTCATCAAGAGATAATGGCGCATTTCTGCTTAGGAGAATTTCAAACAATTTACAGGATAATGAATCGGCGTTTATTTCCTTTCCAGGACGTTCTCCGAGTAGGCCAAAATCTCCGAGCCACTGTGATAGCAAATTTTCATTGGTCTGAGGTGCAAGTGGCCTATGGTCTACAATTCCAAGAGTTAAGGGCGGGGTGTCTTCTTCAGGTATTTCGAGTGCTAAACGACAATCATCTCGTTGCCAATTATTTTCTAGTAAGGACATTCTTTGATTGATAATTGTTTTACATTGAACTGAGAATAGTTCAACAGCATTGGTAATGCTTCCGCCGCGCAGATAATACCGCCTCCAACCCTTGCCTTCGTTGGTATATCCAATAATTCCAGCCTCAACAAGGCGAGTTAAATGATGGTTCAAGGATGCCGGAGTTAGTGCAAGTTCATCGGCTAACATCTGTGCATCCCACCCGATTTCAGGTGATGCAAAAATATGGTCGCGTAGTAGTCGATGAACTGGAGTTGCCATACCATAATCGGCCATTGCATCTCCTTTTTTGCGAACTAAACAAAGTGTATCAGTAAACCAAGTGACTAGACTATCAACATCCCTATCACTTGTAGGTAATGCGATTTCTTGTAACCGGACGCTGAACATTACTCTCTACCAAAATGAAGTGGGCGCCAAGAGTCTTTGAAGACTTTGCAACAATTGCTTGTCAAGAGGCGTTTATTGAACGCCTCAGTTACGGCGCTGGTCATCCCATTCGTAATCCATAGCGACAGCACCATTCCAAGACAGATCCATGTTGATGTGCGGCATTAATTCGACTCTATCTTCTCGCAGAATCCCTCTTCTTCTTAGAACTTTAACAGCAGAATGTACAGTTGCTCTTGAGCGACCGATTCTTCGTGCCAATTCAGATTGAGAACGGGGAACTCCCTCTTCCTCAATATTTACAAGAATCAATCTTTGTACTAATGACAATCCAATCGGCAAGGCGTTAGCTGCTGCTTGTTCGCCTAATTTCATCCCTCTTAATTCTTCAATTTGACTCGGAGCTCCTGCAAAGTAGCAAGTTCTTCCATTTACTGGCATAATGATTACACTTTTCCGTGCTTGTAATACATCAAGATGATGTCTTAGAGTTCCATTGGCAGCATTTAGAACCGTTTGTAATTCACGATAACATAATCCTGGATTTTCTTCAAGTGTAGCGAGAATCCTAACCCGCTGTGGGTGTTCATGTTGGCGTTTTGATTTGCTAGAAACTCCACCGAGAGTAATCGCTCCAATAGCACTTGCAGCAGCAGCAACTCCTCCAGCAATTCCAGAAATTCCTCCAGTTGCTCCCAGCAGTCCAGCAGTCAACCAAGGACGCTGTCGAACCCACTGCGATAGTAGAGGCATACATTCGGGTTAGCCTCTTCCCTTCTTAATCCATTGGAGCGTTGTTCAAACAACAATCAATTATTGCTGAGAACAGAATTGTTCCTAATTTTCAGGTGAGCAACTAGTGGTGAAAGTAATCTTCCACATGTGCGTCCATGCTCTGAAAGAATATATGAAACACGGATTGGCGGGCCGTCTTCTACTTCACGAACTACCAAACCTTCATCGACCAAGAAGCGTAATTTATCACTGAGTGTCCGAGAAGAAATTCCAGTAAGCATCCCCTTCATTTGATTGAATCTACGTGGACCTGCTATGTACAGAGTTGAAAGGATTTCAATAGTCCAACGAGAACCAAATACATGCAATGCTTCTACCGCTGCCTGAACTTCCCAAGTAGTATCCCAAGGGCCTCTATTGGAATGATTACCGAGAATGTCTCGGATGTTACTACCGTTTTTTATTGTATTATCAATGTGATTTTGAATGGCCTCATACGAATCTTTTGGAATGAAAAGTGCAGGTTCTGGCATTGTGGTCCCCGACACTCCGGTTGGCCCGGACTACTTGATTTCTTTTACACACTGAGTGTTCATGAGATAACCGAATATTAGTTGTGACATTGGGCATTGAATTGAAAATGAATCAAAAACGAACAAAACCGACTTATCCTTCAAAGAGGGGTGGAGGGCTCGGGTTGTCATGGACAAGTCGGTTATACTCGCTCGCGGGGGTATTCTCGGTCGTAATACAGGGATAGGTGGAGCGCACCATAATTTGCTAGATGCGCTCAAAAACGGCGAAATCGAAGGATATCAATTGACTGCAACATGTGAGTATTTTCTTTCGATGAAAACTAATCCAGTCAAACGATTACTGATGCGTTGGTGGTCACACCCAAGAGTTGTAAACAAATTTGTCAAGTCTTCTGTGAAAGATGGAGATTGTGACCTCTTGCATATTACCGATCAGGAACAGGCGCACTTAGTACCCAAAAAGTGCAAAGTTCCAGTCGTAGTCACTGTGCATGATCTGTTTCATCTTTTCCCTAAGCAAGTCCAAATCGGCCAAGAAACGATACAGGTTGGTGAGGCGAAACCGCCAAGTTATCGGCGAAGAGACTTGAAGAAATTAAAGAATGGATTGATGAGGGCAGATGTATTGGTTTGCGATTCTAAAGCTACATTATCTGATTGTGAAAAACATTTTCCAAATGTAAAAAGTGTCTGTATACCCCTCGGTCTTGATATTGATTCATATGCAAATTTTGGTCAAGATAATTCACAAGTGATAGGGCCTGCTCAAAATATGCCTGCTGGTTGTAATCTTTTGATAGTGGGAAGCCACGACCCAAGAAAGAGAATGAAATTTATTTGCCAGGTATTGGGGGGACTAGATGATTCAATAAAAAATGATATTCGTATTCATCATGTTGGAAATGGTGAATGCCCCTATGGAGGGCCTTCAACCCATCATTTAGCCAAGCAGTTTGGCGTCAATAATTGGCATGGAGTTGGAGCATCTCTTAGCCATGAAGAATTGATGTGGATGCGAATAAAATGTGAGGCGTTATTATTCCCATCCGGAAGTGAAGGTTTTGGATACCCTCCTTTGGAATCAATGGCTTGTGGAACCAAAGTGCTTTGTTCAGATCTTGCCAGCCATAATGAATTGATGCCAGAAAATTCGTGTATTGCGGCAGATGATATTGAAGCATGGCAGGATGCTATTACTGCGATTCATTCACAATGGAAACAAAGAGATGGACCAAAAGTTATTGATGAAAAATTAATTGATCATTCACGAAATTACAGTATGTCTGTTTTCAATGAAAAAATCGCTGAATTATATTCAAATCTTGAATGAAACGTTTGAATGAATCTTGAATTTTTGGCCAATTATTAGAGCGATTTGTTCTTCAATAGGTGCTTGGTGGGTTGTCTTATGCAACCTATTCAGAGTGTAGCAATTGTTGGTGCTGGAAACATGGGGTCTGGTATAGCGCAAAAAACAGCGCAAGAAGAATTCGATGTCCAAATGGTGGACAGAGAGCAACAATGGGTTGACAGAGGGCAAGATATTATTGCAAATTTTCTCAATGAAGCGGTTGAACGTCGAATCTTTAGAGAAGCACAAGTTGAAGCGATAAAAGGTAGAATCACCGGTGTTGTGGGTGTTGAAAACACCGCCGAAAACACCGATTTGGTAATAGAAGCAGTATTCGAAGATTTTGATGTCAAAACAGCAGTTTTCAAAACCCTTAACTCCGCTTGTGGTGATGAAACAATTTTTGCTTCTAACACATCCTCACTCTCTGTAAATGAATTGGCAGCATCTTCGGGAAGAGCCGATAAATTCGTAGGTCTTCACTTCTTTTTCCACCCTGCAAAAAATCGTCTAATAGAAGTCATTCCAGCAGAGACATCATCTGCCCAAACAGTTGAAAAAGTAGTTCAATATTGTAAGATGCTAGGTAAAGTTGTAATCGTATGTGCTGATAGACCTGGCTTCGTAGTCAATCGTTTCTTTGTACCGTGGCTCAATGAAGCTTGTTTGTTATTGCAGGAAGGAGTTGCAACTGCTGCACAAATTGATGCGGTATCACGCAAAGCATTCTCAATTGGATTGGGGCCATTTGGATTAATGAATCTAACAGGGCCACCAATTGCATTACATTCAACTGATTATTTGGCTGAGCAATTGAATACTCCTCGTTATCATGGTGCTCAAAATCTAAGAGACTTGGTAGCAGAAAACAAAATGTGGGAAATCTCACAAGATGAAGAATATGATGACTCACAATACACTACTATCTCTCGTCGATTACTCGGAGTTGTTTTCGGAGTGGCTGCACAAATCGTCGATGAAGATATTTGTTCAATGGAAGATGTTGACCGAGGTGCAAAAGTTGGACTTCGGTGGGCTCATGGACCATTTGAATTAATGAATAGTGTTGGAGTTGAAAATGCCCACAAAATGGCCAAGCAATATGCAGAGTTAGCAAATGGAGGCTGGGATGTACCAGAATTCTTTACTCAACAAGGCAATACCAACTGGGATTTCAAGGTAATAGATACTTCAATTGACAATGGCATTGCTACTGTTACCATCAATCGACCAGAAGCAATGAATGCATTGAATGAAACGGTAATGGCGCAATTAGGCAGTGCATTGGACCTTGTTAATTCTGATGAATCTGTATCAACAATTGTGTTAGATGGAGCCGGTAAGGCATTTGTAGCAGGTGCGGATGTCAAATTCTTCGTTGACAAAATACGTGCGGACTCAATTGATGACATTTATGATTTTACAGCATTTGGCCACCAAGTCTTAGATAAATTGGAATCTTCTTCAAAGACCACAATTGCATTGACCACAGGTTTGGCACTTGGCGGTGGTTTGGAACTCGCTCTTGCTTGTGATTACCGAGTTGGAACTCATAAGACTCAATTCAGATTCCCTGAGACTTCAATTGGAATATATCCTGGTTTAGGAGGTTCACAAAGACCAGCAAGAATCTGTGGGATTCCTGCTGCTAGGTGGGCTGTTTTGGCAGGTAATTTCATGGATGCAAAAACTGCTAATGATTTGGGATTGATTACTCATTTGGTTGATGTTGCCGCTATTGACGAAGCTGTTAGACAAATTTCCAATCAGGGTAAGCCAGCAAATAAGTATCCAGGCCAAGCAGCAAATCCGCAATCACCAGTCGCTCAATTCGCTAATAATTTCTTTGCCGATGCAAATATGTCTGACATAATGAATGGAGTTTGTCCTCAAGGATTTGATGCAGAAGACAAGCAAGTTGCACGTCAAATGAAGAGTTTGAAATTCACAGCACCAATCGCTTTGGCAAAAGCAAGTGAGTTGATAGATGCAACTGATTCAACCGATTTATCAGCCGGACTTGCTCTGGAACTAGCGGGGCTCAATGGGATCTTTTCAACTGCAGATTCATTAGAAGGTTTGAGTTCTCTAATAGAGGGCCGCCGACCCACTTACACAAACCAGTGAATTGATTTCAAATCCACTTGCCTTGAACAGCAAGCATTCCAGTGATGAGTTCATGAACATCTAGCGCTTCATCACTTTCACTTGCAAATTTTATCCTGTTCTTTATCGCTTCAATCAATTCATCATCAATTTCTTCATCACTGATAAATTGAATAAATTCCTTGATGGTCTTGCCCTTGCCCATTGCAATTGCTAACCGCGCTTTCAGTTCTTCTTCATCGTCTTTAGGGTTTCTTACACTCATACTATCACCTCACTAATTTGCTCTCTTTGCTGATACCATTCATCCCATGGAATGACTGCTTCATCACTCCAATTGGACAAAGGTCCGTTGCTGTTAATTGTATTCTGGCACTCGTATTCTTCATTGAAAGCGAGGTTAATTGCGGTCTTTGGACCAGGTGCGCCAAGTACTATCGCTTGACGAAGAATTGCACTTCCAATCGCTAAACTATTGGTATCTGTAGCACTCCAATATGCAGCAAAACCAGGATGGGTATGAGCCCACATTTTGAAGGGCATTCTAGCGCCAACTGGAGGTTTGAGTGGCACTCTGCCAGAAGTACCCCAGTCAATGAACACCATGTCATCAGCATCGATAAGAACTGATGTTTCAAGCCCTGCTAATAGTGATAGTGCGTAAACAGCATCCCATCTTCCAGCGGAAGCACTGTTGCTTTGAAATTGGATTAAAACCGGATCAGCAATCTTCCTGTTTTCAGCAAGAGTACAGATATCTCCCCATGTTTCTTGGTTTTCACACAACTCCTCAATATTTGGAATAAAAATCATTCACTCACCTCTGGAAAATTCATTTGACCATAGGTTATGCTAGCCATATTCTGTATTGGAGCCGGTTTGCCACGTAATTGTTGAAGAGCCCACTGGGCTCCGAAAGCAGCTGCATTGAGAAAACCGAATTCTAGATTTCCAGATTCGAGAGCGCCTTCATGCTGACATGATTTAGCTGGGTGGTCTGGAGTCATAGCTTCAACCAATGCAGTTTGGCTATCACTGGTCATAACAAGGTGACCATCGCCACCACAACGTAAGTCTGTCCAAGGGACTTGTAATTGATGAACCAAACGTCTTGGTTCAGGTCTGTCAACACAAACTATGACCAAATCAGCATCCTGTAATTGCTCTACAGTGCGTAAATCTTCTGAAATGGCCCTAACGGTTACTCCAGAATTATTTTCTGTAATATGGCGTTGTGCTAAAGCCTCAACTTTTGACAATCCAATATCCTCTCTAGTAAATCTTTGATGGCCGAGATTGGTCGCTTCAACCAAGTCTCCGTCCATTATTTCTATTTGACAATTAATTCCTATTCTCCTCAATGCCGGAGTCAATACATCAACAAGGGTTGAACCAATTCCACCAGCACCGACAATGAGCAGAGTTTTGCTATCCGCAATTTTCTTCATACCATCCTAATTGTTTGAGGACATATAAAGAATTGAAACAAGATAGCAACACTTCAATTCACTGAGCACTATTAACACATTCCAAGAGTAGGTGTTCAAGCGCTTCAATCTGATTGTTTATTGTGAAATTTTCTTCAACATATTTGCGTCCATTAACCGCCCACAACTTCCGAATCTCATCATCTTGTGCCAGACGATAAGCCTCATTCCAGGATTCATAATCTTCTCGTGAAATTAGCATTCCAGAATCAATACTATTCATGGTGTAATGGAAACCGCCATCGTCGACCATCAATGCTGGAACACCTATAGACATCGCTTCCAAAGGAGTTAGTCCAAACGGTTCACCATGTGCGTGACTAACCATAGCAACAGAACCTCTAATCACTGCTCTAAGGGCTGATTGGCTGAGACGTGGCATGCAAAATATGTCAACACCCAAGGAAGTCCCATGGGTAATAATTTCTTCTTTATCGCTTTTATCTCCACCACCAATTTGGACCAATGAAAGGCCAGTTCCTTGCAAAGATTGCACCGTTTCCCAAGCTCCTTTTACGAAAGATAATTTGCCGATGGTAACAACATATTCATCTGGTAATGATTCTGCTTCGGGTGAGTTTTTTTGTGCAGAAACAATCGCTTGTTGAATTTCATCAGCAGTATTCTTTTCGTCCTCGTCTGCAAGTAGTGGCCATAATTCCCAATCCAAAACATGCATTAGATGTGTTGCTTCTAGCATCTGTCCTTTTGAATTACGGCGCGGTGGAGAACCATTTTCCTTCTTTTCATCACATGCTAACCCGTAAATATCTCTCAACTGTTTTTGAATCCACATTGAATTTCCAGATATTGCCGAACCCTTCATCTCTGTTAAACGCTTGACAAGTCTTTGGTCAATACGGCGTTGATTTGCAAAAATCAGATTCGTTAGCCACAAAGGTCTTTTCAAAGTACCATTCATGTGTCGATGAAGGACATCTTCATACAGCCATCGCGGTGGTTCAAGACAATGATAGTGCAGTCCTTTGCCTGCGAGATCATTGTTTGAAACCGAGTTTAGAATCTCTAATGTTCCACGGCAAACAGAAAAGTGAATAGCATCATAATTGGACCAATCAAGTTTCAATTTCTTCCATTCTTTACTGGCTGCAGAACTTTGCCCTGCAGTGATTTCAGCGATTGCACCTTGAGGCCATACGAATGGCTGTATTGGTTTGATGATATCAATTTCATTATCCCCTAACAATTTCTGCGCTTCCTTTGAGAATTGAAGGGTTGCAAGACTAACTTGCCATCGATTGCCCACATGGCGAAGCAATTGCAACAATTCTCGTTCGGCTCCTCCCAAAGTACTGAATGAACCTCTAACAATCAATACCCGCAAAGGAGTTTCAGCCGCTTCAGACTCCTCAGCCATACAGTGCTGTCATGACTTACAACCTTAATTTGAACCCACAAAAGGGCAAATTATTGCCAAAATATGTGACAACTTTTACGCGACCAATTGAAAAGAGATAAGCCACAGGGTAAAGCATGACCGGCAAGACTGCGATGATTACGGGTGTAACTGGACAAGATGGTTCTTACCTTGCAGAATTACTATTAGAAAAGGGATATAATGTCTATGGATTTGTTAGACGTGTATCACAACCAACAGTTGGACGCAATCTCATCAACCACTTGATGGGTAATGAAAATTTCCACCTAATTAATGGGGATTTAACCGACCAATCTTCGATTGATAATGCAGTAAATGCTTGCCAACCAGATGAATTTTACAACCTTGGTGCAATGTCATTCGTTCCAGAATCATGGCGCTCACCAATGATGACCGCTGATATCACCGGCCTTGGTGCACTACGTTGCTTGGAAGCGATTCGGAAGAACGCCCCAAATTGCCGTTATTACCAAGCAGGCTCCAGTGAACAATTCGGCAAGGTACACGAAGTACCTCAAACCGAAGCAACTCCATTCCATCCACGTTCACCATATGGATGTGCTAAGGTATTCGCCTTTGAAATTACGCGCAACTACCGTGAATCATACGACATGTTCGCTTGTACTGGTATTCTATTCAATCACGAAAGCCCACGACGTGGACTTGAATTCGTCACCCGTAAGGTGACTATGACAGCAGCACGAATCGCTCATGGAATCGATGAAAATCTATGGATTGGTAATGTAGAAGCGAAGCGTGACTGGGGCTATGCAGGAGATTATGTAGAGATGCAATGGCGTATGTTACAACAAGATACACCATTTGATTTCGTTGTTGCAACCGGAAGAACTCACAGTGTCAAGGATATGATCAACCTTGCATTTTCCCACGTAGGACTAGAATTAACTTGGTCCGGAGAAGGTGTTGATGTCATCGCTACTGACCAAAACGGAGTAGTTCGTGTTAGAACTAATCCGAAGTTCTTCCGCCCAGCTGAAGTTGACTTACTCATAGGCGACCCTGCTCTATCCCGTAAGGAATTAGGATGGGTTCCTAAGACTTCCTTTGAAGAATTAGTCGCTATGATGGTTGATTCCGATATGGCGATTGTAGAAGAAGCGGTCAAGGGTGGATATGAACCACCTATCCCACCTGAGTGAGATTATTGGAGTGGTTTTGATGACCACAGGATTGCCAATATTGTATTCCTTTAGACGTTGTCCTTATGCGATACGGGCACGCATGGCAATCGTAAGAAAAGCCTTCAAAGTCGAACATAGAGAAGTAGTTCTCCGAGATAGACCTGACCATATGATGCAGATTTCTCCTAAAGGTACAGTGCCAGTTTTGCTATTAGCAGACGGTACTGTCATTGAGGAAAGCCTTGAAATCATGCAACATGTCCTTGATTGGCAACTGAGTGAAGAGGAAACAATTTGGATTGAAAGAAACGATTTTGAATTTAAATTTCACCTGGACCGCTACAAATATCCGAATAGATATGAGGGCATTGATGTGGTTGAACAAAGAAATGCTGCAGTAAACTACCTTGATAGTCTGGATGCTAATTTGCAGAGCATTGAGAAAAATACAACGCTAAGTGATGCTCTATTTCCATTTGTTCGCCAATTCGCCAACCATGATAGAGAATGGTTTGATATCCAGCCTTGGGCAAATGTTCACAATTGGTTAGCCAGTAACCTTGAGAGTAAAGAGTTCAAAATTTGTATGAACAAAAACAAGCAATGGTTTGAGGGAGATTCTCCAGTAGAATTTCCTACAGAATAATCAGTTAGCCATAGTCAAGTGCTTGACAGATGGGGCGATTCCCAAATCTTCTGGAAAGAATTTGGTAGCAACAGGAATAGGCATTGGAGATATTTCAGTACCAACCAATGCGACTCTACTAGGTCTTGAATCAGAGAGAACCTTTCTGGCGGTTAATGGTGCGATTTTGTTGCTGAAATCCATGATATCCTCATGACTTGGCATATTCTCCGCACTCAGGTTTTCTCTACTATGTCCAACATAGACATAGCCTTTATTCTCAATGAAATCTGGGTCTGCTCGCAAATCTAATTTTGCAAACTCTTCAATATTTTTATCAGACATATTGATGCCTTTCATCAATGTATGACGGCAAACGATTCTAGTATCAAGTGATGGCAATAAGTCGATGGTTTCCTCGAATTTATCCCAAGCGTTTGTATTCCATTTTGGCTTGCATACCGAATCAAAAATCTCCTTGTTTGGTGCATCGACAGAAACATACAATTGAGTCGGTAAAACGTCGAGGTTCTCGATCACTTTAGGTAGGGTGCCATTGGTAACCAACATCGTTGTCATACCGTGCTCGTGGCACAATTCCATATATTCACTAAGGCGTGTATAGAGAGTAGGTTCTCCATTGAGAGATATAGCGACATGTTTTGGATTTTGAGCATCTTGCCATTTTTCCTTTGGAACCTTATCATTACCTTTGAATCCAGAGAGCAGTCTTCTTTGCGCTCGCACTGACTCATACAACATTTCCAAAGGGTCTTGGTCGGTTAATTCCAAGGTGTCCATATGCGGTTCTCTCCAGCAATATGTACAAGCAAGATTACATTGGTCTACCACAGGTGACATTTGCATACAATTGTGACTTGCTACTCCGTAAAATTTGCCTTTGTAGCACTGACGGTCCCGCAGTAGAGATTCCTTTGTCCAATGGCAGGTTTTGACTCCGCCATGTTCTCCTACAATGTGGTAACGTTGCTTTTGCAATTTTGCTTTTAGTGCTAAATCCATACCCATAGGGTTCACTTCCTCAGCCAGGTTTCCACTGTTGAGATGCGAGTGCAACTTCCTCGGGAACTGGCTCGGTTATCCGATGCTAATACTCCCCATGTTTCAACTTCGCGATTTAATCCAAAGGGTTCAATCACTTGTTAATCATCGGTAAAAAGGCGTTTGCAGCCTTCTCAGCAGCATTTGCCACATCATCTAAGCGTTGCAGGATTCTGTACATATGCATAGCCGCAAGTGGCTTGTCATCACCTTCAGAAAATACATAGGCAGCAGCAACACTTTCGCGTTCATCTGCTCCATGTTCAAGAATATTAACCTGCATAATTAAATCATTAAGAACAACCTTTTGCTTCGGAGCAAACCCAGATTGAGTCAAGACATTTAGTTGGTCCACAGTTTCAGAATACTTCTGAACTGTTAAGTGAACTGCTTCAGCCATTTCCTTCAAGTTCTCTCTTGCTTTATCATCGACCATCAATTCTCTAAATGAAATCTGCTCAGCAACATTTTGCGCATAATCAGCAATCCTGTCTTGGCGTGAAAGCATATGCAAGAATGTATCTCGCCCGATTGCAACCCTTACTCCAGTCCCTACATGATTACGTAGATCTGTTTTGATATTGTCAGCGTCTAATTCAGCAGCAACCGTTGCAGTAATGTGCTTGCTGGCATCCTTTCCTTGAGATGCTACAGTTACGGCGGATAGCATATGTTCAACAGTCTTTTCAACAGCCTTTGCATGTTCGTAGAACATATCGAATGGCGTTGAATCTAAGGTGTCATAAGGAGTAGTATCTACCATATCTTCCTTGTTTTCTGCTTTATTGTCTGGTCGCATAACAACAAATCCAGTCAATACAATAGCAATCAGTGTCACTATTGCTACATTAAGTGGTGTGCCAGCGAATAGGATTACGAAAACAACTGCTCCTGCACCAGCGATTGGCAGGCTTGCTACCCAACTTGCTGCAATCTTTGCAAATACTCTGAAATCAACAGCACCAGCACCACCTGCAAGTCCAACTCCTACAACTGCACCAACTAAAGTGTGGGTTGTAGAAATTGGAACGGCCAAGAATGGCATAGAGAATATCAGTACCGTAGTTGCAGCACCAAATTCAGCTGCAAAACCTCTTGATGGAGTAATATGGGTGATTTTCTTGCCAATAGTGTCCATGACCTTGTAGCCCCAAGTAGCCACACCGATTGTAATTCCAATTCCACCGATTAATAGTAAGAATAGTGGCACTCCAACCTTACCATCGGTCAATGTTCCTGTTGTAGAAGTTGCAATATCCCAAATCGCTGCCATTGGACCAATAGCATTTGCAACATCATTAGCACCGTGTGCAAATGCTACATAACATGCAGTGATAATTTGTAACCAAATGAATACGCGTTCACTCCCCTCCATTCCTTCTTCCTTGAATTGGTAGCGTCTTAGTACAATAAATAGAATCGAACTAGCAACGATTCCGATTGCTAATGCAACCGCTAGGCTGTTTATTGGAATCCAGGCGCCATCGGTGAATGGATTGAACGTAGTTCCTTCCTTTGCTGGCAACCATTTGTCTTTGTCTATGTACCCTGCAGCATCTAGATTTGAATAAAACCCTTTCAATGCTTTGAATTGGAATGCAAGACCCAGTACAAAAAATGTAGGCAAAGCAAGAATCGGCGCTAATTTTTTGGTTTGTGCAAGAGGATCTTCGTCGTTGAAAATTAGCCGTTTGATTACATAGAACGAAATGAATGCAAGAATACCGCCTAGCAAAGGAGAAGCAACCCAACTTAGTACAATTTCAGTTACCTTTCCCCAGTTCACAGAAGAAGGCTGGATGTATAATCCCATTCCGATAACCCCTCCGACAATACTGTGCGTTGTCGAGACCGGCATACCAAACCTAGTAGCGATAGTTAGCCAAATTGCTGCAGCCAATAATGCCGCCATAAAACCATACATCAATTTCTGACTTAATTCCTTTGAAAATTCGCCATCACCAAAGTCAAGAACTCCCTTTCTAATGGTCTCAGTAACATGGCTTCCAAAGAAAACAGCACCAGAAAATTCGAATACTGCAGCTACAATAATTGCTCTGCGTAAAGTCAATGCACCAGAACCAACAGAGGTGCCCATTGCATTTGCAACATCGTTTGCACCTATGTTCCAGGCCATATATGCGCATACAACAAAAGCAGTTCCGAGAAGTATGGTGGTTGGTTCCATGTACCATTCTAATCGGTTTCGGTATATATTGAACATTATAGGTAATATATATAGGTCAATATATATTGGTGCGTTTATGGCTGAAGGAGTTGGTGGATATGAGGTGCGAAAAGTGCAACTTACTGGGGGGGCAACCTATACAATCAGCCTTCCCAAATCATGGGTTATTGAGAATTCAATACAAGCAAAAAACCCACTAAGAATAGACTGGAGACCAAGCGGTGCTTTGAGGATCACCCCACTTAATATGATTGAAAACAAATATCAAAGGGCAATACTGAGTTGTGAAGAAATTCAAATCGGCAGTTTACACGATCACTTAATGGGGGCTTACATTTCAGGTGCTGATGAAATTTTAATCACCAATATTGAAACTAATTCTAAAAAATATCAATCAGAAATCAGGCGTTTTTTGAAAAACACACGCGGTTTTGAGATAATAGATGAAGAAAACAATTCAATGAGAATGGTTTGTTTGTTGAATAGTGGTGAAATGCCGTTATATGCAAGTTTAAACCGTATGTATTCGCAATTAGTCTCGTTGATGAGAGATATTCTTTCAGTTTTCGATGGAGAGGGCAAGGAACTTATTGAGGATGTAGCAGAACGGGAAGCGGATGTGGATGCAATGTTATATTTGGTTGAACGCCAAGTGAGAGTAGCATTAGATTCCCATTTGGTAGCTTCATCATTAAAAGTGAGCCGACACCAAGCGCTTGAGTATTCTAATTTAGCACGAAGTCTAGAACGAATGATGGACCATGCATTTCAAATTGGCACTAATCTCCTGGAATTTGAAATGCCCAAATTAGCACATACAACTGCGCCACTCAACGCAATCCCTCAGTGGCTAGATGCTCTGAAGGAATTAATGATCAACATAAGAACCAAAGAATCTTCTCGCATTGAAGCGGCACGTAATCAATTAAAAGAAGCACAGAAATTACTTGAAGCACATGAGGAAATATTGATGAGAAGCGACAAGAAAGCGGCTACAATATTGTTTGAATTCAAGCTTTCCGAATCACTGAGGAGACAATGTGCTTATGCAAGGGATTTTGGAGAAATACTTCTCAATCTGAAAGTAAATGATGAAATGTTCTCGCGTAGAGTAAATGAAGAATAGGTGTTGTAAATAACACTTACTTTAATTATTACACCTGCGTGTTGGCAACATTACCGCCTGTTAATATAGGGTGCGCTTTACATTTTACATCACCGGAGTACAGTGGATTAGCCGGATGAGTGATGAAAATGGATATTGAATTAGAAACATATGTTGAACAAATAATGGATGAGCAAAAAACTCGAAATGGTATTAATTTTGGATTTAGTAATCTAATATCTAATTTAGTATATGGTGTCAGTTTGTTTAGAGGTTCTATCGATGAGCGGCAGGGTTTAGTTTTTCAATCAAGGA
>ERZ1046148.530-NODE-530-length-22877-cov-8.344974_pt1 | contig 22877 bp, 9 predicted proteins | sample MGYA00383090_ERZ1046148 | MGnify/ENA primary metagenome ERZ1046148 (study PRJEB29581, sample SAMEA5548360) | metagenome | biome: marine; feature: coastal; material: water | depth 25 m | study: Short-term variability in the microbial, nano- and picoplankton dynamics... | reverse complement strand
TTAATGCTATTTCTTGTGCAGTTGTTGCCATATCAATTTATAATCACTTATTTTTTGAATTGTTTACTTAATCGTGGTAGTAACATAAACCACTTTTATTAGCTGTCATTACCTTACAACGTGATTTATCTTTTTTAATCTTGCTACATTGTTTTTCTTTACCACCTTTGGTTTGTTCTTTAACCTCATGAACAGTACAAACTGTTTTACCTGGTAAAGCCTTTCTGTTACACTTTGAGCAAGTTAGTGGTTCTCCTTTCTTTTTTTGTTCTTCTTGCTTCTTTTTAAGAGCTTCCTCTTTTTTTCGCTGATCTTCAGCTTTTTTTAAACTTTTCTTTTCTTGTTTTTTCTTTTCTTTAACCTCAACGTTCACCTTCCTTGATTCGGTTTCTAAATTTAAATCCCAAGGATTCCAACCTAAAACCAAAGCAATTTTATCAGCAGCCTCGGTTTCACTTTTAGAAGCTAGTAGTATGTTCTGTATCTTGTTAACAGCTCTATCTAGTGGTATATTTGTTGTAGCTGAAATAACATTTGCTAAAGAATTAAACGCTGGGTTGTTAATATTGAAGCCCATTTCCTCAATAGCACCTTGGTTTATTTGTTCTGTTCTTATTCCTCCATACAACTTTCTTAACTTAGACCCAATGGTTGGTGACAAGTTAGCAAATTCAAGAATAGTACGAGTGTGATCCGCATTAAATCCTTTTTCTTTTTGTTTGCTATACTGTAAGTAACCATTTTTTATGGTAACAGCTATAGCACCGGTTAATCCCATACCATTTAAAATACTATCAATCATTCCATTGGCAACTCTCTCCTTCTTAGTATCCCACTCATCTTCATCTCCTAACGCTGAGAACAACGCTGTTTGTAACGATGTAAATATCACATTTTGTACCGCTCCATAATAGGCTATTTTAGATAAATTTGCCTTAGCGCTGCCCCTATTGTTTTTTAAATCAGCAATAGCTTTTATCATTAATCTATTATACTGCATCGGAGTATTCTTAAAGGCTAATATTAACCTACCTAAACCTCCAGCTTGTTGCTGTGATATTAAATCTGGTCTAGAAGACTGTTGGCCTTTTTCTGTTTTATCTCTAAAATCAGTCCAAGCTTGCGCTTCAGCTTCTTGAGTAGACATACCTGATTTTTCATATGCTTTTACTTGGTTTCTGTAAAAACTAGCACCACCTGAAGAAATAGCAAAACTATCTGCAATTTGTGTTGGTGTAAATCCTTTTTCTAACAACCACGCTAAAGCAGCTTTTGCCTTATTATTAGATCCTTTTAGATGAGCTGATAATTCAGCTTCATTAATAGTTCTTTTATTACCAGATCTCCTCTCTTTTAAATAATCAGAGTTAAATATGTAACTAAAATCTTTCCAATATTGTGGTTGATTAGCAAAAGCCATAGCAGCTTTAGCTGGATTATTGTTTTCCCAATCCATATAGTTAGCGGCTGATATAGTTTGTAAAGCGGCAGATCTCATGTTAAAAAACATCACCGCACCAACAGAGTTGTTAACCCAGTTGTTCCAGTTTCTTTCTATTCTACCTGCGCCTCCTTTTTTTATACCGTACTCCATGCGATATAACGTGTCTTCTAAAGCCTCAACGTGATCATTACCATATAAAGCTCTTAGTTTGTTTTTATTTTCTTCAGAAAATATTTCTCCAGCGTTTTTCTTCCAACCAGCTAAAGCTTTTTCTCTACCAACTTTTCCAGTCATCTCTGTTAAATCGTAAGATATACCCTCCACCGTCCAATACTCACTAGGGGTTATGTAGCCTTCTTTTTGTCTAGAAATAGTAGAAAGTCTGTCAGAGAACTCTACTAACTCTCGGTCAGCCTCAACAGCTTTAATTAAAGCTTTTTGATCTCTTTTTGACAAACCAGGTACTTCTATACCGTTTTTAACCCAAGTATAAACTCTTACGGCTTGTTCTACAGTATAATTTGTTCCCTCTACATTCTTTTTTAAATTCTTTTTAACTTGAGGTAATTCTTTAACTAAAGCTGTATAATCATCTCTTACAGCTTGTTTTTGCTGATCTACTTGTTGTATCGCTTTTTCATAAGGATCAAATAATTTTTCTTTAAAAAACAACGCTTGTTGCTCTCCTTTTTCACCTTTAGCCATGTATTTGTAAGTGAACATTTCGAAATCATAAGCCGAAGGTGGGTATACAATATCTAAAATACCACCAGCATTAGCTCCTCTAATCTTTCCCTGTGCTTCAGAAAATACAGCTTCAGCTTTTATACCCTCTGTTTCTTCTAACACTGTGTTAAACGTATCGCTTAAAGAAAGCTTAACATTACCTTTCCCAAACTCTAAAGGGTTCTGCATTGTAAAATTACTAACATCTCTTACAAAGTCAGAAGGCAAATCGTCATCTATCAACATGTCGTCTGTAAACACTTCAAAGAAATTATCTCCAAACATTTCTTTATACAATTCTATATTTGCTTGTACCTTGTTCCATGTGTCTATGGCAATACGATCTGATAATACCCTCTCTCTTTCTGTGTTTCTAAACAATGATGTTTCAACAGTAGTCTGTACTCCTATAGCCCCTATACTATATCCAGCTTCTCCAAAAGCGTCGTAATAAGCCTTCATAACAGCTGGAGAGGCGCCGGTTGCGTCAATAATCATCCCTATACCAGCTTCTCTACCTTTTCTTATATCTTCTTTAAATTGTTTAATAGCAGCCTGTTGTATTTTAGACCATTGACTTAGCTCTGGGCTTCCTTTCTCATAAATAGATCTATCCAACGATAATCCAGCAGCCTTTAAATCTGCTTCCATTTTTTCATCTGGATTTAATACAGTGTAATTTTCACCATATTGACCTTTTTTTACAATGGTAGACTTACCACTACCAGGTCCACCAACCATAAATAACACCTTGTTGTCGGTATTGGCTTTAGCTGCTTCAACTATTACAGACTTACCACCATCTACTAATAATCCAGGAGGATATTCGTTAAACATGTTTTGAACCGCCTCTACGTTCTCATGATGATCGTCAACAAAATAAATATCGTTAAAACCATTAAGTATTAAATTGTTTTCTATCCAATCAGCTTTTGCTTGCCCAGTAGAATTACCTAATCCAACTATGTTTTCTAGTGGTAAATTTATTCCTTGAGACTGCAACCAAGCGTATATTGCCGGAGCACTTTCAGCTGCTCTTGCTGTTAGTATGTGGACGTTATCAACGCCATATTTTTTTATTTGATTTTTAAGTTTTTGCATTAACGGTCCTGGTCTTCCGTCTGTAACTTTGTTGAAGTCAGAAAAATCCATTGTCCAACCATTTTTAAGTAATCTATCGCCGTCTTTAGCCCAACCAACACCATCTAAACTTCTAGTTTCACCAGTCTCTGGGTTAGTTGCCACTACAACATTGCTACTTTCGCCAACAGTTAAGTCAAAATCCATAACAGTGGTTCCTTGAACTTCACCTGAAATAGTTTTTTGGTTTATGTTTTCAATAGCCTCAGCTTTCTTTTTAGACTTTACAACGTTTTCTTTTATTGATTTTCTTCTTAAAATCTCAGCTTGTATTGCCCTAGCGTTTGAACCACTAGCGTTAGTTATACCTTTTAATTGAGCGTCACTTAAAGCAGCAAATCTATTTATACCACCAACGTTAGCTTTACCATAAACATCTAAAACGTCAAAAGTCTCAGGATCACCAAGTATCTGTGTGTAGTCAGATAATATTAAATCAATTTCAGAGCTTAAATCAATACTAGGATCTGTTTTGTATTTTTGAATTAACTCTATAATTTCAGAACTAACTACAGACATAGGTTTCATGTGTTCACCTTTCCAGTTGGTACCTTTTTGAGACCCATTAAGAACTAAGTAACCATCTAGTCTAGACATACCTCTAAAACCTTCCACTAAATTAGATTGCATTTTAAACATTTCTAAAACAGCAACCTCGTCAACATTACCCTCTTTTACTTGCTCTGCTATCTCTGTTATTATAGTCTTAAATACCTTTTCATTAGCGTCATTTGCTGCGTCAATATCAGCTTGCAAACCGCTTTCTTGTATTTCTTTTAGTTTTTGAGCTTTAGTTTTATCACTCTCTAGTATAGTTATTATTCTTTTAAATATACCAGTGTCTTTTTTACCAGACATTTTGTTCATCATACGAATATTAGCAAGGTCTTCGTACGTGAGATTACCAGGTAAATCTTCTTCTGGTATGCTTTTTAAATCGCTGACCAACTGCTGGTGCGCCTCATAAGCCTCGCCTTTTACACTACCTTCTTTTTTACCTTTTATGTCTAAATACCTATTACCACTTTTAAATCCTAACCAATCGAACCCAGCTGACTCCATAAACTCTTTACCAAATATTTTGGTAAATACAGCTGCGTTTTTAATCATGTTATCTCTAGCTTCTTTGTTGAATCTTATGTTACCGCCTTTATTAAATTCATCTGCTAGTTTGTCTTGACCAGTGCTTCTTAAATAATCTACAGTAAACGCTTTAAATCTTTTTTCTCCAGCACTTTCAATTACACCCTTATCGTACATACTGGAAACCCAGTCTTTAATCTGTTGTGGAGCGATTGGATCAGCTTGTATAATATCTATGATATCATCCCAGTTATTTGAATCTTCGTAGCCTTCTACTAAATCAATTAACCTATCTGTTTCTCTACCAAAATATTGAGAGCTTAACACTGAGGCGTCTAATGTTTGTTCTCCACCATCGGGTAAACTAAACTTAACGTCTTGCCCTTTATCTAAAAGTATACCAACTTGTAATACCTCACTTTGAGCAACGCCGTTTTCTTTTTTAAATTCTTCGCTAGAAACAATTTGCATTGCGGCATCATCAAAAAGTATTTCAGAATAATGTTTTAACGTAGACTCTTGTAACATGTCCATTCTGATTTTCTTGTGTATCTCAGCGTTTGATAATCCTTGAGCTTCTAATTCTGCTATTTCATCTGTCTTTAAAAGCCTTTCTAAAATTTGCTCTCTAATTTCTTCAGTAAATTCTTTCTTTTTCGTAATTTTATTACCAGCTTCAGTATCTTTAGGTTTTGCCTTTCCTTTTAACCCTTTAGACGTATCCACACTACCTCTCTCTTCAATAACATCAACGAACTCAGGGAAAACTTTATTAAAAGTTTTTTGGTTCATATTATTGTAGAACGTCTCCACGGTTTCCGTTATCATGTCTGTGTATAACTGAGTAGGTTCGCCAAGTTTATTTAGCTTACCATCTTTTTTAGCAAGGTCTCTAAGGTTTTTCCATAAAGATTGTCCTATCTTCTTCATGTCCTTAGTAGCATTAGGACCATATATTTCTGAAAAATTAAAATCTTTCAATAAGTCCGATTGTTTTTTAATCCAATTGTTGTAATTTTCACCATCAACCTCAAACTCCATAACACCGGCTAAACTTTCTCTAAGTGCAGATCTTTCGTTAAAATCATTAAGTTTAGTTTCAAGATCTAAAACGTAATCTTGATTATAATCACTAATAGCATCTTCAGTATTTGTGATTTGATCTCCAGTTAAAGCCTCAACATCTAATTTAAAATCCATCTGCATGTCATCCCAAATCTTTGCCAAACGAACTTCAGCAATACTCATATCACCAACGTTAGCGCCACCAGCGCCAAAGTAATAAGCGCTAAAAGAATCATTTTTCATTACATACTCACCACTTTCTTTATCTTTATTGTAAGTTTGTAGAGCTCTAACAAGCTGCTCTATAGATTCTCCAATAAAAAATTCTTTTCTTTCGTCGCTGTGGCCAGGTTTAGTGTCATCATACTTTGATAACACTTTTTTCATAAAAGCTCCATAGTTGTTAAACAATAACATGTCTCTAAATCTTTTACTACCAGCTCTTACTTTGGCTTGCATTTCAAGATCACCGTTCGGATCAACATAAGTCTCGTGTTTTTCTATTAGTTTGTTTAGTCTTTTGTTTTCAAAATCTATATCTTCGTTGGATCTGTTTTTCGAATATGGGTTTGCATCTTCAACAAGTATTAAGTCGGATGTTTTACCATCTCTTAGGCTATTTAAAACGTTTTGTGTAACGTCACCATCAGTATCGATGGAAGTTACAATGTTACCGTTATCATCAAAATAAGTTTCACTTACAACGTTAGTTGATCCTCCGGGAAGGTTTTGTAAAAACTCAACCGCGTTATCAACGTTCATTTCAGAAATAGGCCTAAACCCGTCCACAACACTAACATCTATCATGTCAATAAGTTCTTTTCCTATGGCAAGTATAGTTTTTCTATCTTCCAACGTTAAAGCGTCTATAGCTAAAACACTAGTGGCATCACTAATAGACGCAAAGAACTCTTCAATACCATCTCGTGTTTTTAAGAAATCTTTACCAAATTCTTTTTCGTATTGCATTAGTCTTTGACCGATCAAAGTTCTAATTTCCTGCATTTGAGGACTTTTAGAATCTTTTAGTATATTTAATACGGCGTTTTGAGCATTGGATAATTCTTCGTCGGATTTATAATAAAAATCTAAATGCTTGTCTTCGTGTGTTAGAGCGTTGGCAGCAAACCTATCGCCCTCGTTGATGTTTTTATTTATAGCTTCATCTGACCAAAAACAAATACCTTTACCTTCATAGCCTGGTATTATTTTTTGAATATCCTCTCTAGACATAACGATACCGTTACCCTTACCTTCAGCGAATATACTTAAATTACTAGCGTTCTCTATAGTTATACCGTATTGTTTTTCTAAAGTACTTATAGCTTCTTGAGTTGTATTAAAAACTTTAGCGTCAAAATCTTGACTTTTAACAGGGTCATTGTTTATTTCATTAGCCCTATCTCTAGCTTGTGTTCTGTAAGAATCTGCTCTTTTAGCTTTTTTCTTTGTGTTTTCTAGCTTAACTATTTCTTGTATAACAAGATCAAGTTCAGCTTTTGTTTCAGCACCATCTATTTTTTCATCATAGTTAGGGTTTTCGTTTTTTGCCTTTTTTTGAGCAGCGTTTAAATCTCTAACTTTAACGAGTTGTTTTTCTATTTCAACTTGAGCTTCTAATATCATTTTTACAGACTCACTATCTGTTACAACTTTGTCTGTTTCGCTAAACATCTTTTCAGCAGCATCGAGTTGTATCATTAACTCTTCGTACTTTTCTGTTGTTATCTCTCCACTTTCTTCTTCTAATTTATACTGTCCTTTTTGCTCCCTAACGTAAGCAATTATTCCTTCTGGATTTTTTATTGCAGCGATTTTAGAGCTTACTTCGGAATATATAGCACTAGTAGCCTTAGTACCACCACCAATAAATGGTGTTGTTACAGCAGCTGTTATCATTGAGTTTAAAGTACCGTTCCAACTATGATTGTAATTATCCAAAGCAGTACCCACGCCGTATTGAGTTACTTCTTCTTGAAGTCCTTCTGTTACCATCTCCACACCAGAAGTCGTTAATATGTCAACTGTGTTTTTTACGTTCGCATTCTTAGCTATGTCAGTAAGTATTTTTCTATACTTACCTTTCATGAATAACTTAAAATAACCAGTTATATTTGATGGAACAAACTTAGCCATTTTACCAACAAAAAATACATTACTAGCGTTTTCAAGAGCAGTGTTAATACCACCAACAGTCATAGCTTCATTATAACCATCTTCTCCAGAATCGATAACGTCTAGCATATATTTTACCTTTTCTTCTTTTGACATCGCTCCCCAGTTTTTCCCAGCTGCGTCTGCTTTTTCTTGAGCTTTAGTCTGCAGTATTTGAGACCAAGCACCAGAAGCTTCAGAAACCAAGGTTGATGTTCCAGCGGAAAATATACTTGATAGCATTCTAAAAGCCTGATCACCTATCGCTAGTTCCCAGTTGGTAGAGGTTATGTTTAATTTACCATCTTTAGTAAATAGTTCAGAATTCGGTTTAGTTATTTTATCTAAAACTGCTTTGTATCGCTCGGATTCCATCAAGTTACCGATCATTGACATTTCTTCAACTGTTATAGCTTCTAAGTACTTTTGTCTTAAATCTGATACTTTATATTTTTTTAATGGAAAACTTATTTCTGGATTTCCACTTTTAAAATGAGAACCAGTTTGAAAATCTTCACTATCATAATCTTTTAACGCATCAAACTTTTCTTTTAGTTTTTTTATTTTATTACCCGATTGCATCGCTGTAAACTCTTGTATCTCTTTTGGAAAAACAACCGTACTTCCTTTTGCAAAAGCTGTTAATATATCGCTACTAGCAATAAAACCACCAAACTCTTCTGTTATTCCTTCTTCGTATCTTTTGTTTTGGATCTTGTCTTTAAACAAACTATCAATAACAGCCGTTGTATTAGTTAGCATTTGTTTATAACTAGTGTTATTGTTAAACACCTCGTCGTAAGCATTATCTAGCTTCTCCGTATAACCCTCTATAACCGTATAAATATCTGTGCCGGCTTGAATCTCATCAACAGCTTGCTCCCAAAGGATTAACTGTTGTTCTTTTCGTTGATCAGTTATAAGTTTAATATTTTCTTTCCCCTCGTCGCTCTCCCAATATTTGTTCATTAAATTCAAATGAACTCTATGCGTGTGATCGTTTAATTGTTCTGAATCGAGTTCGTCAACATTTAAAAACCTACCACCATCTTCACTAGCAGAGTACACCTCGGGTAAATCAGCCTTAGCATCTGACATCGCGTTTACATATGTATCTATATCAAACAGTGGGTTTTGCTCTGTTTTGTAAGCTATAACGTCGTTTATAAGGCCGTTTATCCTCTCCGCTTTTTCAGCTGGAGTTTCATCGTCAGCCGTCATAAACCCTTTCCATAAACCTAGATCTATATCTTCTTCTCCATCTCCTCCTATTAGTGTTATAGCGTTAAAACCTGGTTTTGATTCTATTACTTTTATGCCTAATCCACTTAGTTTTTCGTTTAATTCTCTAGCCGCATCTTCTTCAGATGGCTTGTTTTTTGTACCACCATCGTTAGTGGGCTCACCAAAAAAACTAGGTTTTATATAAAAATCTTCGTATGGATCTTTTTTAACTTCCTCTGGTTTTTCTATATCCTCAATAGTAGGTGTTGTGTCAACTGGAGTCTCTAAAGCCGAAGAAGTACTTTCCGAATCTAAATCCGTATTCTCGGGTGTTGTATTTTCCGACGCTACATTCACACCCTTTGATGCAACGTCTTTTGTCTTTCCCTCTATCGAACCAGTACTTATAAGGTCTTCTGTAGTTGTATTTCTTATTTCTGCAATCTCTTCTTTACTAGCATTTTTAGCTATTAAGTCGGCAATTAATTCTGCTTTTGTTTTAAACATATAATTTTATTTACTATATTTTTTTACGATTTCTTGAGCAACTTGTGCTTGAGTTTTCTTTACTTGCCCAAATTTTTTAATTATATCTTCTGGGGATAGTGTGCTCGTGTCTTGCTTTACGTTAGAGTACAAAGAGTGTTGTTTTCTTAATTTCTTTAACGCATAATCCTTTACAATAGGTGCTAGATCTTCTTTGTTGTAGTTAGGTGAATCTATGTGAGCAAAATCAAAGTTAGCGTTTGGGTAAACTTCAGCAAAGTCATTTAAAAACTGATACAAAGGACTTTCTTCGTCATGTATAACAGAAAGTATTTGTTCCTCTGTTTTTAAAGCATTATTTATTAAAACTCTAGATGCTGTATCGTTAAAAGGCATACCACTAGTTGCCTCATCTTTAGCTGTGGACATACTTTTTGATAGAGTTTCAAAAGAATCAAAAGCCTTTGGAAATATGTTTTCTTTTAAAGAATCTAAAGTGTAAATACCTTCCGTGTCTCTAAACTTTATAGATAAACCGTGGTCGTTATTAACCATCATAGTTGTCAAAGGTTGTCCTTCCTCATCTGTTTTTTGTGTAAAAACAATGTCCCTTAAATATCTGTTAGCAACAGAGGATCCATTAGATTCTGTTTCTTGATCTGTACTTTCAAAAGTTTCAGTTATAAAATCACCAATATTATTCATGTTTGTTGATAACTGTTTAACGTTGTTTATTATAGCGTTCTCTTCACTAGTTCCTTTTTTCGATGTTTTAGCTTTGTACAAGGCTTCTTTTTGCACTTTCATAAAGTCATCGATAGCTATTGAAGCTGACCTCCCTAATAATTGAGGTGGTTTTTCATCACCTATTAAATTAAGACTAGCCCCGTATTTTTTAGCGTCAATCATACCGTATTTCTCCATTAAGTCAAATGCGTTTCCTTCAATTTTTACCTCATCTAACATTCTACCTTGTAAAGGTTTTTCCGGTCTTTTGTTAGTAGATGATACTTCTTCAACTTGATAAAAAGGTGTGTTATCATCAACTCTTTCTTTGTAAGCATAAGGGCTATTTCCTTGAGAGTTTTTTCTTTTTGTTTTACTAAAGTATTTTTCTCTAGAATTCATCTCAAGGGGTGAATAATAACTACCCACAACATTATCACCGCCACCTCTTCTCGTTAATTGATCTTCTTTAATTAAGGCATCGAGCTCAGTTCTTGACATAGTTTTATCATTAAACAAGCCTTTCTTTTTTACTCTATAAAAAGTTTCGTTATGCTCATCTCGCATGTCTTTATAAGCCTGATCACTTTTACTTCCACCACCTTTAAGATATTTGCTCATTTTATCACGCTGCGCCCTTCTCGCTTCTGGCGTCAACGCTCTTTTATGCCTACTTTTATCTTTAGAAAATAACCTTTGAAAAGCGTTTCTTTTCTTTCTTTCTACTTTAAACTCTTCAGCGTCTTTAGTTTTAGTTTTTTTAGTTTTAGTGTTTTTAGTTTTTTTATCTTTTTTAGGCTCAACAAGATTTTCTTCAACAGGAGCTTCTTCCTCGTTAACAACTTCTTTAGCAACAATCCCTTCGTTGTTAACATTGTTCTTAGTATTAGTTTTTTTCTTTTTAGGATTACCCGTCGTCTCTGATTCTTTCTCATCAAGCTTTTTACCTATCATAGCATCTAGAATAGGTTTAGTCATCAAGTCACCATTCCACTCTCCAGCTGAAAGAGAAGTCGCGCCACCATATTGCTTATTAGATATACCAGCACCTTGTACTAAGGTTTGGTTTAAATCTAAAGGGCTATTTTTTTTATTTTTCTTTTTCTTTGCCATAGTTATTATTTTTCTTTACCCCAAAAAGTTAATCCTTCAGCTTGGTTTGCTTGACCAGCCTTTGCAGCACTAATACCTGCACTGCCAATGGTACCAATACCAGAAGCTACTTGATCTCTAGCTCTTTGTCTAGCTGCGTCAGCAGCACCTTTTCTTTGCTGAGCCATACCAAATAAGGTTTCTGTTTTGTCTTTTTCTAAATCTTGACTTCTAGCATCACCTTGTCTTTCCATAGTTTGAAGTCTGCTAGCTTCTGAAGCCATAGCTTTTTGATTAGCCGCTTCTTGTTGACCAATAGACGCTGACGCTTGTTGTGCTTGAGTAGCGCCTTGATTAGCCATAGCTTGAGCCAAACCAGCAATACCAGATCCACCAGCCGCACCTTGCATGTTCTGCATGATGTTAGCTTGATTCTGTTGGTTTTGCTGTGCTTGAAACTGAGCTTGCTGAGTATTAACAGTTAGATCTTCCATAGTATTCTCCATGTTAGCATAAGGATTACTTGTATCCACTTGCTCATAAGCTGACTTACGCTGCGCTAATTCTGAAGCGGCTGCTTTTTGTTCGGCTTTTCTTTTTCCAGAACCCGCTAAGGCCATACCTATTTGAGCCGCTCCAGCCGCGGCTGCTATACCCACTACTAAAAATGACATAAGCTACTTGTTTTTATTAATATATTTTTCATATTCTTCATAATTTCTTGATACTAATTCGGTTTCTAACTCTTCTATGTTCTTTGTGTTAGAAGGGTTTTTGTGTATGTTAACGAAAATAGAATCTTCGTTAGCATGTATAATTCTTTTTGTTCCAGGTGTCGCGATTACATAGCAAGGTGCTATATAATCCTCCAAAACATCCTCAGTAGCTACGGATATATTTCCAGTTAATAAGAACCAAACGTGTAAATGGTTATGTATTGCGCCTATAACAGAACTACCTTTGTCCATGCTCATCTGCCTAACATATATACCATCCGCAAAGCTATGTTTTAAAGGAAAGCACTTAGTGTTTTGTTTTGTAACTATATTCTTTTCGTCAGATATATTTATAAGTGCATTTTCTAACTCTATTACTTTTTCTCTACCCTTTACTAGTAATTCAGATTTATTTTTTTCAATAGACATTTAATTTAATTTTATGCCTATATAGTCACAGTTTTCGCTCCTTATTTACTACTTTCAAATATATCAGCATTTATCCCAAACAACTCAGCTTCAGTTGTAGATGTGTTTTTAAAACACACTTGTGCGTAGTAACCTAATAATCCACTTGGATTTGAATATTTATCCTTACTGAACAATATAAAGCTACTAGTAGTTGGCATTATAACAAACGCGTCATGATCAACTGTCATAGACAATCTATTAGTGGCAACAGTGAGGCAAGTACCAAGTAAAACTACATCTGATTGTGCTGCTGTTGAAAACGTACCTACAGTAGCAGGATTACAATATAATATTAAATCACCAGTTTGTACTGATGCTTGTATTTGTTGCGGAAATGTTAATGTTGCTATAGGCATGTTTTATTGTGTTAGAGTTACTACTATATTAGCTGTGGCCACGCTTGTGTTTATTCCATCACTAACCGTGTAAGTGATAGTTTCTTCATCACCTGTAGTTGGTGCTAGGTACAGTAGATACGATCCATCTTCGCTTATTGTTGCAGATTCACCTCTACCGCCAGTCGCAGTTATTGTTAAAACACCAGTGTGACTAGTAGCTAATGGAAATACTTTTATACTTCCACCAAGAGGACAACTAATTGCTTGGTTTGTTGCGACAGGTTTTATGTATGATGTTATAAAGTTTTGAAGTATTAAGCTCTCAACAATATCAGCATGACCAACTCTATTCACATAACCCTCTACGTTTAACTTACAGTCAGTGGTACCAGCACCGGTAACATTTATATCAACTATTTCATAATCACTCATAGCGTTTGAAAATTCTAAGCTTTCTCCGCTTGGTAAAGTTTGAAGACTTGATAATACTAAGTTTTGAGATCCACCACCGCTAACCACAGTTGGGTAACCAACAATAGACTCCCCTTGAACCGTGTGACCATTTACAACGTTAGTACCATCCTCTACCGAAACCGTACTAGAATTAGTTGTTGCTTGGGTAACTATACTCTCAACATTGTAGCTTACGTAGTTTGCCCCAGTTATGCTACAATTAAAGTCAGTGGCTAAAGGTTGTCTAGATATACCAACATTTCTAGTAAACACTAGTGTACCGGTAATAGCCTCAGTTGAGTTCTTACTTAAAACAATAGTAGTAGTACCGTCAACTGTTATCGTTGTAGCCGTGTCAATACCTGTACCAGTAACACTATCTCCGGTTTGTAGCTTTAGAGTAGCCGATGTTGCCGTTAAGTCAACAGACGTGCTAACGTGAGAGTGTGAGGCGACTGTACCATTAACAGTGTAAGAAAGCGGTGTTGAAATGTTAAAGTAACTATTGTTAGTTGTAGATAATAGTGGAAAATCCGTTGGGTTAAATATTGTTGGGTGGGATAGCGGGGTTTTATTAAGAAAACTTAACAGAGTTGCTGTTGTAGCCGCCACGCCATAAGTGGCTGGTGTTACGCTTATTGTGAAATCAACCTCACCAAATTGGTTTAAAGTTATAACGTAAGGGTCTGTACCAGTGCCATCAGGTGTTGTTTTGGTTTCTCCTGTTGGGGTAATTGTTGTTGTTAGGTATTTAGCTAAAGCTGCCTTTTCATTGTAAGCGGGAACTGTTATTATGTGATTGTTTGATCTAGTCGTAATAGTTGGTGAACCAAGGTTTATTGTTTGTTCGCTTGATTTAGTTAGAGCTCTAGTAAACGTGTCTGATGTGAAGTCATAAGATAAACCGTTATCATCCATGACTAACACGTCATAAGTAGCTCCTGGTGAACCAAGTACGTTTAATGATAGATCTATATCTCTAGAAGGTAATATACCTTGGTTTTGATAACCATCATATCTAGCTTTGTTAATACTAACAACAGGTGTTTCAAAAACGGTTGGAGCAACTGTTGTTACTGTTATAGAGTTACCGTCAGATAAAGGCACTGCTGAATCACCCATATCGTAATAAAAATCTATTTGATAGTAAGTAATTTCACCAAGTTTAGCGCTAGCTGTCTGGTCATCTGTAGTTGTTCCATATAAAATAGATGAAACTTGAGAACTCCATCTAGATGGGTTAGGTGAAGTAATTTTATATTGAGGTGAACTAGAATAATAACCCTCGTCACCAGCTGAAGAGTTTATAAGGTAGCTTACAACTAACTTTTGAGAGTCTGCGGGTATGTCAACATCAAATACTCGAGTAACTATTGTTCCAGCACCACTTACTACATCGGAAACCATTGTTGTGCCTGGTGCGGCGAGAAATCTACCCGAGCTACCACCTACAACATTACTTGATGTTGTAAAAGAAAGTCTAGGCTGAACAAACGGTATTGCTCTTCCATCTATGTCTACCTCAATAGTGTCAGGAGTTGTTGGCATAGTATACCACTGCGCTAAAGTTACCGTTGCAACAACTAAATTACCAAGAGCATAAGCTGTTGTTGTATCCGCAAAACTCACAGAGTTAACCTCGATAGGTAGAGTTGATCCAACGCTAAAGTCAGCTGCTTGTAAAGTAAAGCCTGTATCTGGCGTTATTACAATATCATAAGTAAGAGGTATCGTACCAGCGCCCACGTTGTCTCCGCTAAATTCTAAAGTTGTTGGTTCTGTTGTTGTATAGTTATTTGCCATATTTATTTTTAATCTACGTCGCCAACATCTTTGACTGTTAATTTATTTAATGCCACTGGTGTTGGTGCTGTTACTGAAATATCAGACAATCTACCTATACCTTGTGTTGAAAATTGATTTACATCAAGATTTGCTAGGTTATTAACTTTATTACCTCTTATAAAATTAAACCACTTTCCCTCTTTTTCTCTAAACTCAGGTATTTGACCTGTTTCTAAATCTGTTACTATTGACTCCGCAAACCACCCAGCTTGAGCTATGTTGTTGTAGTATTCTCCGTCTGTTAAGTTAATATCAATCTTAGATTGACTACCTTCATAACTTAAGGAGCTAAAACTCTTAACGCTACTCGGTATGTCATTAAACAGCGCACAAAGAGTAGATGTGTATTGAGTACCGTAGAAATTGTTTCTAGTTTCATTATCATGGTGTTGGTACAATTCTCCACTTGAAAAAGTAAAATAATTATCGTTAATACTAACGCCAGTCTGTTGCAACCAAGATTTAAAACTAGACCAACCTTTTGAATCTTCACTAAAGCTAGCTGTAATCTCAGTATAACCTAAATTGCTAGAATTTGCACTTGAATTTATAACCGAAGGTCCACCGCCACTAATATCACAACCACTAGTTGAATACCAAAAGTAATAACTATCGATATTACCACCATGCAGTCCTGAAAAATAAGTTAAATCTAATTCATACCTAGTTCCAGTAAAATTTATTGAGTTTACTTTAAATGTTACTATTGGAGCACCCGTGTTAACATATGTCCCCGGCATATCTCCTCTACCTTGATCACCGCCAGCTTGAATTTGAGCGTGTAAATACACGTCTCCATTGGGACAGCTGTTAAGGGCATCAATCAAAGCATCCATTCTAGAAGTTATAGCTGCGCTATACCAATCCATAACAGGTAGGTGTATTTGAGTAACATTTGGACCATAACCACCCGAGCCACCTGATGAGGGATCGTTATTAACATCATATTGACCAAAAGCTTGAACAGGATTTCCGTTTAGATTATTAAATGTAGTGCTTGTATTACCAATAACGCCGTAAGCATAAGGAACGCTTGTACCATTTGCAAAAGGACCAGTTCCGTCTCCTTCAGTACCCGGGTTACCACCTCCATCAAATGGAATGTAGCCTATGATATTTGCATCGGCAAAGTCTATATAATCTGTTCCAGTACCAGTTAAAATAGTTGGTGTTACTGTTGTTGCCGCATTAGAAGTTGCTGCTCTCATTGTTAAATTATACAACTTTTTGTTTTCGTCGTAACTACCAAGTAAGTTTATGTTTGTTGCTCTAAACACGTCTTTAAAGTGATCTCTCATGCCTAGATCAGATATTGGTGTTAAACCATTTTGAGACAATCTTAAAACAACTCCTCTAGATTTATCAGTAAAGTACATTCTATATTGATCAACAGCAAACGACTCTGGATGTGTAGATATACCGTAATCACCAGCGTAAGGAGTTGCTGCTCCTAATACATTGCTCGTTGCTGTAACGTTTGAATTTCCATCAGCATTAAATAATGCGTCTTTATTAGCTAAAACACCTATAATTCTATCTTCACAAAACGTCACTAAGTTAGTGTCTTTTGAATGTAGCTTTTGAATACTCCCGTATGTTGGGTTTATATCTTTTGTTATTTTTTCAGCTTGTATAAACTGGTTTAGATTATTAACACCACTAGTGGAATTAAATATACCAGAATATATTAAACCTGATTTTCTATGTTCTTCTTTATATTGCTCAGCGAGTACCGTTGATACTTTAGGGCCTTTGTCAATAGTAACTGTGTTGTAATCATCTCTAATTCTATTAGACTCAACACCATTGTTAAAAGAAAAGCAATTGTAATACTCTAGGGCATTAGACTTTTTCTCTCTTTCTATTACATAAAACTCGTTTTTGTAAGTATCAAATTCCTTTCCTATAGGTAAAGCCGCGCTTGCCTCGTTGTAAAGATCGACGTCAACATTTTCTTTTGGTTCGGTTTCCCATATAGCGGGATTGTCACTTGTATAACTACTGTCAGCCGCAAATTCTTCTACAAACTCTATAGTTCTTTTGTGATTATTCGTGTTATTGTTGCTTTCCCAATCGCTCTTCCAGCTGTTAGTAACGCTAGTATCGCCGGGTATACCATCATTAAAAGGATTGTAATCCGAACATGGTTGACCGACAGCATCATCAAAGTTATTACCCAGTCCTATTTTAGGAGTAAACTCTACCCTAAACTTTTCCCTATGATTTGACGATAATTTGTAACCACCACCGTAACCTGGATCATCGTCGTAGTTTTCTACAGAGTGATTTCTACAAGCGGTTATTTTATATATAGTGGAATCTCCTTTAAATCTAAACAAGGTTCCAGACGATTTTAGTAGTCTTCCAATTTCTTTTGATGCAGAGCTAATAGCCGAACCACCCAAAGACTCGGTATTGGAAATATGCCAAGGAGTGAGTTTATGTGCGCTACCACCTGGTTCGTGAAAGTTATGGAAAGATATATCTAAAGAAGCTTGAGTGTTGTTACCTAACCAAGCGTTTCCACTGCCAGACTCTGTATATCCAACACCATCTCCGTCCTGCCAACTTCCACCACCCGGACCATTATCATCTTGGTGAATACCAACCCCAGGAACTTTATCAACAAAAAAATGATGACCAGGTATACCTGACCAAGACGTACTGCCCCCTGCGTAGCTATTTCTATGCCCAGCCCAAAAAGCTTGCCCATCCCCATCCTCAATATTACCTCCAGGCGCGTGATTTGTTAAGTTAGCAACTCTAAATGAGTTAATAGCTGTAAAGTGTCTGTCCGGCGCTTTAGATGTTATGTTTTTAATAAAAGTGCCATCTTTATGTATTTTAACAAAAAATCTACCACTAAATTCAGGTAAATTCTTAATTTCTTTTTTGGCTAACTCAACAGAGACACCACCAATATAATTACCTGTATTAGTGTTATCGTCAGTAGTAAAAGCCACATCAACTCCAAATGGTTTTGAAACTGTTACTCTTCTATAGCTACCCGAGGTTGTTATAGAAACAACATCGTACCACCTTGACTTGTTGTTTCCAAACGAAACTCTTACTACTCTTTCTTTGTCAGCATTTAAAGCATCTTCTAAACTTGTATTTTGAAACAGCGAGCTGCTTAAGTCTAAGAACATGCCTTCTACTTTAGGGAAACCATTTGATGGAAAAACTGGTGTTACTATTCCAAAAGAATCCATTTTTGTTTTTACAAACAACGGCGCTTCATTTGATATAGCTAGTATTTTGTATCTAGCCTCTTCACGAACAAACGTGTCATTATCGTGTTGTTTTTTAAGTATTAAAAATGTTTCTTCATCGACCTTGTTTCTTTCAGAAGAAGGGAATGACAACCAAATATTACCATCTTCTGCATTATAGAATCTATCCATAGCAAGGTTATAGTATTCGTTAGCGTTTTCCTTAATGTAAAATTTAAAGTGAGTTGCCCAGTCTGGGAATGTTGATTCGTTTGGGTCTAGTTTTATTCGTAAAGAATTATATTCGTTTGCGTAAGATTTAGGTATACGTTTCACAGCGTTGTCGTGTGTTTGTATAGGTGTTTGTCTACCAAACTCGTCTACGTAAACTACTCCAACTTGATAATCTCTTAAAGACTTTAATGATCTTTCTGGCTTTGTTACTTCTTTTTTAACAGCATTTAATGAATCCCACCAATCTATAGTACTCCCGTTGGTTGGGTGTATTAAAGCTGTTCTATCATCATAACGAACGCTACTTCTAATATTACTCCTAGTGTGTATTTTTGTTAAAAACGATACTTTAGTCAACTCGTTGCTAGCGTCAGTTAGGTTGTAGTTTTGAGTGTAATTTCCGTAAACCAATCTATTACCTGTAATCTCTTGAGCTAAGGCTGATTTAGGCACATTGTCCCAAGGTCTTAACAATTGACTTGAAGGAACATTGGCATAGATCATATCTGTTTTAACTTGCAACGAACCCCTTGGATCAGTTACGTATACCGCTGGTTTTAGCGCTATATTTCTGCTAAAAGTAGTTGTGTTACCAGCGGTAAGCCAAGTACCCGCAGAACCTGTAACAGCAACACCCCCAACTGTTATTGATATTTGAGATACTGTTTGAGTTATACCACTAACGGTGATGTTGGTATTTTGCATTCCAGAAACAACAAGTGTTCCAACACCTATGTTACCAAGGGTTCCTAGCGTAATAACATCACCAACCTTTACGTTTATATTGCTAAAGCGATCTTCTAAAGTGTAAAAATCTCCAGTATTCCCTCCTGTTAAAGCAGACACTCCAACTAATTGAGAAGTAGTGGTTAACGTACTTGGAATTTCTTGCCAACCGTATGGACCTTTAATTCTACCAAACCAAGCGTTAGCACTGTCTACACTGTAACTATCTGTGCCTAAGTAATCTACTCTTTTGCTAGGAGCTTTAATAGTATCTACAGTATAAATGTTTGGAGAGTTTGATTCTTTGTATAATATATCAATCTCAACGACATCTAAAGGCATGGTTGTTGGTTTAAAGCCAGACAAAACTAAATGCCTTAAATTATTTGTCATACCAAGATTATAACCTTTCTTAGGTAGATAATCGAACTCATCTGGTAAAAAAGCTACTTCAGAAAAAGGAGAATAGCAAGAGTATTCACCATCCTCGTACCTCCACCTGTAAGCAAACCTAGGGAATTTAAACTCAAACAAAGGATCTTCTTGCTGTAGTCTTACCCTAAAATCTAAGTATGGTTTTATTAATATAGGTGATATTGACTGTATTGAAAACGTGAATGTAGTGTTGTTAGACGATACGGATTCTACGATCAAAACAGCTATAGGCTCGTCTTGAAAGCCAGCATCATCATCTTCAGCAAACCACTCGATAGTATCACCAACTACCCAGTCCATAGCGGGGTTGAATACTAAACTAGGGGTTATTGCGCCATTAGCCAGTCTATCACCGGAGCTATCAAAGAAGAAAGTAGAAGGCACTGTTACTTCAGTGTCTACAATAACTAAACCATCAATAGGTTGTTGATCAGGTTTAGTCGTGTTAGACATGGTTAATATTAATGGGTCTATTGGAGACTTTTTAATAACCGTAGTTTGTTTGTAAGATAAAAATGGGTAAATTATAGCTGAAGGATATACAGCTATATCACCAAGCCTACCATTAGCGTGTGACGGTGATTCACCGTTTACAACTAATAGAGTTGGAAGAGTTCTAGTTCCGTTTTTATACGGAAACACTCCGGTTGTTGGTTGATAAGTTGGATCTAATTGCTGGCTACCATATATACATCTTTTGATATTGATTTTTTTAGGTTCTGTTAAACCATCAGTCCAAAACAAAAGATCATCTACAATATTTATACCAGTTATAAGTTTACCAGGTTTTTGTGCTGTAAAATAAGAAAAACCTAAAGCTCTTTTATTTTTTGGCAACTCAAAAGTAACAGTATCTCCAGCTGTAACATCAGCTAAAGCAGGGATATCAGTTGCCGTTTGTTCAGTATAAACTCTCCAACCGTTCCAAGTACCAGAAGTATCTGCTTCAATCTTTTTTACACTAGTCAGTATACCATTAACTAACACGGTCATACCAACCTGTATTCCAGCGTATCTTATGTCATTAGCATAGCCAAGATTACTAATATGTATGTGATTACCACTAGTGTGAGAGTTGTTAGATATAGTAGTTATTATTTTCCAATGTTCTACAACAACGTAATTGGTTTCTAATTTAACCTCGTCGTACTCCATGATGTAATCAGAATACACGTCGTGAGTTATGGTTTTTGTACTTCCATCACCGTCATCCCCACTTTGAGTTAAAAAAGACTGTGTTGTACTAGCATCTGGATTTTTAACGTCATCACCAACAAACCAATAAATCTTATTATTCTTCTCATCTGCAATAGTACCAACACAACTAGCCGTTGGGCTAAACAAAGCTGTTAAAGCCGTGTTACCCTTTAGTGTTTGCACAGTTCCAACATCAGATCCTTCAGAAGTAGCAACCTCAACATTTAATGCATCTCTGTACTCTCCATTAGGCACCATTCTTTCATCAAGGTCTTTATTCATTCGACCTTTGGTAAAATTACGCTTCAACTCTGGCATATACTAGTGTTTTATTTGTTTCGACTTACCTCTTAAAATTTGAGTAATTTCTTCTAATTTAATGTTAGATAATCTTAATTTTGCTTTTCTTGTTTCAGCGAACCTTTCTTTCTTAAATCTTTGTATTACGTATTCTTGTACGTTTGCTCTTGTAGATAATATAGCATACGCTATATGCTTATACATAGCTTCTTCCGCAAGTTTATGAACCTTCATCTCAGCATCAGTACCAAGACTATCGCTTATATACTTTAATATCACAGTTTTTCCCGAAATATTAGAGCTAAAATGTATTTTACCTGTAAGTTCATCTATAAAGAACGAACCATTAACCTGTGCATACTGAGGGTCCAAACCATATCTCTCACCACTAAATGATAAATATGTATCATCATCATAATCATCAGTGTTCTGACTAGTTGCCATGGTATTGAAGCTTGCATTTGTTGTCGATGTGTTATCAACATCTAAAGCAGTTCCATCAAATTGATAGTCGCCATCCGCGTTTTGTTGTACTTGAAGTGGGTTTGAAGTTTTTGCCGCTGGATATATAACATGCTCTACACCGGAAGAATCACTCCAAGTTAATTTTATATAGTTTACATAGTCTTGAGGTAATACCATTGTTAAGGACGCTGGCACCACGATCTCTTGAGACTTTGTAGATTTGAATGTATCAAAAGATAATTCTTGTAAAGCTCTCATGGCGTGAAAGGCAACGTCTGTTCTTTTTATTTTTGATATTATCTTATCTTCACCAACGTAAGCGATAATAAATTGATTAATAATATGCTCTAAAGATGTGAATTGATATCCTCCAAAATCACTACCAGTATAATACGCTTGTCCTGTCTGTGTTATTAATCCCATTTATTATTGTTTTTGTGCCATTAATGATGTTTCTTCGTTTGTTGCTATTTGAACTAAACCTGGTTTATTTAGAACAACACCAGCTAATTCTAATACTTTATAAACTAAATTAGTTTCCTCTGAAGCGTGCAACGCGTAGTCAGTAGATAAAGTTGCATCGTATAAAGCTTGTGAGTTTACGACCGTGTATCCCCAAACAGCTTGTGCTGGTTTAGAAATAAAGTTACAATTAGCAGTTGCTGTTGCGTATGCAGGCGTGGCTGTTGCTGGAAAAAACTGAAGTGTTGTCTCTGTTCTTCTAACATAAACCGGTCTTAATTGTGATGGCGCGTATAAAGCTGTTTGTTGCATTAGTTCAGCTTGGTTAGCATCTATTCTTTCTACTTTAACACTTCTAGTACCGTCATTGTAAAAAACAGTACCTAACTTATGTAGCGTTGGTGAGGTTGGTAGTGTCATGGTAGATCCTGAAACAGCCGCCATATCTACATTTGTGTTTAAAAATGGAGAAAGCTTTTCGGATGTTATATCAAGCATATCACTATACTCAGCGCTATTACCGTGCTCGTCTAGTCTTTTATCTATCTCATAAAAATACTCATCAAAAATAAGCAACTGAGCTTGATTCGCTAGTAAGTTGTACTCTTGAGGTGTTATATAACCTCTCTGCTCTTTATTGGCTAAAGCCAAAACTCTTTGATATACTGTATCTATACTTACTGGCATAATTTCTTTTTAGTTTGTAGTTTACGATCGCCCCGTAGGACGACCGCTCTACAGTTTGATTAATTTAATCTTTTTTCAATATTGGAATAAATCTCCATGCCTTCGTCAGTTTTAAACCAAGCGGCTAAAGCTGAGTAAGGATGTTCTCCATAAGGAATAGTCATTAACTTTCTATCATTAGAAGCCCAAACGAAAT
>ERZ1046148.526-NODE-526-length-23049-cov-6.780986_pt1 | contig 23049 bp, 23 predicted proteins | sample MGYA00383090_ERZ1046148 | MGnify/ENA primary metagenome ERZ1046148 (study PRJEB29581, sample SAMEA5548360) | metagenome | biome: marine; feature: coastal; material: water | depth 25 m | study: Short-term variability in the microbial, nano- and picoplankton... | reverse complement strand
CGACTTGTCCACCAGGGAATCTCCTGCGTTCAGCATTGTAAGTTCGGTAAAAGGCTGAACGACCCATTCCACGTTCTACACTTGAACGGTTCATTATTACTGCATCTTGCATGTTATAGCCGTGAAGACTCATAATTGCAACAATGAAATTCTGACCACCTGGGCGCTCAAGGAAATTGGTGTGTTCCATAGCTTGTGTGCCAACAATCGAGCGTTGAGGATAGTGGAGGACGTGAAGGCGAGTATCTGGCCTTAGTCTATAATTCGCACTAGGTAGACCCAATGCTTGCTTTACCATTGCTGTGCCACCAGTGACACGTGGGGTAGAGTTGTGTTCTGGATACGGAATCAAACTAGCACAAACACCGAGAACCAATTGTGGGTCTATTTCGACGTGAGTGTGTTCTGCGGTATACAACAAAGGTACTTTGAAACTTGCCTTAGCCCATTTGTTATTGGGCATGCGGATTTTACATTCGAGTTTAGCTTCTGTAGCACCAGGCTCACCAAGATTTAACCAAGTTGTATTCTCGTGACTTATTGGTCGACCTGCATGCTTTCCAGATGGAACTACTGCCGGCAGATTGTATGGGCGAGGAGCAACAAAGAGATCTTCTTCTTCCTCTGCATCAATCCATTCAACTACTCCCTCATTGACTAAATCTAAGAATGTAATTTCTCCGTTGCTAACACTCTCTAAATGATTGAGAGTCAAACGCGGTGCTCCATCATAAAGAATGAGCATTGGACGTAGGATTCTCCCCTTGTCGGTATTGATGAAAATATCTCTATTCGATGCATCATATCTAATTGAAACCTCAGATCGAACTGCACCTCTACGGCGAGCGTTCTTGAATTGAGTCACTAGATTCTTACCTCTCTTATGTATCCCGTAGATGTCGCCATTAACGTGGATTCTATCGCCATCTGTCCAATCATCAGGCTGGAATACATCCATCTCATCTAATCGGCGTTTGATGTCATCTTCAGGTACTGCTTCAGAAACGTCAATCATCTGAGCTGCATTCTTAACCAAACCACAATTTTGACCCTCAGGGGTCTCGTTAGGACATAGGCGCCCCCATTGTGTCGGGTGCAAGTCACGTGCTTCAAAGTGAGGCTGACTGCGAACCAAAGGACTGGTCACACGGCGCATGTGCGACAGAGCTGAAAGATACGTAGTTCGGTCTAATAATTGACTTACACCACTGCGTCCACCGACCCAGTTACCAGTAGCCAAAGCGTGCATGATTTTGCTCGTTAGAACATCTGGACGTAAGCAACTGGTAATCTTTAGATCACGCTTGCGGTTGTGATGTCGCTCAAGTTGATATTTCAAATCACGAGCTAATTGACCCATTGATACACGGAATAAATCTTCAATCAAATCCCCAGCAAGTCTAACTCTCTTGTTAGCATAGTGGTCTTTGTCGTTTGGCTTCTTGTCAGTAATAGCCATTTCCAAAACCTGACGAACTATTCTTCCTAGGAAAATTGCCTTCTTCTTACGGTCATCGACTTGATCACCAAGGTGAGGAAGTAATTCACGGTCAAGTAATTGGTTAACACGTGCTTCTCTGTATTCCTTTTGTTGGCCAGCAGCGAATTTCTTCTCGAGCCACTGATGTGATTCTTCAAGATTATCTACTGCATATTCTTCATTATCCTTTACTTCGTTGATATTAGCAACGATGAACTTGAAAGTATCAGTTGGTCCAGCGATTGCTTGGAACAACTCTTGGTCGTTCTCTATTCCTAGAGCCCTCATTAGCAGAACAACTGGGATAGCGGTGGTTCCTGCGGTTGAAATCTTAACCATCAACATTCCATCACGACGCTTCTCAACTGTCAAAGGCTTACGTGTTCCTTCCTTCTGTGAGAAAATCTTTGCGACTTCAGTCTGCTTGGTATATCTCTTATTGATTTCAACTGTTACACGGTTTGGTGCTAAGTCTTCCATAGAAATCAGAACTCTCTCTGTTCCGTTGATAATGAAATAACCTCCGGGGTCAAGAGGATCTTCTCCCTTATTTCGAAGTAGACCTTTCAGAGTCTTCTTGTCTTCATCACTTGTTGTTGGGTGGAGAACACAGTCTCCAGCGATGTGATTGGGGTGAAGGTTACAGCGACGAGAGCGGACCATAATTGGCATACTTCCCACCTGGACACCCTTCTCGGGATTTGTTGGGACTCCGTTACGGAAAATTGTGAAGTCCATAGTAACTGGAGACATGTAGGTGAGCTTTCTTAGCCTGCACTCCATTGGCAGTGAAGGGTGTTCGCTACCATTAGCTTCACGGATTGTTGGCTCTCCCAATTGGATATTCTTAACTCGAATTAGAACATCCTGATCTATTACGTCGAGTTTGATTAGCCCACCATGTTCTGGATCGACTTCCTCATCGGTACCAACTCTGATAGCGTGAACTATTTTTTCCATCCTGGACATGGTATTATCGCCAGACGGTATACAATCGTCATAGGACGCTAATTGGTGATTTACTAGGCTTCTCTCTTTGAAATATGCACGTATTATTTCTTCCATGTTTATCACTCCTAGGCTCAACTGCCCTCCACAATTAATCGATATGCTTCAGAAACACCGGCTGATGGAGATTTCCTTACAACTTTGAGAACACGGTCTGCTAGCCAGCCCGCTGGTAATGGAAGATGATCAGGATCTTCTGCCGCTTTAGCCATATCTTCTTTCTCAACGGCTTCTTTGATAACTTGAATTACGGGGTCCGTAATCAGAATCTTTGGTAACAATTCTTTAGCAAGACGTGGTTCACCTGTTTCATCATCAATTTCAAACAGGTTCCAAGGAGCTAATGCTGATTCTTCATCTTCAATAGCAACCAGTTCTTGATGGGGAACAATCTCGTGATTTAGAACGTTGAATTTTATGTTGGACAAAGGCATGTCGTCATCATCAATTGCAGATGAACGAATTGTGATTTTCTTCGAACGGCGCTTCTTTCTTCGTGCACCAATCTCGCCAAGGACATCCATGGTCAATTGAAAGGCATCATCCTCTTTGGAGACACCAAGTGCTACAGCAATTTCATCAGAGGTCAGAGCCTTGATGTCATTCATGTTTCTGTCCGTGGCCAACTTGTGTGCGAGTTCCTCGCTGACTCCAAGCTCCATCAGACGCTTCTTCGTTGCAGATTTTACGACCACTTGAACACACCCAATGCCCATGCTAAACGTGGACCTGAGGCCTTGTCAGGCGGGCCTGACGGGGTTCGAACCCGCGACCAACCGGTTAAAAGCCGGTTGCTCTACCTGACTGAGCTACAGGCCCAATGTATCAACTTGGGCTTTGTGGCCGACTTACATGGAGTTCATAAAGACTCCGCCGGACATAAGCAGGGCTGGAATGAGGGTGGCTTAACCACAGCCAAGCCGAGTGAGAGGAAACTAGACGCCAAGAAGCATAAATGCTTCGTGAATTACCCCCCTATTTGTGGACAAAGAGGAGCGAAGCGGTTTCTCAACAGAGGATATTTCGAATGAGATCGAAAGATTAAATCGGAAATCGGAAACAATAGTTTGGAAATGTGGAGAAAGTGTATCTTTTGATCTATTAATTCCACCCACCGTGTATCCACCTCGAGAAGATACTGATCTATTAGCGAAACAGATTATTTCCCTCGGAGAGGGTAGAGGAAGAAAAGCTCTTGAAATCGGCTGTGGCAGTGGTGCACTGACTATGTTACTATGTGCAAAAGGTTGGATTGTGAACGCTTGTGACATCAACCCTTACGCTGTTGCAGCCAGCCGAGGCAACCTTGCGAATTCAAATCTTGAAGCCATAATTATGGAAGGGGGACCTGGTTCAGAAGACATATTGTGGTCAAAAAATAAGCCTTTTGACCTAATCATATGGAATCTACCCTATCTCGAGAGACCAAAACCTGGTGCAGACTTATTGGGGCCTCTTGAAGAGGCTTCACTCTCGGATCTTGAAGATGATGGCGCAATGGAGATATTAGCGCGAAGCATCTCTTGTAAACAGTTACTAACATTAGATGGAAAGGCGTTGTTAGTCCATAGAACTGAGCAAGATATCATGCATATCTGTCATCGTTGGGGATTAGCTGCACGCAAGATGGAAACACTGGAATTCTCTGAAGGTTCTGATATCCAAGTTACTTGCATCTGGACACCATGGAGTAAATCCCCCTCAGAGAGCATTAAAATCACTAAATCTACAAATGAAGAGTTACTTTCACGTAATTCTCCAGTCGGTTCACATCTTGTTGCAGAAATTCAAACTAGTGGTCGTGGTCGTAAAGGTCGTCATTGGCTTTCTGCCGAGGGATGTTATGCGGGATCTTGGGTTGTATCCATCGGCGAAAAGTTCGAAGCAGGGATATTACAACTAGCAGCAGGTTTATCCGTTATTGATTCTATACGGTGTTTTACAGACCAACCGTTACAACTAAAGTGGCCAAATGACATATTTATTGGTAGAAGAAAAGTTTGTGGAATTCTTGCTGAAGGTCGCATTAAAGGAAATGAAATGCGCGCTGTAATAGGCATAGGAATAAATCTGAAAAACGACTCAGAAATATTAACTGTAAACGAAGCATCATTAGATGAATACATCTTATTGACTCCTGGGGAAATCGACTTGACACTAAACGCTTCATTAGCTTCTTTAGTAGAGGAAAGAAACTCTATCCCTCCAGTTGATTATATGGAAATAACCTCGCGAGTTTTAAGCCATTTAAAGCCTCTAAATGAAGTCTTCTATAGAGGCAAATCGCACTCGATTAAATCCATTTCTAACGATGGTAAACTGATTATAGATTCTGGAGATGAATCTATTATCATAGATGATGGCGAAGACATCGAATGGACTAGTCTTCAATGAGAGCATCGAGGATTTCATCTTCTCCTTCGAGCGCCTTTTTCCATAATCCAAATGCCAACATTATCGCTCCTAGGGGATATAGTAGCCAATCGATCATAAACGCTCGGCTCGTTGAGATGAGTAACTCCACTCCCTCTTCACCTTCGATTTCGAATTTATAGCTGCCAGATTCTGGAGCCTTGAAAGTCATACTTTTTTCAACGAAATCAGGAGTTTTTTGTTCAACCCCGTCCAGTGATATTTCAATTGAAGACACATTACCGGACCAGGAAATAGTTACTTCATCAGAAGAGAAGAGATCATACTCCTTCGAGACTTTTTCATCTGAAATCATCATTGGTTTGGCCCATGCATGAGTGATAAATACAGCCAGAAGAATAGATGCTCCAATCAAGATTAGAACATCATTGGTCTTGACTGGAGGTGCCTCGCCGCCACTGCCCATAGCAGGTGGAGCACTGGTAGGGTCATGAACATGGCGCTAACGCTTTCGTTTGGGACGAGGTAGCCCCAATCTTTCTCTCACACAACTAATCTTACCACTTGAAGACAATGATTCGAATGGATCTTCCGATAGATATTCCCTCGCAGCAGGATAATTCTCCAGCCTAACACATACTATTGCAAGGTCCCCCTTCATATCGAACAAACGTGCATCGATTGCAGCTAAGTGCTCTGATAGTTGATTTCTATTCTCAAAGCCTGTGAAGCGAAAGCCAATCCAGCGGCGCTTACCACGTAGAGCCTTCGTCAACCTCTTGGCCATATCCGCTCTTCAACAGCCACGCTATAACAGTATAACCCTAAACAATTACGCGGAATGCTTGATAGGTAAGTCGAAGCATCGCTGTACGTGAACAGAACCCAAGCAGATCTTGTTGCATTCAGAATGCAATCACGTAGAAGATAGAGTTGATTAGATGAATAAAGTTGTAGACCAAGTCATAGAACAGAGTATCAAAGAAAGGCCGCTATCACTAAAATCACTTGTCTCAAACCTGTTATCACCGCGTACTTTACCCCACATATTACTGGTAAGCACCTTGTGTATTGCCCTACATACAATGGTCAATAATGACATGAAAAATTATGCTGCAATCGGCTTCATATCACTGGCATTTGGCTATCTAGCCACAGCACTACTTTCTAGCAGAGATTGGGTATATAGAAACACCCGCCTTCCAAAAAAGAAATCTAGTTCTCCAATGATGGTGCGTATTTTTACCAGTTTTCGCATATGCCTGATACCTTTGGGATTCTCGGCTTTTATTTACACAACTTTATTGTTGGCTCTAAAAGAGGATGGTGCTGGAATTCTAGCATCGATTCTTGCAGGACTATTCGTGTTGTGGTCAGTAGGACAAGCATACTCTTTCCGCACTGGAGTAAATGGATGGCTTAGTGCTGGACTAACTGAACCAAAACTACACTCCAGCAGACCGACTCTTAGTGCAATAATACAGGTAGTGATAATCCAATTTATCGCTATAATCCTTATTTGGCTAGCTACCTTTATCGATAAAAAGCAAACTGTGTCCCTAACCAATGCCATAATCTCAGGTTGGTTATTCATTCTAATCTCGATTGGAGTTCAAGTATTGATGCTATGGTTAACACGTGAACAAAGATCGAGAGCAGGAGAGGAAAAAGGACTTGCAACATTTTCATTCAAGTGGATGGTTGTCGCACAATTATTCGTCACTTGGCATCTACTATCAATCTACAGAAGGGGGGTGATGAACCCCAGTGACATTGCTACTTTTATTGAAGAATCGATCCTAATGGCCATAACAGTCTTACTAGCAATCTGGGCCCTGACTTCAAAATCTGTCAAAAAAGATAAATCTGTTCTGACTGAAAGATCGGCATTACCTATGGGGATTGCTTTTGGTTACGCATACGCCGGTTCAGTGTCGATGTTAACAGTAACATTCAGCGACATTCGTGGCGTAATGATGCTTGGCCATTCATTGACGGTAATCACCATTTTAATGCTGATGAAACCAACCTTGTTAACAACTATGAACACCCAACCAGTACCCATTCAAGAGTCAAAAACAAAGCAAGAAGAGATTTTAGAAACCGATGATGAAATTGTTGAAGATGATGATGAAGAATCTGAGCAAAATACGAAGGCAGAAGAACATCTGGAGAATGAGACATGGCAAGAGGAATCCGTTGATTGGGAACAACCACCAGATGCGATTGACTGTGAAGTCGACTGGGATGAAACTGAAGATTTAGATGAGAAAGATACAGAGGTGGAAGTGAGCGATGATATCGAATTAGTTGAAGACGATATCGAATTAATTGAAGATGATTAATCGAATAATTATTCGGCTAAACCGCTAACTACTGCTACTACTCGCATACGATCATGTAAATCTTCACTAACCCTTGCACCAAGTATGACTTGAGCGTCATCATCGAGACGAGAGGTGAAGAGATCTGCGACTTCACCAACCTGACCAACTGTAAGACCAGGGCCGCCTTCGATTTGTAGCAAACACCCCTTAGCTCCATCGAGTTTTAGACTAGCAAGAGGCGAACTCATCGCATCATCGAGTAGACCTTGTGGATTATCGCCATGACCTTGAGCTACGAGAAGGGTAGAAGCCCCCTTATGTCCAACTATCGCTTTCAAGTCCATCATATCAAGATTAATCAATCCGAGTCTGAGTAAAGTTCGTATCAAACCATCTACCAATTCCTCGACCCAACTAGCACCTAAACGCCAGTCACTTCCCCTCTCGCGTGCTTGCCAAGCAAGACGGTCAAGCGACAAGCGGACACAAATATCACTATGTTTTTCCAACTTTTCCAAACTATTTTCTGCTATAATACGCCTCGAGGGTTGTGCAGTAAATGGATGTGCTGCGACTGAAATCACCACTGCGCCAGATAATCTCGCTTGACGTGCAAACTCAGGTGCTGCTCCACTACCAGTCCCGCCACCTAATCCTGCAAGAAGAATCACTAATTCGACATCTTCCAAAAGCATTCTAGTCACATTGGCCGCATTACGCATACGCTGCTCTCCGAGTGGAGGTAAACCCGCACATCCGCTGGCATCTTCAGCAGAACCAAGACGTATTATGTGAGCTTGAACATCATTAGAAAAACTACTTTCATCAGCGTCTACCAGCACTAAATCAACATCATTCCCTGCCCTTTCATGAGCTTTTAGAGCCCATGAACTACCTAAACCGCCGATGCCGGCGATAAGAAGCTGGGCCCCGTCCATGGGCACTCATCAAACAGAGGGTTCTTCAATCAATCGCGGTCAACATACCGCATATATCGACGACGAGCATCTCTCGCCCAAGCATTATCTGCTTCTAATTCAAGCACTTTGTCGTAAATCTCGACAGCCTTTTCGAAATCAGAAAAATGCCTACCCATCAGATGAGCAAGATTATTCAGAGCAGGGATGCAATCTTTTTCATCCTCGAGCATCTGTAAAAGAATATCTTCAGCCCTACCAAAATCAGCACGCAGCATCGCCTCTTCAGCGTCATCGAGAGATTGCAATTGTTCTGGTGAAAGATCGTAGGTATTTTCGAAAGTATAATCTGTCATCGATTGGTGCAGCAGGCTCAAGACCATAGATTCTTCCACCTTGCGATAGTGTTTGAAAAGTACAGTATTGCTGAATACTTTGCAACCTCTCTACGAGAGGTGACCAAGCAACGTTCATAAGACACCTGCGGGTGGCAAAGACGCTGGTGAGACCTTGTCTAAGACTCGCAACATAATGAGGCTGCTAATCATTGCTTCATTGGGGGCTCTGTTGATGGTTCCTAGCATCGGACAAGCGATGAATACGGGTGTCGGCGCTGGCCAGGATAGCACTGGCGATGGAACTAATGACATCACTGATGTTGCGAAGGAAGGATGTCTTTGTCACGCTACTGTAGCGACCAACTCGGTACAAATCGTTCTTGATGATGTCCCCTATTCATGGGTAACCGGTCAAACATATGACTTGAGATTGCAGTTAATCGGCGGACCTGATGCCAATGTAGGAAGCACAACCGGTGGATTTTCGATGCGAGTAAGTGCAGGAACACTGGTGGAAACCGAATTTGCTCAGAACTGGGAAGAAGACGTTCAAACCTTAACTCACAATGCCGATGGTGCGAGAACCGATGACAGGATGTGGACAATATCGTGGGTTGCACCAGATAACGGAACAGGTGATGTAGACTTTTGGATAACAGGCAATAGCGTCGATGGTGATGGCTTGAATACAGGTGAAGATGCTTGGAATCAACTATTTTTCTTCCTAAGGGAATCCACTGAGGATTCAGGCCTAGGAACGAGAACCATCTTTGCTGGAGATGGACAGGTCAGTGCGCCAGTAGTAGAATCTCACGGAATGGAATTACATGAAATGGGAGCAGAACTTCGTGCTCATTGGCTTGGACTACTTGGATTCCTCTCTGTGATAATCGTAATCGTATTCTCTGGTCTTCTACTTCGTTATGGATTCTCATCCTCATACAAGGGGCGTAGCAATCAGTTGCGACTTCGATACAAGATACGACGCCGAGGTGATCAGTGATGGCTAAGGATGTAATCACAGATTTACTTGAGAGGGTAGTTCGTGGAGAAGTGAGCATCAAAGATGCTAGAGAGGCTCTGTCCGAATCTTCTTTGACTGAGGAACAGATGGAAGCAGCAATAGATCATGGAGTTTTCAACGTAGCAGAGCCCGGAACCGTCATTTCAGCATCTCTAGCACCTTCTGGAGCATCTTACTTGACTATCTTCTTCTTCATATGGGGAGTATTCTGGACTCTCTATTGGGGCTCCACTACTCTCTATGGATTATTCAACGATTGGGACCAGCAGCAACTTGCTTTCCAACTAGCAATGTCTTTCACCACATTGATAATGATGGGAATAATCTATCTAAGATTTGTAATACCTGACAGAATTATTGTAAAGGAAAGTATGAATAAATTTGTTCCTGAGCATCAGAAAGATTGGAGAGAATATCGAACTTGAGAAAAACAAGGAGGTGAAATTATGGATAGAAAATTACGACCTGCACCAGTAACAGATACTGCTGAATTAATAGGAAATAATGCTAATATGATTAATCGCCGTAAATTCTTACGCTACGGATTAAACTCAGCCACAGGAGTAATTGCGGTAACACTGGGGGTACTCGGATTTGCTTCGGTCATCATGCCCCCTAGTGGAAGTAGTAGCGGTGACCTTTCTGTCAAATATTGGGCTAAGGGTAGGGAAGATGAAGCATGGTATGGAGCAGATCATCTACAACCAATGAAAAAGTCTGACTTCGTGGAACAAGCAAAGAGTTCCAGCGTCGGCATGTCCGGTGCACAAGGCGTATGGAATGGCCTTCCAGTAAATGTCACATATGTTCCTCATTCGAAAAACTCTGGTAAGCCCCTAGCCAATAATATCCCTCGCTTTCAACTAACAGAAGGAAAAGATGCAACTGGTAAAATTATCGGTCACTTCGAAGACCTATCTGATGCCGACCCAAGTCTCTTCCCAAGTGAAGATTTGGTCATGGTATTCTCACGTTGTACTCACTTGTGTTGCATACCTGGCTGGCAATTGGTTGCTAACGATTACACTGAAGATTCTTGGACTCCTGGCGGCGGTGACGTCAAGGGCAGCAAGATGTTCTGTATCTGCCATTCCAGCAGATTCAATCCTACCGTTCTTGAGATGAATACAAATCGTAACCGCTCCAATGGTCAAACCTTCAACTATGCAGGAATAGCTAGATCTGGCGGACCAGCACCGGTCGGTTTACCGATAATTCCTATAGCGGTCAACGCTGATGTGATTGAAGGACTGACAACATATGTCGATTGGTTAACTTATTGTGATTGAGGTGAAAAAATGAGTACGCTATTCTGGATTCTTTGGTTCTTTATCGCTTTCATTGTCGTTTTGGTAGCATTTACCCTGCGTAAGGAAACCGATGAAGTACCTCGTAGAGAAATTCTGCGTGCTGTTGAAACCTCAGGGAAAATGGGAGTCGCAGAAAGGACATTCCTATGGGTATTCAGCTTCCTTGACACTAGATTCCGTATTCAAGATTACTGGAATATGAGCAAAGGCGCTTACTATAACATGCATCGACAAATGCCTTTAACCCACGCTGAAAAATACAAACTTCGTATTATTTGGTATTGGTATCCTCTTTATTGCTTGGGAGGGATTTCTTTCCTCGCCTTTATCATCCTAGTCTTAACTGGAACAGTACTTGGAATATATTACGTCCCTGGTGGCGATGGTGATCCATCTCCTGCCTATACCAGTATGACATACATCATGACGCAGTTGCCATTTGGTTACATCATACGCTCAGTTCACCATTGGGCAACCCACTTCATGGTTGCAGCAGTGTTCTTACACATGTGTAGAGTTTACTTTACCGGCGCATACCGAAACCCTCGTGAACTAAACTGGTTAATAGGAGTCGCATTGATGTTCTTGACCATATTCTTTGGTTACTCAGGATACCTACTCCCATGGGATAGTTTAGCATTCGGTGCTGCGACAATTGGAATAAACATGGCAAATGCCTCTCCATTGATTGGTAAACAAATCTCCACTGTTATGTTTGGTGGTACATCACTAAGCGGTGGAACGGTTACGAGAATGTATTTCATTCACGTGTTTATTTTGCCAGTAATAGTCACATCATTGATTATAATTCATCTGTTTATAGTGTGGGTACAAGGCATAGCGGAGCCGCATTGAGGAGGTGAAATATCATGGGTCTAATGGAGAACTTAGGTAGAGTCGCAGACACTTACATGTCTGAAAAAGAGCGCTTGATCAGTGCTGATGAGAAACGTGAACGTACCAGATCAGGTCATGGTTTCTGGCCACATGAAGTACTACGTGACAGTATAATTTTTGCAGCAATGCTGACTGTATTACTTTTCTATAGCTGGCTGATTCCACCACCGCTGCATAACGCTGCTGATCCATTCGCACAAGCAGGTTTCGTATTCCCTGATTGGTATGTTCTTTTCAGCTATGGCTACTTACGATGGGGTGAATACCTGCCTCAATTCGATGTACCTCTAGGTCCAGTCGGAGAATTCTTTGGCCAGCCAACATTCCCATGGAGTGCTGCATGGTGGGGTAGTGCCCTAACAGGAATACCAGTAGGTATCCTAGCATTACCACCTTTCCTTGGGGGACGTGAAAAGAGACCTGTTGAAGACCCTAAGTTTGCAGTTGCAGGAGTTATTTATCTAGCACACGTCTGGTTCATTTCAGTATTTAGTATCAACATCTTCCTACAATTATATGGGAATAATCGCTCTGATTATTGTAAATTAGATAGTCATGCGGATTTGGTTTGTGGAGTTCGTGCGCCGTGGATGGCAGATATATTCAATTCAATACCGTGGGTATTAACGGGTATTCTGTTATGGATAATGCTCTATTTCATTGTGCGTTGGTTCTTCATTAGTTCATGGGGTGCTAGATTTACTCCTAGTCATGGTAAGCGTCTAGTAATCGGTTCTTTGCTGATAGCAACTCTTCTTAGCGTCTACACATACCCTATCTATGACAATGGATTCTGGGATGCAAAAGGACTCAATACCCTTGCAGATTATGATGATCTGCATGAAATGCGTAGTCAACCAATGGACATTCACGTTCATAGTGAAAATGAATTTACTCTTAGTCAAGGTTTTGAAAATCAAATGGTACCTGCTGCTGCTTGGTTGCAATGGGAGGATTTCCAACCAACTAGAGAATATATCATTGATTTCACCGATGCTAACGGACATCAAGATTCTGCATCTTCGATTAATGCAGTAACTTATGCCGATAATTATACTGGGACTTCAGGAATAAGGGAAACTGGTAGTTTTACAATTACCAATGACCACTGGACTAAAGATATGAAAACCGTACCTCTAGATGCAAATTGTGAATATCGAGTAGATTCTTCAGCCAGAAAAATCAATGGCGTATTAACCACAAGTTACATTACATCATCACTAATTATTGCAGAGAGTTCAGGTGCAATAGTAATTGAACATAATCAGTGTGAAGGTGCACTAGCCGTAGAATTAGGTGCTGGAACCTATAACTATGATTTCAGGGTTGATTCAACAGGACCACTGGCATTGAACGATAGTATCGTGGTCGAAGCTGGAATGGACATACAGGCATTCCAGCCACTACTAATCTACGATGACGATGCTGCAGGTGGCCTTGCAGGACATACTGTAAATCTATCTAATTCAGAGGAATTAATCATAGCAGGTAATTCATTGACTGTTATTGAGAATCCAGGATATCATGTAAACCCAAATTCACTTGATGCGAAATTAATCTATGCAATGTTTATTCCTTGCCTGACATTTGGTGCGTTGACATGGGTATTATTGCGATATATGGCAAGAGGGTATGAGTTTGAGATGAACAAGTGCTACGGCTGTGACCTCTGTGACGATGCTTGCCCTGTGCGCTTATTCACCGGTGGAGACAAACTCAATATCATCTACAATACTTGGAATAATGAGGATGATGGCGTACCGATGTACTCATGTTTAACCTGTACTGCTTGTACTAATGCTTGCCCGCAACTTGTGGATTATGACTCATATGTAGATATTAGACGTAGCCTGATAGTAGGTGGTCCTGCTGCAGAAATCCCTCACGGTGCATTGCAAGCCGTTCTTGCAGCTGAAGCAGAGGAAGAGGCTGATGATGATTTCATCACTGTCGAGGAGTTAGGCGAGGTTTCCAATGTAGGATACTATCCCGGATGTGTGGACTACCTTGACCAAGAAATGGTATTTAGCCACCTTAACCATGGAACTATGGATCTAGGCGATTCTACAAGCGCTGCCTTCACACTCTTTGAAGAAATGGAAACCGATGTCACATACCTGGGCCGTGATTTCCTCAAATGCTGTGGTCACGACCAGAAGTGGCAAGGATTAACCGAGGTCTTTGACAAGTTGAAAGACTACAATCAAAAGCGCATACAAGCAAGTGGAATCGATACTTTAGTTTCCAGTTGCGCAGAATGTTTCCGAACCTTTGCCCGAGATTATGAACTCGAAGACATCAAAGTAATGCATACAACCGAATACCTACTAGAGAATGGCTGGGATGAGAAACTCAAGTCAGAGCAAGATTTGACAATAACATACCACGATCCATGCCGCTTAGGAAGGCAGATGGGTATCTATGAAGAACCAAGGACTTTGATTGAGAATGTTGAGAATATCAAACTTGTCGAGATGGAGCACAGTGGCGAGGATGCTATGTGCTGTGGCGTATCATCAATGATGTCTTGTAATGAGAACGCAAGAGCACTCAGAGTAGAACGGTTTGAAGAAATTAGAAACACTGGCGCCGACTTGATGCTCACATCTTGTCCTAAGTGTGTATCCCACTTCGAGTGTCTCAAGTTCGAAGGCGATGAAAGCCATGACATCGAAATTCTTGACGTCGTTAGTTTCCTAGCCAAGCAAGTTGAAGCACGCAAAGCAAAGAATCTGATAGAAGTCGATTCTCGTGAAAGTATTGAAGCTTGAGTGAAATCATTCAGGTGGTTCGCCATCTTCACCCATGCCTTTTATTTCATAATTTGAGGGGAAGAGTGCAATTAATGTGCCTGCAACCAGACAAGTAAGTCCCCAGCCAAACTGCTTTTGCACAAACATCATTTCAAGAGAGATTGCTACCAACAACAATCCTCCTATATTGGAAACCCAAACCAAGGTTTTGAAAGTTGAAAGTGAAACTCCAGTACTGTTAGCGCTTCTCTTGGGACCGAACTCTCCACCAAAACGTAGTGGCTCCTGTTCATCTTCACCGGCCATCATCTCATCTCTCTATCATCTCGATTGCGTCAGTAGGGCAGGCTAAGACACAAAGCCTACATCCGGTACATGGATCACGCAAAACTCTAGCCTTACGATTTGAAGGAACATTCATCATCGGTGAAATCATATCTTTGTGATATAGTTCAATGGCATCATCATCACGGGCGATAGTACAATGATCACAGCCAATACAGAGTTTTTCAGTAACCCAAGCCACCATGTGCTCTCCTTTTTCAATTCCCTCTAATCGTATGCCTTTCTCAGTAGAAAGTGAAGCAGAGATACGAAGAGCCTCAGCCGCCCTGCGATTTGCAAGGTCATCGAGGGAGGTCATCAACCAACGCTGTGGCTTTTTGGATTTGAAACCTCTGATACTATATATCAAATTATTTAGATGGATTTCATTAAAGGGAATATAAGACTATGACTTTCTCATATCAGCTTCTTTACCCATAGCCAACATACTCAACTCAGATACTAGAGCATGCCATCCATGTGCACGGTGACCGTAGATCTCACCGACTTCACTAAATGTTTGGAAATAAGAACTTGGAGTATTGAGGTTATCTAAATCTCCTTTTTTATCGTTTATACGATAAAACCATGATGCTGCCTCTCCATCTACCAAATAAACAACTGGTTCAACGGGATGACCCTCGTCTGTTTTCAGTGCCGTAGGTACTCCTTCTTGAATTAAGAAGTTCTCAACATCAGCACCTCCTTTACCATACAGTAACTTCTTCATTTTGCGATTCGATAAGTGTAATAATTCTTCACCGCTGGAGATAACCAATATCCCTAATCCATATGTTCCACGGTCATTTTTGACAAAAACGACAGGTTCACGGTCGATGTTTTGCTCAGCATATTTCTTCCTGATTTTATCGATAAATTGATCTATCTCTGCAGCCAATTTATTACGACAACTCTCGTGTTCGAGACATTTGTCTTCAGAAACAAACCAATCGCTCATGAGATGCCAAGAATCGATACCAAGTAATTCTGCCATTTCATCGACATAGGGCTGTAATGCCCGATAATGTTCTGATTTACGACGGACATACCAGCCCATTTTTGGAGGTGGGCTAACTTGCTGCACTCCTAGTCCAGGCACAAGACCGGAGGTTAGATCGTTGTTTAGTAAAATCAAACAAGGTTTTTCCCCATCTATCAATAAACCATCATCGATGGTTTCTACATCTACAAGCTTGAGCGGGAAACTGAGAGTATCGATTGATCCATGACCATTCAATTCTGGTGAACCAACCGTACAACGAAAACCTCCTGCCTCCAATAAACGTTTGATTGTCAAAACATTCTCTGCATAAGCCGGGTTTCTTGTGTGGCTTTCAGGATAAAGGTGAACCCAAGTACAAACCTTGTGTATCTTATTGATATGTTCCCTTAATAATTGTGAAATCAAAGGTTCGTCTTCTTTTGAAATGTTGTTAAATCCGGCGGGAAAGTGATTGGCATCTACTACAGACACCTTCCAATCAGCATCGCGAATATCGACACTTCCGTAGATGGGAAGAGTTACCTCTGACCTCTTTGTAACAAACCAGTCGATAATCTGCTGACGTTTTTGCTCAAGAAGATGATTCTTATCTGCTAAGAAATTCATTGTATCACCTCATCGAGTAAAGAGCTGATGTCGCCACTCTTTGCAGACCTACCACCATCTAAGATATGCATTGCTTTGAACAATCCGAATCCTATTGCCATATCAGGTTGGCCAAGTAGGACCTTTTTGAACACTCCACTTTGTTCAGCGATTTCTTTCGCTCTGGGGGCTAACTCACTCATGAATTGTTTCAACATAGTTGGTGCGGTAGCTGTACCTGCTGGTAATTTAGGCCTACGTACTATTTCAGAGGGAAGTTCGGTTAAATCAGCAGCACGTCGCAACGCTGCCTTCTCTTCCATATCTGGCCCCAAACGCCAATCCATTGGCAGTTTACTAGAGGCTTGGCGATGTGCACGACCAAGGAATGGCACTCGTACTTCGAGTGAATGAGCCATAGAATGACGGTCGACAAGCCTTAGTTGAAAATTAGATAATTGCCCGTGATCGAGCTCAAATTGCAAAAACTTCTCTAGAGATGAACAGTGATTCTCCGGACTATGGTTGCCATCCCACCATTGCTCTCCCTCCAATGATGAAAGATCCGTATTACTCAATGCAAGGCGATGTTCAATTGTGTTAGCATGTGCTTGCAAATCTCGGTATCGCGGATAACCAGCGTGAAGTTCATCTGCTCCTTGGCCACAGAGACCAACGGTAACTTTCTCAGACATCTTCGCAAAAAGAGGTTGGAAAAACAAGACCGAGACATCTAGATCTTCTCCGTGCCAGGCCAATGCAGGTAGAGATTTATGAAAGGCATCTGGCTCAAGCAAATGCTGATGGTGAACAAGGTCAAGACTACTAGCGACCAATTCCGCAGCTTGCCAATCCGGATTATCTTCGCTTTCAGCTACAGTCCAGCATGCAGGTAGTGGGTTACTAGAGCGATTTGATGCCTCTCTAGCAACTGCCGCAACAAGACTACTATCCAAACCCCCAGATAAGACAATTCCAACTGGGACGTCGGCCATAAGACGGTCTTCTACATCACTGATGAAGGTCTCTAACAAGTGTTCGGGCCGAGACCAATCCGTTGTAGGTTCAACCATTTGTCTAGCAAAACTAGCACAACCAGTCATTATTGCCTTACCATCATCTAATGACCAAGTCTCAACTGTCCCGGGTCGGACTTGATGTACATCCATGAATAGACTAGTACCGTCGAGAGGATATTCCCATGCAAGTCGAGCACGCATAGCAAGATCATCGATTCTTGGGGTATAGGATTCATGGGCTCGCAGAGCTTTAGCTTCACTAGCAAAGAGTAGTGTTGGACCAATCATAGTACGTACAAGAGGCTTAATTCCCATCGTATCACGAGCGAGAATTAATTGCTTATTTTTCTCATCCCATATAGCAAAAGCAAACATCCCATTCAGTTGTGAAATCCAACTTACATGTCCAACTGCGCTACTTCCTGCATGTCGCCGATGCAATGCGAGAATTGACTCTGAATCTCCACCGGTTCTATAGGGATATGAATCGACTTTTAATTCGAGGTGGTTGTAGATTTCTCCGTTTGCCACTAACACCGAGTTATGGTCTGACAAAATGGGCTGCGGAGAGCCATCAAGGTCTAGAATTGACAGTCTTGCATGGCTTAATCCGCATTGGTCATCAATCCAAGTGCCGCGTCCATCAGGCCCTCGATGGTCAAGTAAATCGATAATCGAATTTAGTATACGATTATCGGGGCTACCGAGCATGCCGCCAATTCCACACATTTCTATCCATCACAAAGTGGTAAAGTATCAAAATACTGGCCATGTGAACATGGTGATTCCCAGTAAAATAAATGCAGCGATAAAGGCGAAGAGATAAACACTCTGCGGCGGGTCTTTGCTGTCCTGCTCCTCACTCATGTTTCCTCACCAGTCCGAGGGGTGGTGAACAGCCATTTCAATATTTGCCGTAGGTATTCACAACCAAACGCTGATGATTAGTAAAGCAGCTGCCGGGATAAGTAACATAGTTGCATTATCGTCAATCCATTTGAGACGAGGACTCTCGGCTGCTACAACTAGTGGTGCCATTATGACGGCCAATAGTAGAGGAGTGCCAACTAAGTACCAACAAATTATCCAAATTATTGCTGCACCGGTTACTCCAATAATATTCACTTTTGTCTTATCATATCCCATTCTTCTTGCCTCACCGAGTAATGGGTCGATAAAAGTCAGCGAAAATATCAACGGATAGCCATATTTTGCTTCTTCAAACATTAATAGAACAAGGCCAACAGAAAAACCACCCCATGCCAATGCACTAACTTGATTTGCTTCGTATTGACGTTGGCCAAATACTACGAAACCAAGTTTCAGGCGAATAATCTCACCTATTATGATGACCATTATTACCAAACTAGCAAATCTTTCCTTTGAGATTGACCATTCAACGCCGATTCCATCACCATATTCATAGAAAATCCAAGGAATGAAAGCCATAGACAAATGGAACATACGACGTAAGATATGAGCCTTCAAACCACCAACTGACTGCCCAATAGGATCTACCTTCATCTCGAACTCTCCATTATTTCATCGATTGTCGATTGACCGCTGTGAATAGAGTCAATCGTTGCTTCGAAATCAATACTCTCGATAAAGCGACGCTCATTGGCTATCATAATACGTTCACGTATTCGCGCTTTTTCTGAGGTTGTACGTTGTTTTAGATTTAAAATCGTCTTGGCTAGTGCTTCAATACCATCACCTTTTAGAGCACTTACCTTGCTTATAGCAGGCGGTTCTATATCCAAATCAAGTGAAATTGATAATTGATTTGCCACAACATCTGCACCGGGCAAATCACATTTATTGACTACGACTAAATCAGCTAATTCTAGAATACCTGCTTTTTCTGCTTGCACTCCATCACCTCTACCTGGGCCTTCGATGACGATTATTTTCTCGGCCATAGCAGCACAGCGAATCTCAGCTTGACCAGCACCGACCGTCTCGATAATGACCAAATCGAAATCTCTTGCCAAAAGATGCGAGCAGAGGTCGCTTACTACATACGGTGTTGAACCACTTGCTGAACGAGTGGCTATCGAGCGGAGATAAATCCTATCTCTGCGTTCACTATCATCTAATGCTGTCATCCTAATACGGTCGCCAAGAAGAGCTCCTCCGCTAATTGGCGATGATGGATCTACAGCGAGAACTGCAACCTTGAGTTCAGGGGTCCAACAATGGAGAAGAGCATCTATCAAACAAGATTTACCAACTCCAGGAGCCCCAGTTATCCCAATTATCAGACCCTTCCCGATTTCAGGCTTAGTCAGCCCTTCTTCAATAGATGTAATCTCTTTGGCAAGAGTGCGCCGGTCCAGAGAATCACATCCCTTGCCAAAACCAAGAATCGGTTACACCAACTCCACATTCACGCTGACTTGCTTGATCGACAAATTCGACAATTTCTGCAGAAGAGGTCCCTGGGCCAAATATAGCTCGTACTCCTGCTTCATACAGCACCTCACGGTCACTTTCTGGAATGATTCCTCCACCGAATACAATAACTTCATTCATACCGGATTCACGTAATAATTGACAAACCTTAGGAAATAGATGACCATGTGCCCCTGATAGTGAAGATAGACCGATGAAGGCTGCGTCTTCATCTAAAGCACTGCGGACTATTTGTTCTGGAGTTCTGCGTAATCCAGTGTATATTACTTCATGACCAGCATCACGCAAAGCACGGGCGACTACCTTAGCACCCCGGTCATGACCGTCAAGGCCAGGTTTAGCAACGATGATACGCTGACGGCCAGCCATGTGCCTTCGAAGTCAACATGCCCTATCAGCACTTCCATGGCTCAAGATGATGCGAAGCCATAAGGACAGAGACCATCTGTGCCTACTTGGTGAAGAGTGGATGAGCACAGAACAACGTCTCAGTGACCTTAGAGCACGCAAGGCTCGTTCAGAGGCAGGCGGAGGTACTGCTAGAGTCGATGCACAACACAAACGCGGCAAGATGACCGCACGCGAGCGTTTGGAATTACTACTTGATGATGATTCATTCCAAGAGATGGATTCCCTTGTAGAACATCGATGTCGTGACTTCGACATGGATAAGAAAATCATTCCAGGTGACGGAGTCGTCACTGGACATGGAACCATAGATGGGCGAGAAATATTCGTATTTTCACAGGATTTCACAGTATATGGTGGAAGTTTAGGAGAAATGCATGGACTAAAAATTTGCAAAGTCCTAGATATGGCACTCAAAACCGGACGTCCGGTTATTGGTCTCAACGACAGTGGAGGAGCAAGGATTCAGGAAGGGGTAGCAAGTCTCGGTTCATACGCTGAAATATTCTTCCGTAACGTCAGGGCAAGTGGTGTCATTCCGCAGATAAGTGTCATAATGGGTCCTTGTGCAGGAGGTGCCGTTTATTCTCCAGCCATAACGGACTTCGTAATAATGGTTGATAAGACCGCACATATGTTCATCACAGGTCCTGAAGTAATCAAGACTGTTACCAATGAGGATGTTAGTTTCGAAGATCTTGGAGGAGCAAATACACATGCCTCACGTTCTGGTGTATCACATTTCACTGCGCAAACCGACGAAGAAGCCCTGAATACAGCTCGTGATTTAGTCAGAATGCTGCCTCTAAATAATCTAGAGAAACCTCCGGCCAAGAAATCTAGTGACCCTGCGAATAGGTCATGCGAAAAATTAGACACATTAGTTCCTGAAGACCCTAGCAAACCATATGACGTAAAGGGTGTTATCAATGAGATTCTTGATGATGGAGCATTCTTGGAAACCCAAGCCGATTGGGCAATGAATATCGTCTGTGGCTTTGGTCATATGAATGGAAATACCGTCGGTGTAGTCGCTAATCAGCCACAACATCTCGCTGGTTGTCTTGACATCGATGCTAGTGACAAAGCAGCACGTTTTGTCCGCTTCTGTGATGCATTCAACATTCCAATAATAACTTTAGAAGATGTTCCGGGATTCCTACCGGGTATCAGTCAAGAATGGGGGGGAATAATACGCCATGGTGCTAAATTACTCTACGCATATTCCGAGGCTACGGTCCCTAAACTGACCGTAATATTGCGTAAGGCCTATGGTGGCGCTTACGATGTAATGAGTTCAAAACATATCAGAGGCGACTATAACGTCGCTTGGCCAGGTGCTAAATTAGCGGTAATGGGAGCAGATGGTGCTGTTCAGATTATCCATCGCAATCGCCTGAAAGGCGCACGTGACCCAGAAGGAGAGCGAGCGAGATTAATAGAAGACTTTGAAGAAAAATTCGCAAATCCATACAAGGCAGCGGGACTCGGATATCTTGATGATGTTATCGAGCCAAATCAAACTCGAGACCGTTTGTGCCGTGCATTGGATATGCTTTTGGATAAAGAAGAAATTAGACCTGCCCGTAAACACGGCAATATACCCCTCTGAGGTGAAAAAGTGACCGATGAATCAGTTTTACGAATAGCAGCGATAATGGCTGTTATCAACGAGACTGAAGGCGCGAGCGATATTGCTCAAATTGGCCGCATTCTTGGTGAATCATGGTCACAAGATCACAGAAGAGTCGTCACCGGTTCATCTTCACTAATGCAGACAAAAAGTGCGAGGGCACCTTGGAGATGATGTGAATGACTGAAACTCGTAAGGTTATTGTCGATGGTGTTGAATTCGACGTCGAACTCGATAACGAAGGAGATGTTTGGACTGCAGTAGTCGAAGGTAAATCATTCGAGATAAAAATCCCGGGTGGTTCATCCGCTCCCAAGAAAAAACGTTCAGGAAATCGTTCGAAAAAGAGTGGTGTAGTTTCTGCAAATATGCCAGGTAAAGTAGTTACTATCGAAGTATCTCAAGGAGATTCAGTTGAAGAAGGACAAGTAATACTTATCCTAGAAGCAATGAAAATGCAAAACGAAATTCAAGCTGCTGTGTCGGGGATTATTACATCGGTGAACTGCGAAGAAGGACAATCGATTGAGGCTAATATCCCGCTAGTAGTAATCGAACCACATACTGAAGAAGGTGAAAAAGATGAGTGAAAAACCGACTTGTGATTTCCCCGGATGCGAAAATGAAGGCGATATTATCAGCCGTCTATCACCTGAAGGTTACTTAGTTGCTACCGGTAAGAAGGCATACTCATTTCGTGAGGCATATCGCAGATTCCATTACTGTGGCGAACATCATGACGAATTGATGAATGGTGTATGGAGCAGAGTAAGAAAGCCCGATGACAAGAGCGATGGCCATGTGGCTCCAACCGCTATATAGGCTAAAGTAAGTCGATTTTCAGATAACTGGGTGTTTTTATATATTCCTCACTAGCCCGTCATAGTTATGCACACTGAAAAAATTGAGTGGAAGAATACGAGTAAAAGTCTAATTTTATCGCTTTTAATGCTGGTTTCAGCATTAACTGCTGGATTGGAATCGTTTGAAAGACCTTCAACTCTGCTTGAAGAAGAAATTCAAGCAGACTGGAACCAGAGAAATCATCAACCTGAGACAGATATCGATACATGGAATTCGACTAATTCAACATCAAACTTCAATGTTGGAGACATAGTATATGTCGAAATTGATTCCTTTGATTTAACTATCAATAACTCATATTCTCTGGAATGGTCACTAGATAATGGTAGCCAATATGGTTACTTTTCTTGGACTGCTTACAGTAGTTCTAG
>ERZ1046148.524-NODE-524-length-23192-cov-6.898734_pt1 | contig 23192 bp, 20 predicted proteins | sample MGYA00383090_ERZ1046148 | MGnify/ENA primary metagenome ERZ1046148 (study PRJEB29581, sample SAMEA5548360) | metagenome | biome: marine; feature: coastal; material: water | depth 25 m | study: Short-term variability in the microbial, nano- and picoplankton... | reverse complement strand
AACTTACGCATACGCTGCTTAAGTTACTGAGTTGTCTAACACTCGGTCATAAAACAAGTTAGACAAAAAGTCGTTGGCCATTTTGGACTTAAACTAAAACCCAGTTCGCAACACTGTAAAAGTTGTTAGTGGTTTTGCAGGTAAATTAATAGGCCTCCTACAAGTGATGGGAAAACCTGACTAAGCTGTGAATGACTCATTGTTAACAGTATACCGGACGGGAGTTCGAATCTCCCCGGGTCCACTATCGGCTAGCTCCGCAGGTACCGTCTACATTCTAGATACAGGTACGATCGGGAGTAAATCCTCGGAGCAGCCGGTTCATTATCCTACATCCGGATAGATTTAATGCTTGGATGGCTCAGTTGAGTGCATTAGGTCAAATGGCCCCGTCGTCTAGTGGTTAGGACATCAGGTTTTCATCCTGGGAACAGCAGTTCGATTCTGCTCGGGGCTACGAAAATAGTTTAAAAAAAGTGAAAAAAAGCATGTACATGTATTGGTTTTTACGTGTATATTTAGGTATAACAAAATAGGAGTTCGCATTGAATACACTACACAAATATCTACTTTCAATTTTAGCAGTTACAATGGTAAATGGTTACGTCAGTATTAAATTTATGAAAGCTAATCGTACCATGTATACGGAACATTACGCAAATGTTGCGTTGGAAAATGAACGTTTAAGTAAAGAATTGAATGAATTCTATACTCATGGTATAACAGTTGATGTTACAATGTATCAACCAACACACTATCAAACAGATAATACACCAAATATCACTGCTGATGGTACTAAAATTAGAATTAGTAAAGCATCTGATTATAAATTTGTTGCTTTATCTAGAAATTTGCTTAAACGTTGGGGTGGCCCATTTGATTATGGAGATTTTATCTTAATTAAGGGAACTAAAACCAAAGATGGAGTATATCAAGTTAGAGATACTATGAATCCTAAATGGGTTAACGTTGTAGATATTTTGGAATCTACACATGTCGAGCCATACAAATATACCAATGTCAATATTTTTAAATTGCCATGGCTCAGTAAAGAAAAGAAAAGTAAGGAGAATGCATGAAAATATCTGCAGAACAGATAGTAGAAAATTGGAGACTACTACATGAAGTTATTGATACAACGTTTAAAGATGAACGTTTAGAAAATATAAAAAAGTTACATGATCACTTTGAAGATAGAATGCAAATAGCACCTGCTTCAGCAACTAAATGGTTTCATAATGCTTTTCCAGGAGGATACACTGCTCACGTATTAAATGTGATTAGGTGGTCTTTAGAATATTGGAAATTGTTTGAAAAAATGGGAATGCATGTAGATGATTTAGATAAAGAAACTATTGTCTTTTGTGCAATGTTCCATGATCTTGGCAAAATAGGTGATAAAGATACGTCTTATTATATTACCCAACCGGATGATTGGAAAGCAAAAAAATGGGGTAGACCATACGATCATAATCCAGAAATGCATTGGATGAATATTGCAGATAGATCATTTATGTTACTTAATCAGTTTGGAATAAAATATTCTCAACAAGAATTTTATGGAATAAAGATGGCAGATGGATTATATGATGACGCAAATAAGCCATACTTTTTTGAAGGTCAAGAATGGAAAGCAATTAAAACTAATATTGGTTTCATAATACATTATGGAGATTCTAGTGCTACTAGATGGGAGAAAGAACAATATATGTTATCAGGTGAAAGTTCTGTTGATTTTCCAAAGATTATGAAAGGAATAACCAAAAAAGAAGAAGGACTAGAAAGTCTCGATCTTGATAAGTTAGGAGATCTATTTAAATCATGATAGAAATATTTGCAATTATATTTGGTATAATATCCATTATTCAACTATACATTATAACAAATTTGTATAATAAGACAGATAGATTGGAACAATGGATAGATGGAACGTATATAAATATACAAGAAACGTTAGCTGAATTTAGAAAGATTGATAGCACTGGTCATTTCGAATCTGACGATGAGATTGGTGTAATTTTTAATCAATTAAAAGAATCTTTACAATCATTAGATAAAATAACTGAGGAGTAATAAATGCCTAGAAAACCAGGTAAAACTAGAATGTATTTTCACGAAGGTACAGAACAAGGAATTGTTGATTACAATAACGCATCATCATGGAGAGAGCGTAATTTAATATATAACGAACATTTGCGAGAACCATTTGAAAAATTAGTTGAAAGTATCATTCATACATTCAAATTTTATTATTTTGATGTACCAACTGCAGATGTAAAACATGAAGTAATTTCATTTATGATTACTAGATTGGGAAAATACAAGCAAGGTAAAGGAAAGGCATTTAGTTATTTTAGTGTTGTTGTAAAAAATTGGTTAATATGTCATAACAACGGAAACTATAAAAAATTAAAAACACATAGTGATGTATTGGATCTTAAACATAAAGATGTAAAAAAAGTTACATACGAAGATAGTGAAGAAGATAAGCAAGCACAAAGTTATTTCTTTTCTTCAATATTGGAATACTGGGAAAACAATATTGATAAGGTATTCAAAAAAGATCGCGATAAAAAGATTGCATATTCTATTTTAGAACTAATGGATAAAGTTGATACTATTGAAATATTCAATAAAAAGGCTCTCTATATACTATTACGAGAAATATCCGGAGCACGAACTCAACATATAACAAAAGTTTTGAACGTAATGAAGGGTCATTATGCAAATTTGTATAAACAATGGTTGATAACAGGACATATTAATACCATATCTACCCTTCGCCGTTTTTCATAAACTTGTATATTTATAATCAAAAGGATGTTCTATCATGTCTGCTGATTATGAAATATACAAAGGAAAAACAATTGCCGATCTATTTAAAAAGATAGACGACAATTCCAACCGCAATAAGATTCAAATAGAATCCCTCATTCAAGAAATGATGGTATTTATTAAGGATCCACAATCCGCGCAAACGCTATTTCCAATGATCAGCGACTTTATGGAAGCTAACATCAGAAACGATGAGTTATTGGTTAAATTAACTGCAGTAGTTCAGCGAGTTATGCAAGCAGAATCCAAAGCACAAGATGGTGATTATGGCCTTTCTGATAAAGAAAAGGATCAAATTTTAGGAAAAATAGAAGAAGCCGCGAATAATATTCAAGGTGAGATAGACGATATTAATCTTGATATTACTAGCACGTCCAAATAGGGGACAACATGCAATCTAAGACAGTAGCGGGTATCTTTGTAGATAATATTGCAGATACCAGTGAACAAGAATTAAAAGTTACAGATGCATTAGCAACTGAAAAAGGCGCCAGAGATATTGCCGGCTCTATGATTGCCGCTGCTCAAACGGTGTCAATGCAATTAGTACCGTGTGAAGTTGATTATGTAATTTATAATGAAGATGATTTAGATAGAGTCGGACTAAAGGGAACGGCATTTATTGGAGCAATTAAATGTACTCCAGTATACTCTGCTCATGAATTGGGTACAGGAGGATCTGGATGGGTATTTCCAGTTGACTCTCAAATAAAAAGTTATCCTGTTATTGGGGAATTAGTTCCAGTTATAACATTTGGTGGACAATCATATTATTATCCTCCAATAAACTCTAAGAATAATGTTAACCACAATTCCATGGCAAAAATTACAAACGATGGTGGTAGTGGTAAATGGGATGCATCAAAAATTAAAGAACTACTTAGTGGTGGTAGAGATAAGGATGCATTTGATCAATCAGAACTTCCTCGTCCAGTTAAGCAATATCCAGGAGATTGGGCTATTAATGGTCGTAATGATCAATCTATAAGAATTGGAAAAGCCCCAAATACAGAAGGTACTTCATATTCTGTTATGAAATTTAGAATTGCTTTAGAAGAAGATAAGGGTAAAAACGTTTATATGCCATTAGCTGAAGATCCAAATAATGACGCAGCATCAATATATTTAATACGTAATGAAAAAATTAAATTGAATGTTATTCCAAATTTAGATCAAGAGGTTACACCCGTAGAATTTGAAGGCGAACAAATTTTAATCGATTCTAAACAATTGACTTTCAATTCAAAATTAGGTGGACATATTAACATTTATTCTGGAAAAGATTTTAATTTTGTTGCAAGAAATACAGTTAATTTGGTTGGAGAAATGGTAAAAATTGGAGATGTAAATTCTGATAAGATGCAAAGTGCAGTGTTAGGTGAATTACTATGTGAATTCTTAGCAGAATTTTTAGGTGAAATAAATAGATTTGCAGGAAAACTTTCAGGCGCAACTGGTGTAGGAAACTTAGGTATAACTGTTCCAATACCTGCATTAATGGGAGCAGGATCTGGATTACAAGCGTATGTTTCAGAATGGAGTAAAAAAAGATTAGAAACTAGATTTTTAAGTTCTAACGTTAAAATATCTAGACGTAAAAGAAGACTAAAACGAGGGTTAAGAGAGGGAGCTGGTAATGGCTGATTTATATTGTAAAAATATTACATCTCTAAAACGTCATTTACCACAAAATGCTACTCTTCTTTTAGGTGATCAAATAACTGAAGGTTCTGCAATAAAAACCCCTGGTGAAAAGACAACGGGAATAAGCGATGAGGAACTATTAAAGAATCAGATCGCCGGTGAGATTTATGGTATAAGCGGAAACATGGTTGATTTATTTCCAGTTGGAAGTATAATTGGTCCTGGAGATTATGTATCAGAAACCGGTTTTGTTGCAGGTCCAGATGGTGCAACTGTTATTCATTCTGGTTATGGTGGAGAAGCAAGAGCATTTGCTGCAGGAACTGGGTTAAGAGATGGTGATATACTTATAAACGGATGGATGAGAGATGAGAATGGAGCTAGAGTTAATGCTCCAGCAGCCGCAACAAATGGTAGCACAGTTGGTGATGATGGTGCTGTAGTATCTCCAGGTGGAGCAGATCCTGATGCAGACGAATATTGTTCGTTACAAGAATTAGCTGGAAAACCTGTAGAAGGTTCATTCTTAGATGATTTAGCTTCAGAACTTGATATTGATATGGATATTCCCGGATTAGATTTTGCATGGTGGGTAATAATACAAAAAAAGATAAATGAATTAACTGCATTACAAGGAAAATTTTTAGCAAAAACAAAAAATCTAGTTTCATTAGTTGAGTTAGATCCTGAAGATGCATGTGCGTATGTTCCAGATATTAGTAAATTATTAGAGCTCATGCAAAAAGTTCAAAGAACTATTAGTAAAATTAAAAAAGTTTTACGAGCATTAAATAAACTAATTAAAAAATTAAAGAAAGTCATTAAGCTCATTAAATTTTTATTCGCTCCAATTAGAATGGTAGAAGCATTCTTATTCTGTTTACAAATAATAGAAGGCATGGCAATAATGTTAGATCAAGCGTATAAAAATTTAGCAGATACGAGTAAATTACTTCCTCAGTTGATTTCCCTATTGAAAAAACTTTTAGCACAGTGTGCAACAAATAGAGGAGCCGAAGCTGGATTAAGTGCAGAAGAATGTGCAAAATTAGGTGGAGTTTATGTAGATCGTAGACCTGGAGATATGGGAGATACTAGTGGTGGACAATTAGAAGATCAATTAGATGAATTAGCTAATTCTCTTGGGGATGAATATGACGAAGATGATTATATGGCACCTGGACTTTCATTAAATCCTGGAGATCAGGTTAATAGCGGATCTGTTGTTGATGACGATGGAAATGAATATAATATTGGTGATGGTGATGATCCTACTTCTTATGAAGCACCATTCATAATTCCAGATGATGGAGCAAATTATAGTGCAGGACAAGATGGTGCTAGTGGAGAATCAGATAATGCCGCATTAAATGAACAAGAATTAGAAGCTTTATTAGATTCTCAAATATTAGATTTAAATGAGTGTATGACTGAATTAGAGTCGATGGATAAGGCAAATAACTTTATATAACGTATATATATTATTAAGTAAAGAAGGACATAGTCATGAATAAAGACACAACTAAAGCACTTAAAACCATAATAAAAAAATTGGTAGCTGAAGAAGTTTCTAAGCAAATAAAATATGTAGTAAAGGAACTTACAGATCCAACACCAGCAATAAGCTCGCGTAAATCAAAGCTTATTGAAGAATTTGGACCCTTAAACGAAGATACACCGAAATATTCCGAAGCTAAAAAATATACTGATGACCCGGTTTTAAATGAAGTACTAAATAACACACAAGGTGGAATTGCTCAAGATACTAAACCAGGATTTGAAGAATATCCAACAATGGGTGGAGGAGCAGTTGATAGTTTAGATAAAATGGTTGGTATGCAATCAACAATGGCTCCAATACCAGATCAAGGTAATATGCCAGATTTTATGAAAAAGGCAATGAGCGGACATTCTGCAAAAGTAGTAAAGGCAATCGAAGGCAAGCATGGCTCTAGAACTTAAACGATTAATTAGAAATCTTGCGAACTTAAAACATAAACAAACTATGAAAAATAAGTTCTTGAAGACTAAGCCAAAAATTCAAGAAATGAAACAAAATGTTGAAAAGGCTGAAGAAGAAGCTACAGCATATCATGATTATGTTAAGCGTGCAGAAGTTGGAATGGATCCAACTGGAATTATTCCACCAATGGAAAAAGATTCTTTTAAACCACTTGTTAATACTATTATAGGTTTATTTGAAAATACTTCCGGTGGAGTTACAAATCCTGTGTATCGTACAGCTCAACAAAAAGAAGCATTGGCTAATCAACTTCAATCTCAACTAGATATTGGTATTGCTGTAACAAATGGTGGTCAACGGTATTTAACTACAAGGGCACGAGCATCTGAATTAGGAGCTACGTTTACAGAAATGAGTTCAACTCTTGCCAACGTACTTGGTAGAGGAAAAGGAACAATAAAATAATGGCATTAGAAAATCCAAGAACAACTACAGTTAGATTGCGAGATAAAGATCCAGATTCTAAAATAGGAGTAGTATTACCTATTCGAAAAGGACAAAACGGATTTTTTAAACAATCAAGTACACTATTAGAACAAACAAAATCAAATTTAAAAAACTTATTGTTAACGGTTAAAGGTGAAAGATTAGCTCAACCAGAATTCGGTAGTAATATTTATAATGTACTATTTGAAAATATGGATAGTGGATTTTCTAAAAAAATAGAGGATTCAATTAGAGAAGCTGTAGCGAAATGGTTGCCTCATGTTATTTTAAATGCAGTAATTATAGATGCTTCACATAATACAAATACTGTGAACATTTCCGTACAATACTCACTAGTCAATGATGCTAAAGCGCTAGATTCATTGTCTTTAAATTTAATGCGAGCTGGAGACTAATATGGCGAGTGTAAAAACTAGGCCTAAACAGGTAAATTATTTAAGTAAAAATTTTACTGGATTTAAATCCGATTTAATGGAGTTTGCTAAGACTTACTTCCCAACTTCGTATGCTGATTTTAATGAATCATCTCCAGGAATGATGTTTATAGAAATGGCATCTTATGTTGGAGATGTACTTTCATTTTATATAGATGAACAATTTAGAGAGTCATTATTAGTATACGCAGAAGAAAGAAAAACTATTTTTGATATTGCTCAATCTTATGGATATAAACCAATTATGGCAGCTCCAGCAGTTGCAAATATAGATTTTTTCCAAACAGTTCCTGCAACTGGTACTGGAGCGAATGTGAAACCAGATTACAGATATGGTCATTTAGTAAAAATAGGGTCTACAATTGAAAGCGAAGAATATTCAAGAACATTTAGGACATTAAGTGAAGTTGACTTCAAACATTCTAGTTCTATGGATAACACTAATGCTGACATTTATGAGCTCGACGAAGATGGTGTAACCCCAACAAAATACTTATTAAAGAAATCTTGCAAAGCAGTTAGTGGTACTGAAAAAACAGAAACGTTTGAATTTACAACTGCTGTTGCATACGATCAAATAAAATTAGGACATGGTCCAGTATTGGAAATATTATCAGTTAAAGATAGTGATGGCAATGATTGGTATGAAGTAGAATCATTGGCACAAGATATAATTTATGATGATGTTGTAAATGATGCAGAATTTGATGAGAACTTAGCAGCGTATAATGAAACTACTCCTTATATTTTAAAATTGATAAGAACTCAAAAGAGATACAAAACAAAAATTGATATAGATAAAAGAACTATTTTACAATTCGGATCAGGAACTGCTACTTCTGCTGATGAAGAAGTAATACCAAATCCAACAACTGTCGGAAATTCATTTACTAATTCAAATTATTTAAACAATAATAGTGCATTAGATCCTGCTAATTTTTTAACTACTTCAGTTTATGGATCAGCGCCTACACAAACTACACTTACGGTTGTATACACAATTGGTGGAGGTATAGAATCTAATGTGCCTTCAAATACTATAACAACTAAAAGAAGTTTAATTACAAGCATAAACAGTTCAGGTTTAGATTCAGCATTAGTTAGAGAATCATTTAGATCTATTGCTGTTAATAATCCTGTTCCTGCAACTGGTGGAAGAGGCGAAGAATCTCTAAAGGAAATAAAGGAAAATACTAGACAATATTTTCAAGCACAAAATAGATCAGTATCTAAAGAAGATTATATTACAAGAATTTATAATTTGCCTCCAAAGTTTGGTAATATTGCAAAAGTATACATAACTCAAGATGATCAAATAAATGCTGGAGAAGGTGTAATTCAAGAACAAACAATTACGCAACAAACATTAGATGAGTTTGGTGGAGAAATACCAATATCTAAAGTTCAGCAAAGAATGCCAAATCCTATGGCGTTAAATTTTTATGTTCTTGGGTTTAATCATAATAAAAAATTAACAGCTGTAAATCAGGCAACCAAACGAAATATCAAAACATATTTGGGTCCATATAGAATTTTAACAGATGCAGTTAATTTAAAGGACGCTTATGTTATTAATATTGGTGTTAGATTTTCGATTTATGTCAAAAAGGGATTTAATAAGCAAGAAGTAATATTGAAAGCTATTAATAATGTTAGAGATTATTTTGATCCGGATAAATGGCAAATAAATCAACCAATAATCTTAGCAGATATTGCATACGAAATATCATTAGTTGATGGAGTTAATAATGTTGTTCCTCCTGTAGCAAATAATCCAAGTGGAAATTTAGTTGTAGTAGACAATAAATTTAATCAAGCTAATGGCTATTCAGGAAATATCTACGACATACAATCAGCTACTAAAAACGGAATAGTATATCCATCATTAGATCCTGCAATATTTGAATTAAAATTTCCAGAAATCGATATTGTTGGTAAAGTTCTAGGAGATTATTAATGGCTCATTATTTTGTATACGCCGATAAAGATGCAACGCTAATAAGAGGTGCAAGAGAAGTCGCAACCGGTAGTAGTAAAAATACTGGAATGGATGAAATTTTAGAAGTCGGTAAAAAGTTTGAATCTGGTACTACGTCGTTCAACGAAGTTAATAGGGCTTTAGTTCAATTTGATGTTAGTACAATATCTGCATCTGTTGCAGATGGAACTATGATTCCTGGCACAAAATTTTACTTAAACATGTATGATGCTGGTGCTACTGAGCTAAATAGGGATAACACCCTATATGCGTATACAGTTTCACAAAGTTGGGATGAAGGAGATGGAAAACATACAGATACTCCACAAACAGAAAATGGTGTAAGTTGGAGATATAGAACTGCCGATACTGGTTCTGAATGGGGACATAGTGATAGTGGTAGTTGGGGTGGCACATATTATTCCAGTTCAGCATATACTAGTTCTCAAACATTCAATAAAAATGAATCAGTTGATATGAGAATGGATGTTACAGATATTGTAAATCATTGGATTAGTGGAAGTGTTCCTAACGAAGGATTTTTAATACGGAGAGCATTAAATGAAGAAACAAGTAGTACTCATAGCGGAAACTTTAAATTCTTTTCATCAGATACACATACTATTTTTCAACCAAGATTGGAAGCTGTGTGGAATGATTCTGTTTGGTCTACCGGCTCTTTAGGACCGTTAACATCTACACAAATAGAACGATTAACATTAAGTTTAGAAAATTTTAAACCACGATATAAAAAGGGTTCTTTATCAACAATTAGAGTTAAAGGTCGAGAAAAGTATCCAGCTAGAACCCACTCCGTAACATCATCATATATGGATGTAAACTATTTACCAAGCGGTTCTAGTTTTTATTCAATAACTGATTCTAGAACTCAAACTACAGTTATACCATTTGGAACCGGTTCAGCTATAAGTTGTGATTCTAATGGGAATTATTTTAATTTAAGAACAGAAGGATTAGAAGTAGAAAGAGTTTATGAAGTACAATTCAAAGTTGAAAGTGGTTCTGGCATTAATAAAACAGTACAATATTTTGATAACAATGATCAATTCTTAATGGAAAGATAATGCCATATACGCAAGAAGAATTAGAAGCAAACGAACATTACACCTCATTAAAAGTTCGTGATGAGCTTAAGTACACTGACGAATACATATATGCTAGAGATCAGTGGGTTGGAAGAGGTGGAACACCACATGATTCTTTTAGGAGTGAAGATGATGTTATTCAATTATATGAGGATCCAGCAACTGGTGAATCGTTTCCTTCTCCCAATCAAAATTTACGGGTTTGGATATATCAAACGCGATATAGAACAAACGCCGATACTAAGGACATATTGGATAGAGAATTTAAGGAGTTCTAATGCCTAACTCAAAAACACGTAGGTTAAAGGAAATTCCTGATAAGTTATATGATCTTATAGCATTACCTGATGCAAACGATTATACAACATACAGGGATCCTGTACAATATCCTCAATTTGAAGGACAATCATACACGTCTATTAAATGGCCAGATGCCTTATTTGGTTTAAGTCCCCATGATATTATTAGAATAAACATTTATGGTAATAATAATGCGCTAATTACAACCGAATATATTACACATGATAAGTTTGAATCATTTATAAATTCAGACGTTGCAGGTCATCCAGCTATTGTAACGATAGATACTGGTAAAGTACTTCGAGATCTTGGTTATCGTAGAGGAAGATTTCATTTAGTTTTTGATTTTTTAAGAGTTGAAGCTGGTGGACCATTTCCATTATTAGTTAACGGATCGGAAAAAATATTTAGGGGATCTTTTGAAAATTCTGCATCGGATGATAAAATTTATGCGGCTGAACCTCATGTTGAATCTGATACTGCAGAAGGCGATACTCTATATGTAAAAGAAAATAAATTTATTATTCAAGAAATATCATCAGCTAAAGATGAAGTTATAGTATCTCCAGCATTTATTAATGACGAAGATTATAAAGAACGATTTAGAATGGCGGCTTATAATTGTCTTAATTGGTTTCCAGAAGACGGAATGACTGCACAGTTTCCAGGTATCACATCTAATTTTATAACATTTGAAACCGAAAATAATTTACCAATGAATTGGGTTAATGGTACAATACGAATTAATAATGCATACTTCATGGGAAAAAGAATCACACCTGAAGAAACTGACGTATTAATAATTGAGCCAGAGGTAGATATAGAAAGTCGCCGACCTAATTTGCTTGGTGATATGAATATGGATAGTTTATTTGGATGGAGATCTCATGAGCCATGGCCAACTGCGACGGCATTATCAACTAGTGTTGGATTTGGAAATAAAGCATTATTCTTAGATGCTGTAGCTGAACCTAATCCATCGGGACAATTAGCTATAAAATCAATTTTACAAAATACAATAAATTTATCAGAAGAATATCTAACTGAATCTGGAAAATCTGCAAACAGTTTAATTACTACAAACTTAGCATTTCACTTATACTCGTATATTGCTCCAGTAGATATAGAAGGAATTACATTTACATCAAGTGTATGGGCAAAGGCTCCAGAAGGTAGTGCATTAAGATTACAATCTCATTCTGGTCCGTGGGGATTATCTGGAAATAATAGTTATTCTCAAATCGTTATGGCCACTGGAAAATGGCAACGATTAGTACACACATTTACATTAACAAATACTACATCTAGAGATTTAATGATACGGTGTATATGGGATCCAAGGCCAGCAGATATTGATCCGTCTATGGAAGTAAATTTAGGAGAATTTGCTACTTGGGCTGGAGCACAATTAGAGCAAGGTTCATCAGTAACACCATTTACTAGAGAATCAGGATTTGAAGACGGCACAGTAGAAGTTGCAATAAATGGTACAATAAAATTTTTAGAACCAGACGGTAAATTAATGAATGCATCTTTTGCGGATGGAGATGAGTTTATTGCCGAAATGGTTGGTGGAATATTAAAAATTAATGATGCGATAGCAATAGATGATTTATCTGAAGTTACCATGATAAATGATGCCGCAACAGAAAAAATATTTGAACCAACAATTATTCCAAAAGATGGAGAAGAAGGAAAACCGGGCGGATTTACTCCAGGTGGATGGGATCAAGAATTAAATGGTAGAGCAATATTAGTTACCGATTTAGAAGGTGATGCAATATGGACATCAGGTTATGCAGAATTTGGTAAAGATGAAAAATGGTCAGTTGGTGGTACTGGTGAACATGGATACCAAGCACATTGGAGAAAGGATAAGGGAATAGAAGGTGGTCCAGCTATGTTCTTTCCGGATTTAAATTATCAACCATATATTTTGGAACCAATGAGAGCCGCAGCTATAGATGCTTGGACTAGTCCTGGTGGATATTATACTTCAAGAGGATTGCCAGATCCTCGCTTTGATAACAATTATCATTTATCAGAATGGTGGAAACATAGAACTCAACAAATTTCTACAGATTGGAAAACTATAGGAACGTTAGCTTCTTATGGTGTAAAGCCTGGAGATACTATTAAGATAAGTTGGATGCAAAAATCTGCTCCAGTAAATTTTGATCAAGGTGGTAGAAAGGGTGCACAAGTCGGATTAGATCACTTTTTGATTGATGAGGTTCTACCACCAGAAGATCCTGAAATTGATGTAAATGAAATCTATGAGATGGATGGAAATATTTTTAATACAACATCTCCAAATGAAACATTCGATTTTACTTTAGATTATTTTGATCCTGAAGAACTAGATAATGGTGAATACATTAATAGAAGACCAAGCGCAGACGATCCTCCGGAAGGATATAATGTTTTAAGTCCTCAACAGTATCCAGAACCAATGCCACCTAAACCACTTGGTTATGTTGGTCAAACAAGTCCTAGAGGTACTTGGGTAGTAATTGACGGAGACACTTCGGAGAGACAAGACTTACTGGGCGAATTAGAATCTCTAGAACGTGAAGATTACGATGGAAGGACAACTGGAAATCAAGCCGATATAGAGAAGTTAGAATCAAAAATAAATTCAATGTCCCAAGGTGGAAATGCCAGTAAAGAGTGGATGCTGAATGATGACTTTTTAATTGAAGATTTTACATATAACGCAGCCAAAAATGAATGGATTCCGAATGAGGGTATTGAAAATAGAATGGTTGGTGAAATACGAAATGGCTATGTAAACATTAACGATGGAGATGTTAATATATTAACTGAAACTCCAGCATTTGGATGGAGATGGGATGGTGCTAAGTGGGAATCAAACTATCACCATATAGGAAATATTAGTACAAATAATACTGGAAAATTCAGAAATGTTAATGGAGATGGATTTTTAGTAGAAGCTTCAATTTATCCTTCTAGGAACGACTATGTGAATCCAAAAAATATTTCTTCCGATGAAAATTGGGAATGGAAAGGAGTTGATGGATGGGAATTAATAGATACCGTTACAGGTGCAGAAGAAACTTCAGATGGTAGACACATTTTAAGATATAGAACAATGAGATTAGATCGAAAGCATACTAGTAATAGTGATAATAGGGGTGATGGAACTGCACAGCATCTTATTCCTTGTAGCCTATATAATCAATGGGAACAAGCAACGTTTCAATTTGTAGTAAGTGACAACTTTAGTTTAGAAGATAGAGTTTGTTTACGAGTAAGGGGAAATCAAGGAGATTTTGGAACTCTGTATGTCGATCAAGTAAAGATAGATTTAATGATGACTTCCGAAATGAGAGCAACTGTTGATGATACTGCAATACTTGCTCCATTAGAATTGGTAATTGAGGAAATAGTAGATTCTAATACGGTAAGAGTAGAATCTACTTATGAAGAAGCAGCAGCTCAACAAGGCGCAGTGCTAGCTAATTTTAAAGTTAACAAATTTACAGAATTTGATAAAGGATTTGAGGTAGACTACGTTAGTGTACCTGCCAGTGAAGACGATGTATTTGCAAGATATGAAGGTAAAGTTTTAGATGTAGTAAATGACGATTTAACTAAAAAAATTATTATAGATAAAACGTATCAAGAATTTGGAAATGAAATTAATGCAATTATGACTGGATCAAATGCAGTTGATGCAATGACTACCTTTGAAGATTATTTTATTAGATATAGAATAAATGATCCAGATAATTTATACACATATTTGATTGCAGGTCCAGATTCTAAATCGTTAATTACAAATTTTAAACCTGTTAATTCTGAGAATTATCCAGGATCTATAGCATATAAATTATTAGAACCACTTGCTGATTCAATAGAACCATTAGATATGGTCTATATTGCTAAAGAAGTTACTCCGTCATTAAGTGAAAAAGTAGATCTTATACCGTTTTTAGATGAAGCAATACCAGATACAGTATTAAGATTGCCCAGATTTCAGGATTTGGATTCTCCAATAAGAGAAAGACAAACTGAATTCCTTTCACATACAGATATTGTAGGAAATGGTAAATGGGTTAGAGAACAATTAGAAAATAAACTATTAAGTGGAAGTATTGATACTGCTAAGATTAATGTAGATTATAGACAATATAAGAATTTTGTACATTTCGGTTCTGTTGAAAAGAGATTGTACAATATGAAGGTAAAGCTTACAAATTTAGAAACATATCAAAATTATAGTTCATCGTTATCTGGGAATTTAGGCGGATCTGGATATTTGGGAAGTGCACAAGGTGCATCTGTTAGTGGAGCTGCAGCTGATATTCAAAAATGGGAAGATGAAGCCAGAGATGTTGTTAATGCATTTGATGATTTTGAAAGTTACATGTATATCGAAAGTTCTTCATATATCACAAGTTCTATGGGTGAATTTTATGATAATGCCGCACCTAAATTATCTGGAGACGGAACGTTAACTAGTCCATATAAATTATATTCAGTTTCTAGTTCTCAATTTACATCATGGTATAGTGCATCATTAGTGACTGCTCAAGTTTATGATAGAAATAATGCGAATAGACTGGTTAATCTTTTACCAGAACATATTTCGTATGATCAATCTAATAAGCAATTTTTAACATTTATGGATATGATGGGTCATCACTATGATAGTATTTGGTCTCATATTGTTGCTTTAACAGATGTACATGATAGAACAGAAGATGTTACAAAGGGAATATCTCAAGCATTAGTTGAACCTGTTGCAAAGGGGTTTGGGTTTGAAATGCAAGAAGGACGAGATCTCGTTAGATTACCTCAATATTATTTGGGACTACAAGAATCCGGATCTAACACTGGAGTATTCAATGTTAGATGGAGTAAAAAATCTCAAAAAGATGTAACAAGAGAAATATGGAATAGAATTCTTGCATCGATGCCTTACATATTAAAATCTAAAGGTACCAAACAGGGATTAAAGGCAATAATTGCAGCGTACGGTATACCAACATCAATATTGAGAACACAAGAATATGGTGGACCTAAGCTCGCTGGAGAAAAAGATTACGAAATAAAACAAAGATTTACAAAAGCATTAGACTTTCAGGGTGGTCAATATCTTGAAGCACCGTGGTATCATACTGGATTTGGAAGAACTCCAGATACAATTGAAATGAGATTTAAAACTCCATACGAAGTAGATACAGTATTAGCACAAAAGATTAATTCAACTGATGGAATAGATGCTTCACTTTATATTTCCAATGTAACTGCATCAGATGCTAAAGGTAGAGTAGAATTTGTAATGAGTAGTAGTGCACATGGTGAATATAGCATGAGCTTAGGAGAATACTCAGTTTACAATGATGAATGGTGGTCATTAATGTTGAGACGTAGAAGTACCGTATCATCTTCAATGTCTAGTTCTTATGACAATATGCACGTGCTTACTGATATTGATCCACTAACACAAAGTTTTGATTTATTTTTAGGATATTATGATGCAGGTATTGATGAAGTAGTTGTCGCAGCATCATCAAGTATGGATATATCTGGAAGTTTATTGGCAAATTATTATAGAACTAGCAGTGTTGCCGGTGATGATAATTGGTATTTTGGTGGTAAAAGAGATGATGCAAATAGAGGTGAACAATTTTCTGGATCTATGATGGAAATTAGATATTGGGGAACACCATTAACATCATCTGCATTTTATAATCACGTAGCGGCACCAAAAGCCGTTAACGGAAACCATATAAGTTCATCCTATTATGATATGTCATATAGACTTTCATTGGATGATTATATCAATTTAAATTCAAGTCCGTATGGCTTAAAGGATTATTCACTTACAGATGGTCAATTATATGCAACTGGATCTGGATTTGCAGATACTATTAATTTTAGTAATGTATCAGATAGACAAAAAGCATTTACTCCAGCAATTGGATTAGGAACGAAATCAAATAAAATTAGAATTGAAAATAGTGTATTAAAAACTCCAGATGGGTTACCTGCAGTATTGAGTACAACAGAGCGAGTTGAAGTTAGTTCATTTGATTTAGCCGCAAATGATTCTAATAAGTTGGGAATATTCTTTGCACCCAGTGATGTTATAAACGAAGATATTATATTGTCTTTAGCAGATATGGATTTTGGATCTTATTTGGGAGATCCTCGAGATGATTACGAAGACGAATACACTTATGGAAGATTTAAGAGAACAGCTGACACTTATTGGCAAAAATGGACAACTAAGCAAGGTTTTTGGGATTATATTAAATTAATCAAATATTATGATTTAAGTTTATTTGATCATCTTAGAAGAATGTCTCCAGCCAGAGCCAAGAAAAATATTGGTTTGCTTATTGAACCAACAATACTTGAACGTGCAAAGGTTGTTGTTGGTGCACCTCCATCTATGGAAGATCTAAAGAAAAAAGCCATATTGGATATGAGAGATAATTATCATGTTTCAAGTTCTAGACAACGGTACAGGGGAATACTAAACTATATTGAGTCTTACGAAGTAAGTGGATCTGACGTACTAGAAAGAGCTGGAATAGCAAGCAGTGGATTAGGTAGTGAAGTTACTAGTAGTAATTTACTTCAAAGAGAAGCACTATTTAATTGGGATTCTTTTCAACCAACAAGCAGTAATTTACTAATGAGATCGACTATATCAATTCCTGGAACTGCTGTAACTATGTCATCAGAGAGATTAGAATTTGATACAGTTAGTTCTTCTGGAGTAATACCAACCAATATAACTAATTTTAACTTTCAAGAATTACAAGAACCTGTAGATTCATATAATGATTATAGTGGTTCTTCAATAACAACCGGTGGTGGAGATGCAATATTTTTTGAAGTAATACCTCCGTTTGCAACTGGTTCAAGACTTTCACGACACAATCAAGATACAATTCCGTTCTTTTCATCTAGTTTATCGGCATCATATAATTTACCATATTCTTCATCTTTACAGCAAAGTGAATATGAATCAGTATATGATTCTCATACTGCGTTAAAGAGATTAGCGTATGAAGGATGTAAAGAAGACGGTTCAACAGTACCGTTTGGAGAGCTTTTATCTGTTGAAATATTTGAAACAAATCCTTATCAGGTTAAGTCTAATACTAAGGGCGGTAAGTATTTAGACACTGAATTAAAAGGTGAATAAAATGCATAGAGTAATATTTATTACCAAATAAGTTCTATATTAAACACTTAGGAGAATACTAAAATGGGATACCTTAATAATGCAACAACTGTCTTGGACGCGATCCTCACCAAAAAAGGTAGAGAGTTACTAGCACGCGGACAAAACGAGTTTAGGATTACTAAATTTGCTTTGGCTGATGATGAAGTAGACTACAGCCTTTGGGATCCCGGACATCCATTAGGATCTGATTACTATGGTCAGGTCATTGAAAATTTACCACTTCTGGAACCAACTCCAGATACAAATACTATTATGCGATATAAGCTAGTAACAAGAGCTGTTGGTACAAGAAAAATGTCAACACTTCTTGGTATTGAATCTGCTTATACAGTGCAATGGAGTTCACAAGGAAATGAAGCATCAACTGCTGGTCCTATATCACCTACCACAACAAATGTACCTAATGACGGAACAACAGATCCAGCTGGATATTCGTTTACCGTTCTTAATTCATCTATTGCATATTTGACATCACCAAGTAATGATGGTGGAGCAGGGGGTGGTGGAGCTATTAATTATACGGCTTCTACACAAAATATTAGTCAAACTGTTTTTGGTAATAGTTGTACTATTCATCCAAAAGCTATCAATGATCCAAATGGCGCAGCCGATCCTACAACAACAATAATCGTTACTGGCCTAAGTTATGGAGCAACATTTGCTTCAACTGTCACTGTTGGCTACACAGACGAATCATAAAAATAAGGAAACTTGCCAATGGCGTTTCTAGATAAAAGTTCACTTATAGTAGACGCAGTTTTAACTGATAAGGGGCGAGAAAAACTCGCTAGTAATTCGTTCAGTATTGTTAAATTTGCGTTAGGTGATGATGAAATAGATTATACAATGTATGATGAGTCCAATTCTAATGGACCTAATTTTTATGGCATATCAATAGAAAATATGCCGATATTAGAATCATCTACTCAGTCAGATACAGCGTTAAAGTATAAGCTAATAACTCGTCCTCCATCAACTACACAACTTCCAGAAATGGGAGCTAGTGTTCCTGAAACTATATCATTAACAGGTGATGGTGCTATGAGTCCAGATTATGCAATGATTTCTCCATCAACTTTAAGATTTGATGAAGATGAAGATTACATATTCGAACTTCAAGATGATTCGTATGTTGATATAATTGTTGGAGATTATGCTGAACAAGTTAAGAAAGTTGCACATACTGTAATATTTGAACAACTTACAATTGATGGTGAGCCAGTTCCAAAATCTGCATATCAATCAGTATTATTTGGAAAGAATAAAGTTCCATTACCATTAAAACGTAGTGAGCAAAAATTATTTGCAGATATTTATTCAATTTTTATTCCAGTTAATAAATTTGGAGATGTTTCGGTTTCAGTTATAAGAGGACAAGGTGAAGTATATTTTAAAGGACAAGCCGGTCCGACTCAACTTATAACTGGAAATCAAGTTTATGCAGATAACGGAATTTTAGTTAGTGTTGAAGGTGCTGGTATTATTTCTCTTGGTTTAGTTACAAATAAACAATCAGGACCTGGCAATTATGGCGATGATCCAAAAGTTCCAGCTGGTGAAGGAGATGTAGTATTTGCTACCGTAAATAATAAAAATAGAAGTCAAATATCAGAAGCAGAAAAGGGTGGATTTAAAAACTTAAATATTCAAGCAAATTCTAAAGTATTAATATCATATACAAAGGGTCGATCGCAATTACAAATAACACAATTTGTTAAAGCTATCAATGCACAGAAAAATACTATAACATTAAAATCTGCATTGTCTCAAGCTATACCGTCATCAGTAACTATATCAACAACTGAACCTGAATTTGACGATATAAGGCCACCAATTATCGGTGTATCTGATGTACAAGATTCTAATCCATTTGTAGGAGATCCATTAGACGATAAAACAACAGGTGATTTAACAAACCTAAAGGATACTGTAAAGGGTGATGAAAATCCACCATTACCTGAACCCAAAACTTTTGGAAAAGCAGGCGGAAATAGTGGACCAAGTTTTGGAAACAAAGGTCCTGGAGGTAAAGGAGGATTCTAATGGTAAAAACAGTAACAGCAAAAACAATTAGCTTAGTGGCGAAACAAGTAAACTCGGCTAGACAAGTATCGTTAAGAGTAACTGGTACAAAGTCAGGTGTTTCGAAACTTATTACGATAACTATATCGCCAAAGGCATAAACAATTAAAAGAAAAGTAAGTTCACCAATATTTATTGGTGATTAGGAGTTAAACTATGAGCATATTTTCAGATTTTAATCTAGACGAAGACGTAATACCAGGTCAGGTCAATACTGTCTCTTCTGGCATGTGGTCAGGCGGATTGGGAACCTTAACGGCTTTCCATTCATCCTCTGTCCAAAGCGGAAGTACCGGAGAGCATTATTTTGATGTGTATAACGGTGTTGTAGGAACAAACGCAACAGCGTCAGTACAATTTTCTGTGACTTACGGGCATTATTATGGGTCTGGTTCATTAAGCGGAAACAGCAATTATCAAGCTTCTAAAGCAGTTTATAGACAGTTGAGAAATTTGTTACTACCTCAAAACCAAGAAAAATTCAAATGGGGACCTGCTGAAGCAAGTTCTTCTGATTCAACTTACGCAATATCTTTAAATAGATCACGGCTTAAGGAAAAAATGGATCCAGGTAACTGGGAAATTCACATATCTAGTTCAACATCAAACGTTATTAAATTGATTGATGATTCTGGAGCAACGAATGACCCTAACGTTAAATCTACAGTAAGAGAATTTAATGTAATATCGGGTTCAATTTCTACTGGTGTTGCTGTAACTGGTTCTTCGACTGTACATTTTGGAAAATTCTATCCTGAAACAGGTATAATTTTAATTGACGCAGACGGTTTAGGCGGACAAGCAACAATAGCTGGATACGGAACGGGATCAAATGTTAACAATAACAATTCAGGTGACTTTTTTGATGCGGTTAAGGGTGGAGCATATTTCGCTGCAAGGCGTGAAGAGCAAATTAAGTCGACCCATTACTTTTGTAGGGTAAAACACGGAGCGTACAATCATAGTCAGAATCCAACATATTATTCTGGTTCTGATTCAGTATTAGCTGTTCCTTCCTTTAGAACAGATCCTAAGTCGTATATTACGACAGTCGGTTTGTATAACAACTCAAATGAATTGTTAGCTGTTGCTAAGTTATCGAAACCAATCTTGAAATCTACAAGTAGGGAAGCTCTCATAAAGGTAAGATTAGACTTTTAGTAAAACTTAATTTAGCGAAAGCTATATGTGAGGTTGCTAATATTTATAATAAATTGAGAGACAACTATGTTTGGGCAAATCGGTGATGAAGACAGACGTGTTACTCCATATAAAATACATAAACGCTTTAAGATTGATTTTTATAACGGAGTAAACACCGCAACAAGACTTGGAATTATTCCATTAGTAGCCGAATCTGGCTCGCTAAATGGAAACCCTGGGTTTGTAAGTTCTTCTGCAGATAAAATAACATTTACAAGTGGTGGAGCAGATTACCATTATTATAAAAGACCGTTATACACTCAAATCAAATTAAACTTTTTTGAGTTTTCAAGGCCAGGTAATAGGCATAGTCATACTGTTGCACAACCTCAACATCAATTAGATAATAATTTTTTACCATTTGGCCATGGAACATCTCATACTGAAAAAGGTAAAACTGGATACCATTGGCAAACTTTAGGTTTAAGAAAATTGCATAATTCTGCAAACGTTATAAGTATACCTCAAAAAATATACGGTGAAAGAATTAAAACTGGTTCTATTCAATTAACTGATTATTCAACTACAAACACATTTATAATAAAAGATGATGGGTACGGTAATTTATTTGATTCAAATTATGAATCAAATTTTGTATCTGCAAGTTTAACTGGTAAAGGTTCTGGATCTGCCATTGGAACTGTATCATACGATCACGGTTTAATAATGATTACAGATACCGGTAGTTATGGAACTGTAGCTGGACAATCTAGTGGATCCGGTGGTTGGAAATTAGAATTTGAAGCCACAAAAACTCTTTATGAACATGAATATACAGTTTTAGTTCCAGAAGGAACATTTAATAATAGTACAAACCTTAGTGTATCATTAGACCGAAGTGGAAGTATGGATATTCCAGCAGGATTGGATAATAATAACTTAAGACAACTATTGGCTTCTCCAGCAGAAGGCATTTATGATAGTACAGAGGGATATTCTGCAACCACTAGTACTGAAAATTTTACAACACATTCTATGTTTGCTCCGTATGTTACTACTATCGGATTGTATAATGATCATAATGATTTATTAGCAATTGCTAAGACAACGCGTCCAGTTAGAAATGACCCAGAGTTAGCATTGAATTTTATTGTAAGGTTTGATATTTAATATAGAGAAATAATCGGAGTACGTAATGGCACCAGATAAACAAGTAAAAGATCCAGAATTTCATATTCAGGATCAAAAACATGCAATCAATACAGAATTGATTGGTATAATAAAATTTAGACAAAATAAAAAATGGTTGATCAGTATTGTTGTTGTTGCTTTATTTGCTACTATATTAGCACTTATGATTTATTTTATGAGTAATGGTGTTGATGTCGTAGGCGGATGGAAAGAAATCCTACTATTAATGTTAGGTGGATTTGTTGGTTCATTTGCTAAAGTAATAGATTTTTGGTTTAACAACGCAGAAGATGATGTTAAATTATTAGAACATGCGGATGATTAACGCATAAGGAGAAAACAGATGTTAAAGAAATGGTTTATATTGGGTCTTGTAATGACCTCATCTTTGTTTGGAGAGAATGAACTTTGGAAGTTTTTCAAATATTCTACAGCGTATGCTAGTTTTAGCTTAAACGCTCCAAGATACCAAGAAGATAGGTTTTCAATTATTGGTGGATTATCTACTGGGCAATTGGAGTTTGCAAGAGATGAGCGAGATTTAAAACCTGATTTTCAAAAATCTTTTGGATTGAGAAAAATTGGTAGATTTAAGTACGAGCCTAAACGTGGTGTACGGAATGCTGGTGTTGGTGGAACATGGTATGATGGTTCTGAACAGAATGCAAATGAAATGTCCACAATGGGTCCAGTTAAAGGTTGGGAATACTTAATTAAATGGTCAGAGGGTCGTCAATGGGGTAATGAATATCTCAATCAAGAATATTGGGTACGATATACT
>ERZ1046148.511-NODE-511-length-23585-cov-5.577348_pt1 | contig 23585 bp, 8 predicted proteins | sample MGYA00383090_ERZ1046148 | MGnify/ENA primary metagenome ERZ1046148 (study PRJEB29581, sample SAMEA5548360) | metagenome | biome: marine; feature: coastal; material: water | depth 25 m | study: Short-term variability in the microbial, nano- and picoplankton dynamics... | reverse complement strand
CATTTGAACCAGTGACTTCGCTAAACCTATTTTACCTTTTTGTCCTTTTTTACCTGGTTTATTACCATTTTCAAGCTCTTTTTTCATTTGTTTAAGCTGTTCGGCTAGTTTTTGTTGCATTTTGTTTAAGCTTGGCATTGGTTTAGGGCTTCCTCCTCCTGGTTTGCTGCATGAGCCTGAACCTGGTTTTTTGCTTTTCATCATTTCTTTTTGCATTTGTTGCAAAGATTCATCGAGTATTAAGGCAAGATTATTTGCTGATGTCATTACATATTGTTGTTTTGCTGCAGCGTTGCGTGTTTTTCGCTCTCTTAAAAAGTCGATAGATTTATTCATATTGAATTTAATGTCCAAAATTTCCTTATTAATGAGTGACTCTAATGCTATTTGTCTTTTTGACAAGGATAGCAAGGAGTCTTCAATAATTTTGGCGCTCTCTTTTAAATCACCTTGTTTGGTTGCCAAAACTGGAAATTGAGGGTCAAATTTATTTGTCTGTTTTATTTTTTGCATTAAGTCTTCTTGTTCAAGAGAAAGGGAAATTAAATTTTCGAGTATTTGCCTTAGGCTATTGATGTCCTCTAACTGTTGTTCTTCAAGCATTTCTTCTTGCATACTTTCCAGTTTTTTTGCCAACTCTTGCATTTTTGTAGCAGCGCTTTTTTTACTCTTTGCGGATTTTTTGCGATTGTTTTTTTCTAATTCATCGCTACTTTTTTCTTGCTCTTTTTTAATTTCCTCTTGTTGCTCCTTTGTGTCCTCTATTGATCGTTTATTTTGAAGCTCTTCATTTTTTTTGTTTAGCTCCTCTAGTTCTTTTTCTAATTTTTTGAATTCCTTGTTAATTTCTTCTTGTTTTTCACTTAATGTCTCTTTGGATAATTCATTAATATTTTTTGTTTTTTCAGCTAAGTCTTCTTGTTTTTTAGCCAGGTTTTCCAATTTTTTAATTGCTTCATCCAGCTTTTCGTCAAACTCTATTTGTTTAAAAAACTCAAGGGTTCGGTCTAATTCTTTTTCTATTTCTTCATTACTTAAGTTTAGCTCTTCAAGCATTTCTTCTGTATTCTCTTGATTAAACTGATCCATTAACTTCTCTAGTTCCTCATATAGTTTTTTGGTTTCTTCATCTAATAACTCATCAAATAGTTTATTAATCATTTCTTGTTTTTGCGCAATTTTTTGTTCTTGAGGACTTAGTTTATCTTTTTGAAAATTGTTTTTTTCATTTTCAAATTGCAACTTTTCTAATTGTTTTTCAAAGCTCTTTTGATTTTGTAAAAAGTCTTCAACTCTTGCTTTATCTTCCCAGCCCATTTGTTTTTTATCGAGCATCATTTTTTTAATCTCTCTGAATTCCTCCTGTAAATTTTGCGCTTTATTTAAGTTTTCATTAAGTTGATCTTTTATGGCTTCAGTGTTTTCAGTTAATAATTCATTTATTTCATCCTCAGTTGGTATTTTAAATACTTTTTGGAAGCTTTTAGAAGATTTCGGTCCGTTTATGCCATCATTATCAAAAATCTCGAAATAATAAGAAAACTCGTCTCCTTTTTTAAAGCCAAGTTCTTTAACATTAATACCATGATTAAATTTATGCTGGTAGGATTTGGTAGGTATTCCTATTTGAACATTCCCAGTAGTATCTTTATTTTCGAAATGAAATAGTAATTTATTAAAACCATAATCATCGGCTATAATTCCTGAATGGAAAAGCATTAACGGATTAATGGAATCATGAAATTGATGAACTTTAATTTTAGGGAGGGCATCTTTTAAAACATTTACATAATAGTTCAAAGGATCCCCTTTAATTGTTGACTGAAGATGTGCGTTAATTTGGTATTTAAACGACTTGGCTGCGAGAATGCGAAATAGGACATCTTTGTTTCCTAGCAATTGGTGTGCTGTATCGTTTACAATAAAAATTAAGTGGTCGGCGTGTTTACTGTTAAGTTTCCAGGTAATATTAGTTCCTTCTGGAACTAATAAATCTCCATTTTTATCAATAGTTTCGTCTTTTTTCTCCGTGTATTTTGGGTAATCAAGATCAATTGAAAAATTAGAAATAACAGGTTTTTCTAAAAGAGATAGTTTATAGTTTTGACTAAAAAAATTTCCTGTTTTAATTTTGAAATTAATATCATTTTGTACATTTCTAAATTTATATTCGTACTCAGAAATAGAGATTTTGTTTAAACGATATAAAGCGTTATTTGATTGAATATAAATGTTGTTGGGTACGTTGTCTCCTGTAAATTCTATTTTCAGCGTGAAGTTTTGATTTCTTATTACTGATAATTGGTCGTTTTGAAGTTTAAATTTAAAAGGGTTTTCGGGTTTAAACTCTTGGTTATATTGAATTATTCTTTTAGCGCTGTTTGTTAGAACTTCTGCGTTCCAACCTGAAAAAATAACAACAATTGATATTGGTAAAATTGTCCAACGAACAAATTTGAAAACATCATTGAATGAGACCGCGTCTTTAAACTCAAAAGGAGTTATTTTTTTTGATTTCTGCGCAATGCTAGCTATTACTAACTCGTTTTGGTTTTTTTTATTTTGAAGCTGAAGGAGGTTTAAAAGTTGATCTTGAATTTCGGGGAAATGATTTCCGATTATCGCTGATGCTTTTTCGTTTGATATGGTGTTAAGAATCCCTAAAAGTTTAAATAATGGCCAGATTAAAAATTTTCCCACTGAAAAAACTAATATTCCGCTAAAAGACAGTAAAATAAATAGTCTAGAAGTTGAACTGAATCTTAAGAAGTATTCCGCTAAAGCAAAAATAAAGATTAGAGAGATAGCTAAGGCTAAATTTATTATAGAACCTTTAAAGAGGTCTCTTAGGTAATATCTCTTAATAAAGACTTGAAGCTTTTTTTGAATTTCGGTTGAATATGTATTTTTCAAATTATTGTACACCGTAAGCAAAACTTAAGTTTAAAACCTTTGGAATTGTTCCGTTTTCGTATGTTAAACAATTACAAGGATCTTCTTTAAAGTTATTTAAATATCCAACAGTATAACTTACTCTAATTCCGACAGGGCGTCCCATGTATTTATACCTAACACCTGCACTAACCATTGGTCCAAACGAACTTGATTTAGCTTTGAAACCAAACGAATCTGAATACACAGCATAGTTATATCCAAACCCTCCACCAACATAACCACCAATATAGTAATCGGCTCCTGTGGTGGCTCTTTCACCGAAGTTTAATGTTAGTTCAGCAGGTAAATCAATAAAATATTGAATTATCGAACCAGCATTAGAGGCAACAAAATCAAATCCTCCGTTAAAAGGAGATCCAACAGCTAGGCTCAAGTAGTTGTTTTGCGCTAAAAAATTATATCTAGGGTATATACCAAAACCATAAAAAGGTATGGTTAAACCATTTCCAGGTTGATGGTTAAATTGATACGTTGCAAATAGCTCCGTACTTACTCCGTTAAAGTCAGGGGCAATATTGTTGTCTTGAGCGTTAAGGTTGGAGCTGAAAATAATTAATATTATGTAAAGCGTTTTTTTCATGTTTTAAAAGGTAGTTAGGTAAAACTAAAAACATATACAGCTATTGTGTTTTAGTTTGTTACTTAGTTCAAATTTAATTAATCATTTAATTAAAAGGTATTTTCGGCAAAATAAACTTAAAGATTATATTTACACTACAAATTTTAAGAGATGTCAAAAGTAAGAGTTAGATATGCGCCAAGCCCAACAGGCCCTCAACATGTTGGTGGAGTTAGAACTGCCTTGTATAACTATTTATTTGCCAAGAAATTAGGAGGGGATGTGATTCTTCGAATTGAAGATACAGATCAAAAACGATTTGTACCTGGAGCAATAGAATATATTGTGGAAAGTGTAAAATGGTGTGGATTTGACTTTGACGAAGGCGTCCATAAAGGAGGACCGTTTGGACCATATAAGCAATCGGAAAGAAAAGAAATTTACGTAAAATACGCTCAGCAGTTAATTAAGGAGGGAAAAGCTTATTACGCTTTTGACACACCTGAACAATTAAATGAAAAAAGAGCAGAAGCAGAAGCAGAGAAAAGGACATTTAAGTACGATTTCTCAACAAGAACATCAATGAACAACTCATTGGTTTTGTCCAAAGAAGAATCGAAAGCATTACTTGATTCCAATATTGAATATACGATTAGGTTTAAAATGGAGCCAGATCAAAATATTTTAGTTAGAGATTTGGTTAGAGGAAATGTTAATTTTAACTCATCAGAGTTGGATGATAAAATAATTTTCAAAAGTGATGGAATGCCAACGTATCATTTAGCAAACATTGTTGATGATCATTTAATGGAAATTTCTCATGTTATAAGAGGAGAAGAATGGCTTCCGTCAGCACCTTTACATGTTGCGCTTTATAATGCTTTTGGCTGGGATATTCCTTTATTTGCACATTTACCATTGTTAATGAAACCAACGGGGAAGGGTAAATTAAGTAAGCGTGATGGTGATGCAGGTGGTTTTCCTGTTTTCCCATTAGAATGGATAGATCCTGAAACAGGCGATGTTTCCAAAGGATATCGTGAAGAAGGATATTATTCAGATGCGTTTTTAAACATAATGTCTTTATTGGGCTGGAATTCAGGAACAGAACAAGAAATATTTAGCTTAGATGAATTAGTAGAAGCTTTTGATATAAGTAAAGTGGGTAAGTCAGGGGCTAAATTTGATCCAGATAAGGCTAAGTGGTTTAATCAACAATACCTTTGGAAAAAGTCTGATGAAGAATTAGCAATTGAATTAGCAAAAGATCTTGTTAAAAGAAATATAACCACCACTGTAGATTTATTAAAAGTGGCTGTTCAAATGAAAGAACGCGTTGTTTTTGTAAAAGACATTTATAATTCGGGAAAATACTTTTTTGAGTCACCAGTGGAATTTGATCAAAAAACAGTTAAAAAGAAATGGAAAGAACAATCAGCAGCAATTGTAGCTGATATTCTTAACGTTTTTGAAAAATCTGAATCTTTTACGTCAGCAGTTTTAGAAGCAGACTTTAAACAATATTTAGAGGAAAAAGAATTAGGCTTTGGCGTGCCGATGATTGCATTAAGATTAAGTATTACGGGAGTAGGAGGAGGTCCTTCACTTTTTAATATTGTTGAAATTTTAGGAAAGAATGAAACACTTAAGCGTTTAAAAAATAATCCAAGTAAAATAGAAGCTTTTAAAGCTGCTATCTAAACATCAATAGAAATAAGAACAGAAGATGGCTTGTTGTAAAGCGAAATAAATTTGTTTTAGTCAAGTTTCAAGTTCTTTATAATATCGCAAGTGTTATAGAATCATTTTGAGCTGATAGATTGAAAAAATGTAATAAACAACAAAGGTCCATATTTTCCTTGTTTTAATATAATGTATTGTTAAACAGGTTTATATGATTGGTCTTCGGTTGTTTTTCTGTTAGCTTAAAAGATGATGAGCACAATATTTACGCCCTAGGTTATTCTAAAGACCTATGTTTTTTTGCGTGCAAAATGTTTTTAAATTTTAGTTTCAAATATTTAGACCATCAAATAAGAGGAGAACTAGACAAAATAAAGTCAACTTTTTAATGTGGAACACTAAGCTGTTCTGAAGTTAAGTTTGATTAAAAAAGTGGAAAACTTATCACTATAATTTTAACTGATATAGTTAACGTTTTTAAAAAACCCGAGTCTTTTTCTTCAGCCGCTTTGGAACTCGACTTTAAGTAGTATTTAGCTAAATAAAATAATTAGAACCTTTAATTCTGATGACCGCATTAAGATTAATTATCATAAAATTAGGGCCTTCACTTTTTGATATTGTTACTTTTTTAGGAAAAAAATATGCATTAAATCGATTGCAAGAAAATATAACTTTTTAAAACATCAGTTTAAATCTTAACTTTACACTGTGTGTCAATTAAAAAAGTCATTTTTCATTATTTTTGTGCTCCTTTTTGCTTTTAGTGGAAAAGAACTAAAAGCACAAGTAGACTCTATATTTTTATATGGATCTGAAGATTTGATGACGAATTTATATAAAAACTATTCTAGTAATGATTATTTAAATTGTGAGTTAAAAGTTGATGGAAAAAAGAAACCTGCTAAAATTAGAGTAAGGGGTGACTCATCGAGAGAGTATGATAAAAAGTCGTTGAAAATTAAATTCAATTATAAGGGTAAAAAAGTAACACTCAATTTAAATGCTGAATATCAAGATGCTTCTTATATGCATCAGCACATGGCTTCATGGTTATTTCGAAAGGCAGGTATTCCTGCATTTTTAACCTCGTATAAAATCCTTTTTTACAACGATAAGTTTTTTGGAATCTATTTAAACGTAGAGAGTGTAGGTAAAGATTACTTGAAAAGAAATAAACTGAGCGAAACAGGTAACTTATACAAGGCAAAAAGGGATGCTTCTAATTTATCCCGATTTGATAACGTGTTTTTTAGATGGGAAAAAAAGAACAACTTGAACGAAGACCTAACCGATTTAAATGAGTTAATTCAAAATTTAAACTCGGTACCAGACTCGGCTTATTTACGCTTTATTAAAACCACTTTCGATTACGATAATTTAATCACTTCAATGGCATTAAATTCATTGATAGGAAACGGAAGTACCTACTACCACAACTATTACTTATTTCACGATATATCAGGATCAAACGAGTGGATTTATATGCCTTGGGATCTTGACAAGTCAATGGGTTCTTACGATACACGATTGCCTTATTATTATACATCGTGGAGTAGTGATAAAACAGGAGAGATGCCAGAAAATCCTTTCGTTTACAGAACGCTATTAGACAAACAAGGGTTAAAAGATTTTAAGGCGAAAGTAAAAAAGTTATCCACTTCTGACTTTTACACAAAAGGATTTAATGATGAAGTTAAAAACTTAAAAAAGCAACTAGAACCATTCATTAAATTAGACACTACTGATTTAGTAAAATCAAAGCCAGCTTGGGAAAACGCGATTAAAAAAATGCTTACCTATAAGGATGCAAAACCAGGAGCAATACGAGGTCAATTTAAAACCTTCCCTTCTTTATTCGATTTAAAAAACAACTTTAATGATCACTTTGGAAAAACAGCTCATCTTGAATGGAAAGCTTCAACATCTACTGATTTGTCCAAAGTTACTTACCAGGTCAAAATAGGTACTAAAGTAGGTTTTGACGGAGAGGATACTCAAGAGTTTAAAAACTTAACTCAAAACAAGTTAGAATTAAAAGGATTAAAGCCAGGGAAGTATTTTTGGCACGTTTCAGCTAACAATGGAAAACATAAAATAAATGGGTTTAATGCTCGCAGCACATTTACTATTGGTAAAGCAATTTTCTTAGGTGGTAAATTATCTAAGGATGAGAAGTTTGGAAAAAAGGATATCGTTATTTTTAAAGACCTTACAATTCCAAAAGGCAAAAAGTTAACGATCGGAAAAGGTGTTTCAGTAACAGTAAAACCGGGGGTTAAAATTTACAACTATGGAGTTTTAGCCATCGAAGGAACTGAGGACAAACCGGTATCATTTACTGCAAAGAAAAGAGGTTTTGCTTGGTTAGGAATTTACTCTGAAGGAGACTTATCAGTTGAACACGCTGTTTTTACTGGAGTAACTGGAGAGTCGGTAATTCGTCAAATTGGAGGGAAAGCAACATTTAACAATACAGTTTGTAAATTCAATACAGTACGAGAAACAGCGAGTTTTAATAAATGTCCTGCTGAGGTTTTAAATAATCTAGTAAAGGAAAGTAAAGGAGAGGGAATTCTATTTTTAAAATGTTCCGGGATTTGTAAAAATAATCAGCTATATAATGTTCCTGATGCAATTGAAGCTACTTATTGCTCTAATTTAACCATAACAGAAAACTTTTTATTAGACGCGCCCGATGACGGAATAGATGTTAATTACGGATCAAATATTACGGTAACAAATAACATCGTGATTAACTGTAAAGACAAAGGGTTTAGTATCACGGCGGATCCAAAAGATTCAACTATATTTTTTCACAACAACTACATTGCTAATTGTAATAGAGGAGTTGGTGTAGAAGGAAAAGGAATCATCTATTTAAAAGGAAACACTTATGTTAATAATAAAACTCAATTGTTTTTAGAAAACACTGATGGTTTAACGGTTACTTCTCATGATGAGAAATTCACGTCTCAAAAAACAATTGATAAACATGTAAAACTGATCAACCCAAAAGCGTTTGAACAGCATCAAGATTTAAGTTTAAATGTTAAGATCGAAGCGACTAAGAATAATAAAAAGCTAGCAGAGATAACATTAACAAGTCCGTATAACTTCCCCGTAAACCTAAACGGTATTAGAATACAAGCAAAAAAGAAAACCGTTTATAAGTTTAATGAGGATGTTATCTTATTTCCGGGCGAAAAAATAATATTGAAAGACAAGCAAGATAAAAAGTCGTTTGCAAAACGTGTTTTTAACAGCGTTGGAAAAGTGCAAAACCTGTGGTTAGCGTTAAATGAAAATGAGGTTGGTGCGGAGAAAAAAATTGAAAAAGGTAATAGTCAATTTGTATTATTTGGTTCATTAGTTTTAGCAGTATTAATAGGTTCTATATTTATCTATAAAAGGAAATCAAATGCTTAAAATATTAAAAACCGCAATTGTTGTTTTGATGATTGTAGCTTGTTCCGAAAGTCAGTCTCAAGGTGGTTTATTCATCAACGAATTAGTCTTTGAAGTTTACGATAATAATAAACTTGATTTCATTGAGGTTTACAATTCAGGAGCAGATTCGGTAAGTTTATCAAGTGCATATTTGATGATAGACTCTTTAAAAATCGACTTGAAAAAGCTCAGTGGAGTTAATGGAGGTGAATACGCCTTTCAAAAAATTAAAGGAAGAATTAAAAACAAGAAATTCAAAGCCCAGCTATTCATAAATAACGAAGTTGTTGATGAAATAGAGTGGAATGGTTTAAAAAAGGCAGAATTTATTGGAAGGTTTCCAGATGGGAAAAAAACGTATCGATTAGGCTCTAGAAGTTTAGGGAGAACGAATAATTCGGGATCTATTAAAATTAGTAAACCTGCATTTGAACTAAAAGAAGGTAATTACAATGCTCCTCAAAAATTGGTGTTAAAACAAGAATACTCAAACGTTTCAATGTATTACACGTTTGACGGAAGCAACCCTAATAAAAAATCTGAAAAATATACAGATCCAATTTCAATTACAACAAACACCACTATTACAGCACAATATATTGGTAAGAAAGTAAAAAGTAAAACCGTTGTGAGGTCCTATTTTATAAAGGAAAACTCCAGCTTACCAATTGTGTCATTAGTAGTTGATTCTTTAGAGTTTTGGGATAAAAAAAAAGGGTTAATTGAAAAAGGACCAGGCGCAGAGAAGGCATTTCCATATAAAGGAGCAAACTTTTGGAAAGGCATAAAATTAGACGCTCAGTTTCAAATTTTTGATGATAATAAATTGATTTTAAACAATGTTGCCAAGTTAAAAATTCACGGAAACTACTCTCGTGGCTTGCCTTTAAAAGGACTAAGATTAAAATCTGTAAAAAGCAATTTTGATTTTACACCTTATCCTTATAGCGATCTTAACTCGTTTTCAGAATTAACACTCCGGGCTTCAGGTCAAGATATGGGTCAAGCACACTTTCGAGATGCTTTCGCGCATAACTACTTTGGTAAGCACCTAAATTTAGACGTTCAAAATGCTACTCCAGTTACAGTTTTGGTAAACGGAAATTACTACGGGTTGGCATATATTAGAGAGGTGTACAATCAATCATACTTTAATAATCATTACGGGTGCGGCACCGATTTTATTATGTTAAAATTATGGGGAGTTCCAATGTTTGGAGCAAAGACTGATGGAGGTTTTGGAGCAGTTAAAAAAATTCTTGATAACAAGGATAAGTCAAAAGCAGAAATAGCCTTAGAAGCAGTTAAGCATTATGATTTTAAAAACTGGATGGACTACTATATTGTTGAAACATATTCAGGAAATAAAGATTGGTTTCCTAACAATGCTAAATATTGGAAATCAACTACAACAAATAAATGGAGATATGTTTTAAACGACCTAGATGCTGGTTTCGGACGAACATCAGATGATGCTTATAAATACGATTCTTTCAAGTTTTTAAAAGAGAAAAGCCCTAATAAAGAGTTTAAGGTGTTTATGGCATCAAGCGAGTTGAGAGAGAAGTTTTTGTTACGTTATATGGATCTTTTAAATACTGTTTTAAGCGAGCAAATGATCACGGATAACGCTAAGAAGCATCAAAAAGTTTTAGAGCCCCATATGAAGCGTTTGTTCGATAAGTATTCTTGGGAAAAAAGTTTAAAAAAATGGCACGAATATGAACTGCCAAAACTTTACACCTTTTATGATAAACGACCAACAGAGATTCGTTCTCAACTACAAAATCACTTTGGTTTAAAAGTTCCTTATACAGTAGAAATCACTTCAACAGGAAACTATAAAATCAATTCATCAGAATCAAAAGGAAATATAAAAGCACATTATTTCGATCATCAAAAAGTAATTATAACTGCAGAAAACGATGGTTCAAAAGTATTTTCTCATTTTGTTTTAAACGGTAATAAAGCAACAGGAAAGTCGATTTCCATTTCAGGAAAATCAGGTAGCAAACAAAAGTTAGAAGTTGTTTTTAAGTAATTACTTAACGGTTAATATGATGGCAGAAAGGATTCTTGTAGATTGATCTGATAGCCTAACCTTAACGGCATTAAAGAGGATTTTGTCGTGTGATTCGGCTTTTGAAAAAAGTATTCAGAACTTCTGGATTTAGAATACTTTCATTATTTACAAAGCTTATTGTTTCACCGTTTGATTTAAAAATTGTAATCTCCGTTCTATTTATTTTCGCAGAAGCGCTAAAATCAAACGCTTCAAACTTACAATCTAATTTTGTTTCAGATCGAAGCTTAGTTTTACTAATCGAACCGCTTTTTTGACTTAAAAAATAAGCAAAAGGATCCGGTAATCTTTTTAATCTTTATGTTCTTTGTTAAAACAGTGTCGCCAGCCGGATTAATAATAAACACGGAACAGCCTTTTCTGTTTGTTGGTCTTTGGGGAATTGCTAAAAGTTCATTTTTCCCAGCAAATTTAAATTTTATAGGAGTTCCACTATTGCTGATTTTGTAGCCAAACAAATCATTAATTTCATTCACTACTAAGGAGTTGCTGACATTATAATAAAGCGTCTGTATGTTTGAAAACTCAAGTTCAATACACTTGTTTTGAGCAGTTAAGTCTGTTACAAAATACATAAAAACAGCTAATCAAGTATATTTTATGTTTTTTAAAGCATCAAAAATATTCGTTTGTTAAGATTTAAAAGTGGGAAAAGTTCGAAATAGTAAAAACAAAAAAAGATTTAATATATCTACATTGAATTCTTAAAAAAACTCAAGATATGTCATTAGTCATTACGCACGGATATTTACTAACAGGAACAGGAAGTAATTTATATGTAAACAACCTTGTTAGAGAGTTAGCAAAAGTTGGTAAAGAGGTTAATTTACTTTGCCAAGATTTTGATCCGATGGCGATTGATTTTGTAAATGAGTATTATGAATTTAACACTGAAAACACCGAGTATAAACTAGTTGGTGAAAAATCATCTTCATTTCCAGGAAAAGTAAGAGTTTTCAAACCGAACTTAAACGGGTTCTTACCAGTTTATGTTTACGATCATTACGATGGATATGAAGTAAAAGAATTTCCAAGCTGTACTTATGAAGAAGTAGCGAGTTATGTTACTCAAAATAAAAACGCATTAGAGTTAGTAGTTGTTGATTTTAAGGTTGAGGTAGTCAATACCAATCATTTGGTAATGTTCCCTCACATTGCAACTTTAGTTAAAGAAACAACAGGTGTACGTCACCTTATCACAGTTCATGGTAGCGCCTTGAACTTCACAGTAAAAAAGGATAAACGCTTCGAAGAATTTGCAAAAAATTCATTGGTAAAAGCTGATGAAATCATTGTAGATAGCTTGCATGCTGATAACGAATTGAAAGAGTTTTTGGACGATGTAGACTTGTCTTATTTGAAAGAAAAAGTTGAAATCATTCCAGCTGGAGTTGACGTAACAAGCTTCTTTTTACCAACCGCTCCTGCTGAAGAAATGATTCAGGATTTTCAAGATAAAATCGCTTTAAAAGTCCTAACTTCAAAAGGAAGAACAACCGAGCAAACTGAAGGAATATTAAACAATGAAGCAAGCGTTCAGGAAGTAATAAATAGCGTTGAGCAATTGCGAGCAGATTACGATTACAGAAATGTTGATCAAGATGTTGTAGCCAAAGTTGAAACGTTGAAAGATGGAACACATCGTATCATGTTTGTTGGAAAATACCTTTGGACAAAAGGATTGCACTTAATTATTTTCGGAATCCCTAAAGTGTTAAAACAGTTTCCAAAAGCCAAGTTTGTATTCGTAGGATTTGGTCCGTACCGTGAGCCTTGTGAAGTAGTTGTAAACGCATTAGCAAATAACAATCTCGATCAGTTAGAAGAAGTGCTTAAAGCGCAAAATCCATTGTTCAAGGGAGAAGAAGGAAACGTAAAGTTATTACAAGAAATCTTATCGCAAGAAAAGGAAACCCTAACTCAAATTATTGATGAATTAGGGTTTGATGTCCGACAAAATATCGTGTTCACAGGAATTGCCGAGCATAAAGAATTAGTGAGTTTACTACCCGCTATGGATGCTTTAATAGCGCCATCAGTATTTCCAGAAGCATTCGGAATGGTAGCTATTGAAGCAATGGCCTGCGGAGTTTACCCTGTATTAACGTATCAAAGTGCTTTTAAGGAAATTGATGATGAGGTAATTGAAGCAGTCAAGTATTACCCATTTAAGATTAACAAAGTATTTTTAGACGAAAACTCGTCTGAAAACATAGCTCAAAACCTAATCGAATATTTTAATTTTAAAGCAACGCTTATGCCAACGGAATTTATAGGCTTTCAAAAAGTATTGCGTTCTGTGGTAATGGAAAACTACTCATGGGAAGGCATCTGTCAGAAATACTTAAAAGCATATAATTTTTAATTGGAAGTTGTGTTTTAAACAACATTTTGTCTGGTTTTTGGTATTCAAGAATTTGGGTTTCTGTTTTGACTTTAAAGTAGAAAAGAGGTTCAATGATTCAATGTTAAAAGCAAGAGATCGTCCTAAATAATCTGCATATTTTAATTTATTAAGTTTAATCGGTAAAGTCCCTGTTATTTCGTTTATTAAAGGTTTAGTTGGAAAGATCCATTTTTGTAAACGTGTAATTATGCTTATTAACACGTTTTATAAGTTTGCTTTTGAAAGGAACTATTTTGATGATAATAATTTTTTTTAAAGCGCTTACTTTTATATATTGAGGGGTTTTACGTCTATTTAATAGACGGAAAACATAAAATTTATAATTTTTATTTCTCTTGACCTTTATTTTATTATTAAATTTCCGTTTATGATTAATAAAACAAAACCCTTAACGCTACTGATCATATTGTTTGTAATGGGTGAAAACTTATTTGCTCAACTGACTCCTAACCCGTGCGATTTCCCAAATTTTACTTGCGCTAAAAGTGAACAAAATGCGATTATAAACTCTTTTGGAACAGATGAAATTGAATATTCTTCTGTAGGAACATCTATGCCTTTTTGGTTTGCGATTGGCGACTCTATCTCGGGAGTTATAGATACTACAGTAACAACAAATCTTTTTAATCTGACAAAATTGTCAGGTCCTGGAGCAATGTTAGGTGTTTCGGGAACGCTTCCAGGGTATTATGGTTATTTAAATGACATTTCGTTTACTCAAAGTGGGATTTATGAAATCAAGGTTTCTACAAGCGGAACAGACTTTAGTTTTGAAGATGTTTTAACTTTTGTTGTTCCGCCTGAGGTTGATTTTTGCCCTGAAGCTCCTGAGGGAGGATGCGATAAAATAATGGGGAATAAATTATTTGCACAACGCAGATCTATTGGTGTAATACCGGTGGATGCGGTTGTTCCTGTTAGAGTAGGTGTAATCGATTCTTTATCGGGATTAATAGACTCAACCTATTCTGGAACGATTTACGCCAATAAACTAAGTGGCCCGGGATTGCTTTATGGTACCTTAAGTATGAGCGGTAAAAAATGGTTTGATTTTACTAATTTACGTCTTAGTGAGGAAGGTTCGTACACAATTGGGTTTTATGAAACAAACCCTTCTAATTATAGAGAGGATACTATAAATGTTATGGTTTTTGGAGCACTTACAGGGTTAAAATCGATTATGATAGACGGGTTTAAGGTGTATCCAAACCCAGTAAATAATGTGTTTACAATTTCCTCCAAAAAGAATCTTAAGGGATCTGTTATCGACATTTTCAGCTCTTCGGGTCAAAAGGTTCTGTCTCGAAATATAACTGAAAATGGGTTTAAAGTTAGCGTCAATGCAAGCTTTTTACCGAGTGGGTTTTATTTGGTAAATATTAAAGGTTCTGCAATTGAGAATCACATTTTTAAAATTGTGAAATGAAAAAACTTCACGACTTAATAAACAGTTTAAACCAAGGAGAAAAGCGATACGTTAGAATTCGTTTAAAAGGCAGCAAGTCGTCGAGTTTATTAAATGCTTATTTTGACTTTTTAAGTAAGCAAAAAAAGTATGATTTTAAAGATGTACAAAACGCTGTAAATCAGTCTAAAACGCACACGCAGTCCAATTTAAGTTTATTGTATGAGGTTGTTTTAACCCATCTTTGTAGCCGTTATAGAAATAATAATTTTGAGTATGGTTTGAGGGGTAATTTATCTACAGTCAAGATTTTAATGGATAAAGGTTTTGTTACTGAAGCGAAAAGTCGTTGTAAAAAACTAATTCAAAAGGCAGAATCTAAAGAAGAATTTGAAGTATTAAGATCAGCCTATAAAGAGTACTGGAATTTACATTTACTGAACGGTGAATTGGATTTTGAATCTAATCATGAAATTCAATCTGAGTTAAAGTTAATAGGGGAAAAGGAGCAAGAACTTACTAGTTTAGAAGATAGTTACCGTTTAGTAACGACATTGTATTATGACTATTTTTTTAAAAAAAGGGATTCGAAATGCCGCGAACAAATCAAACAAACTACAAAGCAACTTGATGATTTAAATCTAAATTCAGACAAGGCGAAACATGTATTGTTTGAAATAAAATCCATCGAATATATCGTTCATAATGATTTAGATAATCACCATGAAACACGCAAACAGCAATTAAAAAATTTGATTAACTCCTCTGTTTTTGAGACAGAGCACCTATTGCGATTAATGGTCTTAAGTAACTTGTTCACGAAGTTAAAATCTCAGGCACTTGTTAACGAGCTTAAGGCTTACTTAGTATTTACTGAGTCCTATTTTAAGCCTGTAATAGAGGGAGATTCTGATAGTGTTTTTATGGAGAAATACTACGATATTTATTTTTCTAATCAGAGTTTTATTCAAACATGGTCGCCAAATCAAGAGCAATTAATGAAGTTATTGGACCAGTTTAAGTTTGTAATCTCAAAAAGATATTTATCCAATCCTATATTGATTGGAAGGATTTACTTGAGTTTAATAGAGCTTCAAATTATTGTAGAAAACTTCAAAGAAACAAACCCTTTATTAATTGACTTTTTTAGGATATCTAAAAAGAAAAAGTATTCTAAACATCATATTTCCGGTGATTTATTATTTTTATTGGAAAGCTATTTGCAGCGTAAAACAGATACGTTTCATAATGCAATAGGATCTTTAAATAGGAAAATTCGGAGGTACGAAATAGAACTGGATGAAGACCAAAAAACACTATTTGAATTGCTCAACGATCTTCACAAAGGGCGCTCTAAAGACGCCAAGACTTATATTGATAGAATTAGCAATAAACAAACCTATAAGCTGTTTATTTATATGCTTACAAGTACGGAGTCTGTAACAGAAACCAGAGCAAAACACTTCCCTATTAATGATGCTGATTATGATGCTGATCGAGATGAATTTCTTATTTCATTATCGAAGTATTAAGTAGATTTTATTTTTGGTAGTAAATTTAGTTAGGAGCGAAAGTTTAAGTAATAAATTCGGGGTTAAAGAGGATTAAGCAAATTACTAGCTTAAGATATTTTAAACAGCTTCAAATTAATATTGATAAGAAATTTTCCCCGTAAATATGGCGCCTTATCCAGTGTTTTACAATTTGTTTCAGAAAAAAATTAAGATTGGAAAGGGAGGATGCGATTGAGTTTGAAAATATTGTTTTTTACAGAAGTTCAAACAAATAAGCAAGTATTTGATTTTGGGTCTCATTAAGTGTTATTTGTGGACTACATTGATGCGTTTAAAAAGTGATGAATAAATTCAGTATTTTATTAAAAACAAAACTGAAACGAGTAACATTTGATTTTTTGGAAAAACTGTTCAAATTGGGTTTTTTTGTTGATTTAAGGGTTCGTTAAATCTTTTTTCTACTAATAAGTTTGTCGAAAGATTGCGAACCATCAATAACAATAAAATGATAGTCTGTTAAGAAGCAACTATTTTTTAAAACACCTTTTTTTTTCTATTAAGTAGCTTAATAATAAGTGTTTATTAATATTTAATTTTTTTAAAAAAACGTAAAAGCCAATTTTAATGATTTTATTTTTGCTATTTTCTTCTTAATTTACAAAGCCTTATATAATTTGCTAGCGAAACTTGTAGGGTAATTATCAGTACACTAAAGTCTTATGATGCGTTCAGTTATTACTAGTTATTTAATTGCACTTCTTTCCTTGGTTTCTTTTGGAGTTGAAGCTCAAACAGTTAACGATGGTTTAAATCCTGGATCTGCTTTTACATCTTTAGAAGAAGCTCTAGAGGTTCCTGCTGCAGGTGTATACTGGTTTGATTTTGGCGGATTTGCTTTTTCAACTTTTGTAGATGCAAACGGTTATGTCCAAGTTGCCTTTGATCAAGGCGATGGACTTGGAGCTTTACCAGAAATGCCATTTCTAGACAACAATATTAGCGGTGTTTTATTAGATTTTATTTTATTAAACATCCTTGATATTGCTGAAATTAGAATATCCCATTCTGGTGGCTTATTAGATGTTTCTACTCAAAACACAGATTTAATAAGTAAATTAAAGAACAACCAACCATTGAATAATGGTTTGGTTGATGAAGCTTTTAATCGTGAATGGGTAGGAGTTGGTGCAGATGCGATGAACAGAGCTTCGGGTGTTGCAGCTTGTGTTGGGGAAGCCGCACCAACTCTCTCTGAAACAATATTTTTTCCTTGTGGTGATACTGAAGGTATGCATTGGGAACCAAGTAAGGGCATACAGCGCCTTGAGTTTAGCGCTGGCGAAATAGGGAATACTGAAAGCTTTACGCTTTGGGTAAAGGGCGAAGAACCAAAAGAGTGTAATGATAATGATAATGATAATATTTGTGATCATATAGATTTAGATGATGACAACGATGGGATTTTGGATGAAGATGAATGTCCAAATACGTTGGTAAGTAAGTTATTTGAAACAAGTGGAGGAACAACAACTACTTTTTTAGCACCAAGCGCAGACGGAGGGTTTAGGTTTGATATTTTTAAGCTAGATAATTCGTTTAATTTAAATGTAAACGGAAAAGATGTGGTCACTAATCAAATTCAATGTCAAGGAGGCGGAGCTTCTGGTGAATCGTTATTGGTTTTTTCTGCTGATAATACTGGATTTGGACAAGGAGGTAATGATAACGTTTGGGTGATTAATGGAGATGCTAATGAACCTGTAGTGAGGCTAATAATTGGCCCTAATGGGGAGGTTTCTTTTCAAGGGAAAAGAAATTCAGGTAGAGGTTTAGAGTCCATGGAGATTTTGAGCGGACATCCCCAACCAGTTAATGTTACTTGGAACACTTCTGGTAATAACACTGTTGTTTTGTCTCAAGCAGTCGTTGGAGCTACTAATATTTCAGGAGAAGGGAATGGAGTAGTACTTTGCGTCACTGATACAGATGGCGACGGAATTTTAAATTCTTTTGATAGTGATAGTGACGGCGATGGATGTCCAGATGCAGTTGAAGGAAGTGCTGATTTTAAGTTAACGGACGTTAATGGTGATGGTCTTCTCGTTGGAGCAATTGATGCAAATGGAGTTCCACTAGTTGGAAATGGAGGTCAGAATGTAGGGTCGAGTGTAGATGAAAATATAAAGTCAAACGAATGTGGCTGTGATGATAGTGACAACGACGGAGTTTGTGATGATATAGATTTAGATGATGACAACGATGGGATTTTGGATGTTGACGAATGTATGGAAAGTAATTTTCATTGGTCATCTCAACCTGCGGTCAGCGGTAAAACAGCCACAGGAACAATTAATGGGGTTGGGTATACATATACTTCATCAATAAATATTGAAACTACCCCTTCAATTTTTCAATATGAAACCTTTCCAAGTTCATTTGATATTCCTAATACCACAGTAATAAAAAATAGATTTGCATCAGAAAATACAATTGTATTTGATACGCCAATACAAAACCCAACCCTTCTTTTTTCATCTATTGGAGGAGGAAATACAGTTCCTATAAATTTTGCGCAACCCATTGAAGTTCTGTTTGAAAGCGGACCTTTAAATGTTATTTCAGCCAACCAAATATCAGGTAAAGAGGTTGATCTTATAGTTAGGTTAAATGGTACTTATGAAAGTATTTCGTTTGATTATATGGCTGATGAGAATTATGTGAATTTTACTTTTGGTGCTGATTTTGCAACTTTTTGCGACACAGATAACGATGGAACACCTGATTATCTAGATACTGACAGCGACAATGATGGCTGTACAGATGCAGTTGAAGGAGATGCAGGTTTCAAGTTAACAGATGTAAACGGTAATGACATACTTGCAGGTGCTATAGATGCTAATGGAGTTCCTGTAGCTGCTGCAGGCGGACAGGGAAAAGGATCGAGTGATGATGCAGCTATTGAAGCTTTAGTTTGTGCTGCTTGCGACGTTGAAAAACCAGCCATTAACGGTGTAGATGGTCAGGCATTTCATAGCTTTTATTTTGATGCTGATCAACTTCTAAATGAAACAGTAAATGGGTTAGCTGCTGGAGAGAAGTATAAAGTAAAAGTTACCGGAACTTGGAGTGTTTGGAGTAGTGATCCCACTAAAAATGTTTTAGATGCTGCTTACAGATACAAGCAAAAAAACGCTAGTGCTGATATTGTTCCGATAGCTGGAATTTCTTGGCAGATTAATGGTGCATCACCAAGCCGACCAGTTCCTGATGTTTATAATGCTGAGCATACATACTTTTTTGAGCCAATTGCAACAGGAAATGGAGAGGTTTTCTTTTTTTCAGATAATAATTATGGTGATAATGGTGGCGGGATGAATTTCGAATTTTATAAAATTTTGGATACCATAAGAGTGTGTGCGTCAAATACGAATACACTATTAACTGAATATGCAGATGGGCAAGATTTAAAATGGTATAGCTCTGAAACGAGTAACGACGGTACAGTAACTGTTCCAAATATTGATAATAACGTACCTAGATTAAGTGAATATTGGGTGACCCAAACAATTAATGGTTGTGAAAGCGATAGAATTCAAATTCTTTATTTAGTAAAACCACTACCTGTTGTTGAATTGGGTGTTGATATCGATCTTTGTTCTGGGGAGTCGGTTATTTTAAACGCTGGTAACCATGCAAGTTATTTATGGAATACAACCGCGATTACTTCAGATATTGAAGTAGCTACAACGGGGAGTTATTCAGTTGAAGTAACTAACTCTAAAGGCTGTAAGGCAACTAGTGCTATAGAAGTTACAGTAGCTTCCTGTACCATCAATTATATTAAAACTGATACGCTTTATGTTTGTGATGAAGATTCAATACTAATTAATGCAAACGAAGTAACTACAGAAGTTTGGGGTGGTGATGAAGGATTTACGTTAGTTAACGATAGTACAATAAAAGTTTCGCCCACTGTAAATTCATATTATTTTATTGGAGATAAGGGCGGTAAAACAATAGGCGAGAATCTTATTGTAAATGGTGATTTTGAAAATGGTAATACTGGATTTACAACCGAATATCAGGAAAAATGTACTCCTACTCAAGGACCTGGTAAATTTTGTATAAATAATAATCCGAAAAATGTCCACGGAGGTTTTTCCGCCTGTGGAGATCACACTTCAGGAACGGGTAATATGTATATAGCTAACGGCGCACCTGTAGCTGGACAAAAAGTTTGGTGTCAGACAGTTGCAACCGAAACCAATAAAGAATATGAGTTTTCTTCTTGGGTAGCAAGTGTTGTTGGGCAAAATCCTCCAAATTTTGAATTCCGTGTAAATGGAGTTTCAATAGGAGCTTTAACAGCTAATGTAGGAAGTTGTCAATGGGATCAATATGCAGCTATATGGGAATCTGGAAATACAACATCCGTTGAGATTTGCTTAACTAATGAAAATACTGTGGGGTCTGGAAACGACTTTGCTGTGGACGATATCTCATTTGCACCAATTCACTACACTGCATCAGGAGGGGATTCAGTTTTTGTAATTGTGAGCGAAAATCCAGTTGTTAATTTAGGAAGTGATACTGCTATTTGTGACGAAGAAACGTTAAAAATTAATGCTGGTAATTATGCAAGTTACTTATGGAATACAACTGAGACTACATCAAATATTGAAGTGGCTGCAACTAAGACTTACTCTGTTGAAGTAACAGACTCTAAAGGTTGTGTTGGACGTGACACTTTAAGTGTTGTTGTAGAGCAATGTCAAGAGCGATTATGTGGTGGCGATATTAATTTCAATACATGGGCTCAATCGGGATTATCAACAGATGGTAATTGGGTGGTTTCTAGCGATGGGAGTAGTGTAAATCAAACTATTAACGGAGTTCCAACTTTTTATAATGGAAAAAAGGATTACTTAAATGTTAAGTTTTCAGGTAAAATGAGAACTGATTTTACAGGTGACGATGATTTTATGGGAATGGTGTTTGGATATCAAGGTGATGTATTATCTGCGAATTATCCAATCCAAATAAAAACTTATGTTTTCGGCTGGAAGCAAAAAAACCAAGTTGTATTCGGTAATGATTGGCCAGAGGGTTTTTCTTTGATAGAGGTAAATAAAACAGTTAATACAAAGCAAGAATTTTATGAAGCGTTCACTGCCCCTTTTACTGGTTCAACAGTTTTAGCTTCTGATTATGGATTAGGCAAGGGATATACAACAGGTATTGATTATGATGTTTCTATAGAATTTACTTCTACGAAAATAAAAATATATGTTGACAATAATTTAATATTCGACGTTGACGGTTGTTTTGACTCAGGTAAAATAGGGTTTTATAACTTTAGTCAACCAGATGTTACTTATTCGGATTTTGAATATCAATTTATTAGTGATATTGCTGTTTCTGATGACACTCTGTGTATTGGTGAAGAAATTGAGTTGGATTTAACTTGTAATCAAACAAATTTCTATCCAGACGGAACAATCTTTAGTTGGGATTTAGATGACGGTACAAAATCAAATTTAGAGGAAATTGACCATACATACCAAACTCCCGGCGTTTATGATTTAGAGCTTATTGTTTCCGATGGAATAGGGTGTTCTGATACTGCTACACAAAAGGTTTATGTATCTGCCTATCCGATTAAGCAATTGGGTAATGATACTACTATTTGTGCGGATTCATTAATAACCTTAGACGCAGACGGCAAAACAGGTAATACTTATTTATGGAGTACAAATGAAACTACAAAAAAAATTACGGTAAATAATACAGGTGAGTATCGTGTTAACGTAGTTAATTGGGCTGATTGTATTATTAAGGATACCATCAATGTTACAAAGCAAGGATTGCCGATAGTTGATTTAGGTAACGATACTACTATTTGTGCGGATTCTACAATATTATTTACTGTTAAAACAGGTGCAGTATGGAGTTGGAGTAACGGAGTTAAAACACAAGTTACAACAGCGAATTCAACAGGAGAATACAGTGTAATTGTAGAGGATGAGATAGGTTGTACTAGTTATGATACAATTCACCTTGAGCTGCAAGATCTTCCAATTGTAGATTTAGGAAATGATACTACTATATGTGCTGATTCATCCATAACATTTCATGTAAAAGAAGGGGTGTATTGGAATTGGAGTAATGGTGACAAAACCCAAAAAACATCAGGGATAAGTAGTAATGGAGAATATAGCGTAGTTGTAATAGATGATATTGGTTGTACTAGTTATGATACTATTGAGCTTGCTATTCGAACGCTTCCACTAGTTAATTTAGGTAATGATACAATAATTTGTGATGGAGAATCAGTTGTTTTGGATTCCAAAAATGAAGGGTTAAATTATTTTTGGAATACTGGTGAAACTACTGAAGAAATAATATTAAAGACAACTGGAGTTTATGGCGTTGAAGTAACCGATGATATTGGATGCCTAGGAAGTGATTCGATGGAGTTAACTGTAAATTCAATGCCACACGTTAACTTAGGGAACGATACCGCTATTTGCATTGGAGAATCTGTCACTTTAAATGCTCAAAATCCAGGGTTTAATTATTTATGGAGTAATCGTGACAATCAGCAATCAATTACAGTATTTCAAACAAGTATAGTTTCTGTTGAAGTATATGATGAAATAGGTTGTAGTGACCAAGATGAAATTAGCATAAACGTACATCAATTGCCTTTGGTGAGTTTAGGTAATGACACTGTGCTGTGTAAATACCAATCGTTGATGTTGGACGCTGAAAACATAAGTTTAAATTTCAGTTGGAATACTTTGGATAAATCACAAACAATTACAGTGGATGAAGAAGGAGGTTACAGTGTTGAGGTTACGGATGAAATAGGTTGTTTAGGTAGCGATGAAATTTATGTTACTAAGGAGATCTTACCTGATCCATATTTCGAAAAAGATAAAATAATATGTGAAGGAACTGCAATTACACTAGCTCCGGATGCCGGTTTTGAAAGTTATGATATTTACTGGTTGAGCAATGTTGCTTCTTTTGAAATTGAAGTAACCGAAACAGGTGCTTATTCAAGTGTTATTCAAAGCGAGTTCTGTAAAGATACCTTTGTGGTTAATGTCGCTAAGATAGATACTCCTGACGCTGTAATAATTGATTTGTACGGAGATGGTGTTTATTGTTTTGATTTAGAGTCAACAGCGCTAAGAATTGGTAGTGAAGAAGCAAACATAAGTTATGACTGGACTGATTTTGGAAGAGTTGAGGAGGTTGAAATTGTTGCGGCAGGAGAATATCATGTAACAGCGTCAAACGATTTTTGTACTTCGAATTACACACAGTCTATTCAAGAGCATTGCGCGGGTAGGTTGTTTATTCCTAACTCATTTACACCTAATAATGACGGTATTAATGACGTATTTAAACCGGTATCCAACGGTCACGTTGATGACTTCGATTTCAGAGTATACGACCGTTGGGGAACCCTAATTTTTCAAACAAACAATTTAGATGAAGGTTGGGACGGTAGATTAAGAAAC